>Ga0224511_10000012_pt1 | contig 164211 bp, 133 predicted proteins | sample SF_May12_sed_USG_2_FD_169988 | JGI IMG/M metagenome (GOLD analysis project Ga0224511, IMG submission 169988) | Sediment microbial communities from San Francisco Bay, California, United States - SF_May12_sed_USGS_8_1 | ecosystem: Environmental > Aquatic > Marine > Sediment | place: USA...
ACGGTGACTACATCTTCAGAGAAATCCCCGGTGTGGACGGAAAAGTCATCAACAGCGGCACCATCAATGCCTCGCTGGGCGGTGATGTCACCCTGCTGGGCAAACAGGTGCAAAACGACGGTCTGATATCCGCCAAACTGGGTAGTGTGAATCTGACAGCCGGTAAAGAGGCCGTCCTCACCTTTGATGATACCGGGCTGGTGGGTATTCGTGTCACCAAAGAAGTCCTGCAGGAAGAGATCGGGATCGATCCGGCGGTGATGAACAACGGACAAATCCATGCGGAAGGCGGACAGGTTCTGCTCACCGCCAGTGTCAGTCAGGATGTGTTCTCGCAAGCCGTGAACACCAATGGCCTGGATCAAGCCACCAGCGTGGTGGTCCATCCCGATGGCACCTTCACCCTGGGTGGCGGGGCTGACGTGGTTAACACCGGCAGTATCAATGTCTCCAAAACAACCGACACCGCCAAGGATCCCAATGTAGCCAGAATCGTATTGATTGGTGAGAACGTCACCAGCAGTGGTGTGATTCGTGCTGACAACACCAACGGCAACGGCGGCGAAATTGAACTCCATGCCAATAGCACCATGTTGCTGACCGACAACAGTTATACCTCAGCACGATCAGAAACGAATGGTACAGGCGGTACCATCAAGGTGCTGGGTAACAACGTCGGTCTGTTTGATCAGTCCAGCGTGGATGTCTCCGGTGATCTGGGCGGCGGACAGGCGCTGATTGGTGGTGACTACCAGGGCAAGAACGGTCAAATCAGAAATGCAAGCCGAACCTATGTGGGAGCAGGGGTCTCACTTTATGCCGATGCGTTGACGGAAGGGAACGGAGGAACTGTGATCAACTGGGCGGATGACGCGACCTGGTTCTATGGCAGCGCCTATGCCAGAGGTGGCAGTCTGATTGGTGATGGTGGTTTGATAGAAATATCCGGCAAACTATTCCTCGATTTCCATGGAACAGGTGATACCTTTGCCGTCAATGGCACAACAGGAACGGTCCTGCTTGACCCGACCACGATTGAAATTCGCGCCGGGACAGGTGATGGCGATGATACAGGTAGTGAAAACAACTTACTGACGAATACCAATGTTGCATGGGGTGATGCCACTCCCACAATAATTTATGAATCTGAACTGGAAGGGTTGTCGAACACCAATATCGTCCTGCAGGCGGCTGATGGTATCACCATCAACAACCTCACCGGTGGTACAGAAATGCTCCTGATTAATAACCAAAATGGTTTTAGTATTTCCTTTGTTGCTGATGGTAACTCCGATGGTGTCGGCGACTTCATCATGGCTGATACTGCCAATGACACGCTGGCTACCATGGGCGGTTCAATTAACATATCCGGTGTCAATGTGACCACCGGTTTCATTGATACTTCGAGTGTATCCAACACACCAGGTGGTGCGGTCACTATCAATGCTACCGGCACAGTTGATGTGGTGGGTATTGATACCCGTGGTGATGCGATTGGAAACAGTGCTGCTGACCCGGCAAATTATGGTGGTGCAGTAAATATCACTGCGAATGGAACGGTGACCGTTGGTACGATTGATACCCGTGGGGGTAGTGTTGGTGATAATCCCACATCCACCGTCAATAGTTTTGGTGGTGCTGTAACGGTAAATACTTCGGGCCTAATCGACATTACCACTATTGATACCCGGGGTGGTGATGTTGGTAATAACAATGTGAGTAATGTGACGGATGCCGGCACCAACCTGTCAAATAATGGTGGCGCTGTACAGCTCACCACATCCGGTGCAGTAACGCTGGGGACCATTAACACCACAGGTGGTGGTGTCGGGAACGATACTGATAATGGCAGTACATCAAATCCGAATAACGTGGGTGGCAGTGTGACCATCACTGCATCAGGGGATGTCGATTTCACTCAAATTACAAGCAAGGGTGGTGCAGTTGGTGATGATACGCTGGGGCGAAATGGCGGGGCGGTTAATATATCCGGGTTTGATCTGACAGTTGGTATTATCAATACCTCCGGTTCAGATTCCGGTGGGGATAATGATTTTGGTCAGAGCGATCCCGGCGCCGGTACTGCCGGTACTATTACTCTTACCGCCGGTAATGATGTCTTCCTCAATAACACCATCACAGCCAATGGCGGCAATGGTCCGGATACAACTTTTAATAATGGTGATGATGGCCATGGCGGCAATGGTGCCCTCATCACGATTGATGCCCAACAGGATATTATTGGTAATAGTGCAGCAGTTGTCAGTTCCAATGGCGGGAATGGACCGGATGCAGATGATGGTGATGGCGGCAACGGCGGTGGTGTCACACTCATAGCCGGACGCAATATTCAGCTCAGTGCAGTCGTCTCTTCCAACGGTGGCAATGGCCCACGACTTGATGGAGGAAGTAATAATGATGGACACGGGGGCGATGCCGGTGCTGTCTCACTGACAGCGACACAGGATATTATTCTCAACAGCGGCGCCACCATCAATTCAAACGGTGGTGCAGCCCATGAAAGCAGCGGGTTTAATGGTGGGACGGCGAATACCATCACTTTAACGACTCAACGCAATATAACACTGAATGCAAATCTCAACGCTGTAGGTGGCGCCAATGTTGGAGGCGGTCGGGGAACAGATGGTGTGATCACCCTGCAAGGTGCAGCCGGCAACTTTAACAACATCATCACCATCAGTAACGGAATTAACATCCAGGGACACACCAACTCGATCATTGATGGTAATGGCGGCAACGACACCCTGATCTCACTGACTCCGGCTAATACCTGGACAATTAACAACACCGACGCAGGCAGTCTGAACAATGGAACGGCCACCATTGCCTTCCGTGAAGTGGAGAATTTAACCGGTGGTTCGGCAAAAGACACCTTTAATCTGAATGCCGGAACTATCACCGGCCTGATTGATGGTGGCACCAGCGACCAGGATGAGCTGAATATCGCCTTGAACAGTGTTACTGTGCAGCTGGGTAATCGCAGCATTGACGCTGCTACCCTAGATCCCAATCTGAATGTCGATAATATTGAGACCATAACCGCCAACGCAGCCGGGACAGACAACAAGATTATTGGTGACAATGTCACCAACTACTGGACAATAGATGGAACCAATTCTGTTTCACCTGATGCACCTGCCCAACCTCAGGTTCCTGAGCAAGTGGTGGCCTTTAACAACTTCCACCATGTGACCGGTGGTACGGGTGATGATCACTTTTATCTGGATGCCGGTGCGGGTATCTCGGGCATGCTGGACGGGGCAGAAGGTGGTGGAAACGATACGTTGACCATAAACGTTACAGGTATCACAGTTGAATTGGGGCAACGGGTTGATGCGGTGTCCAATACAAACTTCAATGTCGATAATCTGGAGACCATTACTTCAACCGTGGCCGGCAATACCATTCAAGGTGACAATATCGCCAACACCTGGACTATTGATGGTGGCGCTACAGAAACAGTTGCACCTACAGCTGCACCCTCTGATCCAAACCTGATGGTCACATTCAGTGGTTTTGACAATCTGACTGGCGGCGATACCTCAGCTGACACGTTCAATATCTCTGTAGATTTTGCCGGAATAATTCGTGGCGGCGGTGTTTCGACAGAAACCGGCACCAGTAACGATGTTTTTAATATTAATGTTGCGTCAGGTTCCACTTATACAGGTACCTTGTTGGGTGGTGATGGGAATGATTCTTTTACCATCGCCAATACCGGTGTCACAGTCAATAATACCATTGACGGCGGGGCAGGCACTGACACATTAACCGCTGCCAATGAAGATAATTATTGGTTGGTTCAGAATGGTACAAGTGACGGTGCAGGTGGCGGGATATTTGCGACATCTCCTGATCGTGATATCGCTATAGCCACGCCACCGGGAACGCCCAGGTTGACCTTCGATAATATGAATATATTGAATGGCAATGATGCGATTGATGATGTCATGGTGCAGTCTACCTCTTTGCCTCCCGTTGTTATCACAGGCGGTGCAGGTGCAAATACGGTTGATTTCTCAGCTATCACGAACCCGTTCGTACTGCAGGTTGGCGCTACAGGCTTTAACGGTTTTGATATCTATGTAGGAAATGATCTTCCCGGTACCACCGTGATTGCCGAAGACGGTGTCACCAATACCTGGAGCATCGGCGTCGTGGCCGGCTATGGCAACCCGGAAAATGATGGTATCAATGATGGGACTATCTTTAATGGTTCCACAACATTCCGGTTCCTGGATTTTCCAAATTTGCAGGGTGGTGACGGTACAGATAATTTTATTGTCAATAGTGGTGGTTCCCTGACAGGCCTTGCTGATGGCCTCGGTGGTACCAACACTCTCAATACGACGGCAATTGTTGGAATGACCGTTGAACTGGGCGATCGCCAATCCTATACAGGTGGAGCAACCCGCATTCATGTGGCCAATGTGTCTACTGTGACGGCCAATGCCGGTTTAGGTAACACTATCGTCGGTGATGATGATGCAGCCAATAACTGGGCCGTTACCGGCGCAAACACCGGCACCGTTGACGGTACCACCTTTATTAACTTCGACAGCATGGTCGGTAATAGCGGTAATGACATCTTCCAACTGCATTTGACTTTTGATTTTGCCGGAACCATTGATGGCGGTGCAGGTGGTACTGACCGCATTGTTGCGGCTGACAGGGCAGTGAATAGCTGGACAATTTCTGGTGCATCAAATGGGTCTGTCACAGGTCTGGGTGGAACATTCACCGGTATAGAAGAACTCCATGGTGGCTCGCAACAGGATATTTTCCAGTTGGCCAGTGTTGCGTTTAATGGTTCTATTGATGGCATGGGTGGTGACAATGATGAACTGCGTGGTGGCGTTAATGTTGATAATGTATGGGTTATAAGTGGTGCCCGAGCGGGGACGGTGACTAACCTGGGTGCCGGGTTTGACGGCATTGAGATACTGACCGGGAACAACTTTAGTGATATTTTTCAGTTGCATGACACAATTGATTTTGTTGGTTCCATTGATGGTGGCACCGGTGGTCTTGACGAAATTATCGGTGGCACACGCACTATCGATAATTTGTGGAGCATAACCGGGCCTAACAGTGGTACTGTCCAGGGCGTTACACTTGGATTCAGTCAGATAGAAACCATCACAGGTGGCGGTAACCGGGATGTGGTGCAACTACACAATACGATCCAGTTTAATGGTTCCATCAGCGGCGGAGGTGGTGCTAACGATGAGCTTATTGCCGGTAATCGTTCCACTACATGGCGTATTATCGGAGCGGGTAATACAGGTCGGGTTACTGGTATATTGGGTAGCAATACGTTTACAGCATTTGAAACACTGACGGGGTCTGATAATACGGATTTCTTGTACCTGCATGCGACAGAATCTTTTAATGGTGCCTTTAATGCCAATGGTGGCACCAATGCGATTTTTGGGAATACGGACCGTCCGGTAACCAACTGGACAATCAGCACTCCCGGTGGTGGAACGGTTGATGGGTTAACTTCTTTTAGTTCTATAACTCATTTAATTGGTGGAGCCAACTCGGCAGATACATTTACAATCCAGGGTACGGGCAGTGTCAGTGGTTATGTTCATGGCAGTACTGGAACCGGTGTTATAGATACGGTCGATATTTCAGCCATGGCCGGCAATTTTGATATCGCGATTCAACATTTTGGCGGAGATCTTTCCGCATATGGAATAGAAAGCTTTATCGGTGGTGATATAGACGCAGGCGGTCCCGGCCACCGGTTGATTGGCCAGCAGTTTGCTGCGACAAATACCTGGACAATTATAGCCGGCACAAATGACGGGACTTACAGTGATGGTTTTTCAACAGCAACCTTTACCAATTTTGCCAATCTGCAAGGTGGTGCCTATGATGATGACTTTACCTTTAACAATGGTGCAACGCTGACCGGTATTATCAATGGTGATGATGTCAGTGGGTCACCGAGTGGTTTTGATAAAATTAATATGTCAGCAGTTGGTACATGGGATGTCACGATTGGTCAGGATTTTGTCAACATCGAAGAGATCACCGGTAATGGTGCGAATAGTGCGTTGACAGGCTCCAACACTCAAAACACCTGGACTATTCAATCGGTTTCCATTGATGGGGGTGGTACTTCTGACGGAGTCAACGATGGTACATTTACTGTCAATGGTTCCGGACAAATCCTGACATTTATCAACTTCGCGGATATTAACGGTGGTACGGGGGATGATAACTTCGCCCTGGCGGATGGCAGTAGTTTCACAGGTACAATTGATGGCGGCGAGTCTCCCGGAGATAACGATACTATCGACTATTCAGCTATTACTACGGCAGAGAATGTTCAACTGGTGCCTGGGAGTGGTTCTTTTAATGGTATTACCAACCTTGAAGGTGTAATTGGTAATGCTGAAAACCCACTTGCAACAGGTTATATGTCAGTGACCGGTTTTAATGGTCAAGACAATGAATGGACTATAAACGGTGTAAACAGTGGGGTGATTGAGCCGGGCACGGCTGATCAAATGACTTTCCAAAACTTCATTTATGTCATCGGTGGCGATCAGGCTGATACTTTTACAGTGACAGGAAGTGGTTCGGTTGCGGGAAGCATCAGCGGCGGTGTTGGTAACGGAAATGATAATTTGATAGTGCAACTGGATGGGACCAATATCAATTCGGTTACATTTAATGGTGGAAATAATACAGCTACCGGCGATACGCTGACCGTAACCAGTAGTGCCGGTAATTATGTTGCAGTATTCAACCCGGCCGTGGGCGGTTATGACCAGTTAGTCTACACCAATACGGATAACAGTGCACAGTTTACGGTAAACTATGTTAATACAGAGACGGTTACCGACAATTCAACTGCTGAATTGGTGATTAATGGCACTGCTGCAAACGATACAATCTCACTGGATAACACTTCTTTCAATGTTAATACTGCGGTATCCGGGATTAATATTGATTTCAGTAACAAGAGTTTGGTGACAGCAGATGGCCTGGGTATTAATGATACAGATGTACTACTGTTGACAGGGAATTACAGCCTGCCAGGACTGGTTGTCAGAACCGAAACGCTTAATACTCAGGGGAATTCAATCACGGTTAATGCCTTAACACTCGATGGGTTGACTGTTGTTGGAAGTATCGGCTCTCCGCTGGATGTGAGTGTTGTGCAGCTGAATATTCTTAATTCAGGACCTGTATATATTAATGACATAGCCGGTGATTTAGACCTCGGCACCCTGTCAACAACATCTCCGGTTGGAATATCAACGGCTGGTAACTTGACAGCCAGTGATATTTCTTCTGTGTCTGATGTGACACTGGCGGGCAACGATATTACATTATCCGGGACAACTGATATAACAGGTATTCTTACTTTAAATGCGACCAATGTGACCCTGAGTGACGCTGCTGCTGCCATTGACATTGCCGGTACAATTACCGGAACACTTGACGCTGCAACGAATGGCTTTGATATCACCATGAACGGCGATTTTAATGTTATCAATGTGAGCAATGCAGGCATTGTTACTATTTCTGATATCGACCGTGTAAATCTGAACAGCATTGTTGCCAATAGTGTTCTCAGTACCTCCAACGGTGTTGATCTTGGTGCTGTCACTGCCACAACGACTGTCAGTATTGACGCCGGTGCGGGGAATATTTCCGATACCAATGGTGCGAGTGTAAATATTATTGCCGATGCTGTTATTCTCAAGGCGGGTTCAGGGATAGGAACTTTTGATGAAGTAACTCCAGCCAATTCACAAAGTATTGGAACTGAGACCGCCAATTTGACGGTGGAAAACAATCTGTCACCATATGTTGACGACAATTCGGTCATTAACATCACGAATACCAATATTGCCGGTGCACAGAATGTAACTGTGCATAGGATGGTGAATACCGGTAACATCTACTACAAAAATGATGGCGATGTCGTGGTTGATAACATCGATGCCGGTTTCACCGTTGGTCATTTGTCTTTTGAGGTGAACAATGGTTCGGTATTTGGCACACCCAATCGTTCACTCCAGTTGTATCAAACGCAACCGGACATTACTGCCAATACGGCCTTAATTCTGGTTAATGATGGCGTATTCGGTACAGTAGCGAGACCGATCTCCCTGTATATCAGAAGTGAACTTCGGTTGTTCTCACAAGTGAGTGTTCCCTGGTTCTATCTGAATCATGTTCCACCCTTGTTTGAGGACTCATCAGTCAGTACATTGGCTGTTTTTGACTTCGGTCTGGGGCAGCAAATGATTGAAATCGAATCTCTGGCGGAAATAGATCCTGCAATTTTCTCGGCGGTGAAGAATTATATACATGATGAAATAGCGATTAAACTGCCTGATGATCAACGATATACGGAAGAAGAAAACAAGGAAGAACGCTCAGAAAATACAGTTAACTGACAGGTATGCCGGTTGCTGTCTGCTGTTCAGACTGCAGTATATGGGGTTGTTTGTAAATTTAATTAAAATAGAAGTTGTTATGAAAAAGAAATTACTGTTTTTGCTTACTGTTTTTTTGGTTCTGGAGTGTAATCCTGTTTTTGCCGGGTTTATTTTTATGCCCGAAACATTGGAGACACAGGAAATTCGCGGCAAGACCATGATCCGTGATATTAATATTCCACCGGTCATTGAAAGGCCCACGGATCCGAGCTCCGGTCCCAGACTGGCTGTCTCCGAGTTCCGAATCCAGGGCTTGGTGGAGTATCCTGAACTTGGTATTACCAGAGAAGTTTTAAACAAACTGGTTGAACGACTCCGGTTTGTTTTTATGGGGGAAGGTAAACTGCTTGAATCAGGCTACACACTTGATGAGCTTGCCGAATTATCAAATTTGCTCGTCGAGATTGAAGAAGAGACCGTTAAAAAACACGTAACGCCACTTGAGGTGCAAAAGCTGGTATGGCTGGTTCGTGAGCAACGACAAAAACGTGGTATCACGTTAGGGCAGATTGAAAACATTGCTGACAAAATCACAAAATTCTATCGTGAAAAGGGCTTTATTCTTGCCAAGGCATATATTCCGCAACAGGAAGTGCGTGATGGCATTGTGAATCTGACTTTACTGTTGGGTATGCTGGGGGAAGTTAACGTCACCGGCAATAATCTTTATAAATCAGATATTATCAAAACCGCATTTGATGGCATGATAACCAAGCCTGTTACACACGCTGCGGTGGAAGAAAATCTCTATCTTATCAATGATTATCCCGGGATTACTGTCGATGGATACTTCGAACCCGGCTATCAGGTTGGTGATACAAAATTAAATATCAACGTAAAGAGTGAAAAACGCTACAATTCCAATATCCGTCTTGATAATCACGGTACAGAAGATACCGGCTTATACCGGCTTTATGTCGATGGTCAGGTTAATAATCTGTTCGGCGTCGCGGATTTGATAAATGTCAGCCTGCTGAAGGCAACTTCGCCGGCGAATTCGGACTATTGGCGTATTCTATACAGCATGAATATGTTCCATCCCCGATTGAAGTTTTCGCTTTCAGCTTCAGAAAACCAATATGTGGTGGATAATTCAAGTGCCGGTATTAATTTGCTTGTGTCTGGTGCTGTGTCCGTACTGGATACGTCACTGACATATGTTATGAAACGCAGCCGGGCAACGAACTATAATCTGGAGCTGAAGTATGAACAGCTAGGTACGGATCTGGATATTAATAGTATTACAGTCGGTGATGACAAGATTTCCAACTATTCGCTTATCTTTAACTATGATTTCCTGAATGAAAAAGCCAAGGCCTTGCACCAGGGGAATGTTAAATTAAAGAGCGGAAAATATGATTCAAACCCGCAACCCGGTCAAGATGAAAGTTTTAGTTATATCAGTTCAGATTACACGTTGCTGACATTTACCAAAGTACCTTTTTTTGATGCATCCAGCCGGTTGATTTTCCGCGCCAATCTGCAATACGCCGGTACAATCCTGTCAACGATGCTCAGGACCAATCTTGGCGGCCCGACTCGAGCCAGGGCTTATCCAAACAACCTGTTCTCTGCAGATGATTTTATCTATACCGGTCTGGACTGGGTGTTCAACAGTCCCGGATTTCTGGATTTCAATATTGCAGACGGTATTAACATGAAGGAACTGGTCAAGCCATTTGTCTTTATGGATTATGCGTATGGACGGCAGGTTGCACCAAAGCAGAGCGGTGGCGGCGGGCAGTTGATTGTGCTGCTGGATCAAAAAGCCGAATTGTTCAATTTGGGGCTGGGTTTACAGTTTTCTCAGGGTAAAAACTTTAAAGGAAACTTGCAGGTTGCCTTCCCGACACATCAGGATTTTTCCAAAGTACAACAAGATCTCAATTATACAAAAGAACCACGCTGGGTCTTTGACTTTCAGTACAGCTTCTAGGGACTGGTTAAATATTGTTCAAAAAACATTAGTGCTTGCTAATTTAGCAAGTGCTAATGTATGAGGACTAATTCAGATTTAGACTGACTCCAGAAACATTACGGCATGCATTGATGTGCGACATTGTTCTGCTTTTTTTTTCATATTCACTCAAGAAAATTTACGCTTGTTTAAAAAATCCTCATTAACGGTATAACTTGTTGTTTTTAAAGAAGTAAATATTTAAACAAGAGTTGCGTCCTCTGACACATTCGTCTATGATTGTGCGGGTAAGTAAACCTTACATTCTTTTAAATTGGAAATTAAAGGACAAAACAATGGCTATATATCTTATGTTTGATGGGATTAAAGGGAATGTGACAGCCGATGGTTATAAAGACCATATTGCTATACTGTCAGCTCAGTTTGGCGTAGGTCGTGGCATCTCTATGGAGCCCGGCAACATGTCAAACCGAGAAGCAACCCGCCCAAGTATCAGTGAAGTCACTCTGACCAAAACTGCTGACAACTCAGTTACAGCTATCTTCAAGGAAGCTGTTACTGGTTCTGCCGGTAAAAAAGCAGAACTGAAGTTTGTCCGCACCGGTGCAGACAAGGTTACCGAGTATATGACTTATACTCTGGAAAACTGTCTGGTAAGCGGATACAGCATCTCTGCTGATTCCGAGAGTGAACCCCTCGAAAACATCACGCTCAGCTTCTCCAAGATCATGATCAACTATAACGACCATGACGCTACAAACAAGGCTGGCAGTCCACAACGTGTGGGTTACGACTTAGAACTGGCTAAACCTTTGTAATTTGAAGGAAAAGCTGTTTTAACGGATGCGGTGTTGCACCTTTTCTGGTGCAGCACCGCGTTTATATAAATAGTTTTCGTACAATTTATACCTTGTATGACTCCCATGGAAACGGGCGTGCGTCTTGCGCACACGCCTCAATATGAGGTCGCTGGTTTATGGCTCAATATACTCAGGATAACAGATTAATTTCTATCGCTACACCGTTGGCTGACAATGAGCTATTGCTCACAGCATTTCACGGCAGCGAATATATCTCAAAACTCTTTCATTTCCAGGTTGAAATGCTTTCGTACAACCTGGCGCTGGACCCGCAAAAACTAATTGGTGAACAGGTAACAATTACTGTTCAGAATGAGATTGAGCGGACATTTAATGGTTATGTCAGCCACTTCTCATTCGGTGAAATCAAGGCAGATAATCTGCGTGAATATCGTGTTACCGTGGTTCCCTGGTTGTGGTTCCTCTCCAAGACACAAAATAATCGAATTTTTCAAAACATGAACGCCAAGGACATTGTCAGCAAGGTGTTCGATGATCTTGCCTTTAAGGATTATGACTTCCGGGCACAAGGCGGTACTCCGCGTGAATATTGCGTTCAATATGGAGAAAGTGATCTGAATTTTATCTCTCGTCTGCTGGAAGAAGAGGGTATTGCCTACTACTTTAAACAGGAAGGCAAGAAACACACCATGATTCTGGTTGACAAGAAAAATGCCTATGAAGAATGTAAGGAAGCAGAAGTCACATACTCCAAAGGCAATCAACCGAACACTCAAATCACCAAGTGGGAGCACAAGTATGAGTTCCGCAAAGGTGAATGGACAATAAACGATTATAACTTCAAGGAACCGGCCAAGAATCTGATTGCAGAAATCACCACGCGTGGCAAATATGCCAATAATGCCAAATTTGAGCATTATGAATATCCCGGCATGTACGATACCACAGCCGGTAAGACGCTGGTTGCCATGCGGGCGGATGCTGAAGAAGTATCCATGAATACCATTGATGCGGCCGGTGATTGCAGCAGCTTTTATGCGGGTGGCATGTTTAAACTGAACAAACATGATGCCAAATCAGAGAAGGGCGAATATATCATTACGGCTATTCACCACCGTGCGTATGATACGAGTTACTTCTCAGGCAATGAAGGCCAGTCAGAGTACGGCAACAGCTTTACCTGTATACCATCTGATGTTCATTACCGTCCGATCCAGACACATGTCAAGCCGATAATGAAAGGACCACAGTCTGCGATTGTAACAGGACCTTCGGGTGAAGAAATCTATATAGATGAATTCGGCCGCATTAAAGTCCAGTTTATTTGGGACCGGGAAGGCAAGAAAGATGAAAACAGCACCTGTTTTCTGCGTGTAATGCAATCCTGGGCCGGAAATGGCTGGGGGGCGTCATTCATTCCCCGTATCGGTCATGAAGTTATCGTCAGCTTCCTGGACGGCGATCCTGACCGGCCGATAGTGACCGGTACAGTATATAATGGCGCAAATAAACCGCCATACAGCTCCAAAACCCAAAGCGGTATCAAAACGCATTCCACCAAGGGTGGCTCTGCTGCAAATTATAATGAAATCCGTTTTGAAGATAAAAAGGGCTCCGAGCAGGTATACATCCATGCGGAAAAGAACATGGATACAATGGTCGAAAATGATGAAACACTGACGGTTGATCATGATCGAACAAAATCGGTTAAACACGACGAAAATTCGAACATTGATAACAATCGTAACAAGACTGTTGGAAAAAATCAGACCGAATCAATTGGTAAGAATAAAACAATTGACGTAGGCGATAACCATACGGAAAGCATTGGCAAGAACAAAACGCTGGACGTTGGTGGTGATCATACTGAATCAATTTCGAAAAATATGACAATCACTGTCACCAAGGATTTGAAAGAGACAGTATCAGGTCAGTATACCGAAAGTGTGACTAAAGAGTATGCGCTAAAGGCAAAAACGATCACCATGTCTGCTGATAAGGAGATCACTCTGAAAACCGGTTCTGCCAAAATTGTTATGAAGAGCAATGGCGACATTACCATGAGCGGCAAGAACATTAATATCAAGGGTTCCGGTAACATTGTCATCAAGGGCAGCAAGGTTTCAACCAACTAGCAGTAATATATAGTGAAGCAAAACGAAGACTCACAGGGATTAGAAACAGAGACTGTAGAAGTATCGTCCGGCAAAATTACGCCGGGTGAGATTGTTATAGGCTCGCTTGCCGGGATTGATACGGCTGGTAGCCCGTTAGTCAATTTTTCAGGAAATCCTGCCGGTAAACCCTTGTCGGCGGTTACGACAATCGGTGTTGATCATACACAGGTTGGCCGGCAGGTTGCTTTGTTATTTGCGAATGGTGACCTGAACAGCCCTGTTATTATTGGTCTGATCCACAGCCAGTTGCATGATTTGCTGGCAACATATCAGACCGGTTCCACTGCCGAAGAAAAAGAGGTAGAGGAAAAAGCACAGGAGACAACAGAAACCTCATTGGATGATGTGGTTGTTGACGGCAAACGGGTTGTGATAGAAGGCAAGGAAGAGATTGTCCTCAAGTGTGGCGATGCAAGCATTGTATTGACAAAATCGGGTAAAATCCTGATACGCGGCAAATATCTGTTGAATCGTTCTACCGGTGTTAATCGTATCATGGGCGGATCTGTTCAGGTTAATTAACCCCTGACAGTTCATCTTGAAGAGAAAATGTCATGTTGCAACTTCATAACAGCACACCGTTTGCAGCAAATATGGCGTTATTTCCCAATGAGGATGCTATAGATACGCTCTATATTATCGTCAGAGCGACGTTTAATATCAGTTCGAAATGGACGTTGGTGGATGAACAACCGCCACCACTGGAAGCTGATATATATTGGGCTGATCCGGAAACATCCAGCATTAAATATGCCTCGGACTATCACACAGGCAAACCATCAACAGACGTTGTCGTTGTAGGAAACGCTTTCGCACCGCCCGGAAAGCCTGTTCAAAAAATGAATGTCCACTTTGTCCTGGGGAATATGCAAAAAGCGATTACCGTGTTTGGAGATCGTGAGTGGCGCGACGGAAATATTTCCACTCCAAAACCCTTTCAAAGCATGCCGGTGATCTATGAAAGGGCATTTGGCGGTCAATACAAAATAGAGGATACAATTCAGTCAGCTGAATTACGCAATTTGGTTGGCACCGGATTTGCCGGCGGACGCAAAGGCAAGGAAATGAATGGAGTGGCATTACCAAATCTGGAAGATCCAGCGTATCTAATTACAGAGATCAAAGATCAGCCAAAACCGGCTTGTTTTGCCTTTTGTTCACCGAACTGGCAACCGAGATTGTCTTATGCCGGAACTTACGACGAGAACTGGCAAAAAAAACGTGCACCTTATTTACCGTTGGACTATGACCGTCGTTTCCTGAATATGGCGCATCCGGATCTTATTTACTCCGGCTATCTGCAGGGGGGAGAGCCGGTACAGATTATGGGTATGCACGAAAAAGGTAATCTTCAATTCAGCCTGCCATATGTCAAACTGGCTGCAACAGTGAAAATAGGTAATACTGAAGAAAGACCGATATTAAATATGGAAACCTTGTTGATTGAGCCTAATGATTTAAAACTCAGTATGGTGTGGAAAGCGGCATTACCCTGCGACAAAAAAGCACAAAAAATAGAGACAGTGAATATCTCATTAGCGAGATAATTCTGTAAATACATATAAAACAGGATATTTGATATGGGACAAACTACATTTGCAAATTCCAGAGGCATAGCCCATAAAGGAAGTGGTGGGCTGAGTATTGTATTTCCTGATGTGTGCAAAACCCAGTGCGGTCCACCGGTAATTCCTATTCCTTACCCAAACATCGGCAAGGCTTCAGATACCAGCAAGGGACCGAAGTCGGTTAAGACAGATAAAAAAATGCCCATGGTTAAAGGTGCGCAATACAGTACCAGTACAGGTGATGAACCTGGTGCCCTTAAAGGTATTATCAGCAGCACAACAAAAGGTGTGTGTGAGTTTATGATGTATTCTTTCGATGTGAAATTCGAGAATAAAAACGTCTGCCGGATGGGAGATCCGCTGTTTCATAACAAGAAAAATATCATGGGTTAAAACATTTGTCTGCAGTAATGGAACAAACCGCTTCATCATATATTAACCCATATCATGCTGCATACAGGGATTTGTATGAACAGGCAGTTATTGAGTCGTCCTTCCTGTGGATATTGCGGAATATGGCTCTCACCCAGCCACATTACACAGTCCAGGATGTCAGGGAACTGGAATCCCGGATAGACAGTCATCTGGATGTCCTTATGACGTCACTGGAACTTGGCTGGGAGGCCTGTGAATCTGCTTTGGAACTGGAAGAACCGGGTGAGATATTTACCGCAACTGTGATAGCGTTCCGCAGCCGGGAGATGACCAGCATACAAAAGGCCGTAGAGGTCGGACTGAGTAATGAAGAATGTACAAAAGGTCTGATATCAGCTTTAGGGTGGTTGCCTGAACATTTGGTCAATCCCTGGATCGAACGTTTCCTGGCCGGTAAAGACAAGCGACATAAATTCCTCGGCATTGCCGCCTGCAGTGTGAGACGCCATGATCCGGGTGAGATGCTGACCAATATTTTACAGCGTGATGATTGTAAAGAGGATACAAGGCTATACTCAAGATCAATTCGGTTGATTGGAGAACTACAGCGCAAGGATCTGATCCCGTTTTTGAATATGGCCGTGACTTCGGATGATGAGAATATAAAATTCTGGGCGGTTTGGTCCTCCATCCTGCTGGGAAACAAAAAAGCGGTGAAGTTTCTTGAACCATTTATTTTGACAGAAGGACCGCACCATCTTCGGGCTTTGTCTTTGGCCTTTAGAGTTCTACCTATTGAACATGCACGCAGTTTAATTTCAAAAATGTCAAAAAATGACAAGCTAAACCGTAGCGTAATCAAAGCCGTAGGAATCCTGGGTGACCCTCATGCAGTTAATTGGCTGATTTCAAGGATGAAAGAAAAGGAACTGGCCAAATTAGCTGGTGAGTCATTCAGCATGATCACAGGGCTGGATCTGGAACAAGCCCAGTTAAGCATCGAGCCTCCTGATCAAGAAATTGCCATCCCATCAGATGACCCGGATGATGAGAATATTCTCATGGACGAAGATGAAAACCTGCCGTGGCCTGATATGAATAAAATAGCCATGCTGTGGAAACAATATGGCAATAACTTCAGTTCTGCTCAACGCTATTTTATGGGGCAGCCTATATTAGCGGAATTTCTTAAAAACAGAATCATGAATGGTTATCAACGACAACGACATGCCGCTGCATTAGAACTCGCGTTACTTGGAATGGATAGTCAGTTAATCAATACGCATGCAGGTTCTTCCTCTTAAGCGCAATCTGAAAGTATACATTTAACCTGGGCTTGGTAATTCCAGCGGTTTCGGTTATTTGATTACAGTATGCCCGGTTATCACCTTGTCTGTGGTCACAGGGTCAAACACATCATCGAACAAACTGTGCAGTATCAGATATTGTTCTTCGCTTTTTGATTTTTTCAGATCTTGCCAGGGGACAACATAGAGGATTTGCGGCATTTCCTTATTGCCTTTGATGTAGGTTGTTTGCAGATCAATATAATCATCTGCAGCAAGGATGGCTGATGTGTTAAAAGCAAGAATTAAGGCAATAATATGACGAAAGTTCATGTGTTAACCCTTCTTTAACGTGCCTTTAAGATGTTCCAGCCAATCAGCGGTTTTTTTGTCCTGATTGCCGGTCAATTTTAGATAGATAGAATAATGTTTCACCGCTTTGCCGATATCCTGAAAGTATATATCATAGAGCAAGGCAAGGTTGTAGTGTGCCACAGGATAATTATCCTTTAATTCTATGGCTTTTATATAGTTTTTTTCCGCCTCAAGAAAGTTCCCTTTTTTTGATTCCAAAAAGCCCAACAAACATAGTGCATGCGCCTGTTTTGGATTGAGCAGCAGTGCTTTTTTAATTGCATCTTCTGCTTTATCCAGCTGGTTCTGCTTCAGGTAAACCAGCCCCAGGTTTGCCCAGGGACCGGCCAGGGAAGGACGATTACCAATAAATTCAATCAGGACAGCCTTGGCATCCTCGAGTTTACCGTTTTTTAAATGCAACATGGCCTTTTTGTACTCACTGATTTCGGCCGCTGTCGTATTCTTTAACTCCTGCTGAGGGTCTGACTTGGGGATATTCTTGGGCAAGTCCGGATCTTTAACAGTCGGTTGGGTTGAGCAACCGGCCAGGAGCACCAGCAATGAACATGCCACAACTTTAATGTAATACATTGACGTAGTCATCGAGGATAGCCTCTCGTTTATATCTAACCGGGAACAGTTCAATCAGTCGGGCATGACTTTTCTTGATCCATTCGTTATAGACGCCATTATTCACCCTCGACATATTTGTTTCAAAGAACTCGATTGCTTTTTCTTCAAATGGAAATGCCTTGTCTTCCAGAACGATAGAATATTGGGCGAGTTCCTCGCCTTTGAGGTGTTTCGGGCGTTCGGAATTGATCAGTGCCTTGCTGAAGTCGCGGTAGATTTCAGCAATCGCATAGGTCGCTTCGGTAGAAGCATCAGCCAAGCCATAAGATGATGCGCGACCGTAATACTCAACCGCTTTTTGCATGGATTGCTTCTTCTGTTTCAGGGTTCTTTCCAGAGGCAGAGTCAGTTGTTGTTTGTTAAATTCGGCATGTACGTTTCTGGCCAAATTAAGGGATGCAGTCGCCGCAATGAAATTGGTACGGTCGGACTTATTTTTTTTCGATGCCCTTTTATCGACAGTCATGATCTTGTGTTGCCACGTATTGACCATTTTATGGTTGCCCTGGAGTTCATACAAGGTGACGATTTTTTGCATTGCCTCAAGGTATTGTGGATAGGGGCGCTGATACTTTTGAGTAATTTCTGTATAGGAACTGATTGCCGCCGGGATGTCTTTTTTCTCTTCGTAGAGTTCGGCTGCCTTCCAGAGGGCGGCAACTCTGACATTGCTGTCTTGTTCACCGCCTCGGGAGAGTTTGACATATTCATCTGCCGCTTCCTTGCTCATGCCCGATTTGAGATATGCAACGGAAAGTTTTTTGGAAACTTCAATGCTGTATTTGTTGGAAGGGTAGAGTGTTTTAAAGCGCTTGATATAGACAATGGCGTCTTTATAGCGATTGTGCTCCATGGCGAGGGCAATGGCGTCATACAGGCCGGTTGCAGCAATCGATGACTTGGCAACTGTGTCTGAAATGCGAAGGAAATGCCCCGTAGCCTGTTCATAATTCTTATTCGTCAGCTCAGCACTACCCTGTTTATAAATGGACAATGCCAGTTTGTCTTCCACGCTGGAACGGGTTTTTTCGCCAAGTCGTTCGCTGTCAAGGATACTCTGATAAGCGACCTCAGCATTGGCATATTGCTGTAATTCAAAAAATGAATGTGCCTTGACAATTTGCGCATTTATCGTGGCCTTGGAAACTTGCGCGTTTGACGGGATGAGATCTGCAAGCTCGATCGCCTTGGGGTAGAGTTTTAAACGAAATGCCATGGCGGCCGCATTGGAAATGATGTCCAGTGACCGTTTGTCATCCGGGTACAGGCGAGTAAACAGCGTCGCATATTTAATGTGTTTGGTCAGCCATGTCTCTCGATTTTTCTTGTAGCGATCATCGGTTAACAAATTGTTGGTGATAGTGATCGTTGCATAGGCGGCATCTTTATTCAGAATAATGTCCGAGTCATAGGCAGCCTGCTCGTAAAACTGCAGTGACTTATCGTAGTCCTTATGTTCGGCCAATAGTTCAGCATACAGAAAATGGATGTTGTTTTTCCGTGCATGCGATGAGTAGTGCTGTATGTAGCGGTCGTACCACAGTTGAGCATTATTAAAATAGGTGTTTTTGTGTTTCTTCTGGTAGAGACTGTGGTAATGGGCAGCCATCATCAGCAGAAATTGTTCCAGCGATGCTGAGGTGTTTTTATAAATCTTTTTGCTGGGGTTGACTTTAACCCAATATTCACTGCCCGGGTTATATTTCTTGTAAACATTTTCAACCGTTGCAAACAGTTGATTGGTAAAACCACTTTCTTTCCAGATTTCCAGAATCTTTATTTGAGATTCGGGAATATTCGGTGAATCAGGATAAGTTTTATTGAAATAGTTCAGCGTCTCGATCGCATCGGTAAAAAGTAATTGTTTGCGATAGATGTCGCTCAGATAGGCATAGGTGTAATACAGGTATTTGAAATCCTGATTTTCCTTAAAGAAGTTGTTGATCGGTTCCGCACCACCCAAATAGGAAAAACAGAGGCCGATAGCACGGAAGTATTCATTAAACTGTTGCAGCTCGCGCTCTGTGAGATCATCATAGTCGGCAAATCCGTGGTAGGTGACAGAGATCAGGAAGTCGTCAATTGCCTCTTCATAAAATTCCTGCTTGAATCGGGACCAGCCACGCTTGAATATAGCCTTTTCATAGAATAATTCACTTTTCTTCGCACTGATGACACTTGTGTAGGCGGTTTCAGCCTCGCGATATCTTTTTTCAGCAAAATAAATTTCAGCAAGTCTGAACTGACTTTCAACGAAGTAGGGGGATTTGGGATGATTTGTTACAAGTTGAGCCAACGCATCTCGTGAATTTTCGAGATCGCCTCTCATGTCATAGGCCTTGGCCAATTGATACAATGTTTTGTCATTCCCTTTCGATTTTGGAAAGTCACGTAAAGAAGAACTCAATAGTTCAATGGTTTTGTCCAGTCTTTCATTGTAGAGTTTGTCATCATTCTCTGCGCCGGCGCCGGATTTAAGATTTTCCTTCTCTTTCTGAATTTTATTTCCTAACTCAAATTCAAGTTCGGCCAGACGATTAATGGCGGAAAGTCTGAGCGAAGTATCGGTTGTCGCATGTTTCAGATATTCCTCATAGGCCTGACGAATCTCTTCTTCCGATTTGGGTTTGATGTAGACATTTTGATAGGTTTGCTTGCTGGATACGATATCAATATCACGCAGCGTCGGTCGTTTCGGCCGGCTGTCGCAAGCGGCCAGAGCGAGACAAAGTATTAATGTTATAAATCCGCTTTTCATATCAGGTACGGTTATTTGCCTGCGCTGCTGTCATATAAACGAGCCAGCCCGAACCGGGATTGACTCATGTAACTGCTCAGGAATTCAATTCGCTCGTTGAGCAGTGTCAGGGTAAGTTTTTTTAACAAGATGGTGTGTTCAGCCAGAATATGTTCGAATTTTTTTCTGGTATTCGGATTGACATCATCCAGGTGGTTGCTCAGTTCCTTCAGTTCGGCATGGTTTTGTAAAAACGATTTTGGATAGTGTCGGGTAAACTCGACCTGGGTGTTGCCGATAATCAAGGTGCGTCTGTCCCCTGATATGGAGATATTTAAATTGTTTTTTACATGCCTGGTCATGATGTCAGTAACATCATCAATACGTTTTTTGTAATATCCAACCGCCTCTTTGTATCCGGTAGCTGCTGTCAGATTCTGTTTGAGCTTTTCATAGACGTAGGGCAGCATCAGGTGTGACTCATCGACGGAGAGGTCAAATGATTGTTTTTGTTTGAGGATATTGATGGCGTTTAATGCACCAATAAAATCCTCCTGATTGGTTGCAGTTAATGCAATTCCCAGCAGCGCACGATTGGTGTAGCGACTATCCAGTCCGACATCTCTGAATGAGTCGCGGGAATTTCGAAAATAACCCTGTTGCAAAAGCGAGTAACCATTGATCAAGTTCATCCTGTTAATGATTTCATCATTGACCGCAATTTTCGGACTGTTCAGTACCTTGTCAATTTCGAGTTTGGCGTCAGTCCACCAGCCTTGACGGATATAGGCGACTGCGGTGTTTATCACCGCCAGTGGATAGTATTTTGAGTTGTCCGGTATTTTTTGATAATAGGCGACAGCTTTGCGGTGGTTCTTCCGGCTTTGCTCTGCAATGCCTTGCAACAAGAGTGTATAGTGTGCATCTTCAGTCGGCAGATCATTGAGCACGCCTTCAAGATTATTCAGCGTTTCTTGCCACTGTTGTCGATCTGCATAATATTTGGCGAAAATAAACGTTACATTGGATCTCAGCGACTTGTCACCTTCGGAACTGACGGTATCCAGAATCTCTCTGGCGGTGTTCCATTCGTTGTGACGCAGCAGCATATCAACAAGATAGAAAACAGCCCGGTTGTCTATGTTGTCCTTAATGAGTTTCAAATGTTTGCGGATAAGATAGATGGCCTGGATATGATTATCCTTGGCCATCAGGGTCAGCACTTCCTGTTCCAGTGCGGAGACGTCTGTAAATTTTCGATCACCGAATTTTTTTTGCCGCACCAATTCAGCGTAGACTTCGGTTGATATTGTTCTGAAACGCTGTTCAGCGGTCTCGATCTGTTTTAACAGCGACTCTTCTGCATTGAGCAGGGGCGTGTACAGTCCGCTGCTCAGCAAAACAGCCGGGAGAAAAATCAGCTTGATTAAAATGTGGGTGTAACGGAAATCCATTTTGATTGCCAACCGGTATCAAATTCCTTTAAAAACAAAGTGATGAAGAAGATTTATTATTGTAATCAACTTAAGAAATATACCATTATTGGCCATTTTCTGTCCATAAAAATGCCAACAGACCGCCTATGATACCTGAAGCGGGGAAGGCTTTCTAATTAAACTCAGTCCAGTTTGATGTTCGGCTTAAACGCCGCATACGCGATCGAGTGCTGCGTATGCGGCGCTTCTGCCGACGATGTTCAACAGATCAGGCGACAGTCAGTTCTTCGGTTGAACCGGTGGTTTGAGCTGTCGCTGTCCGCTTGCCGGAAGCTGCTGTGTCGATCTGATAGGTAAAGTCACCCTCATCAGTCACGCCGATATGGATGTGGGTGATGTCTTCACCATCGGCCATGCGTGACAGGCACTCAGAGGCCATTTCGGGCAGCATGGTGCGGGACAGGATGTTCTCAATGTTACGCGCCCCGGTATCGACTTCCTGGCTGCGTGCAACAATGTGCAGCATGACATCTTCGTGGTAAGTGAACCCGGCATCGTAATGTTCGCGTACCCGTTTCTCAATCCGGTTCATGTTGATTTTGCAGATCTTCAACAGGTCATCATCACGCAAGGGATAGTAGGGGATGACAATAGATCGACCCAGGAAGGCCGGTTTAAAGTATTTCAGCAGTTGCGGACGGAAGTTGTCGAGCAATACATCCGGTTCAGGCAGGTCGCCCTCAGGGCCGCACATGGCGCGGATATGCTCTTCACCGGCATTGGAGGTCATAATGATCACAGTGTTGCGGAAGTCGATGTCGCGACCTTCACCATCCTTGATGGTGCCCTTGTCGAACAGATTATAGAAAATATCCTGTACACCCGGGTGGGCTTTTTCCATTTCGTCGAGCAACACCACACTGTAGGGCTTGCGGCGCACGGCTTCGGTCAGTACACCGCCTTCGCCATAACCGACGTAGCCGGGCGGTGAACCGAGCAGCATGGAGACTTTGTGCTCTTCCTTGAATTCGGACATGTTGATGGTGGTGATGTTCTGTTCGCCGCCATACAGAATATCCGCCAGCGCCAGCGCTGTTTCGGTTTTACCGACACCGCTGGAGCCGACCATGAAGAAGACGCCAATGGGTTTACGCGGGTCGGTCAGACCGGCGCGAGAAGTGCGAATGTTTTCCGCAATCGAATTGAGGGCATGCTGCTGACCGATCACACGTTCTCCGAGTCGTTCACCCAGATTGAGGATGGCCTGGATTTCGTCCGAGACCATTTTCCCGACCGGGATACCGGTCCAGTTGGCCACCACTTCGGCAATGGCCTGGCTGTCCACATTCACCTGGATCATGGGCTCTTCGCCCTGGAGGTCGGTCAGTTCATCCATCAGTTTGTGCAATTCGGATTTGATTTTTTCGCGATCCGCATCGCTTAATTGCTTGGGGGCATCCGGGGCCTTGCGGGCTTCAGCAGAGAGTTTTTGGGCGTGGAAATCGTCTTCGATCTGTTTTTGCAGATCGTGAATTTGACTGACTTTGGCCTTTTCTTTTTCCCACTGGGCTTCCTGCTCGACCAGATGTTGTTCCAGACCGGCTTTTTCTTCCTTCAGTTGCGCAATACGGCTTTCACAGTTCCCCAGTGTCGCATTTTCGCGTTCCAGTGAAGTGATGTTGGTTTCGCACTGGTTAATGCGGCGACGGGTGTCCTCCACGGCGGCCGGTGTGGCGCTTTGACTCAGGGCAACACGGGCGCAGGCGGTATCCAGCAGGCTGACTGATTTATCAGGCAATTGTCTGGCGGTGATATAACGGCTGGAGAGCTTGACCGAATCTACAATGGCTTCATCCATAATGCGTACACCGTGGTGGTTTTGCAGCATCTGGGAGATGGCCCGCATCATATTGATAGCCTTCTCTTCACCGGGCTCCTCGATCTTAACCACCTGGAAACGACGGGTCAGGGCCGGATCCCGTTCGAAATATTTTTTGTACTCCGCCCAGGTGGTGGCGGCGATAGTCCGCAGTTCGCCGCGGGCCAGAGCCGGTTTCAGCAGGTTGGCGGCATCACCCTGGCCTTCCTTGCCGCCCGCACCGATCAGGGTATGGGCTTCATCGATGAACATGATAATGGGTTGGGGAGAAGCCTTGACCTCGGCGATAACTGATTTCAGGCGATTCTCAAACTCACCTTTAACACTGGCGCCGGCCTGGAGCAGCCCCAGGTCGAGCGTGCGAACACAAACGCCTTTCAGAGGCTCCGGAACGTCGCCTGAGGCGATGCGCAGCGCAAAGCCCTCTACCACTGCCGTTTTGCCCACACCGGCCTCACCGGTCAAAATGGGGTTGTTTTGGCGACGGCGTATCAGAATATCAATAATTTGCCGGATCTCTTCGTCACGACCCAGAACAGCATCAATTTTGCCGTTTTTCGCGTCTTCCGTCAGGTTGACCGTAAATTTGTCCAGAGCCGGAGTCTTGCTGGGGGCACCGCCGGCACCGGCAGGTGCACCGCTCGTTGGGGATTGCCCCAGGGCGGCGCTGGTGGATTCGGAGGTGGTGCCGACAATGGAACGAACCACCTCTCGCAGTGATTCAGGCGCGATTTTTTTCAGTTCACCGGACGCGGCTTCAGTGGAACGACGCAGGCCGTCGTCGAGCATCAGGGCGGCCAGAATGTGTGCGGAGGTGGCCTGATTATGGCCGTATTCAACGGAGGCCAGCATCCAGGCGTTCTTGGCCAGGTCCACCAGAGTAGGGGAGAGGGCCGGGGCGCGGGTGTTGCCGGATTTGATACGGTCAAGCTCACGATTCAGATCCTGCATCAGTTTGCCCGGATTAACCTCAAACTTTTCCAGAACAGCGCTGATGTCGCTGCCGGGAATCTCAAGCAGTTTCAGCAGCCAGTGTTCAACCTCAACATTGTAGTGGGTGCGAGACAGGCACAGTCCGGCAGCTCCTTCCAGCATATTGCGGCACGGCTCATTCAGCTTTCCCACCAGGGATTTCAAATCAATCGTTAACATGTCAATTTCCTTTGGTTATTTCCGGCACATCTGACAGTGTGCCTGTCTTGATGAATACGTTCAGCAAAGGCCGGGATTTTTCTCGCAGCACTCTTTACCACATACTTTGTAAAACTTGTCTTTGTCGTTATAAAACTCACCGATGCCGCCGGCTCGAATCACCCAACTGTATTTGATGTCGTTGATGTTGACTGTGCCGACTGAGTGGCAGGGCAAGATAGTGGAGTTGGCGGCCAGGTCGGCCTCGGCAACAATTTCTGCACTGGCAAAGAAGGTCTTTACCTGGCTTTCAGACAGGCTGAAACCCCGACAGGCTTCTTTCATGTAAGGTCTGTTTTCCGGCCCGACACCCTGTTTTCTGAATTCAATTTCAGCAAGTGTGAAGGGCTTTTTCGCCAGCAGTTCAAACTCCTGAACCTTGGTCGTCGTTGAACATCCTGTTATTAGAAACATTAAAAATATAGCGCATGTAATGTTTTTCATCTGGTTTACTCCCTGGTAAATTCCTGTATTACCTGTTACTGCGATTTACCTGAATCGGTTTGCAGATACTGAAATATCCGTTGTTTCATCAGCGGCAAAGTACTGTTTTTTGGTTGACAGCCAGGTATTCCAGCCGATAACGGGTGGATGACTGCTATCAAGCCTGATTTTGGCCGGTACATCAGAACGTTTTACCCTGATGGTAAAGTCGTAATCATATTCCATATCAACGTAAAATCTGACGATCTCATCAAGAGCCATCAGCGCTTTGGTACCCGGCGCAAATGTGTTTAACTGGTCCTTGTTCAGAGGACCAAGAATAATGCGGATTTTACCCTGTGCGAACCAGCCTTTTCTACCCAGCATCAGGGATCTGCCCAAACAATTATTCTGCCCTTTGGGGACCTCCCTGCCCGGCAGGCGGGTACGGACGTCATCAATCAACTCCTGCCATTGCCCGTTGAACTCACTGATTTCGACGGGTATCCCGAAATGGTGTTCAAGGATCTGTTTCAGACCAGATGAAGTTTTTATCCGTTGTGTAAACAGCCCGCTGTAATAAAGCAGTGACTCATCGCTGGTATAAAGTCGGTTCGACAGATGTTCAGTGCCCAGTCCCAGCAGAGATAATAGTGCCTGGGTATGGGGATCGCGTTTGTTTTTGACCGGTGGATTGAGTTTTTTTCTTTCGTACTCCACCGGCAGGTTGTATTTCGTGGCCGCTTGATAAAACAGCGAAATGGTCCGATGGTTAAACAGATCAAGGAAACGACTCAGGGAGGAGTCTTTCATTTTGAGTCGTTTCAGGATCAATTCGGAGTAGTGGAACGGCAATACACCGGAACTGCCGGTCAATCCCATAAAATTGACAAACAAATGCCATTGTTGGGCATTACCCTTCTGTGCCTTGAGCTTGATCCGTGCATTTTCCGATGACGGGAAGCTCAGGCTTTGTTGCGTATGAAAACGGATAACCTCGGTTTCGGGCGGCGTGTAGCGGGCGACCGGGTTTTTTACATATTTTGTTTTACCATCAAGATTGGCGAGCACGGCGGAACGTTCCAGCAGGCGCACCGTTTGGAAGAAGGAGAATCGATATGGCGCATTGGCCAGTTCTTCGATTACAGAAAAACTCTTTCGCCGGCTCGTGGTGGACATTTCTTTAAATAGCCTTCTTTATTTCTCAATTTAACCAAAACACGGGTAAAGGAATTAATTGAGCAGTACAGTGAGAAGAAATTCTCCAGGACGGAAGCAAACAGGAATGCGCTGCTGCCGGCCAATTGGGTGTCATTCAGGACGATTTCAATTTCCATGCCGCGACACATGGTGGCCCTGCCGTCAATGGTTAAGGGCGAACTGATGGAGCGGGCATTAACCGAAACAATCGCCGAGATCATGGCGTTGGTTACTGAAGACTCTTTAAAATCATAAAGTCTGAGTATTTCTTTCAGGGCCTCGGTTTCGTCACCGCGCCCGGTCAGTGACAGATGATTCAGGTTTAAATGTGAAATAAACCGCCAGCGACTGCCGTTTCTGAGCGGGGGGCGGATCGTCACGGTCGGTTGGGTCAGACAACGTATCCGCTCGCAGGGCGGTGCGCTGTCCACTGCCTGCAGTCTGGGCGAGACAGCGGAAAACGGCAGCTTTGCGGGTTGGTCGCGATTGCTGCATGTGGTCTCCAGGACCAGAGTGCGATCCTCGGGGACGTTGGGGTTGAAGCCCAGATCCACCAGATTCAAAAACACATCGGTACCTTCATCACGCTCATAGGTGCCAAGTTTTGCATCCCGTCTGGAGGCAAACCAGTAGGAGTGTTCGTCGGTTTCCTGATGTGCATGATTCAAACCGTAAAACGGATGAAACAGGGTTTCTTCACCGGTTGAGGTTGAAGCGACAACCTTGTCAATGGAATACACTTCATAGCCAACCGGACGTCTTGAATCGGGTATGACCTGATATTCCGAATGCGCGTGATCAAGCTTGATAGGATCGGCGTCATGTTTGAACAGATTGACGACAGGTGTGCACCCCAGTTCAAAGGTTTCCGCTGAAATATTATGTTCCAGCTCGACATCGGAGGAGTTCAGATAAATGTACAAATCAAGCTCATTGGCGGCATGATCGGGAATACGCTCAGCCAGGCCGGTGATATCAATAAACATGAATTTTTCCGGGAAGACGAAGTACTCAGTCAACAGGCGATAACCCAGGAATGAGGATGGGGGATAGGGCAGCAGGCCTTCATCATGTTTGAAACCGACCGGTTGAATGGTGTCATTGCCCAGGAACACCGGATTTCGATCCGATTCCGAGAGCGACATAACCACGGTATGACACTCATTCAACAGCATCTGGTACAAAGGATTAATATGTTGTGGCTGGCCTTTCAGATAAAAGCGAAGTTTATCGAGCTTCAGTTCGCCAAAAGTGATTTCTTCATTAAAGGTGGCCAACGATAACTTCAGTACACCGCCGGCGCCTCTGACCTGATCAGAACCCGGTGTTGAGAACGGCCGGCCCAGCAGGGTGGCGCCGGTCACCTTGACGGGCAACATTTCGGTGGCATAGGTGGTTGAGAAACGGACATTTTCACCCTGAAACTGTTCTGTTTCGAGCAAGGTATCCTTGGGCAGAACATAACTGCTGTCCAGCATTTCCTCATCCGGTACAAACTTGACGATGGACATGGAAGGGATCGGACGCTGATAGTGAGGAAAGATCACACTCAGTAATGCATCGCTTAATTCGGGGAAATCATCATCCAGTTTGTGCTGTATGCGGGCATTTAAATAAGCGAAACCTTCAATCAGGCGTGATACATGCGGATCTTCAATCACCTCGCTGTTGATGCCGAGACGACTTGCGACACGCGGATTTTCCACCGCGAATTCAGCACCAAGCTGGCGAATGAAAGCCAGCTCTTTTTCGTAATAGGGGAGTAATTCGTCAGCCATGGCCTATTTCTTTCACACTTACGGTTCGGGTTACGGGTTCGAGCGCTGAGTCGAAAACCACTATTTCCGGTGCCGGATCGGCATAGAGTGTGGCATCAATTCTAAAACGCAGTGTTCGATCGGTTGTATCCTTGTTTTCCAGGTAGGAAACCTTGACCGATTTGAAACGCGGTTCAAACTGGCGCAGGATGGTTTCCAGCTTGCTGGTAAACACCTTGCGTTTCTCCTGATCGATAATATTGACTGTCGCAAGATCCGGCAGACCATAGTTCAACAAGGAGTGCTCCAGTTGTTCAAAGTCTTCCGGTGGCTCGATAATTCGATAGCGGGAGTTCATCAGGTTCTCCAGGTCCCGACGTACGCTGTTGCGTAACTGTGCCAGCCGCTGATGTTGCCCCGGATCACGATCTGTCTGGATATGCGGGTCGTCAACCAGCAATCGATCCAGGATCGATGGCCGCAACATTTTCTTTTTATCGATACGGGCCATTATTTGTTCGCCTGTGACAATTCGGTAACCAGCTCCAGTTCAGAGACCATTTGGTCAAGCTGGTAGTGGGGGCGCATATGGATAACGCAGATGTACTGGCCGGGTTTTTCCGGGTGTTCCCGTACCTTGACCGCCGCTTCACGCAGGGGATACCGGGCCTGTTCTTCCCAATCGAGATCTTCACGACCGGTGGTGTATTTGAAGAGCCAGTTACGCAGAAATCCTTCACACTCTTCCGCTGTGATAAACGACCCGATCTTGTCGCGTATCATGACCTTGATATAGTGCGCAATACGGGAGCCACACAAAACGTGCTGTAACATGGCGGAGAGCTTGGCGTTTGTGGTGGCGTTGCGGTTATCCATTTTCTTGGGTTTCTGGATAGACTGGTTGTTGTAAAACGCAGCAAAGGGCAGGTCATAACACTGACACAAGGGGATAAATCCAAGGCTGCTTAAATCTCGCTCCACCGTATCGGTGATCAGCACTTCTGTAACTGATTTATAGGCGACATCATGGGAATCGGTTGCAAAGACATCGGTCGGCAGGGTGGTCAGCACACCGCCGGAAACATGATTGCGCGGTACTCCCCGGATATGGCCAAACCAGCCGACATTGGCAAATTCACGGATTAGAATACCGGCAAAACCATAGGCCGCATTACCCCACAGGTAATGACGGTGATCCTGGCCGGCGGAATGTTCATAAAAATAGATCCCTTTATAACTGCCCGGGGTGGTGCGATATGGTCTGCGCATCAGGATACGCGGCACAGTCAGTCCGATAAAACGGGAATCCAGCTTTTCGCGCAGGCTGCGCCATTTGATGTATTCATCCTGGGAGAAAATCGTATCCAGATTAAGGGGCATACCAAGCCCGGCAAAATCATCCAGTCCGAAAATCTCATACGATGCGGCAGCGATAAACGGGGCAAAAGAGGCGGCGGCGATTTGCGCGATCCCGGCCAGAATAGACAGATCGTCATGGGGATGTTCGCGGGAGACGCGATGGCTGATTTCATAATCGCCGATTAACACGCCATAAGGTTCACCACCCGGTGCGCCGTACTCTTCACTGTAGACCTTGGAAAACAACTGACTTTGATCAAATTCCATTGCCCGGCCTACATCCTTGGCAACTTCGGACCAATTCGCATCCATAATTTTTATCTTGATGTTGCGGGCACCGTCAGATTGAACAGCCAAAAACCAGAGGCCGCGCCAGGAGGCTTCGAGTTTCTGAAATCTTTTGTGATGAATGATGACATTGACCTGATCATTGATCATCTCATCCAGTTTGGCGATCGTCCGATTGATGGCATTGATGATATCTCTGCCGGAGTGTAACTGGCGGGTTATTTCAAACTCGGAGAGCCAATAAGTGAGCGCCTTGACGTCATTTTCTTCGGCAAGAAACCCATCCAGATTGGTGATGTACGCTTGTTGCGCGCACAGGGTATCGAGATCAACAACAGGGGTTGCTGCATCTGCCTGGTTGGGAAGGGAATGACTGCTGGGCTGTGACACAATAAATCCATTTGAATTAAATGATTGCGGGGATCATAAAGATCCCCGCATCCATGATTACCCGGCTTTCGGAATCTGTGCTACAAGACGAAGTGACGTAGTCAATTCTTCCATTTGCAGCCAGGGCTTCATCCAGGCGATCGCGCTGAAAACACCAGGTTGACCCGGTACTTCCTTCACTTCGACCTGGGCATCAGCCAATGGGAAGCGTGCTTTCATTTCAGCACTCGCGCCGGGTGTGGCGTTTACGTAGTTGTTAATCCAGCGGTTCAGCCAGACTTCAGCGTCTGATGCTTCCATGAACGAACCGATCTTGTCGCGGGCCATTACCTTGAGGAAATGGGCAATACGACCGGTTGCCATCAGGTAGGGCAGACGGGCTGAAATTTCGGCATTTGAAGTGGCGGCCGGATCATCAAACTTCTTCGGTTTCTGTGTGGTCTGTGCACCGAAGAATACCGCATAGTCGGTATGCTTATAGTGACAGAGCGGCAAGAAACCCAGTTTGCTGAGTTCGGCTTCACGGCGATCAGTAATACCGATTTCAGTCGGGCACTTCTGATCCATGTCACCATCGTCACTGACAAAGACGTGACTTGGCAGACCTTCAACCTTACCGCCACCTTCAGCACCACGAATGCTGGTACACCAGCCGTACTCGGCAAATGATCGGGTCAGTGTGGTACCCATGGAGTATGCAGCATTCATCCAGCAGTAGTCATCATGTCCGGCGGAAAGCTGACGGCCGACTTCGTCCACATTACCTTCTTCGAAATTAAATGCCTCGATAGGTTTGGTGTCCTGGCCATAGGGCAGTCGAGCCAGTACACGTGGCATGGTCAGTACAACAAAGCGTGAATCTTCGCTGTCACGGAAACTGCGCCACTTGATGTACTCGGCTGAATCAAAGATCTTTTCCAGGTCTCGCGGTTTGGACAGTTCTGTGAAGCTGTCAAAACCGAACATTTCCGGAGAAGCGGACGAAATAAACGGACAGAAACCGGCTGCTGAAATATTGGACATATTGGTCAGCAGTTCAATGTCGTCCGGATGTGAGGTGAATTCAAAGTCACCAATCATGGCGGCATATGGTTCACCACCGGCAATACCGAATTCACTTTCATAAACTTTCTTGAAAGTTTCACTCTGGTCAAACTCAACTGCCTTGATCAGGTCTTTGGCGAGCTCTTTCTTGCTCATATTGATGACCTTGATTTTGAGCTGTGTGCTGGTTTCGGAATTCATCACCAGGTGGTTCAGCCCGCGCCATGAACCTTCCAGTTTCTGGAATTTTTCATGTTGCATAACGGCGGACAGCTGTTTTGACATAATGGCGTCAATTGCTGCAATTGCCTTGTTGATGGTGACAGTGAGGTTCTTATCCCACTTCACTGTACCCTTCATGGCTTCTTCACTCAGGGTCTTCAACAATTCCTGCGTCTCATCGCGTGAAGTCTGTTTGGTGGCGCCAAGCGCCTGCTCCAACAGGCTGACTTCCGCGGCTTCGCCGGCTTCCTGGCCTTCAGTCTGTGTTTCAGTACTCATTATTTATCACCCTCGTCATTGCCACCGTCCTTGCCTACGCCCAGCTCATCTGCCAGGGCAGACATGGCTTCGGTGTTACTTAAAACATTTTCCAGAATTTCTTCCAGTTTGTCGGAACGATCCGCCTTGGTCAGGAGATCGCGTAGTTTGTTGCGGGTTTCGAGCAGCTTTCTCAATGGCTCAACATTTTCCACAACCCGATGCGGTTCGAAATCTTCCATGCTCTTGAAATCGATATCAACACCGATCTCACTGCCATCACCGTCAACAGTGTTTTCAACCTTCATGCTCAACTTTGGCGCGATTTTCCGCAAAATATCATTGAAATTATCGCGGTCAATCTGGTTGAATTTACGCTGTTTCAGATCTTTTTTGTTTTGGTTATCACCTGAGTAATCACCCATAACACCCATAACAAAAGGAAGTTCCTTTTCTTGAACGGCGCCGTTGGTTTCAACGTCATAGGTGATATGAACTCGCGGTTTCCTTACTCTTTTCAATTTGTCATGAATGCTCTCAGCCATGTGTTTTTCCTCACGTTATATTAAACATTTAACATTATGCAGTCAGTCTGAATGACCTGTATTCAGAAAAACTGAATTTCCGGTCCATGTCATTACAGTTTTGTCTGCAGATAAACCCGATTAGTATACAACAATTACTCGTTACCCCTGACACCGGTCAGGTTACCGTAGAAATTCCTGGAAGTATCATCCGGAATCAATTCTCTCATCAAGTCATGCAAAGGCATGTCTCCCCAGCGCACGATCCGCTCAAGCGCATAGGAAATCGGTGAATGTGGCTCATTCTTCCGGAAAAAATTCGAAATTTCCAGCAGGTTGCGGAATGCGTCTTCGCGTGTCTTGATTGGTCCACCAGCCTTTTTCGGGGCAGGCGTCCCATCAGCCGCAACGGCATCATCATCTTCGGATGGTTCTTCAGGTTGGGGCAGTTTGTTCTTGGCCAGGTGGTTGATTACACCCAGGCACTCCTGCAGTGTTTCGATGATATTCCCGATGGAAGGGGCATCATCTCTACCACAGTATTCATCCAGCATTTGGCCCAATCGTTTGTATTCGGAAAGACAAACCAAAAGGTCCTCATGCATATTGATATACAAGTCGTTTTCGGAATTGTTGACGGCAGTTTCGATGGTTTCAGGAGAGAAACCAAGTTTGCTGATTTTGGCCTGACGAGTTTGATCGTCCGGGGCCTTCTGCACATCCAACGCCTGATTATAGTGCCAAAAAGTAAAGGCATGTGGTTCGGCGTCATCGGTGAACCGAATATTTCGGATTGGAGTAACCAGGACGCTGCCTTCATTCAAACCGTGCACCGCCAGCACACGAATCCTGTTTCCATCCTCATCAGGACTGGGATAGATGCCGGCCTCCCAGAACCTTTCCACCAGTTCACGCATAAGGGTGAAGCCATAGCGGAGGCCGGAGAATTCATATTTACGGACCAGAGCCTCTGTATACCAGGCCGCCACTTCCAGGTCTTTGCAATTGGATTCAAGAATCTCCGGGGCTAAATCCAGCACCTTGCGCCAACTTGAATCAGCTTCACTGTTGCCGCCGGTATCAAATACACTGTGACGCTCGGCAGCACGGGCTGCATTCCGGGCGTCTTTAATTTTTCCGTAGATTGATGTGGGTGAGTTATCTTCCCGAATATCCTTACCGACAGGGTTATCCTCTGCTATCGGTTGCAGCAAAGTTTCGATATCTGCAATTGAATCTGGTAATGGCATCCAAACTTCTCCCTATATAATTATTTATCTCGGTTGCGTCTCGCACCTGGTCCTGTCCTGAATCGACACCTGCTACATTAACTTACCGATTTACCAGGTTATAAAATGCCAAAATCATTTTAAAGGTATATCAGTAAATACTTATGGAGCTAATTCCTGTCTCAAGCCTTCGATTAGAATTTAACCGCTTTTATAAGTCATCACAGGAATGATGTAAAGAGGATTAGGGAAATAAATAGCAAAAAAATTGTGGATAATTTAGTGATTCGTTATAGAATAGATGTGATTAAATATGATACAAATAATTTCCCAATTGATATACTCCGGTCGGTCCTTAATATTATGGTTGCTGTCATATCAACAGGGGATGGAGGCAGGCTTATAATATTGGTATCTCCGGCATAATAATTAGAATAATTCTAATCCGGGCCATGCCTGAAAAATGGATTTTACACAGCAGGGAAATACCGAGCCGGTGAGAGGCAATTGAACAAAACTTTGAATTAACTTTTTTGGATTTCGTGGAACGCAGAATTTCATTGAAATCTGGAACAATTATCAGGATGATGTTTGTATGTCTATTATTATAACTGTACTCAAATACCCGCAAGGGGTAATGAACGCCAAGGCATCCCATACCTTTGACGAAGCCGGTGGAACAATCGGTCGTTCAGCTGATAACCAGTGGATACTGGAAGACCCTGAGCGCTTTATCTCATCCAGACACAGCCAGATATCGTATGAGAATAATCAGTATTTTCTCACTGATCTCAGTACCAATGGTACTTTCCTGAATGGCTCCGGTGATCCAATCGGCAAGGGCAGCAAAATCAAACTCAATACCGGTGATCGGTTTACATTGGGCGATTATGAGTTCCAGGTAAATATCCTGGGCGGCCAGTCAGGCGCTGCGATGTCCCCGTTTGGTGATGGTTTTGACGATGACCCGTTTGGTCTTGGTGGTGATTCCTTTGACACTCCCACCGATCCCGGCACCTTTGGTTCAGGCGGTGGATATATCCCGGCTTCAGAACCGATGTTTGGTACCGATCCTCAAGAGACAGATCCGCTGGCGGCGCTGGATCGGGTTGGACTTTCACCAGGTACTGCGAAGTATGAGGACAACATTTGGGACAACATGACCCAGTTTGGCGGCAAAAACAATGATGCCACTGCGGATGCCATCGATTGGCCGACCGCACATCTGAGCCCGAATGCAGGTGGAATACCGGAAGACTGGGATGACGATCTTTCTGCCAAGCCAACCGGATTTGCCCCACAGGCACAGCCTGTAAGTCAACCGGTGCAACAGCCGATTCAACCGCCGCCGGGGCCTTCCAGTTTTCTTAACAACGAGGCTCATCGCACTGACAGTAATCAAAGTGAGCAATACTTTCTGGAAGATGTCGCTGACCAGATCAGCCGGCTGGAAAGTGAAAAATATACTCTGGAAAAACACAATCTGAAATTGCAGGCGGAGATTGTTCGGTTGAAACAGCCCGGCGCTCATTCCGTTACCCAGATGGATGACATTTTAATCGAGGCGCTCGGACTGAGCGGACGGAATATCAGCAAACAGAAAGTTGCCGAGATCAGCCAGACTATTGGTGCGCTGGTGCGCGAAACCATTGTTGGCATGATGCAGGTGTTGACTTCACGCAGCAGCATTAAAAATGAATTCCGAATGAATGTCACGACTATTCAGCCGGTAGAGAACAACCCGTTGAAATTCTCAGCCAATGTCGATGATGCAATTGAGAATATGTTTATCCGGGAAGGCAACTCCTACATGAAACCAATCGATGCCATTCGGGAAGGTTTTGAAGGTATTGGTGAACATCAGGTGGCCATTTTGGCGGGTATTCGCGCTGCGTTCAGAAGCGTTATTCAGCGTTTCGATCCGGAACTTTTGGAGCAGAGATTTGAGAAGTTCCAGAAAGGCAACTTTATTCCCGGCATGAACAAGGCGAAAAATTGGGAGCTGTACGTCCAGTATTATCAGGATCTGATAAACGACATGGATAGTTCATTCCAGAATCTGTTTGGTCATGACTTTGTTGCTGCATATGAGGACCAGTTGCAGAAACTGTCAATATCTCGCAAGACCAAACGATAAGCTGTTTAAATAATTACAACAAGGACAAGAGGAAACATACATGCTATTCACACGCGTTACGAAAATTTGCATGATTGCAGGAGTGTATTTGCTGATATCGGGTTGTGCTGCGGTTAACAGTGCAGTCGGTGGTTTATTCAATGCCGACACAGATCTTACCCTGACCTTCAAGGTTGCGGCGGATATCAATCCCGACGAAAGTAGAAAACCTTCCCCGTTGTTTATCCGTTTATATGAGCTTAAATCAACAAAAATGTTCAATCAGGTGAACTTCATTGATTTGTACGAGCGTGACAAGGAAGTGCTGGGTGAAGACATGATAGCCGTACAAAAGCTCAAGCGCATCCGGCCGGGCGAAGACCGTGAAGACCACTTGGTGCTGGATGAAAAAACCAAGTTTGTCGGTTTGTATGCCGAGTTTCTGAATTACAAGAATGCAAAATACAAGCTTGTTATTCCGGTTGTACAGCATGATTTTATCGGTACAACCAAGACGATATATATTTCACGGAACATTATCAGTATCAAGGATTAATGTTCTGTTGGCGTGGAGCATAAACACTGATGTGCGATATTTTATGAACAATATCAGCCGACATATGAATGTATGATGGAATAAACCAATAACAGCAAGGCAAGAGAACAATGTCTTTAGATAGCAAAGTGGTATGGACAGAAGGGATGTTCCTGAATCCCCAGCATTTTCAGCAACAGGAACGTTATATTGAACGCTACGTGGACGGTAAATGTTCCGCCTACGGTGCTTATGGCTGGGGTTTGCATGATATTGAGATAGACAGTCAGTTGCTTAAACTTGGCAAAATATCTATCGAACATGCCCGCGGTGTATTTCCTGACGGTACGCCGTTTAGTTTCCCCGATCTGGATGAGCCGCCGCCAGTCCTGGATGTGCCGGAAAATGTACACGACTGTATCGTCTATTTGGCGATTCCGGTACGTCGGCCCGGTGCGGTGGATGTGTTGCCGGAGCGTGAGGCGCAGGGGCTGGCGCGTTATTACACCATGGAACAACAGATCCGCGATGTCACCCTTGAAGGCAGTGACAATATTCCAATCCATGTCGGAAAATTGCGCATGCGGTTGCTGTTGCAAACCGATGATCTCAGCGGTTATGCCTGCATTGGCGCATTACGTATTACCGAATCGCGTGAAGACAAGAACGTACTGATTGATGATTCCTATATCCCGACTTGTCTGGATTGCTCTGTGTCGCCCAGATTGAGTGGATTTCTTGCTGAACTGGTCGGCTTGCTGCATCACCGCGGCGAGGCAATTGCGGGAAGACTGGCTGACGTCAACCGGGGTGGCAGTGCGGAAGTGGCTGATTACATGATGTTGCAGATGATCAACCGTCTTGAGCCGCTGAGCAATCATCTGTTACAGATGCAGGGTCTGCACCCGATTGTGCTGTACAGTGAAACTGTACAGATGGCAGGGGAGCTTGCCACCTTTGTCAGCAAGAACAAACGACCTCCACAGTTCCCTGCCTATTTGCATCATGACTTACAGGCTACATTCGTGCCCGTTATCGCCGCAATCAGGCAGAATCTGAGTATGGTATATGAGACGACCGCCACTTCACTTTCGCTGGTCGAAAAGAAATACGGGATTCGCGTTGCGCAGATTCCGGATCGTTCACTGCTGGGTACCGCCATGTTTGTTCTGGCGGTCAGAGCGGATATGCCGGAAAGTACCTTGCGATCCCATTTGCCGGGCCAAATCAAAATCGGTCCGGTGGAGCGCATCAGGCAGCTGGTAAATGCCGCGATGCCGGGTATTCCTATCAAATCGCTGGCCGTTGCGCCAAGGCAAATTCCCTATCATTCCGGGTACTGCTATTTCGAATTGGAAAGGAAGAGCGATTTTTGGAAAGAACTGGCTCAGTCAGGTGGTTTCGCCATGCATATTGGTGGCGACTTCCCGGGTTTAGAGATTGAGTTCTGGGCGATCCGTCAATAATTGTATCAAGGAGAAAGCAATGTCAGACAATAAGGACAAGACGGTATTTCGTCAGCCCTCGAATAAGGGTGACAGCACCGTAGTGCGACCAATGCCGGGCGGACGCGGAACGCGCGGCGGTGCACCGACAATTTCGCCGTATATCCAGCAACCATCCGCCGCCCAGCAACAACCGCCGCAACAACCGGCGGGCAGAGCAGGCTATCAACCCATGGATGCTCAAGCGGGCCAGTTCAGGACAACACTGGGTCTGAATCCGCTGGTCAATGCCGCCTCCATGTTGCTGGCGGTATATGAAAAAACCCGTCATTCGGTCAGCCATCCTGATGTGAGCGGATTGCACCAGCGGCTGGTCGGTGAAATCAAGGCATTTGAATCCAAAGCGCAAATGCAGAATATAAAGCCCGAAATTGTGCTGGCCGCACGCTATATTCTTTGCAGCATCCTGGACGAAGCCGTGCTGAATACACCCTGGGGCGCAGAAAGCGCCTGGACGACCCGCACGCTGCTCAGTGTTTTCCATAACGAAACAGCAGGCGGGGAAAAGTTTTTCCTCATCCTGGATCGGATGCGACAGATGCCGGGTGAAAATATCGATATTCTGGAACTGATGTATCTGTGCCTGAGCCTGGGTTTTGAGGGTAAATACCGGGTGATTCATCGCGGCAAGGAAAAACTGGAACAGATGCGCGACGAACTGTTTGCCCTTATTCGTAATTTCCGTGGCGAGTATGAAAGGGCCTTGTCTCCAAACTGGCAGGGTCTGGGTAACGTAAAACGGTCACTGACACAATTCGTACCCATGTGGGTGGTAGCCAGTGTCATTGGCGGTTTAATGCTGTTGAGCTATTCCGGTTTCCGCTACTGGCTTTATCTCTCCTCTGAAACGGTTGTGAAACAACTGAGCGAGATTGCTGAAAACAAGAAAAACACGACCAGCAGTACACGCAAGTTCAAGTCTGTGGAACAATTTGAGTAAGGGCGGGGATAAAAATGAAAAAGATAGTTGAATTTCTCAAGAACCCGCTGGTTATTGCCATTATCGGCCTGATCGCACTCTCGCTGCTGATCTGGTTTGCGGGTCCAAGCATCAAGTTTGGTGAAAATAATTCTGCACCGCTGGGCAGTCCGATGGCGCGCCTGGTACTGATCATCATGGTGTTGATGATCTGGGGTATGCACACCCTGTGGAAAAAATTGCAGGAAAAGAAGCACAATGCGGAGTTGGTGGATGACCTGCAGGAAAATCAGGCCGGCCAGGCGCGTGACCACACCTCCAGCCAGAGTGCAGAAGAGATCCAGGTTATCAACGAACGCTTTACCCAGGCGTTGTCAACGCTCAAACGTCTGAAGTTCAAGGGCAAGGGGCAGAACAAGGCACTCTATGAATTGCCCTGGTATATCATTATCGGGCCGCCCGGTTCAGGTAAGACAACCGCGTTGATTAATTCCAGTTTGAATTTTCCCCTCGCTGAACAGTTCGGCAAGGGCGCCTTGCAGGGCGTGGGCGGTACGCGAAATTGTGACTGGTGGTTTACCAATGAAGCGGTTCTAATTGACACTGCAGGCAGATATACCACACAGGACAGCCACAAGGTGGTGGACAGTTCCGCCTGGGAAGGTTTCCTTGGTTTGCTGAAGCGCAATCGTCGTCGTCGACCTATCAATGGTGCGATCATCGCCATCAGTTTGCTCGATCTGTTATCGCAGACAGAAGAAGAGCGCGTGATGCACGCCAAGACAATTCGTACGCGTATCGACGAGTTGATGGAAAAGTTGGAGATTCGTTTTCCGATCTATCTGATGTTTACCAAGACTGACCTGTTGTCCGGCTTCAGTGAATTTTTTGAAGACATGAGCAAGGATGATCGGGAGCAGGTCTGGGGTGTGTCCTTGCCGGATGCACCGCATGAATCACAAAGCCCTGATTTTGATTTTCTTGGCGCTGAATATGAAAGACTGGTCTCGCGTTTGTTTGAACGAGTGCTGTTCCGGGTCAACCAGGAGCGCGATCCCAAGCGTCGCGGGCTGATCCAGGGCTTCCCGCAGCAAATGGAGAATCTGCGACCGATCGCCGAAAATTTTGTGCGTCAGACGTTTGTTAAAAATCGCTATCGGTATCAGCCGTATCTGCGCGGTGTTTACTTTACCAGTGGTACCCAGGACGGTACGCCGATCGATCGCCTGATGTCCTCAGTCTCGGCAAACTTCGGATTTTCCCGGGATCTGGTTCAGGCCGCACATTCACAAGGCAAGAGTTTCTTCCTCGGGCAATTGTTCAAAAGTGTTATCTTCCCGGAAGCGGAACTGGTTGGTTCCAACCGCAAGTATGAAACGATCCTGCTTTGGTCACAGCGGGCCGCCTACGCGGGCATGGTTGGTTTCGCCATCCTCCTGTTCTTTGTTTGGGCAGGCAGTGTCACCCAGCACAAGATCTATATGGCGAAGGTTGAGGAATTTATTGCCGAGTACAAGGCGGAGAGCCGCCGTGTCAGTGACTGGGACCGGGATCTGCGCGCTATTCTTAAACCGCTGAATGCACTGGGCAAGGCCAGTGTGGTTTATAACCAGGAACAACATCCCTGGTTATCCGGTATGGGACTGTATGACAGCAATGTGGATAATGCAGCAGACCGTGCTTATGAAAAACAACTGGAGAAGTTACTATTGCCCAAGCTATTGCTGTATCTCGAAACTACGCTGGGCAAGGGTGATCAGGGCGGGGATTTGTACAGTACCTTCAAGACCTACATGATGTTCCATAAGCTTAAGCATATGGATAAAAAGCAGGTCATGGACTGGTTCAGCGCCAACTGGGAAGAAAACATGCGTGGCGAAGCCAAAAAACGCACGCAACTCTTGTTGCACCTTGGCTCTCTGTTGAATGCCGATCTTACCCCGGCCGATGTCAATCCGCGTGTGGTGCAAAATACCCGAATCCGGCTCAAACAGGTTCCTGTTGCGCAGCGTGTCTACAGCCGGATCAGGTCAAAGGCGGAAAACGCGCAAAAAGTCGATTTGCTGAATATGTTCGGTGAGAGTGTCCGATCAAGCTTCCGGGTCGATGAGCGAGTACATGGTGTGCTGGCCACCCCGTTTATGTTTACCCGGGAAGGCTACAACCTGATCAAGGATAATTTTACGCCGGATTCTCCCATGATTGCCGATACCGTCAATGAGAAATGGGTGTTATCTGATGATGAATCGTCCAAGCTTGATTACGGTGAAGGCGACATTAAGCAGATCAGCGCGAAGGTCAAGGATCTGTATATGAGCGATTACCTGCGGCATTGGGAAACGGTCTATACCAATTTGGCCGTCGTACCGTTTACGGATTTGCGCCATGCCAATGAGGTGTTGAGCAGTTTCGCCGACCAGGTGTATTCACCATTGCTGGGCATACTCAAGACGGGCAAGGAGAATACCACCTTGTCGAATCAAATGGCGGCTGATTTCGCTGAGGATAACAAGGAAGGGAATAAGGGCAAGTTTGCCCAGACACTGGCCTCGGTGTCCAAGATGACCGTGGTCGATAAACAGTTCCGCAATGTGAACCTGCTGTTGCGTGAAACGGCGAGCAAGCCTGCTGCGATCAATGCGGTAATGGACAGAATTCGCCAATTACAATCCTTTGTCTATGAAATCAGTGTGGCGCCGGATCCCGGCAAGATGGCTTTTGATACCGCCAAGGCCAGATACCAAAGCGGCGCAGGCAACGCGATTACATCGTTAAAAGCCTTCTCGAGAACGACGCCACGTCCGGTGCAAAACTGGCTGGATGCCCTGTCTGACGAGACCTGGAAAGTGGTGTTGGCCAGTGCGCATCAGCATGTGAATACTCAATGGCGCAATATGGTCTATACACCTTACAGCAGGGCGCTGGCAGGTCGTTATCCCATTAACCGTTCAGCTTCCGATGAACTTGCCTTGTTTGATTTCAGCGCATTTTTCAAACCGGGCGGCACGATGGATGTATTTTATCTGGAGTATCTCAAGCCGTTTGTAAACACAACGGGCGGTTGGTCCAATCGGGTGATTGACAGTCACAGTCTTGGCTTGTCCAGTGGCGCGATTGCCCAGGTATATCGTGCGCAGAAGATTAAAGACATCTTCTTCCGCGGTAATCCTGAAATTCCCGGTCTTACCTTTGAATTAAGACCGTTTACCTTCCAAAAGAGTGATGCCTGCTTCGCCCTGGAAGTCGGTAAGGATAATGTGCGTTACTGCCATGGTCCGAAACTCTGGAATACAGTCAAATGGTCAGGTGAAGACGAGAACAATCGGGCCAGGGTGATCTTTACGGATCTGCAGGAACGGCAACACCCCAAATCTTTCGATGGACCATGGGCCTGGTTCAGAGTGCTGGATAACTCATCAGTGATACCAACCAGAAAATCAAACGTCTTTCTGGTCACATTTAACGTTGATGAAAAATCCTATGCATCTGATCGTCCCGGCGCAAGCAGTAACCGGGTGATCAAGCATGAGATTAAGTACGAACTGAAGGCCAAGAGTGTGGATAATCCGTTCAAGGACAACCTGCTCAGCTCATTCAGGGTTCCCGAGGGTATATAGCGATGAATGAACGTATCGAGGTGGGTGTGTTCGGGAAATTGCCTGCCCATGGCGATTTTGTGCAGCGTAATTTATCGCCGGTATTTATCGCCGGTCTGGATGAGTGGATGCAGCATTATATCGCCGGTTCTCGTGAACAGATGGGCGCAGAATGGCTGGATATTTATCTCACCAGCCCGATCTGGCGTTTTGCTTTTTCGCCGGGTGTGATCGACGAGAATTGCTGGGCCGGAATCATGATGCCGAGTGTTGATCGTGTCGGGCGCTATTACCCTTTTTCTGTTGTCGTGAAACTGCCGGCAGACAGTAACCCGATGGAATTCATCACTACGCAGACCGGTTGGTATGAGAAAATTGAGGGGCTGGCGCTGGATGCGCTCGGTGATGAGCTGCATATTGACGAGATAACCGAACAGCTGAATCAGATCGAACTGGAAATTATGTCGGATTATCACAACACCGGGCAGGTGCTGAACGGGAATAATTTTCAGGTAAATATGTGCTATGAAGAGCAATTACCTGTCTCTGTCTACCCTTATTTACTGGATTCCATCCTGGTTAAGACCTTTAATAGTTATAGTGTCTGGACGACACAGGGGTCAGAGCGTATTGAACCCTGTCTGTTCAGTGTGCAGGGACTGCCGCCGGTGAGCGGCGTCTCCGCCATGATGGATGGACTTTGGACACAATGGGGTTGGCAACAACCTTATGTGGTTAATGAAATTTCATATCCGGAAGCAATTGCATGAATGATATTACGGTCCGTCGACCGGTTTACTGGCATAGTTACTCTGAATCGAATGTCGGTACGGTGAGAGAGATAAACGAAGACTCTGTTATGTCGAACCCGGAATCCGGACTGTGGGCGGTTGCTGACGGTATGGGCGGCTATGAGGCAGGTAATGTGGCGAGCAACATGATCGCACAGACCCTGCAGTCAGTCGGTAAACAAAAATTGCTCAGTGATTTTGTCACCTCGGTTGAGGACAAATTGCTTGATGTCAATCAGCGCATTCTTGAATATGCCGAGATCATGCTCGATGGACGCACCCTTGGCAGTACGGTAGTCAGCCTGTTAATCAAGGGACAGGTCGGTATCTGCATGTGGGTCGGTGATTCGCGCTTGTATTTGTTGCGTAACAATGAACTGATCCAGTTATCACGCGATCACAGCCGGGTTGAGGAGTTGTTGCAGCAGGGCTTGATTACCGAGGAAGAGGCGCAGAACCATCCTGATTCCAATGTCATAACCCGTGCGATAGGAATAGGTGATGAGTTATGTGTGGACGTCAACGTTTTTAACGTGCAACTGGGTGATGTTTTTTTACTATGCAGTGACGGCCTGTATAACGCTGTCAATGAACATGAAATCATGAATCAAATGGGGAACGGAACGGCGGAGCAGGGCGTAAGCAGCCTGATTGCCACCGCTCTGCAAAACGGTGCGTCGGATAATGTCTCCATTATTATTGTAAAAGGATTGCGGGAACAAAGTGGCTCATTCTGACAGTATGGCAGTGATGAGCAGGTATAATTCAGTAATATACATGGCAGTGATATGAAGCGTTCAGACAAGGACAAAAAGAATTTATTTGGTCTTACCGACGATGATGATCAGGAATTTGATCTGACCTCTCGCGACAGGACTATCCAGTATGATCCGGATAAAACCCAGATCAATGCCACCGGTGGTGATTCCGGGTATGATTTGCACAATGACAAGACCCAGATGAACTGGCAAAGTCCGCAAAACCCGGCGCCCGGCAGCAATCAACCCGGCCGGCAGACCGGGCAAAATCCACTGTATGGCGACAATGTGCAAGATCGCGGGCTGGATTATCCCGGTTACCCCAACCAGGATGCCACCGTCATGCGTGGTCAACCGACGCCGCAAAATCCCGATGCCACTGTCATGCGCGGGCAACCGCAAAATCCCGCCAACCCGCAGTATGGACATCCACAGAACCCAAATGCAGGACGTGGTCAGCCGACGCCCCAGAACCCGGATCCCACGGTGATGCGCGGGCAACCGCAAAATCCCGCCAACCCGCAGTATGGACAACCACAGAACCCGAATGCAGGACGTGGTCAGCCGACGCCCCAGAACCCGGATCCCACTGTGATGCGCGGGCAACCGCAAAATCCCGCCAATCCACAGTATGGACAACCACAGAACCCGAACGCGGGACGTGGTCAACCGCACCCACAACACCCCAACACCGGCCGGATGGGGGGGCAGCCTCAGAACCCTGATCCGACAGTGATGCGCGGCCAACAACCGCCGCAGCAGAATCCCGACGCAACCGTGATGCGTGGTCGTCCGCAGCAACCTGTTGATCAAACCAGGATGCAGAACCAGCAACCGGGAATGGATCCAACTCGGGTGAATCCCGAGCATGGCCACGCTTCACGACCGGATGCCACCCTGATTGCGCCGCGCAAACCAGGGCCGCCCTCACGTCCGGCAGGCCCACAGACGCGCACCCACCATCAACAGCAGAACCGGCCCGCCGGCGGGCAGCCGATGCCCCTGGGACAGCAACCCGGTATGCCACCGATAACAGCGGCTTCGATTGCGCCAAACCAGCCAGGGGCACAGGGTGGCGGCAACCAGCCAAGAATCCTGAAGGGCCGATTCCTGTTGGAGCAGGTATTGGGTGTTGGTGGTATGGGTATTGTGTACAAGGCAAAAGACCGCCTGAAGATCGAGGCCAAGGATCGTGATCCCTATGTGGCGATCAAGGTTTTGAGTGAAGAGTTCAAATCCCACCCTGAATCATTTATTGCCCTGCAACGTGAATCACGTAAATCGCAACGCATGGCCCATCCAAACACGGTGAAGGTCTACGACTTCGACCGTGATGGTGACATCGTATTTATGACGATGGAATACCTGGAGGGCAAGGACCTGGATAAATTGCTCCGACAATACAGCACCACCGGTCTGCCGCCTGATGATGCATGGCTGATTGTCGAAGGGATATGTTCAGCCCTGTCACATGCACACAAGGAAAACATCGTTCACTCGGACTTCAAGCCGGGTAACGTGTTTGTGACAACGACCGGTATTGCCAAGGTATTTGACTTCGGTATCGCACGGGCGGTGGCAAATGTGGACCGGAATGATGGCAAGGCAATCGATAAAACAGTATTTGATGCAGGCAGTCTCGGTGCCTTGACACCGGCCTATGCCAGTCTGGAAATGTTGCAGGGCAAAACGCCTGACGTGCGTGATGATATCTATGCCCTGGGCTGTGTGATCTATGAATTATTTGCGGGAACCCATCCTTTCGGCAAAATGCCGGCAGACGAAGCTTTTAAGAAAGGCTTAAAACCGAAACGCATTGATGGTATTACCAAGCGGCAGTGGCGGGCGGTGGAAAAATCACTGGCCTTTAAACGTGAAGACCGCATAGCTACTGTTGATGAACTGCACAAAGAACTGACTGTCAAGTACAAACCCAGTTATGTGGTTGGTTTTGCCGGTGTCATTATCGTTGCGTTGCTGGCGGTGATTTTTTTCCTGTCCACCTCCAAGGGACCTGAAATTGACGTAAACTCCATTCAGTTCCAGACAGAGTTCAATATCTATAAGCGCAATATTACTGCTCTGCTGGATAACCCGACATTCACTCTCGGCTGGGAAGATGATGTGTGGGTTGAAGTGGAACGTGTCACCAAGTTTTTGCAAAACAATGAAAATGAATGGCTGGTGGAAACGCGAACCAAAATCTATCAGTTATATATCAACAAAATCGCCGAGATCATGCGCGAAGAAAATTTGAGTCGCGCCAAGATACTGATTGAAAACGCCTATCGTTATACTGATGATACCCGTATGTTGGATATTGAGAAGCGTCGGCTGGCGGAGGCATTGAAACGTGCCGAGGAACTGAAGCAAAAACAGATTGCCCATCAGGTCAAGGAACAGCAGCAGAATAAAGAAAAATATAGTGAGTTTAATAAAGCTCTGTCTAACGTACAGGAAACACTCAAGTGCGCAGGACGCCTGGATATGCGTGATTTCGCCATCGCCATCGGCAAGCTCAGGGAAATTGATATGGGCAAATATGCCAAAATGGAAGACCAGTTGGTTGGTGAATTGGCGTCCTGTATCACGGAAGTGGGCAAGCGCAATCCTGAGAACGCGACCGAGGCACGGAAATCAGCGCTGCGTCTTTTCAATTCGCATCCAACCCTGGTGAGACTCAAGATCACCGCCCGGGATGCCTGTGATATTTCTCTCGCCGGTCTGGGTTCGAGTGGTTCCCGTTCCATTTGCCGGGATAAAGTTCGCGGCTTTGGGCAAGGGCCGGCCATGGTGGTTATCCCCGGCGCAGGCAATATCAAACCCTTCGCGATTGGTAAATTTGAGGTCTCGGTAGGGGAAATGAACCTGTTCTGTAAAACGAGCAAAATGTGCAATGTGATCACAGGTGTCGATAGTTCATATCCGGTAACCAATATCGATATCAAAGCCGCCAAAGAGTATCTGAAGTGGTTGAGTGACAAGACAGGACAGAAGTACCGCTTGCCATCTGACGATGAATGGCTGCATGCCGCCAATACTACCCGTCGAGTACTTGATTCCAACCGGAATTGTAAATTGAGCAGTCGCGGTATCCAAAAGGGCCGGGAACTGGTGAAGACCACCACGGGTCGTCAGAACAGCTGGGGACTGGTCAACTATGTCGGCAATGCCCAGGAATGGGTTTATGGTAACGGTCGGAGACTGACTGCCATGGGTGGATCATTTTATGACAGCATGGAGTCATGTGATACATCGACGCGTAATCCACATTCCGGAAAACCTGACGATCACACCGGTTTTCGTATTCTCAGAGAAATTAAAGACCGATAGTGGTTTGCTGTTCAGAATTGGCAGACAGAAGACTCAGATGAGACAGGAGGGTTTTGTCTACAATCCGGCCGGGCCGGGTTGAAGATTGATTTATGTAATATGTTGGCAATCCGATCAGGTGCGAGTGGTCCCGACACAAGCTGTCATGATAAAATCCGGCGCGGCGGGATGACTGCCGCAAAGGTCTTGCTTATATTTGTGGGCCGTATGACAGCCGTTGCACCAGGTGAAATTGCACAATTTTATAAAACCGGTGAAAATGTACGGAAAAAAGGGGCGGCCGGGACGGAATATTGTCAACAGATGGCGACCCTGGCCGACATGGAGTTTCGGCAGGCAACTTAACGCCTTTCACTACAGGCTATACAAATGAGGCTGATGGTGAAGGAGTATTTCGCATCAAGAGTGATTTGAGAGGAAGAACGTGAGTAATTTTTCCTATGCAGAACAGCTTCAAGGGTTGTCTGATGACTACTATAATTGCCGCATTGAACTGGATGAGTACCGGACTCGGCGAAAAATGCTGTTGGATGAACTGGACAGGGAAATAAATGGTGTAATTATCGAAGCGCCGGAGAGCAGCAGCGGGGAACGATTGCTGGATCGGGTGGTCGGGTTTATCAGAAAGTCTCATTCAGAAACCAGCTCCGATTAGTAACAAAAACTTTACAAACGATATTATTGAATAGTTTATATTTTAAAAGGTAATTGAGGTCAATTTATGGACATTATCAAGTATTTTCAGACGGGTGGTTTTTTCATGTACCCGATTTTGTTCGTGCTGGCATGCGGGATTGCTATCTCACTCGAACGTATTATTTTCCTGACTCGTACCCAGTCCAGAACCAACAAGGTCTGGTCACAACTGGTTCCCATGTTAAAAGCCAATGACTATGCCCGGGCTGTTAAATTGACCGAAACCGCCAAGACACCGTTGGCTACTATGCTGACCTATGGTTTTGCACGACACAGCGCTAACAAACGACGGGAGATTATCGAAGCGGCCATGGAGGAGGGCATGATGGATGTGATGCCTGATCTGGAGCAACGCACCCACTATTTGGCAACACTGGCCAATATTGCCACCCTGCTGGGACTGCTGGGCACCATTATTGGTCTGATCAGTGCGTTTGATGCTGTTGCCGGCGCCGACCCCGCGCAAAAAGCCGAACTGCTCTCCGGCAGTATTTCTGTCGCCATGTATACCACCTCGTTTGGTCTGATTGCCGCAATTCCGCTGTTATTGGTTCACTCTTTTCTGGTCACCAAGACCGCCCGACTGGTGGATACACTGGAAATGGCGGCGGTAAAAACACTGAATATTATGATCAGGGACTGATTACAAGAGTAATTTGATTAAATGAAGAAATTTGCAAAAAGAAGACTCCATGATGTGGAGGAGTTAAACATCACGGCATTCATGAACCTGATGGTGATTTTGGTGCCGTTCCTGCTGATTACAGCGGTCTTCTCCCGTATGACCATTCTTGAGTTGAATCTGCCACCGGCCAATGCCAAACCGGCGGAGGTCAAGGAAGAAAAATTCAGCCTGGAAGTGGTGCTGCGGGAAAACAGCTTTGATGTTTACACAACGACTATCACGCCCAAAGATACGGTCAGCGTGCTGGTGAAGAAGTTTGAAAGAAATAAACTATATACAGACTGGAAAGCGTTTTCTGATTTGATGGTACAAATCAAGGCCCGTTTGCCTGCAGAAGACAGTATCACGTTATTACTGGAACCGGGGATTGATTATAAAACGCTTATTCAGGTAATGGATCGGGTACGCAGCGCCGATATTCTCAATGTTGTCACTGTCGAGACCCATGAGTTATTTCCAAATATATCCATTGGTGATGCACCTGAATTGGTCAGTGGTGAAGCAGGGAAGGCGAAGTAGTTATGAAAATGTCACACCGAGCGAAACGCATGGAGCGTTTCCAGAAACGCAGTAAGGGAGCAGGTTTGAATCTGGTCTCTCTGATGGATATTTTTACGATTCTGGTTTTTTTCCTGTTGGTCAGTTCATCCAATGTACAACAGTTGCCCAGCAGTAAAACCATCAAATTGCCCACCTCAACTGCCGAAAACCAGCCCAAAGAGACTATTGTGATTGCCATCTCAAATACGGCGATCATTGTCCAGGGGGTCAAGGTGGCGGATATCAATACCGTGCTGGCCGGCAAGGAAACGATCATTCCGGAACTGGAAAAGGAGCTGAAGTTTCAGGCGGGTAAATTACCTCCGTTAGAAGCGGTTGATCCGGCCGTACCACCACCCGGCAGGGCAGTAACCATCATGGGTGATGAAAACCTGCCTTACGACCTGTTGAAGAAGGTACTGGCGACCTGCCAGCAGGCAAACTATACCAATATCGCTTTTGCCGCGAATCAGAAGGCCAAGGGTAAGGTGTAATGAGTACGTTGTCCTATGATTATTTGGCCCTGGACTGGAGCCCCGTCAGTAAACGTGATCACACGTTTAATCTGATAGCAATCGTTGTAATTTCAACCATGATGGCCCTTGGGCTGATTTTCTCCAGTATTGATGTGCCCAAACCGGAGCGCACGGCCCGTACTGTGGTGCCGCCGCGTGTTGCTACCTTCCTGGCGAACAAACCCAAACCAAAGCCCAAGCCCAAACCCATTGAAAAGCCCAAGCCGCCGCCACCCAAACCGCGAGTTGTCAGGGAAAAACCAGCGGACAGGCCCAAGCTGACAACTGCGCAGCAGAAAATTCAGGATAAAATCAAGACCAAGATGAACCGACAGTTCGCCATGCTTGAGGACCTGATGAATACCAATGCCTCTGATGTGGTCGGTGCCAAGATCAAGAATACGCGTCCGTCCGCCACACAGGCGGCCAAGGCGGATACCAATGCCCTGACCAGCAATACCACTGCCGGCAGTGGTGGTGTGAGCGCGGACAAGTATGTCACCAATGTGGAGGGGACAAATCTGGCCCAGGGACCGCGCACTGTCGTGTCATCTGACGTGATAACCGGTTCCGGTCCGAAAGGAAAACAGAACCGTGCCGGCTCCGAGTTCCGTCGTGAAGATGAAGTGGCCTTGACCATGGAACGATACAAGAGCAGGCTGAATGATGCATTCAGGCGTGCCGCACGCCGCGACCCGGGTTTGAAGGGACGGATTGTCTTCCTGATCACTATTTCACCCTCGGGTGAAGTGACCAAGGTGACGATCAAGTCCAGCGAATTGAATAATCCTGCACTGGAAGCAAATTTGGTGGCCCGGATAAAGACCTTCAAATTTACCGCCGGATCGGTCAAGGAAGTGACTGTGACCTATCCGATTGAATTTGTGACATCTTGATAAGGAAACAAATATCCGATATTTTTTATCGGGTATTTGTTTTCATATACAGCTGCAGACACAATCGAAAACAGGTGTAACATTCCGCCATAGTTGCCGGTGGAGGTTTTTATTCACTCCGGATCACCAATATGTTAAATTTGTCGGATCATTTCCAGATTATTTTGAGCGTTTTACCGACACTCAGGACGCAAGATTTAAGCATATAATATTTATGTCCAGGGAAGATGACGGATTATTAGCAGCGGTGATGTAAGGACAGGACTATGTATCTCGAACACTACGGATTGAAGGACTTCCCGTTTGGGCTCGCATCAGACCCGAAATTTCTTTATCTGAGCAAGGCCCATGCCCGCGTCAAGGCGCAGATCGAGTATGCACTCTATATTCAGGACAGTCTGGTTGTCTTTACCGGTGAGATTGGTTCCGGAAAAACCACTCTGTTACAGGATGCCCTGAATAATTTCGGGCATAACATGGTGGTTGCCAAACTGCACCAGACCCAGATCAATGAAGTTGAGTTCCTGCAATTACTCCTGGTTGAATTCGGTTTTCAGCTTTTTGATGCCGCCAAGGTGGAACTGCTGGAAAAAATCTCCTCCTTCCTAAAGCAGCAATATAAACAGGGCAAGAAGGTTGTCCTCATTGTTGATGAGGCCCAAAACCTGAGCAAGAAGGTTTTGGAGGAAATTCGACTTTTATCCGATTTACAGAACGGTAACAGCAAACTGATGACCGTTATCATTGTCGGTCAGCCGGAATTGAATGAATTACTGGATGCGCCGGGAATGGAGCAGATGGTACAGCGCATCCGGCTGCGTTTTCATATTAATGCACTGACCGAAGAAGAGATCACAGAATATATCCGCCACCGTCTCAGTGTCGCCAATGCACCGAATGTGGAGATGTTTGAGCCTGAAACGGTCCCTATGATATATGTCTATACCGGCGGGCGTCCCCGTTTGATGAATATTCTGTGTGACTATGCCCTGATGTGCGGTGCAATTGAGGAAGTTCAGTCGATTACAACAGACATCATTCAGCAGGCGGTAGAGGAACTGAACTGGGAGCCCTACGAACAACGTTTCAGTCGTCGTGCATCCGGCAGAACGTTAAATGTACCCAGTGACACATCGACTGATGATATCGCCAGACTGGTGGTCAGCAAGGACGGAAGGTTCGTTGCCGAGTTCAAGCTGAACAAGGAGTATTTTTCCATAGGGCGCAAGCCGGACAATGATTTCATGATTGACGATAAAAAAGTCAGTCGTTATCACGCCCAGATTGTGACAAACAATGGCATATCACATCTGCGCGACCTGGACAGTACCAACGGTACCTTCATTGGCACAGAGCCGGTTGAGTCACAACCACTGCTTGATGGCGAGGTGTTTACCATCGCTGATGTTTCTTTCCAGTATCTTAAATCACCTGATCTGGAAGACACCAGCGAAGAGGAGTATGGCAAGATCCTCGAATACCGCAATCCCAATGCAGGAAAACCCTCCCGAAGAAATAAATCCTGAACTATACCGGTACTTGGCTTTTAATGCCCGGCAAGACCATTCTATAATGATCTTTTGGCGGTGATGTCAGCGTACATATGAGTTCAATTATCAGCTATCTTATCGACAGACCTCTTGTCGTCAATCTTGTTTCGATATTTGTCCTGTTTCTGGGAATTTTTACTGCGGTTAAAATCAATCGCGAAGCCTTTCCAAATGTTAATCTGGATCAGGTGCGTATAGCCTTTCAATATCCGGGGGCATCTCCGGAAGAGATTGAGAGTCTCATCATCAGCCCTATTGAACAGGAACTGAAAAGCCTGGACGGGATTGACAAGCTTTCCTCCACCGCCTTTCCAGGTTCCGGCAAGCTGGATCTGGAACTGGACCCCAATGCACCCAATCGGGACAGGATTGCCGGCGAGGTGCAGCTGGCGGTTGACAGGGCACAATTACCCCAGGATTTGTTGCGGGAACCTGTTGTTCTCGAAATTGACGGACGCATGTTTCCGGTGATTGAGCTGGCCATCTCCGCACCACGCAGCGAAGTGGAATTAAAGCGGGTTGTCGATAAAATCAAGGATGACTTGCTGACGATCCGCGGGGTGGCTCAGATCCAGATCCAGGGCGCACGCCGGGAAGAGCTCAGAGTGATTGTTGACCCGCGCAAACTGGCCAAACATGATCTGGCCATTAAAGACGTGATTAACCTGTTATCGTCCTGGAACATTAATGCTCCCGGCGGCGACTTGGACACCAGAACCGGGCAAAAGACGATCCGGATCGTTGGTGAATTCAGAAACCCAAAAGATGTGGCTGAACTCAGCTTTTTTACCAATGAGCTGGGTACAGATGTTAAATTGGGGGATGTGGCCGAAGTGGTTGAGGCGCTGGAAAAGCCGACCATCTATTTTGATATGAAAGGTATACCGGCCCTCAACCTGATCGTGTTGAAAAAGTCAGGCGCGGATATTATCTCGGTTGTTGATAATGTCAGGGATTATATCAAAGACATCCCACAGCGGTACGGCAACGATATTGAAATCAGTCCTTTTCAGGACAAATCGCGCTTTACCAAGATGCGACTTGGTGTTCTGACCAATAACGGTATCGTGGGAATTTGTCTGGTGCTGATCACCCTCGCGTTGTATTTGCGACCCTCGGTGGCACTGACCACTACGTTGAGTTTACCTATTGTATTTTTCGTTGGACTATACGTACTCTTTTTATTCGGCATCAGTCTGAATCTCGTGTCAATGTTGGGCTTTATTATGGTGCTCGGCATGTTGGTGGATGATGCCATCATCATTGGTGAAAATATTACCTATCATCTGGAAAATGGTGTGCCCTCGCGTACAGCGGCCATCCAGGGTGCTCAGGAACTCATTGGTCCGGTTACCACCACCATATTAACGACAATTGTTGCATTTGTGCCGCTGCTGTTTATGTCCGGCATGATTGGCAAATTTATTGTTTCAATACCGGCTGTGGTGATTACACTCTTGCTGTTTTCCTGGCTGGAGTCTTTCATGATTCTGCCAAGCCATATCCGGCATTTTACTGTCACAGGTAATAAACCGATTGAACGGTCGTGGATAATTTTTATTGAAGAGCTTTACCAGAAGATACTCAAACTGGCTTTGCGCCATTGCCTGCTGACAGTCTTCCTTTCATTCGCGGTTCTGTTCGGCAGTGTGGTTGTGGCAGTGAAAGGACTTTCATTCCAGCTGTTTCCCGCAGTGGGAGTGGAACAATATTTTGTTCGTGTCACCGCGCCGCCCGGCACCAGCCTGAAGAGTATGCGCAAGACAATGCTGGAGATTGATCGGGAGATCAGGTCCCGTACCCGAAAAGAATATCTGGAAACCAGCTTGATCACCACGGGTGAGATCGCCAGAAACCCGGGTGATCCACTCACACAACGTGGCAGTCGCTTCGGGCAGATCAGTTTTGTGTACATACCTGCAGTTGCCAGAGAAAAACATGATGCGCTGAACGATATGGCATTAATGCAAAAAGAAATTCCACTGCTGTTTCCGACTCTGGAATTTGCGTTTGCCGAGATCAAGCCGGGTCCGCCAACCGGACAACCGCTGGAGGTTGAGATTACCGGCAGTGATACACAGGCCAATGAAAAGGCGGCAAATCAGCTGGTCGCATTTCTGAAAAAAGTAGACGGCGTGACGAACGTCGAGACAGGGATACAACCCGGTGATGATGAATTGCATGTGGTGGTCAATCGTAAAATGGCTGCATTTGTCGGTGTGGATTTGAAGACCATTGCGACACATATTCGTGCCTCAGTAGACGGCTTGCGGGTCAGTACGATTCGGCGGGGTACAGAAGAAGTGGATGTGACAATCCGTTATCCCGGGAATATTGATGATCCCGCCAAACTGCTGGAAATGGTCAAGGTGCCCAACAAAGGGGGATACCAGACCCCCTTGTCACAACTGGCGAAACTGGAAAACACCAGTGGTTTTACCATCATTCGGCACATCGGTGGTTTCCGTGTGGTGAACGTTTCCGCCAATATTGATACGAAGAAAATTACCAGCATGAAGCTGAACAAATATGTCGCGGCTCATGAAGCTGAGTGGCTTGGTGATCTGGCCGGTCGGGTAGGGGTGAATTATGGCGGCGAGAATGAAAAAAATCAGGAGTCTTTCGCCGACCTGCTGAGTGCGTTTGCCTTTGCTCTGGTGGCAATCTTCTTTATTCTGGCCATTCAGTTTAATAACCTGTCCTATCCTTTGGCTGTGATGCTGGCAATCCCGTTCGGCATAGTCGGTATTATTATCAGTTTCCTGTTGCATGATACTTTCTGGAAACCCATGCCATTGTCCTTTTTCTCTACCATGGGGATGGTGGCGTTAACCGGCGTCGTGGTGAACAGTTCACTGGTCTTGCTGGTATTTGTGCAACGTCAATTGCAGGAAGGTGTGGAGATTACAACAGCCATTCTTGCAGCCGGTAAACGTCGTTTACGCGCGGTTATCCTCACTGCCAGTACCACTGTGGTCGGCCTGTTGCCGACAGCCTATGGCTGGGGTGGTATGGACCCGTTTGTGTCACCCATGGCGCTGGCATTGTCCTGGGGATTGATTTTCTCAACGGCGGTTACACTGGTGACGGTACCGGCTGTCTTTCTCGCCAGTGCACAACTGAAAAAGAGTTGTCTCGATTTTATGGCGAGACAACGGTCCGCACGCGGCTAGTGTAAATAGAAAAACTCCATTTTGGTCCCGGCCAGTTCAAGTACATCGTGATCGTTTAATTTGATGGGATCAATGCTGATCGGATTTCCATTTAGTATGGGCGGCCGGGTATTTGGATTATGTGTAGTGGTCTGGCGGATAGCCGAAATCGTGTATCCATTCGTATTGCGGGTAATCATTGCCAGCTTGTCGCCATTGAAGCCGAGCGTATTGAACGGTTTGCGTAATTCAAGGACTTTTTTGGCCAACGGACCATTCATTACCCGTACGCCGGCCAGTGGTTCGCCTTTGGTCTCATTCTGGTTCTGACCACCCATGTCCATAATTTGGGTATCCTCAATCTCAGCACGCAGGAACATGGTTGGCTCATAATCACTGTCCAGTTCACTGAAATAGGTAAACTGGTAATTGCCCGTCTGGATTGTGTCACCATGTTTGAGTTGGGCTTTGGCGATGCGGGCCCCATTCAACAGTGTGCCGTTAGTGCTGCCCAAATCATCCACATAGGCATGTTCACCGAGCGTGGTAATGAGGGCATGTCGGCCGCTGATAGTTAAATCGTTAAGCTGTATATCGTTACCGTGTTTGCGACCGATACTGATACTGTCTTTATCAATTTCATACTCCCGGATAACGGCGCCATCAAGAGTCAGGATGAGTTTTGCCATGTCTGCGCTCTCCAAAACCACGTTTATAGCTGGTATTTATCTGTCGGGTCAGCGACAGGACCGGAATCATCGGCCATGAGTTCATCCGGCCTGTAGTTTTCGAATTCGTTTTTATTCCGTGCTTTCAAATATGCCTCTTCACCATCAATTTGTTTTGCTTCCAGCAAACGCCGGATTGCAGAATCCATGCGCTGCATACCCTGCATACCGCCGCTTTGAATGATATTGTCCAGTTGGTCGGTTTTACCTTCACGAATAACATTGGAAATAGCCGCATTGTTAATCATGATCTCCAGTGCCGCGACACGACCCCGACCATCCGCTTTTTTGAGCAATTGTTGTGAAACAACGGCCACCAGTGAGGTGGACAACATGGTGCGGACATAGGGTTCCTCACCGGCCGGGAAAACATTGATAATACGATCCACCGAGCTTGAAGCACTGTTGGTATGCAGTGTCGCAATGATCAGAATACCGGTTTCCGCCGCGGTCAAGGCCAGATGGATGGTTTCCAGATCACGCATTTCACCCACCAGAATCACATCCGGATCCTCGCGCAAAGATGAGCGCAAGGCATCGGCAAAACTGCCGGTGTGGCTGCCGATTTCACGTTGACTAATCAGACAGCTCTTGTTTTGGTGTAAAAATTCAATCGGGTCTTCAATCGTGATAATGTGACCTTTCCGTTCCCTGTTAATCATATCCACCATTGCGGCCAGAGTAGTGGACTTGCCGGAACCGGTCGGCCCGGTCACCAGGATCAGCCCCTTGCGTTGCCGACAGAGATTTTTTAACACCGCCGGCAGGCCAAGCTCATTGACGGTTTTGATCTCAGTCGGGATTGCACGGAATACGGCGCCAACACCGCCGATATGCTGGAATACGTTGACACGAAACCGAGCCAGTCCTTCAACGGCATAGGCAAAGTCAGCACTGCCATGTTTCTCGTAGTGTTTTTTTATGTTGTTGGGCATGATCTCCATGAGCAGTTCACTGGTCTCGGTGCTGGTCAATTCACGATATTTCACTGTATAGGCATCACCGTGCAGCCGGATACGTGGTGGATTACCTGCAACCAGATGGAGATCCGATCCACCTTGTTTGATTACGAGTTCAAGAAAAGCATCTATACGTTTCATAATGAACTCAGGTGATGGCCAGATTGATTTGCGGCAACAGATCAGGATTGCTCACATAGCGCTGGAACTGTTTTTTGTCTGTAGCATGCAAATAGGCATCATCGGGATCGATTTCCTTATTTTGCAATGCCTCAAGCAGTGCCTGATCCATTAATTGCATACCCTGTTCGCGGCCGGTTTGTAATGAGGATGGGATCTGGAAGACCTTGCCGTTTAAGATCAGGCTGGCAATGGCGGAATTGTTGATCATGATCTCCAGAATCGCTTTGCGGTTACGGCCATCTGATGTCCGAACCAGCTTCTGACTGATTACACCTTTCAGGTGTTGTGCCAGAAAGGTTGCGGCCAGTGACTTTTGTTCAGTCGGCATGGCGTCAATGATGCGATCCAGGGTTTTAACCGCTGATGTGGTGTGCAGGGTACCCAATACCAGGTGACCGGTTTCAGCCGCTGTCATCGCCATGGTGATGGTTTCAGGATCACGCAACTCGCCTACCAGGATCACATCCGGGTCTTCACGCAATGCATCACGCAGTCCGGCGGCAAAGGAATCCACATGAATCCCCACAGATCGTTGAATGACCAGTGACTTGTTGCTTTTGTGCACATATTCAATCGGATCTTCGAGGGTGATGATATTGTAACGACGATTGGTGTTCAGCCAGTCAATCATTGAAGCGAGGGTGGTGGATTTACCGGTCCCGGTAGCACCGGTGACCAGAATCATGCCCTGATTGGAGTGCAACAGCTTTTCCACAGCCGGTGGCAGGCCAAGGTCATGTAAAGAGGGAATGGATGGGGCAATTGCCCGCAAACAGGCACCGATACCATTTACCTTGCGAAACAGGTTAACCCTGAAGCGACCTGTTTCGGGATCATCATATGAGAAGTCCAGATCATGGCCGGAGGCAAAGATCTTTTTCTGTACCGGATCAAGGATCTCGTCGATTAATTCCTCGATTTCCTTGGCGGTCAGACTGCGATATTTGATGGGAGTCAGGTCACCGTGTAGCCGGATCAGTGGTGGTGTACCCACGGCCAAATGTATATCAGAGCCGCCCTGATCACGACCGAGTTTTAAAAAGGCATTTATACGCGGCATCAGGCGGCTTCCTTCTTCAGAATATTTTCCAGATCGCTTTGCAAGTCAGTAATGGACTGATAGCGTTCCGCCGGATTTGTCGCCATGGCTTTCATGATGATGCCATTCAGTTCAGGACTGATTTCCGGGTTGGCCTCTTTGGCCGGTTTGGCGCCGCCTTCGACGTGTTTGAAGAGGGTGGCCATGTGGTCTTCGCCTTTGTACGGTGGTTTGCCGGTGAACAGCTCATACATCAGGATGCCAAGACTATAAATGTCGGTCCGGGCATCAATGGCCCGGGCGCGAACCTGCTCAGGGGCCATGTAGGTCGGCGTACCGACAAGGATACCGCTTTTGGTTAGACGTGAGTCGGATTTACTGGCCGCCGCAGCAAGACCGAAGTCGACGATTTTCACCAGGTCGTTGTTACCGACCAGAATATTGGCGGGTTTCAGATCACGATGCACAACACCGGCATTATGGGCGACCGCCATGGCCTTGCAGATATCAATAAAAATTTGAATGGCGCGTTTGAAATTCACGGTTTTGTTGGCCTTCATCTCGTAGCCGAGTGAATGGCTGGGGAAGTATTCCATGGAAATAGCACAGGATTTGCCAAAGGTAATGAAATCAAAGATCCGAATGACATTTTCATGGGTGATCTTGCGGGCATAACGCAATTCGTGGATAAAACGTTGAATCACATTCTCGTCTGAGGCCATGTGTGGATTCAGGAACTTCAGAATTATATCTTCATTGACCATGGTGTCGCTGACCAGTACGACAACACCGAATGCACCCTTGCCGATTTGCCGGATAACCCGGTATCGATCCGCCAGAACCTGGCCGGCGGTTAGATTCGTGGCGTCAATAATCTGGGAAGTGATGGCATTGCCGGAGTCGTTCGACCGTTTGGACATATCGACAACCAGGTCGTGACTGCTGGTTTTGGAGCCATCAATCAGTGCCGGATCCCGGCCGTCAGCACGGGCAATCACGGTTTGCAGTGTTTCATCCGCCAGATTGCGCAATTCTGCATCAGAATCGACCAGTACTTTCTGGATTGCGGCTTCGACTTCCGGAATATGTTCCTTGTCAGCCAGTTGTTTGACTGCTTCGAGGATTTCTCGGCCCAGCGTCGCCGAATTTTTTGCGAATAATTGCAAGAGAGGTTTAATGGCTGCTTTTTCATTAAGTTTGCCCAGGGCCTGGATAGCCACTGCGGCAGACTCGGGGTATTTGGGGATCATTTTTAATAATGGACCGGCGGCACGTTTGTCACCAAGTTGACCCAGTGCATCGGCGGCTCGTTCACGCACCCACCAGTCATCATCGTTCAAGGCGGAGGCCAGATGCACAACCGCTCGCTCGTCCTTGATTGAATTAAGGATCTCAACCGCAGTGCGACGCAGAAACTCATCCTTGTCTTTTATTAACGTCAGGACAGCATCCACCACCTTGGGACCACCGATGCTGCCCAGGGCATCTGCCGCACGAACCTTGACCCACCAATCCTTGTCCCGCATGGCGGTGAGCAGATCCTTGATGGCACGCGGATCACCGACTTCATTTAACACCTCGACGGCGGCACGGCGCACATATTCAGATTCATCCTGCAGTACGTCAATGAGGTACTTAACAGTATTCGGATCTTTAATCTGTATCAGGGTATCGATGGCCTGACTCTGTACCGTCAGATCGGGATCACGCAACAAAACACAGAGGGGTTTGACCGGAACGGGGACCGTTAATTTACCGAGTCCTTCCAGCGCACTCTGCCGGATATTTTTGTGACTGTCATTGAGCATATTCAACAACACATCACGTACCGCTTCCGTATCAAATTTGGACAGGATACGCACAATATGGAAGCGAATCGTGATGTCCTTATGTTCGCTATAGGGGATGAGATCCTGCACGCTGCGTTCCTCAACGACTTCATCAAGGACTTTCAGGATCAACAGCCGAACATTTTTTTCGACCTTGTCCAGCATGGCCAGCAGGGTGCTGGTGTTGAGAGAACTCCGGTGCGCCAGCAGGACCTGAACCAGAGCGTTTTTCGGAATTTCAGGATCATCAAACAATTCGAACAAACGATTCGGATCATAACGATTTGAAGCAGCGAGGATGCGCATACATCCGGCAACGACACGCTTGTCCGGATCCGCCATACCGTCAACATAATTGGGCAAGGTCTTGTTATCCAGCAGCCCCAGCAGCAGGTTTTCAATAATTGAATTGGGCGGGCTTTCAGCCATGGCATCCATCAGTTTCGGGATGGCGGACTCACCGATTTGTTTGAGTTTGGCAACAGCATCCCTGGCTTCGGGACTATTGGGCTGGGCTTCCAGCAATGTCGCGATAGCCTTGTTTACCTTGAATCCTTTTAATAAACCCATAGGTTTGAACTCATCTTTCCTCAGTGCGTTACTGTTCGTTTACCCGGACAATGTACGATTTATTGACCAGACAAATTTCATCCCCACCGGTGAAAACCCGGATAAATTGTTGTTGGCTTGTATTCAAATAGTCATAGAGCCGGGCGCTTTCCGGGGGCAGGTTTTCACGGATGTTGCCCGAGATTTCTGAGCCATCCATCATCAATAAGCGGCATTGAATCTGTTGCGCGGCGGGCATATCCGAACCGGATTGGTGCGTATAGACGGCACGGACGATGGCGTGGCGATTGTAGAACCGGATCTCCCCGTCGAGATTGCTTTTCATGACCAGGAACGCAGCCTCCTGATTGAGGACATCATCAGGAATCTCCGCTGCTGTATTGCCATCCTCCGGCCGAAGAAACAGCGAACCGCTGACCGGACCTTCCGGGTGTATCCACAGCGTCACTTCTTTGAGCAGTTTTTGAATTTTAAATATTTTTTCAGACACAGCAAAATCCGTATCACGGCTCCCCACAAAACCAAATAATTATAACGCCATTCCATGGCCAAGGGGGAGATATGACCCTCATATCAAACAGAAATTTACCAATTTGTTAAACATAGTCAGTCAGTTACAGTAATTCATGACCAAGCGATGGGTAATTTGCTTCTAAAAGTGCTTGCGGCCGGTAATTCTGCGGGCAGCGATGAATCGCTTTAACCAGTATGGATTATCCAGTCGTGCGATAGATACGACTTTTCCGGTTGAAGGTGCATGGATAAAGCGGTTTCCTCCGAGATAAATCCCTACATGTGAAATGCGTACTCGGCTGATCCTGAAAAACAACAGATCCCCCGGACGAATACGGTGCTTGCCGATGGGCAGGGTCGATTTGTACTGGTCGAATGTCGTACGGGGAAGAGTAATGCCGACCTGCTGGTAGCTATACACCACCAGGCCGCTGCAATCAAATCCGGTTTCCGGTGTTTCTCCGCCGTAGAGATAAGGAACCCCCAGCATGCCTTTGGCGATATTAACAGCATGCTCATGGTCCACATCACCGTAATGTTGATGTCGGCCATTGGTGTTACTACACCCGGTGAGCAGCACAACTGACAGCATAACTACTGTAACCAGGTAATTACTCATAAATAATATGTGATAATGGTTGCAAAATTGGTTAATTATTATACTTTAGGTAAAAAATCCGGGTTTTCCAATAATTTCTTGAAAATCAATCTGATATTACAGTTTTTTTCTGATTTTTCAGTACTTTTCCTAAAAGTAATAATTAAAGTAAGCTTGATATTGGTCGAAATTTAACCGACAGTAATCCTGAAACCGGCAAGAGTTTTCCGCCCATGGTTGTATCCAATATCAAATCGACAGGCTATCCCCAGAAGAGCCCCGCTGAGCAAAGTCGCGAGGTTCGTACCGCTACGCGTGATAAAGGGGTACAGGAAGAGATCCAGCAACGCTTCCAAACCGAAGGCAGGCATGCAGAAAAGGCGCGTCTTGCCCAGGCGGCATTTGAGGACAGCGTGGGGAATTCCAGTTCCTATGAAGATCGGGTTGATCAGATGGTGCGCGCAGTGACGCGGCGACAGGCCGATGACCGCTGGGCCAACGCTGAAACCGACACAAGACATGATGTTGCATCCCGAGACCGAGAGGATTTTGTTCGTGAGCGGGTCAATAATGCCTATACGGAGTCTGAAACCCGCAGTCGTACCACAGAGGCCCCAGCCAGGGCTGACGTCGATCCCGCACCGGAACGGAGTGCCCGCGAACAGCAACGCGGCTCTGAAGTCTATCGATCCGCTGAACGAACCGGTATTGATCGCACAATGGATCTGGTTGTCTGATAATACTTTGCTATCCCTGTCTGTTCTGCAGTATCGTTTGAGGTGTGGTGTCGCCCGCTAAAGCGACGATTGCACACTGTTGCCATGCGCTGTTTAGGCTAGAATTGGCAGTCGATTGTCATTTCCTAATCAGGAGCAGAACAGATATCCATGGCGGGCCGAAATACGCGCAAAAGGAAAACAGAAGTTCGTCGTACGAAGTTTTCCAATTCCGATAAAAGAGAGTCTGGGCCGGCGGTAGAAAAACCGTGGTGGAAACGCCGTCGTTATATATTGGGCATACTGGCCGGTCTGTTCCTGATCTATACCATTTATCTGGATTTTGTCATACGTAACAGCTTTGAAGGCAAGCGCTGGGCGCTGCCGGCCCAGGTCTATGCCCGCCCGCTGGAACTCTATCCCGGCCAAAAGCTCTCTGCCAGGCAATTTGCCCAGGAACTGGAATTACTGGGTTACCGCTATGCTTACCAGCCTGCCGAACCGGGCAGTTTTTCACGCCAGGAAGCGCACTTCTATTTGGTGACCCGGCCGTTTCAGTTTTGGGACGGGCGTGAAGCCTCCCGCCATCTTGAAATTGCGTTCGAAAATAACCTCATTGAAAGCCTGAAAGACGGCAAAACCGGCAAAAGTATCGCCCTGGCCAGGATGGAACCGCCACGTATCGGCGGTATCTATCCGGCCCACCATGAGGATCGCATCCTGATCAAGCTGGATCAGGCCCCGGAACTGCTGACCAGGGCGCTGATCTCAGTCGAAGATCGTAATTTCAACACCCATTTTGGGCTGGATATGCGGGCCATTGTTCGAGCCCTTGTGGCCAACGTGAAAGGGGGTAGTCTGCAGGGTGGCAGCACCCTGACCCAGCAATTGGTGAAGAATTTCTTTTTAAGTAATGAGCGAACCCTCTGGCGCAAGGCCAATGAAGCGTTGATGGCGTTGTTGCTGGAATGGCACTACAGCAAGGCGGAAATTCTGGAAGCCTACCTGAATGAAGTCTACCTGGGGCAGGATAAAGGGCGGAGCATCCATGGCTTTGGGCTGGCCAGTCATTTCTATTTTGATAAACCGGTCGAAAGACTGGAGTTGGCGGAAGTGGCGGCACTGGTTGCCATGATTCGCGGGCCGGGTTACTACCACCCGGTGCGCCATACGGAACGGCTCCTGCAGCGCCGGAATCTGGTCCTGGATCTGATGGCCCAGCAGGGCGTCATTACACTGGTGCAGGCCCAGTCGGCCAAACAGACAGCCCTGGGGGTTATTGAGGGAAGGAAGGGGACCAGTTCCTATCCCGCTTTTATGGAACTGGTTCGACGTCAGCTCAAACAGGACTATCGGGAAAAGGATCTGACCTCAGAAGGCTTGCGTATTTTCACCTCACTGGATCCCCGCATCCAGTCCGAAGTTGAGGCCAGTGTGAGCGAACTGGTGACACGGATGGATCGGCAACGCAATCTACATGAAACACTGCAAACCGCTGTGTTAATCACCAGTACCAACAATGGTGAAGTGCTGGCCATGGTGGGCGATCGCAATGCCCGCTACCCCGGCTTTAACCGCGTACTGGATGCAAAAAGACCCATCGGTTCCCTGGTTAAACCGGCAGTCTACCTCACCGCTTTGCAACAACACGAACGTTACAACCTGATGACGAAATTGAAAGATGAATCGATTAGCCTGAAAGGCGGCGATGGAAAAATCTGGTCGCCCAAGAATTATGATGGATCGACTCATGGTGATGTGCCTCTCTATGAAGCTTTGGTGCACTCCTATAATCTGGCGACAGTGCGGTTGGGGATGGAACTGGGCTTTGAACCGATTGCCGCCAACATTGAAAAGCTGGGTGTCGATGAACGTATTCCGCCTTATCCTTCCATGCTGTTGGGGGCGGTGGAGCTGTCGCCCATGCAGGTGGCCCAGATGTATCAGGCCTATGCCTCCGGTGGATTCAAAACCCCGTTGCGCGCCATCCGCGAAGTGTTAACAGTGGAGGGTAAACCCCTGCAGCGTTATTCCATACAGGTGGAGCAGGTGGTGGACAGCGTATCCATTCAATTGCTCAATAGTGCCTTGCAGGAAGTCATGCGCAGCGGTACAGGACGATCTGTCTCCCGTCATTTCAGTGACAAGCGTGTGCTGGCAGGCAAGACCGGCACCACCGATGAGTTACGTGACAGCTGGTTTGCCGGTTTTGGCAGTGATTATCTGGGCATCGTCTGGCTCGGCACTGACGAGAACAAACCGACCGGTTTGACCGGCAGCAGTGGTGCGTTGGTGATTTGGGGTGATATCATGCAGCGCCTTGATGTGCAGTCCCTGTTACCCTATGCCGGCGATCAGGTGGAAAATCTCCCGATTGACATCAAAAGCGGTCTGGTTGGCAATGAAGACTGCAAAGAGGTTGTCTTTCTCGCTTTTCTCAAGGGGACGGCACCGAAACGGTACGCCGAATGTGCCGGTGGCGGAGAACGCCACTAGCTGGGACGGTGTTGGTCAGGTTGATCGTAGTTGTTGGAACAATCAATGTTTGGAATAAAACAGCATCTCATTCTCTTCATTATCCTCTTGCTGGCGGCGTGTACCGGTCCGGGTGAACGGCAGCGGTCGGCATTTCAGGTCAGTGAGGCGGACAAACAGGCCGAGGACAAGATCCTGCCGGGCGTACAGACCAGCAAGCCGGTTTTGGCGTTGTTGCAACAGGCAAATGACGCCGCACGGGATGGCAAATTGCATACCGCCGAATCACAATTGGAGCGGGCCTTGCGGATAGAACCGCGTAATGCAGTGTTATGGCACTACATGGCGAAACTGCGACTGCACCAGGACCGGTTGGGAGAGGCGGCCGGTATGGCGGCCAAATCAAATGCGCTGGCCGGGAGAAACAAAAAACTGCAAGCCGATAACTGGCGCATTATCGCCCATGCGAGACACCAGAAAGGGGATAAAAAAGGTGCACTGGAGGCACAACAGAAGGTCGAAGCCCTGTTGAAGGAGTAAACCGGGCGCATTTGGTGCAAATCGGGTCGTGCTTGAAAAATGTCTGCAAAGAGAACGACTTGACTATACTAACCAGTGAGACCGGTGAAGACCCGATGTGATCATGAAACAAAACCAGCAAATCTTTTCCATCGACAAATTAATCAGTGAAGCGAGGCGTCTTGCCGCTGATTACCGTCGCGCCACCGGCAAATCACTGGGCATCAGCGCCGAGATCGCCCGACACGATGCCTGCGTACTGCTCAATCTTGAACCGGTTGACGATGCTGCAATTGGCTATGACGCCGTAGGCAGGGGGGCTCGTGAGGGTGAACGGGTTCAGATCAAGGGCCGGGCCATTTTTGATGAAACAAAACGCGGCCAGCGGGTCGGGCAGCTGAAACTGGAACAGGAGTGGGACAAGGTCGTACTGGTGATCATGGACAATGAGTTTCAGGCCGATACGATTTATGAAGCGTCACGCACTGAAATCCTTGCGGCCATGGATAGGCAGGCGGACTCCAAACGCAGCAAACGTGGCGCGATTTCGGTAGCCCGCTTTAAAAACATCGGTCGACAGGTCTGGAATCGGGATGAGGGCCTGATTCAGGATGAGATTTGGGATAACCGGGCATAACGCGCTATGATGACGGCTTGATCAGGCTGCCGGGAAATTATCCACCACATGCTATCAGTTGCAGAACTTCTTGCCGGGGATGGTCCCCTGGCGCAATCCTTGTCGGGCTTTGCCCCGCGACTTCAGCAACAACAAATGGCGGCCGCCGTGGAGCAAGCCCTGACAGCGAAATCGGTACTGGTTGCCGAGGCGGGGACCGGGACCGGAAAGACCTTCGCCTATCTGGTACCCAGTCTGCTGAGTGGCAAAAAAGTCCTGATCTCCACCGGCACAAAAAATCTGCAAGATCAGTTTTTCTACAAAGACCTGCCCGTGGTGCAAAAGGCGCTGGATATCCCGGTGTCGGTAGCCCTCCTGAAAGGTCGCGCCAACTACCTTTGTCCGCACCGTTTGCGTTTGGCGCAGCAAGAGAGTCAGCCGCTGAATAAACAGGCCCTCAACAAATTGCGTATGGTCATGGAGTGGGCCGGTCGGACCAGAACCGGTGATCGGGCGGAAATGACCGGTATTGCTGAAGACGACTCGATCTGGCCGCGGGTCACCTCATCGGCCGAGAATTGTCTGGGTACGGAATGCCCCCAACTGCAGGAATGTCACCTGATCCAGGCGCGACGGGCCGCCCAGGCGGCGGATGTGGTGGTGATAAATCATCACCTCTTGTTTGCAGATATGGCGCTGCGGGAACAGGGTTTTGGCGAACTGCTGCCGCTGGCCGATGCCGTGATCATTGACGAGGCACACCACCTGACAGAAACCGCCGCCGCGTTTTTTGGTACCAGTTTGAGCGGAAATCAGCTGCTTGAACTGTGCCGGGACAGCGAAAACGAATTTTACACTGCCGTGAATGAAGGCCATGACCTGCCACGCGCCACAGAAACCCTGAGCAAGGCCGTCCGTGATCTGCGGCTCGCCATGGGTGAGGCCCAGCGCAAGGGAAGCTGGGCCGAACTTGCCGGTGACAAGTCTCTGCAAACGGCGGCAGATCAGGTCCAGGCCGGTCTGGCGGCCTTGCAAGGGCTGTTAAAACCCATGGCCGAACGGAGCAAGGGGCTGGAAAACTGCCTGCGTCGCTGCAAGGAACTGGCGGATCGCTTCGCCCAACTGACCACCACGGCGGGTGAAGGATTTATTCACTGGTTTGAAGCCCATCGCCGAACCTTTACCCTGCATCTGACGCCGCTGGATATCAGCGAGTATTTCCAGTCACAGATGGGGGCGATGCAGGGTGCCTGGATATTTACCTCTGCCACCCTCAGTGTAAATGGCAGTTTTGACCACTTTATCAACCAGCTTGGGCTGCAACATGCCCAAACCTGCAGCTGGGAATCACCTTTCGACTATCGAAACCAGGCCTTGCTCTACCTGCCCAAAGGGTTGCCCGAACCCAATCAGCAGCAATTTACCGCCGCCGTACTGGAACGGGCCATACCGGTACTGCAGGCCAGTGGCGGCAGGGCCTTTTTGCTCTTTACCAGCCACCGCGCCCTGCGGGAGGCGGCATCTGCCCTGGCGGCCTTGCCATACCCGATACTGGTACAGGGTGAGGCGCCGCGAGACATGCTCCTGGAGCAATTTCGCAGTCTGGGCAACGCTGTGTTGCTGGGTACCAGCAGCTTCTGGGAGGGGGTGGATGTCCGTGGTGAGGCCCTGTCTGTCGTTATCATTGATAAACTGCCTTTCGCTTCACCGGGCGATCCGGTCTTACAGGCCCGTCTGGAGGCGATTCGTCGCCAGGGCCGGAACCCCTTTATGAGCCATCAGTTGCCCAGCGCGGTCATTGCTCTCAAACAGGGCGCCGGTCGATTGATCCGGGATAGTACTGATACCGGGGTGTTGATGATTTGCGATCCCCGGTTGCGCAGCAAACCCTATGGCCGGATCTTTCTCGCCAGCTTGCCACCCATGCCGGTGACAGATGCGGAACAGGCGGTGAGGGCGTTTTTCAAACGATCGACCCGGCCGGATGTCACGGAGCCAGAAGATGAAATACCTTGCCATTGATGCCTCAACCGAGGCCTGCTCGGTTGCACTGCAGGTCGGTTCCGAGTGCCTCAGTCGCCACTTGATTGCACCGCGGGGACATGCCCGATATTTGTTGGGCATGGTGGACGAGGTCTTGCAGGAGGCGGGGTTAAAACCGGGTGAATTGGACGGACTGGTTTTTGATAGGGGACCCGGTTCCTTTACCGGGGTGCGGATCAGTACCAGTGTTTGTCAGGGACTGGCATTTGGTGCTCAATTACCGGTCGTCGGTGTGTCGAGTCTGGCGGGGATCGCTCAGGGAAGACTGCGTGAGAGGGGGGAGACTGCTGTTGCCGCCGTTATTGATGCCCGCATGGGCGAAGTCTATGCCGGCTGGTTTCGTGAGCAAAAGGGCATCATGCAGGCCTGTGCCGAAGAGTGGATCGGACCGGCCGATACTATCGCGATCCCGGATCAGGACCCCTGGTATGGAGCCGGCAGCGGCTGGCATGCATACCGGAAAGAATTGAGCGGTGTTTTTGCCGGACAATTATCGGGTGTCGATGCTGAGTGTTTGCCAATGGCGAAGGATTTGCTGACGTTGGCAATACCCTGTTTTCTTTCAGGCCGGACGTTAACACCGGAGCAGGTATTACCAACATATTTACGAAATGAAGTTACCTGGAAGCAATCTGGGGTATAATTCGGAACAGACTTTCGCAGAGAAAACAATCGGGCAGGATAAAGCAGGAGGGTGAGTCGTGAAATTCAGATGGTTTGTTATGGTCGCCTGTATGGCAAGTTTATACGTCGGGCAAGTCTGCGCAGCAGATGCACCGGCAGCACCGGCCTCTGAGAAAAAGACTGCGATTGCGGAACCGAATATTGAAGATGCCGTTTATGTGAAAAAACGTAAATTGCCCATCAATGTCCTCTACAAAAGCGTCCTGCTCGCTTTTGAAAATAACGGCTATTTCGTTACCTCCGAACCCAATATCGGCAAATCCATGCAATCGATTGCGCAACGCCTGGGCAAGGATTACAACCGCAACAAGCTGGAAGAGATCAAGAGCATGGTCCTGAGCAATCCCTGGTTTGCCAACAAGATGGCCAATGCCGATCCCTATTTGCTGGCCATGTTTCCCATCAGCGTAACCCTGGTACAAAAAGGTGAGTTCACCACCATCCTGTTTGTGCGACCCAGCAAGGTTGCCAGTGTCAGCAAGCGAGGACTTGCCGTCGCCGATGAGATGGAAAAGGATGTGATCAGAATATTTGAGAATATTCTGTAATACTCATGCAACAATCCTTGTTGTACCGTTCTGGATCACATCACCTGATTCTGACAACGCTCACCTTTACCCAATATGGTGTAAAACAAAACCTGAACCGGCTCCAACTCCAGGTTTTGTTACCACATACTCATCTGTTCATGATGTGTTGATCTGCATCGATTATCTGTAAATACATATTTTCATTTACAAATAATCTTGTCAGGCGCAGCAGCAACTTGTTTATGGTTTGAACTCGATACTGTCAGATATGGTTAATCTATATAAAGGATATTTTAGCCATAATCGCAAATCTTTATAGCCGTTTACAGAAAAACACTGCGCTATTATTCCTCGATTCTGTATAATCCCGTTTTGACGATATTCGATAGACCTGAGACAGTCGGTAACAGGTTTATATTAGAGAATACTTAACAACTTGTTGCCGGGGAAATATGGATGTTTGCAACGCTGTTGAATACTGTTTCCGGTTTGAAAGAATAATCTTAATATGTGTTAAAAATAATAATAACCGTTGTCTTTTAAGATTAAACAAAATTCACTCTTTCGTTGACCTGATGAATTGCCTGTAGTGTTTCCCGAGCCGGGTATGGGGCGTAATCAGCAGGTTTGTGATTTCGAGAGTGTGAAAAGGGAGGAAATGTGAAATATATCTATTTGCTTGCAGCCGTAATGCTGCTGCCTGTCGTGTCATACGCCGAAGAAAAGCAGGAAGACGATGTCATCGTTTTTACTGCGCCACCAAGAGGTTCTGTTGTAAAGGAAACCTCAACCTATCAACCCATTGCCGATTTTCTGAGTGAAGTTATTGGCAAGAAAGTTGTTTACAAACAACCCGTCTCATGGATGCACTATCAGAAAGATATGTGGAGCAACAATCTGCAGATCGCCTTCGATGGTCCCCACTTTGTTTCCTGGCGCTTGAATAACAAAAACCATACTCCGCTGGTAAAACTTCCCCAGCCGCATGTTTGGGTGGTAATTGCCCGCAAGGATGACAAAACAACGAACAAACTGGTCGACCTGCAGGGACGGGCCTTTTGCGGACACCCGCCGCCAAATTTTGGCACACTGACCATTCGCTCCAAATTCGAATCCGCGACACGCGAATTCAGACTGGTTGTGCGTAAAGGCTGGAAGAATATTTACAATGCCATTGTCGATGAGCAGGTCTGTTATGCCGGTGTACTGCCGATCACCAATCTGAATCAATACGATCCGGACAGAAAATTCGTTAAAGTTATTTATACGCATGAACCATACGCCAATCAGGCATTAACCATGAACACTCAGTTTTCACTTGAAATGCGGCAGAAAGTCAAGGCTGCACTATTGAGTGAAAAAGGTCAGGCGGCGATGGAAAATCTGCGCAAGCGCTTTACCAAGGGGCAGCAGTTGGTTGAAGCCCACGATGAGGAATATCGTTACGTGTCTGACGTATTGAAAAATGTCTATGGATATGGATTTAATTTTAACAGTACTGAATAGCATGACAAATAGTTGTTACCGGGAATAACAGGTCAACAGAATTCATCAGATTTATCCAATAAATTAAAGTACATTGTCATATTTGGAAAAATCTGACGTTTGGGAGGGGTGAGAGAGTGAACACCGCTTCGGGAGATTGTGGCAATGGTCCATAGCGCCATATTTTGTAAATTATACTTTCAGGGGATAAGAATGAAAAAAAGTACAATAGCTTTATTTTCGCTGTTGACGGCAAGCTTGCTGCTGTCGGCGAATGTCATGGCGGTGCCTGCCATTACCGGCAGCCAAAAGGTTGTGACTCCACCCACATTGCTCGATTGGCCGGATGATTTTCCGGGTGTGGAGCCTTATCTGACAGAGCCGACCGCGAACAGATTGAGTGATCTGCACGGAGAAATTGGACAATGTGACATTGTTTTCTCTACTGCGGGTAACTACCACATGGCCCTGCGTGAATTATGGCAGGTATACCTCACCAAGTATGCCAAAGACCTGGATATCAAAACCTGGTATTACACCACCAGCCCGCCGATTTCACCCCAACAGGTCGCGAAAAAAACCGTACAGTTCGGCAATCTGAATATGAATTGCGTTCCCCAGGTCGCTGTTGGTCCGAAGAAGCTGATTGAAAAATTGCAAAGCATGGGTGTTACCGATGGCGCACCGGTAAAGATTATCAAGAATCGCGGCAACGTCATGTTTGTCAAAAAAGGCAACCCGAAGAAAATCAAAACCGTTTGGGATCTGGGCCGCAAGGACGTTACTCTGGTGACACCCCATCCCAAGATGGAAGCCGGCTCTTTCGGCAATTTCTCCGGTACTGTGTATAACGTTGCCAAGAACGATCCAAAGCCGCCGGCCGGCATGACAGCGGAAAAACTCTTCGACAAGATTTACAATCAGAAAGACGGCGGTTGTAACAAGAAGGGCAAGAATTGCAGCTGGGTGACCGGTAAACGGATCATGCACCGTGAACAACCATGGGCAGTCGCATCCGGCAATGCGGATGCCGGTCTGATTTTCTACCATCTCGCGCTGTACTTCACTCGTACTTTCCCGGACAAGTTCGAAATTGTCCCGCTGGGTGGCACTGCAGAAGATCCCAAACCGGCTAAAGGTAATAAAGTCGGTGTACTGCAGGCTGTTCGGATCAAGGGCAACTGGACCGATAAACAGAAAAAGGCAACCGAAAAGCTGATGGAAGCCTTGCAGTCAGATGAATTTACCAAGATTCTGAACAAGCATGGCATGGATCGTCCATAAGAACATCGATCTCTGTACTCAAAGGGCGACACTTGTCGCCCTTTTTTATTTTACCGATTATGTATTGCCCGCCGGCACCATTCGACTACACTATTACTTTAATAACTCTAATTCGCCCTCAGCACACAGGGGCATAGAATAGCGAATTTAACCACCCAAACCTGATAAAGAATATTTTTACATGGTTAATGTCATCCACAGGTCTATGTTGTTCACTCGATACAAAAAAAGTTTCCCCGGTTTGTATGGTTTCCCGGTATGCCGATTACCATTGTTAGCACTGTGTGTTGCAACACTGCTGGTATTAAGCGCATGTAGCGGTGTGGTGCAGAGGTCGGACCAGCCGGTTGAACCGACTAAACAACCCGGCCGGGATGCGGCATTGGAGGCCCTGGAGCAGGGCAAAGCATTGCAGCAGAGTCACCAGACAGAGGCGGCCATTCTTGCTTATAAAAAGGCCCTGCAACTCAAGGAAAACTATGCGGAAGCGCATTATGAACTGGGCTGGAGCTACTGGATCAAGGGTGACTGGGAACAGGTGATTAAACACTGGGAAATCGCCCGTGACCTGAAGCTGCAAAAACCCCAATTTGCAGATTATCTGGTCCAGGCGGGAAAAAATCTGGAAGGGAAAGCCGATAATCTGGTGCGCGTTGAGGTTGGCGCAACGGCCGCTGCGGCCGATGGCAGCCTGCGGTTGGCATTGAGTGGACGTTATCAACGATATAACCCCAATCCGGTGGCCAAAACCGATTTCTATGACACCGGGGTGCGCTCTCCCAAGTCGGTGCAATTTCATCCCACGAAAAATAAAGTCTATGTCAACTCACTGGAAGGGGCAAAGACGGTTGTCTATGACAGTGAAAGTGGAAAAAAACTGACGCAGATTAATCATGTGTTTAATGCGAAAAACGCGGCATTGTTTGCGACGCAACAGACATATCGCTGGATGGAAATGCCGGCAGATATCAGCAAGCCCTACCAGTTCACCGGTAAACCGGTCGAACAAACCTTCAGCCCGGATGGTAAATATATCTGGGTACCCTATTATCGTCGTTCCTATGACGAGTTGAGTACCTTGCCGTCAGCATTGGCATTGATCGACACGGACACCGATAAAATCATCCGAATGTTTGATACCGGCCCTATACCCAAATATGTGACCGCTTCTTCTGATGGTAAATGGCTGGCGGTGACCCATTGGGGCGACAATACAGTCGGCCTGATAAAAACCGAAGGTGAACCGACCGAGTACAAATATGACAAACTGATTGTGATCGGCAGTCGGGTACGGCTGGACAAAATCAAATCCGCCGACCGTGATCACGGTTGCGGCCTGTGTTTGCGGGGATCGGTATTCAGCAAGGATAATAAATATCTGTTCATTGCCCGTATGGGCGGCGGCGGCATCGCTGTGATTGATGTGTTGAAAAAGCGTTATATCGGCAGTATTTTCGGGATGCCGCACACACCACGCCATTTGCTTTTATCACCGGATGGCAATCAACTCTACCTCAGTTCCAACATGCATGGATCGGTTTCCAAATATAATGTTGCTGATATTGTAAAAGCGGTAAAGAAAAAACAAAGGCAGCTTAAACCGCTGGTGACAACCAGAACCGGCTCGGGAACACGCACGATCTCCATCTCGCCGGATGGTAAATATATTTTTGCGGCGGTGAACAAGGAGAGCAGAGTGGTCGCGTTGCAGGCCGCTGATCTTGCCTTCCTGTTTCAAATCAATGCAGACTCTTATCCGGTAGGGATGGATATCTCGCCGGATGGCAAGCAACTCTGGGTGACTGCCCAGGGACGCAAGGGCAGGGGCGGTGATTCGGTGATGGTCTATTCGATATCATCTGTGCCGGCAGGACAACCCGACGGCGTAAATGTAAGTGCTCCGCAGGCAGTCAAAGCCGATACCAAACCAGTCGTCGGCAAGCAGGATATGAAAGCAAAATGACATAACCGGACAAGGGCGCCGGTTTTTTATAGGGAAATAACATACCCAATATCCAGGCCGAACTCATATACATTAAATTGGGTTTCGCCATGCGTTGTTATTGGAGTATTGCCGCGGGCGCGAAGCATGTAATTGTTAATTGTATATTCAAAGAATACGGAGATGGCATAACCAGGCTTATTGATGTCAACATTCAAACGTCTGACCGGAAGTTGCTCCGTCAGATAAATGTCTCCCTTGATACGCTGATACCCTATACCGACTCCGGCCCCCATTTTCAATGACTCATTTTTCCGCGCAGTATCCCCACCGGGTAAAAACTCATAAAAAAATACCGGTGTCATATATAAATACTCACCACTGACCCTGGTCCCCATATCAAGCAGATTACCGCTGTTATCTTCACCCAATTCCTGCCTGGAAACAGAAAACGTGGAGAAGGCATATTCGATATACCAACCGCTGTTCGAATTCGGCTCATCGGAAAAGTAACGATAGGGCGATGCAAGTATGATATTTGGACTATGTTGCATTTCTTCTGTCAGTGCGCCTGCCTTTTTGTTGTCGGCCGCATTTTTGACAGTAAAAGTCAGTTGTTTTGTTGAACTGCCCGGGATTAGTTTATAACCATCAAGCCGGGTGGAAGGGGTGATGGCCGATGATACATCGGCTGGCTGAGATTGTACCGTAGGGCACAGCACATAAAGTATCAATGTGCAGAACAAGGCTGGCAGGCTGTTCGGCATAGTCATGGCGGTGTATATTTTTAAGTATTTTTAGCATAACCCGGCCGCACCCAAGCAGTTTTATGTTGAGTGCAATATAACAGAACGAACAGTCGTAGATAATGCGGCTTTCTCAAAGAATATCGAAACAATGAAGCGGCACAACCAGTTACTGTGTATGTAACCGGTTGGCTTTGGGATTCATTTTTGAGGTACAACCACAGCCATTTGATACCGGCAGCGAGTCAACGGCGGCAAGGCTTGAAACTCTGGATTGGTGGTATTAAATGCGATGTTCCAGCAGATAGACATTTTCCGTTTTGGGGATATATTCACCGTGCTGTTTGAATACCTTGTTCAAATTGGCCTGCAAGTAGGCAACGCCCAGCATCCCAAACAGGAAGAGCAGATAACCCAAAATGGGGGTAAACGTCGTTTCATGACCGGCGACATATTGCTTAAAGGCAATATATTTTCCAAACACGGTGATCACTTCATAAATGTATTTTAACCAGGCTATACAAACCAGGGTTAACAACCCGGCAGAGCCAAAGTCGATCATGAAAATGATCGTAAAGATAAACAACTGGATATAGAGGACGAAATCACTTATCCAGCGGCCGACCGGGATCAAATAAATCCCTTCCACCCTGTTTATAGTGCGACCTACGCGGAATATCCAGTACAGGAGGTAGATGCCTCCGGTTGCAAATATCAGTAACCAGGTCAGTAACGGATCTTTGTCTTTGTTTACCATACTTCAATCCTGTAACACATGACAGACAGGTGAGAAACAGGCCGGCAGAACCCGGTGCCCTGTGTTGGTTATCGCTTTTTCGGGGATGATCTTTAGCAGAAATTGCCTGGTTTTTTGTTAATTACCATACTGAATCTATGTTTTTTAACAACGGACTATGGCTGCCCCATCCCGATATCTGACAGGCCCGGAGCCTTTACACAAGGATTATCAAGGGATGGGAAAACCGGTGTTGTCTCGTCGCCGACGTGCAGACATGAAACCGGTGATTTGATCCTGAATCGGTCGTATACCAGACACTGGGGTCAGTTATTTAATACAGCTTGCTTATCCGGCAGAAGTACTGATTAGGGAATTTCGTATTGTAATAGTCGGATTTGTGACGATTCACCATTTGTTTTGCCATTTGCTTCTCAACCAACATCGGTTTTATTCATTAACATTCTTTCACTTTTGGTTTTCATGATCTGATCTTAAGACGTGATGTGGATCAGGTTTTATAAAATATAGCTCTATTCCTTTAAGGAAAAATTAACTATGTTTAACAAATTTCGATTCACGTTACACGATGATAAGGTCAAACAACCCACAACTGATGTACCGTCATTTTATGCAAACACAGAATTAATCTCTCAGGCGCAATCAACAACGACGATGGAAGCCGGTGATTTATTGATTGCCTATCTGGAACAACTGGGCATCGAATATGTCTTCGGTGTGCCCGGTGGCGCAATAGAGCCCTTGTATAATGCCCTGGCAAGAAGCAGTCGGCGCAATTCGGTTAAACCGGTCATTGCCCGACATGAGACCGGGGCGGCATTTATGGCGCAGGGTTATGCGGTGGAAACAGGTAAACCGGGTGTGTGTTGCGCAACGACCGGTCCCGGTGCGACCAATGCCCTGACCGGAATCGCTTCCGCCTATATGGAAGAGATTCCCATGTTATTTATTACAGGACAGACCTCACAATCCAAATTCGGGCGCGGCGCCTTGCAGGATTCATCGCATAACGGTATTGATACCCTGGGTATCTATCGACATTGTACCCGCTACAACAGTTTTATCTCCAATATGGATGTATTTGAAGCCGGAGTGGTCAATGCCTTTCGATATGCCATGGGTGAGTTTCCGGGGCCGGCGCATTTGACCATACCGGTGGATTTATTACGCAGCAATACCAATCTGTTCGGTCCGAGTTATGATCTGGAACGGATCATTAGCTACCCCTGTCCTGTTGATGCCGGTGCGTTGGAACAATTACAGGAGCGGCTGGCTCAGGCGCGTGAAACGGTCCTGTTTCTGGGTGAAGGGGCGGCAGAGGCAATTGAGGAGATAATTGAATTTGCCAATCGGACACAGAGCGGGCTTGTGACCACTCCCGGCGCCAAGGGCCTGGTTGAAGCATACCACCCATTATACAAAGGTGTGTTTGGTTTTGCCGGTCATGATAGTGCTCGCGAATGGCTGATGCGTGACAGCGTGGATTGCATATTGGCAGTGGGTACCGCATTTACTGAATGGGAAACCAATGGTTGGGACAAGGATGCGCTGCTGAATAACCGCCTGATATATGTGGATCGGCGGGCGCAACAGCGGAGTCGTGTTCCCATGTCGACATTAACTGTGCGTGGTGATGTCAGGAAGGTATTTAGCAATGTGACCGCACATCTTGCCGATGCAAGTGCTGGTTCATTGCAGTACCGCACAGGGTTATCAAATCTGATAAGCGCCAATATTGATTCTCAATCTGTCAGTTTATGCCGGGGACAAACGAAGCCAAATACCGATACACGCATTAAACCGCAACACCTGATGAGGTTTTTGTCGCAACACCTGCCGGTGAATACACGTATTTTTGCCGATGCAGGTAACAGTACCGCCTGGGCGGTTCACTATTTAATGGTACGCGGCAAGGCGGGAGGAATAAACGGTTCTCGCGGCTGGTTCAGAATGAGCAGTCAATTTGCCTCCATGGGCTGGGCGATAGGCAGTTCGGTGGGCGCTGCGATTGGCAATCAGCATGGTGCGGTGGTTTGCATAACCGGTGACGGCAGTTTTTTGATGAATGGTCAGGAATTTACCGTTGCTATTGCAGAGTCCTTGCCGGTCGTTTTTATCATACTCAATGACCATGGCTATGGCATGGTGAAACACGGCCAACGTATGGCGCAGGCCGAGCCGATTGGTTTTGCCTTGCCGCAGATTAACTTTGCCCGATTGGCCGAAGCCATGGGGGCTGCAGCCTATCGGGTCGAGAACTATCTTGATCTCTACGAACTTGATCTCGACGAGATATGTCGCTCACAAACCCCCTGTTTGATTGATGTGTGCATTGATCCGGAAGCCGTGCCGCCAATCGGTGCGCGTGTCAGGGTCTTGGGTGGCGATGTATGAGTGCTGCGGACTGCATTCACAGCAACATCTGGTTTGAAGAAGCGGTCGGTGATGAGCCGTTTACCGCCGACGTTTGTTATTGTTATGGCTATGATGTGTATGGTGAAATTCTCACTCATGCCGGCTGGATTGAATATCTCTATCTGCTGTTTAAGGGGGAGAGACCGACTGCGACTCAAGCGCGATTGCTGGAAAAGATTGCCCTGGCCATCGCCAACCCCGGTCCACGTGATCACAGTATCCGGGCGGCCATGAATGGTGGTGTGGGTGGCTCTGATCATGCTGCTTGTCTGATAGCTGCTCTGGCCGTGGGAGCAGGGGACTATGGCGGCGCCGGGGAGTTGAGCAAATCAATGGCGTTATGGCTGACGGCGAATAAAGACATCCATTGTTTGCAACAGGCAATTCACAAACACAGGGACATCACCGCCAGAACCAATCCTGCAGATCCGGACTTGCTGCCCGGTTTTGCGACCTATGCCGAAGCGTGCAACTTGCCGGTTCGGCAGACCCTGGACTGCATGTCACAGGTACATGATGCAGGGATCCTGAACTGGCTGGCGAGAAACCGAACGGAAGTTGAATCGATTGCCGGCATTCCTTTGGCCATGACCGGTGTAATTGCGGCTGCCATGACAGATTTGGAATTCTCCACATCCCAGGCCGAGATGTTGTATCTCATTTTGCGTTTGCCGGGTGCGGCGGTTCATGCCCTGGAACAGACCCAATTCGGCTGGAAGCACTATCCATTTTTTAAAGCCGGTCTGCATATAGAGGATGATCCGGCCAAACGGCATGAAAATCGGGAGGGTAATGATGTCAAACAGCAATCAACTGTATGATGCAGCCGACAAATGGATCACATCCATGGGGGGCTGGATCCCCGGTGAGCGGGTGGTCTATCGCGGCAAGGACTTGCACACTGAATTGCATGAACTGGACTGGTTGGCGCTGTTTGTTTACGGCATAACAGGCAGGTACTTCACTGAAAATCAATTAACAGTTTTAAATGCTGTCTGGACCTGTACCAGCTTTCCCGATCCACGGATCTGGAATAATGGTGTGGTTGCACTGGCCGGAACGGCTCGCAGTTCGGCAAGTCTGGGAATCAGTGCAGCGCTGGCGATATCAGATGCCGGTATTTACGGGAACGGACCTTGTGTGCAGGCGCTGGAGTTTGTGTTGCGTGCGGCAGCTGCAACAGACAGTGGAGTAAAACTGGAAGTTTTTATTCAACAGGAACTGGATCAGGGAAAAACCATTTACGGTTTCGGCCGGCCACTCACCGGCGTGGATGAGCGCATCCCGCATCTGATGTCGGTGATCAAGACCAATGGTCTGCATGAGGGAAAGTTTCTGTCACTGATTCTTAAAACAGCAAAATACCTGCATCAGGATCGGCGTAAATTGCAATTGAATGTGGCGGGGATATTTGCCGGCCTGGCGGCGGATATGGGGTTTACCGCGGAGGAGTACAACCTGTTTATTGTGCCGCTGTTTTTGGCCGGAATGCCGCCCATATTTTTGGAGGCATCCAGCAAACCGGCGGGAACTTTTTTTCCGTTACGCTGTGAGCAAATTGTGTATCACGGTAAACAAAGGCGTCGCTGGACAGAACCGACAAAGCGGCACACAGCATCAGCCGGATGACAGTTCAAATTGCACCCAAAATGTGCTGCCTTCACCAACAATACTTTCTACACCGATTTCGCCCTGCATCATTTCAACCAGACCCTTGGTGATCACCAAACCGATACCGGTTCCTTCTGTGATGAAGTATTGTTTCAGACGTTCAAACGGGGTAAACAGGCGTTGCATTTCAGCATCAGATAAACCGGGGCCGGTGTCTTTGATTGTGATGCGCAACTGATTCAAGCCGGGTTCCGTACAATTCAACTCCACCTTGCCCTGTTTGCTGTTGTATTTAATGGCATTTGACAACAGATTGAGAAAAACCTGTTTCAGTCGAAGTGGATCAGCCTGTATGACATGCTTGTCATGATATGGGATATGGTTGGTGATTTGAATTGCATGGCTATCTGCTAACGAATTAGAGAGTGCGATACATTCTTCAATAATGGAATGCAAGTGGCAGGGCTCCATTGATAATTCCAGTTTGCCTGATTCAATTTGTGATAGATTGAGAATTTCGTTGATTAACCCCAATAAGTGATTCCCGGCATGCAGTATCTCTCGGACATGGGATTTTTGTTCCATATCATCAATTTCCACTTCCAGTAACTGGCCAAAGCCCAGAATGGCGTTCATTGGTGTACGCAACTCATGGCTCATGACGGAGAGAAATTCAGATTTTGCACGGCTGGCATTTTCTGCATCTTCTTTTGCTCGGACCAGTGCCTGTTCGGTTTTGATTCGCAGGTTTAATTCGTCTTCCAAACGTTTGAGCAACAGACGTTGAGTCAGTGTATCGGTTATTTTCAGGGCGATATCGTTAAATAGTTGTTTATCTTCTGCTGTCCAGTCTCTTTTATGTGTGCACTGATGCATACCCAGCATCCAGGGTTTACCTTCGCGCGGATAAAGAGCGATTATCATTTGGGTTTTGACGTTGAAGTTTTCGAGCGAGGCCGGCAAGGCATCTGGAGCAAAATCCTGAATATGCGGACCGTTTTCAGCCAGCGCCTGTTTGAATACTGCGCCTGCAAATTTATCGGTTCGAATTTTCTTGCCGGTGGCAAAGGCCCCGGGAAAATCCACTGTGGTGGCTTCAACCGGCACACTCCAGTATTTGGCATCTGGATCGCAGGGAAATAATAACCATGCCCGATCTGTATGAAATATTCCCAGTAGTTCCTCCATAAGTTTGGACAAAGTCAGGTCAAGGTCACTGTTACTCGACAGGACATTAGTCACTCTCAACAGGTTTTCCAGATATTGCTGGTATTGAAACGAGGGAGGGCTGGTTTTTTTCATAACTTGCGTGAAAGATTGCATCCGCAATAACATGTAAGTAGCAGGGGTATGTATTGCAAAATATTTCCTTGTTTGGAACTATTTGGCAGGTTTGTTATGATATGTGAAATTAAAACTATGGCAAGTAATTTTTGTTAATCAGGCTGTTTCTGTTTTTCCATTTTTCAGATTTGCTGTGTAATAACGTCATTTAAATCCGTGATATATTGAAATTGCAGTCTGATATGTCTGGGGTAAGTGCATATTGGTATATAAGTATATCAAAGCATTATGACAAGCCTGGAATAACCGGAAAAGATATGTAGTGTTCACCTGCATAAAATCATTCCGGCGCGCCACTGGAAAACTGCCGGGTAATGACCGTCGTGTCGTCAAACATTTGTGTCACTGTGCCTGTCTCATTGTTACATGAAGCACAGGTGATTTTGATTATGTATTGCCAGTCTTGCGGGAGTCTGGTTTCACACTCATCATTCCACAATTGCGTGATATGAAAATTATTACCGCCACATTGCGGGCAGGTGCAGTTCATAACAATCATTCAACTATCCTTTGGTCGTAGTGACCCTGATCATGCGACTGTTCTCATTTTGGGAATGCGTCACCTGCAATAGCAGCCGGTTGGTCGGGGATTATACCTGAAGCAGGACTGCTGCAGCGTAATGACCGGTAAAAAGAACATTGTAAATTGTACAGACGGTAATACACCAGCCCTGATTCGTCCGCGAAACTGACTTGGGTCTTGTAATGACACAATAAAATTACGAATAAATGTTTCAGTGCGGAGTAAGGGTGGACTTATCCGGTGCAGTTGCCGGTCCCGAAACGATGCTGTGTATGGTGATGATCAGGAGGACGTGTAGGTCATTATAAATGGCAATTCTATTGATTCGAAATAGCCGCTGACCACTATAGGAAACGAAGTCGACGCTAAAATGCGCAGGATGTTCATCTCAAGGATTTCAGTCGCCGTGTTGATATCATTTACAGTGTATTGTCACCACAGTCGTATCATCTGATGCACATTAACCGGCTGAGACCAGTGAGGTCATTGCATGACACAGCATCCATGTCAGCGCATGGATATGCAGCCAAATTCCATCTACAATGATACTGCATTACAGCAAAATTGATGCTGTGGGTTACATTGGAAAGCATTTTTCAGGAGCATACCGGACGTGATTATTCTTGTACTCAACTGCGGCTCTTCATCAATAAAATATCAACTCATCGATACCATGCAAGAGATAGCGGTGGAAAAGGGTGTCATCGAACGCCTTGACGCCGGTAAATTTCGCCAACCGCTGGAAGAACTGCTTGGGCAGTTTAAGGATTACAAAATTGATGCCGTCGGCCACCGTGTGGTGCATGGCGGCAGTCAGTTTTACGATGCCCGACAGATTAACGATGAGGTGTCGGCCGCGATCAGGAACTGTATTCCGCTGGCCCCTTTACACAATCCTGCCAACCTGGCCGGTATCGAAGCTGCACAACAATTATTACCTGATCTGCCGCAGGTTGCCGTATTTGATACCGCTTTTCATGCGCGCCTGCCTGACAAGTCAGCGACATACGCGATCGACAAGGAACTGGCGGATTCTCATGGTATACGCCGGTATGGTTTTCATGGCACCTCCCACGCCCATGTGATGGAAATGACAGCCCGATTTCTTGGACGTCCCGCTAACGAACTGCGTTTGATTAGCTGTCACCTTGGCAACGGCGCCAGTGTCTGTGCGATAGAATTTGGTCACAGTGTCGACACGAGCATGGGGATGACACCCATGGAAGGCCTGGTGATGGGCACACGCGCCGGTGATATTGATGCCGGTGTGGTGTTAAAACTGGCGCGTCAACTGGGAATCGATGCAGCAGAAGAATTGTTAAATAGAAAAAGCGGATTGGCCGGAATTTCCGGTATCGGCAAAGACCTGCGGGATATAGAACAACAGGCAGCGGCCGGCAATGAACGGGCCCGTCTGGCCATCGCCGTGTTTGCCCAACGGGTAAGAAAATACATCGGTGCCTACGCCGCAGAAATGGGTGGTGTGGATGCCGTGATCCTCACCGGCGGTATCGGTCAGAACAGTGTCCAAATGCGGCAGCGCATACTGCAACGATTTGAGTTTATGGGATTGAGTACCAATGAAGATCTCAATCTGGATGCACAGGTCAGTCATGAACATCCGGTGGTGGATATAAGCCGCCCACAGGCACGTGTTCGTTCACTGGTGGTTGCCTGTAATGAAGAGCTGTACATCGCCAAAGAAACCGAACGAGTGGTGAAGGGGGCGCACAAGGTCAGCCAACCCGGCCCCATACCGATTGCGGTCAGTGCGCGACACGCCCACTTGAATCAGACGGCGCTGGAGGCGTTGTTCGGACCGGGGCATCAACTGACGGTATTAAAGAATATTTCACAGCCGGGACAATATGCGGCCAAAGAATGTATCTCCCTGATCGGCCCCCGTGGACGTATCGACAAGGTAAGGATACTTGGTCCGTTACGAAAAGAAACCCAGGTTGAAATATCCCGCAGTGACGAATTCAAACTGGGTGTGGATGCCCCCATCCGGGATTCAGGTAATGTGCGTGATTCCGCGCCCATTGTCCTGGAAGGACCGGCCGGCCGTCTGGAATTGAGCGAAGGTCTGATTTGTGCACGTCGACATATTCATATGTCACCGCAGGATGCTGCTGCCTATGGTGTAAAAGACAAAGATGAAGTTGAAGTCGCCATCGAAGGCGGGCCGCGAGATCTTGTTTTTGGGGATGTCCTGGTGCGGGTCAAGGATACCTATGTACTGGAAATGCACATCGATACCGATGAGGCCAACGCCGCCGAACTGGATGGCGGCATGAGTGGTGATCTGATTTACAAGGATGCACCGGCCGGTATTCATGCGGCCCTTCGCGAAAGACATGTTCGTGACTGAACGTATTACAAATGATCAATTATTCTGAAGTTGATCGGCACCACGTTCTGAGCCTAATCCTGTGAGTGTCAGGCTGAAAACGAGTTGAAACCGGTAATATGACAGGCTGTCGGCCTGTTTTATCTGTAATTTTCCACATACCAAACAAAAAATCGGCACCATTCCCCAATCTTTAATTTTATGTGGCAAAGTGTGGGCGATACCGCACTTAATAAAGAAAACTGTTAAATATCGGGGTTTATTGCAACCAAATCAGATTAATCGCGTGTTCTTTTCTGAAGAAACGGTTTTTTGTGTACAGTTGAACAGAAGGAGTATGTGATGCAGATTAAATACGGTACTTATGTCTGGTTTATCCTGGTTCTTGTTTCGATCCTCTCCCTGTGGATACCTCTGACCCCGGCTTATAGTATGTCATTCGGCAGTTTTGATCCTCGCGCCATGGCTATGGGGGGGACCGGTGTGTCATCAGGCACCAGCGCTAATGCGTCACACTATAACCCTGCATTGTTATCAATCGGGCAACGAGAACGTTTATCGCTGGAAATACCGGTATTCACTCTCAGACTGGCTGATCCGCAAGGGTTGCAGGATGCAATTGATACATATCAGGCGGCGGGCTATGAAACGACGCTGACAACAGCGACCAATACATTTAATACCAGTGGTTCGATAGCCGAATTTCAAACCAACGCCTCTGCCATGGTAACGGCATTGCAGAATCTGAAAAACGGTATTATCACCACCTTATCCAACCGTGCCCTTATTGCCGAAGCCAATCTTGGGGTGGTGATTGCCGCACCGGGTGACACATTTGGATTTTCACTGTACTCGAATGCACGATCTACAGGTGGTGTACGTCTGCTTATTGATAATACTGATTTTGCTTTACTGGACAACTTTCTCGCAGAGATGAACAATGTGGTACTTACCGGTATTCCCGATTTGGCAAATCCGATTTATTCCGGCGGACAACTGAGTAATGCAGGGCAAACGCTGAATTCATCATTTGATGTGAGAGGGGCGACTGTTGTTGAGACCGGCCTGTCTCTGTCAAAACGTTTCAGATTGTTCTATCTGCCGGTTTCTATCGGCATTACGCCCAAGAGTGTATCTATTTCGACCTTTGATTACTCAGCCGGTCTTTCCACAGGATCATATTCAACCAGTCAGGGGAATAAAGATTATACAGACTCAAATTTTGATGTCGGTATAGCCACCCATCTTGGGCGTGGTTTGCGCTTTGGCCTGGTGGGGAAAAATCTGCTGGCAAAATCCTACACAACCATTCGGGGCAACCCCATTGAGATCAAACCACAGTTTCGTGCCGGCATATCACACCATACCCGTTGGTCAGTCATTGCGGTTGATGCAGATTTGATCAAAAACGATCCGATAGGTTTCGACGAGCCGACCCGGTTTGTCAGCGCCGGTATTGAACTTAATATCTTCAGAACGGCACAAATTCGCGCAGGCATTAAAAAGAATCTGGCTGCCACGGTAACTTCGAGTGAAGCGCCTGTCATGTCGGTCGGTGCGGGATTATCTCCCTTTGGTATACATCTCGATTTGGCCTATGCGGCAAGTCAGAATGACCACGCATTGGCTGTACAACTGGGCTTTCAGTTTTAATGGGTTGTCCGGACCGGTTTACGACAAACAACGGTATTTATTCTTGGTCGGTCTGTGACTGTTGTCAGCCGACCAAGGATGAGTTCGTAACTGCCAAGTGCGGGAGCAGCAGATGCCGGAGTTTTCTCAATAACCCGGTTTGATTATCGATTATCTTATTACGGTCAGGTTGTAGACAGCCAGGCACAGGCCGCGTATGACCTCACTCATGGCCACGAAATCCAGCGTATGAATCACATCACCCGCTTGGTGATAATGCGGGTTACGATAAAAGGCTGTATCGGTCACCATAACTGCATTATATCCAAAGCGCTGATAATTCATGTGATCAGAGAAATCGACACCGGCCAACAGGGGAGGGGCGGAAAGAGTCTCTACCGGAATTCCGACCTGTTTCATCTGCCCGGCAATGGCTGATTTGAATTTTCGGCCGGAAAAATTACTGACCACGGCAATGAAGTTGCCTTTGTCCGGATAAAACCATCGCATAATACCTATCGGGAAGCGCTGAGAGTTTTCCTTGTGGCTGAAAAAACCGATCATCTCCAGCGCAATCATCCCAATCACTTCCACTTTGTTATCATGCAGGCTTTTGGCATGGATATAACTGCCCATTAATTCAGTACGGAAAAAGGGCGGCTCTTCCAGCGTATACGCGACCAGATCAATTCGTATTTTGAGTCTGGATTCGTGTGGTTTTAGCAGTCGGGCCAGTTCCAGCAGACCTGCTATACCACTGGCATTGTCATCCGCGCCGGCTTGCTCACCAAAGGTGTCATAGTGCGCACCGATGATGAGGCGCGGTGCGTTGACCGGACCCAGACTGACGGTAATATTTTCAACCCAATCTGTGCCATAGACTTTGTATCTCTGGCGTTGTACTGAATATCCCAGGCTTTTGAATTCAGCGCGAATGAATTTTTCTGCAGCCTCCAGCCCTTTCGCCTGATCAAAACTGCGCGGGCCGATTTCTTCAGAAAGTACCTTAACGATACGTCTCAGGTTGTGCTTGTCGACAACAGGAGCAGGAACGTAACTTTGTGCAGGGACGTGTGTTGTGAATAGGAGCAGGCAACAGAATGACAGCAATTTTATGTTGTGCAAAACCTGTATGATTCCATGCGCCGATGACACGTTAATCTGGAGTGACATTATCGATCTCGTGAGACGTTAGAACCCATGGCGCTATTCTGTCACCTCTGTTTAGATTTTCAACCAGACGATGCAGCACTGTTCCCTCAACCAGAGTCACATCGTCGGCGGCAACATAGAATGTTTCAGTCGTAAGAGAATCAACAGATTCGGCTTCAATGCAATACAGCTTATAACGTTCTGTCGGCGGCTTTTCAGCAGTCGAAAACTTCTGAATTTCTGCGTCTGTCGCCACGCGAAAGCCGGCCCAGTGAAACACATCCGGCAAATCAGAATAGCTGCAATTGTTGAAATATAATTCGATATAATGCGAATACAGAAGATCCAGCCCGCCGATTATCAATAAATCGGGCGGAGAAAAGCGCATAACCTTGAAGTCCGCTGCCTGTATTTCATTTGCTCGCGTCAGGGCTTTATCACCTGTACTCTTTGCTGCCGTCTTAAACGAATCGTTGCTGATCTGCTTAAGTTTTTCAATATCAAAAGTTTTTGGTTTGCGTAAATATTTTTCGATTAGGAATCCTGCAAGCCCAATAAACAGACCAAAAATGATGGAAGTGATAATCAGTGTCATTGCAACAAACCTGAGTAAATTTTGGGTGCATTCAGAATATGACAGACACCCAACATGATTTTGCTTTGGAAACCAGTATAGGAAAAATATTCAGGTTTTTCTCCACCGGTATCGCCTGAAAACAAGACCGGGGTAATAATCCTGTAAAACAGCGGGAAGAGATGCGGTGCCTAGCAGGATTTGTCAGTCAGCAGGTTTACCAAAATTTGCTCATATATGGCAGACAGGGAGTCCAGCTCTTCAACTCTTACACACTCATTCACTTTATGAATGGTTGCATTTAATGGTCCCAATTCGACTACCTGTGAGCCGGTGGGGGCGATGAAGCGGCCGTCGGAGGTGCCGCCGCTGGTGGAGAGTTCGGTTTCGTAGCCGCATACCGATTTGATTGCCGCCTGCATGGCATCGACCAGTGCGCCTTTGGCGGTGAGAAAGGGATGACCGGAGAGGGACCAGTTAATGGTGTATTTCAGACCATGTTTATTGAGGATGGCCTCGGTGCGTTCGCGCAACTGTTGTTCGGTGACTTCGGTAGAGAAACGAAAGTTGAAAGTGACTTCCAGATCACCGGGGATCACATTGGTGGCGCCGGTACCGGCGTGGATGTTGCTGATCTGGAAGGTGGTCTTGGGAAAAAATTCGTTGCCGTTGTCCCAAATTTCACCGGTGAGTTCCGCCATGGCCGGGGCGAAGCGATGCACCGGGTTATCTGCCAGATGGGGGTAGGCCACATGACCCTGTTGACCATGCACGATCAACACACAACCCAGCGAGCCACGCCGGCCGTTTTTGATCACATCACCAACTTTATCCGTGCTGGTTGGTTCACCCACCAGACACATATCGATCTTTTCACCGCGTGCCTCCAGATGTTCAACCACTTTCACCGTCCCATCGACCGCCGGACCTTCTTCATCACTGGTGATCAAAAAGGCGATGCTGCCCTGATGGTTCGGATGAGTTGCGACAAAGCGTTCACAGGCGGTGACCATGGCGGCCAGGGAGCCTTTCATATCCGCCGCACCGCGACCATACAACATGCCGTCTTTAACGGTGGATTGAAACGGGGGTGATTGCCAGTTGCTCTCCGGTCCGGTGGGGACCACATCGGTATGACCGGCAAAGGCAAACACCGGGCCGCTTGTACCACGTCGCGCCCAGAAGTTGCTGACCTCACCAAATGGCAGTTCTTCAATCTCAAAACCGATGGCCTTGAGGCGCAAACACATCAGGGCCTGACAACCGGCATCGTCCGGTGTCACAGAGCGGCGACTGATCAGATCCTTGGCAAGTTCGAGGGTAGCGGACATAAATTTAGTTTAACGCCTTTTTGTAATCGGCTTCATTAAAACCCACCAGCAAAGTCTTGCCCTTGCTGATCACAGGTCGTTTGATGAGTGTCGGATTGGCCAGCATCAGTTTGATCGCCTTGTCAGCATTCAGATCGGTCTTCTCCTTGTCCGCCAATTGCCGCCAGGTGGTACTGCGCCTGTTCAACAACAACTCCCAATCCACCGAATGAATCCAGCCCTGCAGATCGGCCTTGCTGATACCGTCACCACGCAGATCATGAAACTGATAGGCGATACCCTGCTTATCCAGCCACTTGAGCGCCTTCTTCACCGTATCGCAGTTTTTAATACCGTAGACTGTAGTCATAATGAATCTTTTTTCAATTGCAGTGTATATCGCAGAGAACGTCGAGACACAGAGCACGCGGAGTTATAATCTCGCGTACTCTGCGTTATATCAGTCACTTCAGCATTGAACTGTGATAAATGTGGCTGATTGAATCTTAAATATCACGCAGCAGTTCGTTGATGCCGACTTTTGAACGTGTCTTTTCATCCACCTGCTTGACGATGACGGCGCAGTAGAGGCTGTATTTGCCGTCACTGGAGGGCAGGTTGCCGGAGACGACGACAGAACCGGCCGGGATGCGACCATAGGTGATCTCGTCAGTCATGCGGTTGTAGATGCGGGTGCTTTGGCCGATGTAGACGCCCATGGAGATCACCGAGCCTTCTTCGACGATCACGCCTTCCACCACTTCGGAACGGGCGCCGATGAAGCAGTTGTCTTCAATGATGGTGGGGGCGGCCTGCAGGGGCTCCAGTACACCACCGATACCCACACCGCCGGAGAGGTGGACGTTTTTGCCGATCTGGGCACAGGAACCGACCGTGGCCCAGGTATCCACCATGGTGCCGGAGTCCACATAGGCGCCGATGTTGACATAAGAGGGCATCAATACCACGCCGGAGGCGATATGGGCGCCCTTGCGTACAGTAGCGGGGGGGACAACACGCACACCGGAGGCGCGGAAGTCACGGGAGTTGTAATCGGCATACTTGGCGGGCACCTTGTCGAAATAGTTGGTGAAACCGCCTTTCATGAAAATGTTGTCTTCAATACGGAAAGAGAGCAGCACGGCTTTTTTCAGCCATTCATTCACGACCCAGTCACCGTCCTTCTTCTCGGCCACACGGGCCTCGCCCTTGTCCAGCAGATTAAGGGCCTCATCGACGGCTTCCTTCACCATGGTGTCCGCACTGCGCGGGGTGATTTCGGCACGGTTTTCAAAGGCATCTTCAATAATCTTTTTAATATCACTCATTTACAAACTCCAATCGGGATGGACAGTGAACAGGGAAAAACAGGAAGCGGCATTGTATAAAAGGGACTGAGCCAATGCCAGCCCTGGGAGAGTTCCGGGCCTCAATCGGGGGGAAAGATCCAACGCAGAGGCGCGGAGACGCAGAGAAGAAATTTTTATTAGTTTCGAGTACAAAATAACCCTATGTTATTATTGGTAATGCTCAGGCATTACTCATCACATCCTTAAAAACAATAAACTCTGTGTCCTCTGCGCCTCTGCGTTAAAGATCTTCAAAGCACTTCAATAAACCTCCTAATCCGCTGTGCGGCGTGGATGCATTCCTGTAACGGGGCGACGAGGGCCATGCGAATTCGATCCTGGCCGGGGTTGATGCCGTGGGCTTCCCGGGAGAGGTAGCTGCCGGGCAGGACGGTGACGTTTTGCTGCGCGAACAGTCCCTGCGCGAATTGATCACCGGGGATGGGGGTCTTTGGCCAGAGGTAGAAACCGGCGTCAGGTTTGTTCACATCGAGTACCGGACTGAGGATATCCAGTACGGCATTGAATTTTTCCACATACAGTCGGCGGCTCTCTTCGACGTGTTGTTCATCGTTCCAGGCGGCGATACTCGCCAGTTGGTGGTAGGGAGGCATGGCGGAGCCGTGATAGGTGCGATAGGCCAAATAGCTTTTCAGTACGTTTGCATCGCCGGCCACAAAGCCGGAGCGCATGCCGGGCAGGTTGGAGCGTTTCGACAGACTGTGGAACACCACGCAGCGGGCAAAATCCTTGTTACCCATCGCTGTCGAGGCCTGTAGCAGCCCGGCCGGCGGTGTGCTTTCATCGAAGTAGATCTCCGAGTAACACTCATCGGAGGCGATGATGAAATCATGGCGATGGGCCAACTCGATGAGTTTACCGAGTTGCGCCACGCCTGCCACGGCCCCGGTGGGATTTCCCGGTGAACAGAGATAAATCAATTGGCAACGTTGCCAGACATCCTCAGGCACTGCATCAATATCCGCCAGGAAACCGGTCTCGGCGGTGGTGTTCATGAACCAGGGCTCAGCCCCGGAGAGAAATGCCGCCCCTTCATATATCTGGTAAAACGGGTTGGGCATCAGGATCAGTGGATTGTTACTGCGATCAATTACGGCCTGGGCGAATGAGAACAGGGCCTCACGGGTGCCATTCACCGGGAGCACATGGCGATTGGCATCCACACTGGCGGCAGGTAACTGAAAGCGGCGCATGAGCCAGTCGGCAATGCTTTGGCGTAATTCATCGGAACCGCGAGTCAGTGGATAGCTGGATAACCCGGCACCGGATTGGTTGATAATCTCGCTGACAAAGGCCGGTGCAGCATGTTTTGGTTCGCCAATCGAAAGGGCGATATGTGGCAGATGGGCGGGCGGGGTGATGCCGTTTTTCAGGGCGGCCAGTTTTTCAAACGGGTAGGGTTGCAGTTTCCGGAGATCGGGGTTCATTGATTGTTCTACTGTTATAGGGCTATGCTTGAGGCGAATGAATAAAAAACATCCCACATTATAAGGCAAGCCCTTGAGTCATCCAAATCAACGTTTGAAAAATCACCCCTGGTTACCTGTCGGCAGTCTGCTTTTGGCCGCCACCCTGTGGGGATTGTTCTGGTATCCGTTGCGCCTTTTAGAGCAGGCCGGTTTGCATGGGCTGTGGGCCACGTTATTGATTTATTGCGGGACCATGCCGTTGGCACTCTATTATATGCACGGCCGGTACCGGGAAATGCGCGGTTCAACCGGTCTGCTGTTTCTGTTGGCGATCAGCAGTGGCTGGTGTAATACCGCCTTTATCCTCGCCATGCTGGATGGCAATGTGCTGCGTGTCTTGCTGTTGTTTTATCTGGCGCCGGTCTGGACCGTTATTCTGGGATTTTTGTTTCTGGACGAACGTCCGGACCGTCAGGGCATGATCGTGATCCTGTTTGCCTTTATCGGGGCGCTGTTCATGTTGTGGGATCCATCAATCGGCCTGCCGCTGCCGCGTGATCATGCCGACTGGCTGGCGCTTTCCTCCGGTATGTCCTTTGCGATAACCAATGTGTGTGTACGCAAGGTGCAGGCGGTGTCGGTACCGGTTAAAACCGTGATGGCCTGGGTTGGCTCATTGTTGATTGCCGGCGTGTTGATCCTGACCAGGGATGTGAACCTGGCGGTGACCGGAACTCCGGTATATCTTGCGCTGTTTTTTGGCGCCGGAGTGATGGTGATCATGACCACTGCAGTGCAATACGGGGTGACAAATATGCCGGTGCATCGATCAGCGGTGATTCTCTTGTTTGAATTGGTGGTGGGCGCGATCTCCGCCTCACTGCTGACCCACGAAAAGATCCTCCCGCAAGAGTGGCTGGGTGGCGCTCTGGTGGTGGCGGCCGCCTACTTGTCGGTCCGTAAACAGGTTGATGTGGTTGAGGAGACATCATGATGATCCAGCAGTTTTTGCACGCCAGTCTGATTGTCGCCGATACAAAAGTCGCACTGGCCTTCTATCATGAGCTGTTGGGCCTGCCTGTCGATCCGAATCGTCCTGACCTGGGTTATCCCGGCGCCTGGCTGAATGTGGGGGAACAACAGATCCACCTGTTGCAACTACCCAACCCGGATCCGGTGCAGGGGAGGCCTGATCACGGCGGTCGGGATCGTCATCTTGCCATGCAGGTAATTTCTATTGATGAACTCAGTCAGCGGCTCGAAGCAAAAGGGATAGTGTTTACCATGAGCAAGTCAGGGCGCAAAGCGCTGTTTTGTCGTGATCCGGATGGCAATGCGCTGGAGTTTGTCGAAGGCTGAGCGCCGATCATTCGTCCAGAAATTCAACAATGGTGTCATGCAGACAATCAAACAGGACCATATCCTTGAGCAGATTGTCATTTTCATCGGTGATGAAAAATAAATCCTCGGCTCGTTCCCCGAAGGTGGAGATTTTGGCATTGTGCAGGCGTACATGGCACTGGCTGAGTGCAGTGCCGATCAGTGACAACATTCCGGGTCGGTCAAAGGCCGTGACCTGCATAACAGTACGTTCCCGGTTGGGATCGGCCCAGAAAGTCACCTCGGTGGGGAAGGTGAAATGTTTTTTCCGACGATTGATCCGTCGGCCGACATCAACAGCGCGGGGTTGCATGTCGCCGAGATGGGTCTGAATCTTCTCCGCCAGTTGAGATAACTGATAACTGTCTTCAATCGCCTCACCATCCTGATTCAGTACCAGATAGGTGTTCAGTGAGTAACCGTCTTTGGAGTTCATAATGCGTGCTTCCACGACGTTCAACCCCATTTGATCAATTACCGAGGTGGACATGGCAAACAGCTCATCATGGATTTTGGAATAAATAAATATCTCGGTCCCGCCGCGTCGGGCACTTTCCCGCACGAGCACCAGATGTGGTGTGTCGGTATTGAGCAGGGCCTGACTGTGCCAGATGATTTCCTCCACCGTAAAGCGCAGAAAGTATTCCTCATCCCAGCGTTCCCATAACTGTATAACCTGCTCAATATTGCAACCGGTGTTTTGCAGTTCCTGGCGGGCCTGTCGTTTGATGTCCTGGATGTATTCAGTTTGCATCAGAGGATTATCCAGACCGCGCTGCAAGGCATGGGTGGTGGCGTTATAGAGTTCTTTTAACAGCGCATCTTTCCAGGTATTCCAGACCTCAGGGCTGGTGGCGCGGATATCCGCCACCGTCAGCAGGTAGAGGTAATTCAGGTGGACCTGATCGCCTGCCGTATTGGCAAAGGTGTGCACCACACCCGGATCACTGATGTCCTTGCGTTGTGCAGTGGAAGACATCAACAGATGATTTTCCACCAGCCAGACCACCATGCCGGTGTCATATTCACTCAGCCCGTGTTGGCGACAAAAGGCAGCCGCATCGGCTGCACCCAGTTGCGAGTGATCGCCGCCGCGACCCTTGGCGATATCATGAAACAGGGCGGCGATGAGTAACAGTTCCTGTTTGGGAACATGCTGGATAATATGACTGCAAAGTGGAAATTCATGGCTGAATTCCGCCACCGTAAAGCGACGCAGGTTACGGATCACAAACAGGGTGTGTTCATCCACGGTGTACACATGGAACAGATCGTGTTGCATCTGACCGACGATATTCTCAAATACCGGTAAATAGGCGGCAAGGATGCCGTAACGGTTCATGCGGCGCAGTTCATGGGTCACGCCATGACCCTGCCGCAGGATTTCAATAAACAGGCTTTTGCAACGAATATCATTGCGGAAGTCATCACCGATCAGGTAACGGTGGTCGCGCACATCACGAATGGTATTGGCGCGCACTCCCTTGATTTGATCATTCTGTTGCATGAGTAAAAACATTTCCAGCAGTGCAAAGGGATACTGCCTGAAGGTGTTTCTGTTGCGGACTTCGAGGAAGCCGCGTTTGATCTGGAAGCGCTTGTTGATGATGACCGGTGCAGCCGTTTCATCAGCATAGAGAATTTCTTCCTGAAAATATTGCAGCAACATTTCGTTCAGGCGACTCAACTCCATCACGGTGCGGTAGTACTGTTTCATAAACTGTTCTACCGCCAGCTTGTGCGAGTCATTTTTATAACCGAAACGTTCGGCCAGCGTGCGCTGATAGTCAAACAGCAGACGGTCTTCCCGTCGACCGCTTAACAGGTGCAGACCATATCGAATCTTCCACAGGAAGGCCTGGCCGTCATGCAGTTTTTGGTATTCCTGCTCGGTCAGAAAGTGGTGCGTGACCAGGTCATGCAAGGTATTGGCATCGAAATGGCGCTTGGCCACCCAGCCGATCATCTGGATATCCCGCAGACCGCCCGGTCCTTCCTTGATATTCGGTTCCAGGTTGTAGGCGGTATCGTTAAATTTTTCGTGCCGTGCCTGTTGTTCGCGCCACTTTGCCTCGAAGAAGTCCCTGCCGGGCCACAGATGATCTGGTGCACAGCGGTGACGTTGCTCCAGAAACAGGGTTTCAGGTCCGACCAGCAAGCGCGCTTCCTGGATGTTGGTGGCAACGGTGATGTCATTTTCCGCCTCGACCACGCAGTCGGCCAGGGTGCGAACACTGTGCCCGATCTCCAGACCGATATCCCACAAGAAGCGTAAAAACTGTTCCAGATTGGTGTTGTAAACCGGGGTTGCCTGTTCCTGCAGAATCATCAGATCGATATCGGAATGGGGGTGCAATTCGCCGCGGCCATAGCCACCGACCGCCAGCAATGCCATGTCAGTGATCCCTGCCGGGACAAAAAGGAACCAGGCCCGTTTCAGAATCTCATCCATGAACTGCGCCCGGGCGTGGACCAGATCAATGATGGCTGCGTTTTCCCACAACCGGTTATCCAGGGACTTCGCATACTCACGAATGGTGGTTTTGAACACTGGTAACGGTTTTGCGCCGGCGGTGATTTGGCTGTCCAGCCCGGTGAAATCATACTGCAGGCTTTCCACAACAGCGGGCTGTGAACTCAAAGTGACTCCTCCGCACGGAGGGTCAGGATTTCAGAGCCGCTATCGGTGACCAGGATGGTGTGTTCCCATTGGGCCGAGAGGGAGCGATCTTTGGTCACTACCGTCCAGCCGTCTTTCATGACTTTCATATGTCGTTTGCCGGCATTGATCATCGGTTCGATGGTAAAGGTCATCCCCGCTTCCAGCACCATGCCGGTGCCCGCCTCGCCGTAGTGGAGGATTTGCGGCTCCTCGTGAAACTTTTGTCCTATCCCGTGCCCACAATACTCGCGAACGACAGAATAGTGATTGGATTCCGCATAAACCTGGATGGCATGGCCGATATCGCCCAGATGGGTACCCGGTCTGACCTGTTCTATCCCTTTGACCATACATTCATAAGCAACACGGCAGAGACGTTGTGACTGGATTGAAGGCTTGCCGACAAAGAACATCTTGCTGGTGTCACCATGGTAGCCGTCCTTGATGACGGTAATGTCGACATTGATGATATCGCCGTCCTTGAGTCGTTTTTCATTCGGTATGCCGTGGCAAATGACATGATTGACCGAGGTGCAAATGGATTTGGGGAAACCGTGGTAATTCAGGGGGGCGGGGACAGCCTGTTGTTTATGCACGATATACTCATGACAAATCTGATCAAGCTCAGCCGTAGTTACACCGACCTGGATATGGGGTTCAATCATTTCGAGGACTTCAGCGGCGAGACGGCCTGCGACGCGCATTTTCTCGATTTCAGACGCAGATTTGATGCTGACACTCATAATATAGTAGTTGCCTGTGTTGGGCCCAAGTGAGCGGCATTGTACTGCATTGGCGCTTGGGAATGATAATTCGGCCTAAATTAACCCATGATTTAACAGGATTTATTGTCGTGCCGTGTGGTTTATGGTATAAAGCGCCCGCTTGTTTAGCAAACTTAACCGGTCCGCTCGTCGGACTTAATTCGCACACGCACCGACACATATATCAGGGTGCCCAATAAGGGTTGGTATATGGGGTGTGTGGAGGCCAAACCCTGGAGATAAAATATGTCAGATGTAAGCATGCGCCAGATGCTGGAAGCCGGTGTCCACTTTGGACACCAGACCCGTTTCTGGAACCCCAAAATGCGTCCCTTCATTTTTGGGGATCGTAATAAAATCCATATTATTAATCTGGAAAAAACCCTTCCGTTATATAACGATGCGGTCAACTTCATCGGCAAGCTGGCGTCCAATCGCGGCACTATCCTGTTTGTCGGTACCAAGCGTGCCGCCCAGCAGGTGGTTCGAGAAGAAGCCGAGCGTTGCGGTATGCCCTTCGTCAACCATCGTTGGTTGGGCGGGATGTTGACCAACTACAAGACCGTGAAACAGTCCATCAAGCGACTGAAAGAACTCGAAACCATGGCCCAGGACGGTACCTTTGACCGTCTGACCAAGAAAGAAGCCCTGAATCTGTCTCGCGAAATGGAAAAGCTGGAGCGCAGCCTGGGCGGGATTAAGGAAATGGGCGGTGTACCTGATGCCCTGTTCGTGATAGACGTGGGCCACGAAAAAATCGCCATCAGTGAAGCCGCCAAACTGGATATCCCGGTAATCGGTGTGGTTGATACCAATAACAGCCCGGACAACGTTGATTACCTGATCCCGGGTAATGATGATGCGATCCGTGCTATCAAGCTCTATGCCCAGGGTATGGCTGACGCCATTCTGACCGGCAAGGCCTCCATGCCACAGAGCACCGGCAAGGCTGATGACTTCATTGAGCTGGACGATAGCGGCGAAGTTTCTGTCAGCAAGAAGAAGACCGGCAAGAAGGTGGCAGGCAAGAGTGCGGGAGATGACGGCGATGATTCAGCAGCCCGGAAAAAGACTGCCAAGAAGACCGCCAAGAAAAAAACCGTGACCAAGAAAAAAACTGCCAAGAAGAAGACTTCGTCCGGCAAGTAATTTCCCGTTAGCCTGCTAACGGCGACTTGTTACGTGACATTCTGCTACGGCAGATATTAATCGCTGAAGAAGCAGAAGGAGGGGGCTTTGCCCCCTTTTTCCAAATAAGCGGTCAGTACGCATTATTGGGGTCCTGTTGTCCAATCCGGAACACGCAGGGCAACCACAGATATTAAACAGCTATATTGAAGAGGAAATTGACATGTCAATCACAGCAGCAATGGTGAAAGAACTGCGTGAACGCACTGGTGCCGGCATGATGGAATGCAAAAAGGCCCTGGTTGAAACCAACGGTGATATTGATGCCGCCATTGAACTCATGCGCAAAACGGGTCTGGCCAAGGCAGACAAGAAAGCCGGCCGTACCGCCGCAGAAGGTCTGGTGGTGATCAGAATGAGCGACGATGCCAAAACCGCCGCGATTGTCGAAGTCAACTGTGAAACCGACTTCGTTTCCAAGGGTGACGACTTTATCGCCTTTGCAGAAGGCATTGCCGATCGTGCACTGGCTGACAAGCCTGCCGATATGGAGGCACTGCTGGCAGCACCACTGACCGCCGGCAGCGTGGAAGATACCCGCAAGGCACTGATTGCCAAACTGGGTGAAAACATGAGCGTACGTCGTTTCGCGGTCATGAATGCCAAAGGCAAATTCGCCGGTTATATGCACGGCAACCGCATCGGTGTACTGGTCGACCTGGAAGGCGGTGATGAAACATTGGGCAAGGATCTGGCTATGCACGTTGCCGCCGGCAAACCGGTCTGTGTTGATGAATCTGAAGTACCGGTGGAATTGATCGAGAAGGAAAGGGAAATCTTTGAAGCCCAGGCTGCAGAAAGCGGCAAGCCGGCTGATATCATCGCCAAGATGGTTGATGGTCGCATCAATAAGTTCCTGAAAGAAATTACCTTGCTGGGGCAGCCGTTCGTCAAGGATGCCGATCAGACAGTTGAAAAACTGCTGAAAGCAGCGGGCGCCAAGGTTGCCGTTTTTGTTCGTTACGAAGTCGGTGAAGGTATCGAGAAGAAGACCGAGAATTTCGCTGATGAAGTTATGGCGCAGGTAAAAGGCAGCTAGACCCTGACATAAACCCGATCAGTGGATAAAAATAACGATGACAGCTGATGACCTGAAATACAAACGTATTCTCCTGAAATTAAGCGGAGAGGCCCTGATGGGGGATCAATCTTTCGGGATTGATCCTGCCATTGTTACGCAGATCGCCCGTGAAGTCGGTATCCTTAACAAGGCCGGGGTACAGGTGGCGATTGTGATTGGTGGCGGTAACATTTTTCGCGGTGTCAGTCTGTCGGCAGCCGGGATGGATCGAACTTCAGCGGACCACATGGGTATGCTGGCAACCGTCATTAATTCATTGGCGATACAGGATGGACTGGAACACGCCGGAATGCAGGTGCGCGTGATGTCCGCTTTGCCCATTCATCAGGTCTGCGAAGACTATATCCGCCGCCGCGCCATTCGACACCTGGAGAAAGGGCGGGTGGTGATCTTTGCCGCCGGTACAGGCAATCCGTTCTTTACCACAGATACGGCAGCCAGTTTGCGTGGTGTGGAGATCAATGCCGACATCGTGATCAAGGCGACCAAGGTTGATGGTGTCTATTCCGCTGATCCGACCAAAGATCCCGCCGCCACCAAATATGAACATCTGGTGTATGATGATGTCATCAGGAATAAGCTGGCTGTGATGGATACGACTGCAATTGTATTGTGTCGTGACAACGATATCCCATTACGGGTTTGTAACATGAATAAAGAAGGCGCCCTGTTACGGATAGTCAGGGGCGAGGCAGAAGGCACACTGGTAGACAGAGGGGAACACTAATGCTCAATGATCTCAAAAAAGACGCTGAAGCCCGCATGGGTAAAAGTGTGGAATCACTGAAAGGCGATTTGACCAAAATACGTACCGGTCGCGCCCATCCAAGTTTGCTGGAACACATCACCGTTGATTACTATGGCTCCGAAGTGCCGCTGAGTCAGGCTGCCAATATCTCGGTAGGCGATGCCAGAACACTGGCCGTGACTCCCTGGGAAAAACAGATGGTGCCTGTGATTGAAAAGGCAATTATGAAATCGGACCTGGGTTTGAACCCGGTAACCGCCGGTGAAGTGATTCGCATCCCCCTGCCGCCGCTGACAGAAGAACGTCGCAAGGACATGATCAAAGTGGTCCGCCATGAAGGGGAAAACGCCAAGGTTGCCATTCGGAATATCCGCCGTGATATTTTAAGTGATGTGAAAACGCTGCTGAAAGAAAAGGAAATCACCGAAGATCAGGACCGACAGACTCAGGATGAGGTACAGAAAATCACCGACAAATATGTCGCGTTGGTGGACAAGGTCCTGCAGGAAAAAGAAAAAGACTTGATGGAAATCTGACATCGTCTGACCGACCACAAGCGTTTAAAGGCAGTAGCCCCAATGGGAAAAGACCACAACCTGTTAGAAGAGCTGGATAAAACAACTCTTCCGCAACATGTTGCCATTATTATGGATGGAAATGGGCGCTGGGCACAAAAAAGACTGATGCCCCGTTTTGCCGGTCACAAGTCAGGCGTCAATACGGTGCGCGCCATCGTCGAGGCCTCCGTGCAGCTGGGTATCAAGGCATTGACCCTGTTTGCCTTTTCCAGCGAAAACTGGCAACGTCCGCAAAAAGAAGTCGATACCCTGATGGATTTGTTTGTCTCCGCGCTGGAACGTGAAGTCGCTCAACTGCACAAGAATAATGTCTGTCTGAAGTTTATCGGTGATCGCACAGTCTTCAGCAGCAAATTACAGCAGAGGATTAATGAGTCAGAATCATTAACGGCTGCAAATTCCGGTCTGCAATTATCCATTGCAGCCAACTACGGTGGAAAATGGGATATTCTGCAAGCGGTGCAAAAGATCGCCGCGAAGGTAAAGGCGAATGAATTGGAACCGTCTGATATCACCGTTGCAGATATTGAGACGTACATGTGCCTGGCGGACATGCCCGCACCTGATCTGTTTATCCGCACAGGCGGCGAACAACGCATTAGTAATTTTTTGATCTGGCAACTGGCTTACACAGAACTCTACTTCACCGAGGTGCTCTGGCCGGATTTTGATATCACCGCCTTTATAGAGGCAATCAAGGCATATTCGGGGCGGCAACGCCGCTTTGGTCTGACTGGAGAACAGGTGGCGAAACAAGGCAATGCTTAAACAACGTATTCTTACCGCAATTATCCTTGTCCCCTTGCTGGTCTGGGGTATTTTTGCTTTACCGAAACAGTGGTTCACCCTGCTGGCAGCAATTGTGTTTCTTGCCGCATGTTGGGAGTGGACACGCCTGGCTGAATTGACGTCAAGCCTGCAGCGTGTGGTTTACTGTGTGGTGCTGGCAGCATTGATGGTGCTGTATTGGCAACTGACCGTCAAACACCATCCTGCGGTGAAGATTTCCCTGTATATCACGGCGCTGCTCTGGTTGGGTGCCCTGGTCTGGCTATATATGTATGAAGCCAAAGGCATGCGGCAACCGGTCAGCAAGGCGCAACGCATTGTTATCGGTTATATCCTCTTGCTCATGCCGTTTACCGGCTTTGCTGTGCTGTCTTATTACACAGCTAACGCACCTCAGTATATTCTCTATTTGCTGGTATCCATTTGGGTGGCGGACAGTGGCGCCTATTTCTCCGGTCGCAAATGGGGCAAACATAAACTGGCGCCAACCATCAGTCCCGGCAAATCCCGGGAAGGTGTGGTCGGCGGCATGATCGGCAGTATGCTGGTTGCCGTGCTTGCCGGATCACTGGTGTTTAAATTACAGGGTGCCGACTGGGCTGTATTTGTTCTCATCACCTTAATCAGCGTCATTGTCTCTGTGGCCGGTGATTTATTCGAAAGCGTGTTTAAACGACAAACCGGCATCAAGGACAGCGGCAGTTTGTTACCTGGACATGGCGGTATACTGGATCGGGTGGACAGCCTGAATTCGGCTGTGCCTGTCTTCGTCACCGGTCTGATGTTAGCCGGGGTTATCGGGTGAAAACGATAACCATCCTGGGTTCAACGGGTTCTATCGGTCTCAGCACCCTCAATGTCGTCAACCGACATGTCGATCAATATCGTGTCTTTGCCTTGACCGCCAATTCCCAGGTTGATCGTTTGTATGATCAATGCCTGCAACACAAACCACGCTATGCCGTCATGGCAGATGCAAATGCGGCTGAACAATTGTCCGAACGTTTGCAATCAGCCGCGAACGATACGCAGGTCTTGTCCGGAATCGAAGGACTGAAAGAAGTTGCCGCCCATCCGGACTGTGATTATGTGATGGCGGCAATTGTCGGTGCAGCCGGTTTATTGCCCACCCTTGCAGCAGTGCAAGCGGGTAAGCGGGTGTTGCTAGCCAATAAGGAAGCGCTGGTCATGTCGGGTCAGCTGTTTATGGACGAAGTGGCAAAACACGGTGCCGAATTGTTACCGATCGACAGCGAGCACAATGCTGTTTTCCAGTGTATGCCGGACAGGTTCAATGGCGAACTGGCCGTAAACGGTGTCAGAAAAGTCCTGTTGACAGCCTCGGGTGGTCCGTTTCGTACCACGCCGATCAGCGAACTGGCTACTGTCACACCGGCGCAGGCGGTTGCGCATCCCAACTGGGAGATGGGAAAAAAGATTTCGGTTGATTCGGCGACCATGATGAACAAGGGTCTGGAAGTGATCGAAGCGTGCTGGCTGTTTAACGCCAATCCGGATCAGGTTCAGGTGGTCATGCATCCGCAGAGTGTTATTCATTCCATGGTGGAGTATGCGGACGGATCAATTCTGGCGCAGCTCGGCCGGCCGGATATGCGGACTCCGATAGCCCATGCCCTGGCCTGGCCTGCACGCATCAATTCCGGTGTTGAGAGTCTGGACCTGTTTGCAGTAGCGCAATTGAACTTTGAAGCCCCGGATCTGCAACGTTTTCCCTGTTTGCGTCTGGCCTATGAGGCAATCAAGACCGGCGGAACCATGAGTGCAATCCTGAATGCCGCCAACGAAGTGGCTGTTGACGCATTTTTATCCGGCACCATTGCCTTTACCAATATACCTCGCGTGATTGAAACCGTCATGCAGCAACTGGAACATCATCCGGCTGATTCACTGGATGTGATCCTGGCCGATGATGCAGCGGCGCGCAGTATGGCGCTAAATGTCATCAGCGGTCTGAATCCGGCTGCACCGCAACAGGTGGGATGTTAATGGAAATACTTAATTCAATACTGGCCTTTATTGTTGCTATCAGCGTGTTGGTTGCCATCCATGAGTTTGGTCATTTCTGGGTAGCCAAACTGATGGGGGTGAAAGTTCTGCGGTATTCGATCGGATTTGGCAAGCCCATCTTCATCAAGACCTGGGGCAAGGATCAGACTGAGTATGTGATTGCGAGCTTGCCATTTGGCGGTTATGTCAAAATGCTGGACGAGCGGGAAGGTGAGGTGGTGCCACATGAACTGGATCGCGCCTTTAATCGACAGAATGTCTACAAGCGATTTGCCATTGTCCTGGCCGGACCCTTGTTCAATTTTATTTTTGCATTTTTTGCCTATTGGCTGATGTTGAGTGTCGGTGTGACCGGCTATAAACCGGTACTTGGCGATATTGAGTCTGACTCAGTCATGGCCCGCGCCGGGTTTGTACAAAATGAAGAAATAATCGCTGTCAATAACAAGCCTTCACCGATTTGGGAAGTGGCGCTTGACGGACTGCTGACTGCCGCCATCAATAAAGAGAAAGTACAAATTCTGACACGTTATCAGGGCGGGTCCGAACGCACCACTGAACTGGATTTCGGTGCATTGCAACTGGGTTCGGAGCCGGAAGAGATATTTAAAAAGCTGGGACTCAAGGCATGGCGGCCTGTTAATAAACCGATCATCGGTCAGGTGGAGAAAGGCAGTCCGGCAGACCATGCAGGACTGAAACCGGATGATGAAGTCACTAAACTGAACGGCAAGCCGATCTCGGATTGGCTTGAGTTGGTTGAGTACGTCAGCGCCAGACCGGGGCAGGAAGTACAACTGCATATTTTGCGCGGAACAGAAACGCTGTTGATCAAGGCCATACCCGGTGAGGTGGTACATAAAGACAAAAAAATCGGCCGCCTGGGGATCATCATTAAAGAGGCCGGCAAGTTTCCGGAGGAGATGAAGGCCGGTTACCGGTACCCGCTGATTGAGGGTTTGCCTGAATCAATTGAGATGGTTTGGACGAAATCCATCTTTGCCCTGAAAATGATTGGAAAGTTGGTGACGGGACAGATATCACTGAAAAACCTCAGTGGACCGATTAACATTGCCGTTTTTGCCGGGTATTCTGCAAGTGCAGGTTTTGCCCGTTTTCTCGATTTTCTTGCCATTGTCAGCATCAGTCTGGGGATTATCAATTTGCTGCCTGTCCCGGTGCTGGATGGCGGCCATCTGATGTTTTATCTGGTTGAAATTGTGCGTGGCAAACCGGTATCTGAAGAGGTGGAGGAATATGGCTTTCGGATTGGATTATTCATCGTATTGATGATGATGAGTATCGCAATAATAAATGATATTACCCGGCTGCTTGGGAAATAGGTTGTTAGAATAATATGCGTGTTTTTTTATATATATATTTGTGTCTGTTTGTCACATTACCGGTTTGCGCGTTTGAGTCTTTTACAGTGAAGGACATTCGTCTGGAAGGCTTGCAACGTACCTCTGTCGGAACCGTGTTCAATTACCTGCCAATCAAAGTGGGTGATACCCTGAATCGGGACCTCTCGGTCAGGGCAATTCGTTCTCTGTATAAAACCGGTTTCTTTAAAGATGTGCGGCTGGAAAGAGAAAATGATGTCCTGGTGATTTTTTTGGCGGAAAAACCGGCGATTGCCAGTATTACGCTGGAAGGGAATTCAGACATATCGACAGACCAGTTGAAAGATGCGCTGAAACAGATCGGACTGGTTGAAGGCCGGGTGTTTAACCGATCATTACTCGATAACATCAAAATTGAATTACAACGCCAGTATTTCGGACTTGGCAAATATGGTGTCAATATAACAACAAATATCACCCCGTTACAAAGAAACCGAGTTGATGTTGATATCCGGATCGCAGAAGGTGCGAAAGCCCGGGTTTACGAATTGAATATTGTCGGCAATCAGGTATTTCCCACAACAAAACTCCTGTCGCAAGTCGAACTGAGTGGTGTATCCATGTTCGGCGGTCGGCAAAACTACTCCAAGCAAGTATTAACAGCAGATATCGAAACCATCAAATCCTATTATCTGGATCGCGGCTATATCAATTTTTCGGTTGATTCCACCCAGGTTTCGATCACACCGGACAGACAGGATGTCTACATTACCTTGAATGTCACGGAAGGTGATCAATTCACCATCAATAAAATCAAACTGGCCGGTGAGTTGATTCTTGATCAAAAGGAAATGATGTCACTGCTGGAAATTGCCGAAGGTGAGATATTCTCGCGCAAGAATGTCAGTATCAGCCGCTCAAAGATCATTACCCGGATGACCGAAGAAGGGTATGCCTTCGCAAATATCAATATTGTGCCTGATATTGATAAAACTCGTCGCACTGTGGAATTGACGGTCTTTGTTGATCCCGGACGTCGTGTCTATGTACGACGTATTAACATCAGCGGCAATACCAAGACCAGGGATGAGGTGATTCGGCGTGAGTTGCGCCTGTTTGAGAACAGCGCCTTTTCCACCAAACTGGTTGCCGATTCACAAACAAGATTGAATCGATTGGGCTTTTTTGAGTCAGTCAATGTGGAAACACCCGCCGTACCCGGTGCCAATGACCTGGTTGATATCAATTACAAGGTTACTGAACGGCCAACCGGTTCACTCTCCGCCGGTATTGGTTATTCCGATCAAAATGGCGCACTGTTCACCTTTGCCGTCTCGCAGGAAAACTTCCTTGGCACAGGCAAGCGCATGGGCGTAAACCTCAGCAATAGTCAGGTTTCAGATAAATACAGTATAGATTACACCGATCCTTACCATACGCCGGAAGGTATCAGTCGGCGATTGTCGATTTATTCGGAGAATTTTGACGCCACTGAATTAACGGCCACATCCAACTATACAACCAACAGCTATGGCGCGAGTGTCCATTACGGGATTCCGGTTTCAGAACGCCAATCCTTGAGCATCGGTGCAGGCTACAAGACCACTGAACTTATACCCGGCGGGACACCTGCGACAGAAATTACCGATTTTATTACTGAAAACGGCGATGCTTACAGCAGTTATACCGTTGACCTCGGTTGGAGTTTCGATTCCCGAAACAGGGCGATCTTTGCGGATGAAGGCAATCTCTACTCGGTCAGTGCTGAGTACGCAATGCCGGGCGGTGATCTTGAATATAGTAAGGTTAATCTGCGCTATGTGCAGTATCTCAAACTCTCTGACAAATCGGCCCTCATGTTGAATTTGTTGGCAGGTTACGGGCGCGGTCATGGAGATACTGAAAAGCTGCCGTTTTTTGAAAACTTTTTTGTCGGCGGCAGTCGCTCGGTCAGAGGTTTTCGCGCCGGGACACTTGGTCCGAAAGACTCCCTTGGCAATGCCATTGGCGGCAGCAGTAGATTTGTCGGCAATTTGGAATTAGTATTACCGAATCCTTTATCGGAGCAAAGCAGCTCAACCAGATTCTCCCTGTTTTATGACGTTGGCCAGGTTTTTGGAGATGAGCCCCCGTACACCAGGAATGAGTTGGAATTTAAGAAATCTGTCGGCGTTGCGCTGCTTTGGCTTACACCGGTGGGTGCCATGCGGTTCAGTCTTGCCGACCCCATCAATGCCCAACCGGGGGATGAAACACAAAAATTCCAGTTTACGCTGGGTTCGCCTTTTTAGGCCGCTATCTGCTGCGAACATCACTATATGCAACAGTTATATAAACATCTTTGCCTGATATCACTGCTGGCGGTGGCCGGACTTTTGCCCGGCCCGGTCCTGGCAGAAGAGATCAAAATTGGTTTTGTCAGCATGGCGCGTCTCTTGAAAGAGGCGCCACAGGCGGAAGCGGCACGTAAAAAACTGGAAAACGAGTTTGCCCCCCGCGACACAAAAATTGTTGCCATGCAGAAAAACCTGAAAAAAATTGAAGAAAAACTGGGCAAAGACGCTACAGTGATGAGTGACGCCGTCAGGAAAAAGCTGGAACGACAAATCGTGGCCGAAAAGCGTGATATAAAACGCAGCAGGGAAGAGTTTACCGAAGACCTGAATATTCGCCGCAACGAAGAACTTAACAAGTTACAAAAATTGATTTATGACTCAATAAACGGTTTCGCAGAAGACGAGAATTTTGACATTATTCTCGGAGATAGTATTCTGTATACCAGCAAACGCGTCGATGTAACAGAACGCGTTTTGGCAAGACTGAAAAAAAAGCACAAAGCGACGACCTCAGAAAATAAATAGCAGGCTATCATTTTGGCAGCATATACTTTGGCACAACTTGCTGAGCATGTTGGCGGCTATGTCGTGGGTGACGGGTCTTGCCACATTACTCATGTTGCGACACTCAAGAACGCGGACAGTGGCGCTATCAGTTTCCTGACCAATCCCAAATATGTTGCGGACTTGCAACACACCAATGCCTCGGCCGTGATTCTGCATGAGAAAAGTGCAGCCAACTGTCCGGTACCTGCTTTGGTATCAGTCGATCCCCGCGTTGCATATGCGAAAATCGCCACGCTGCTTTACAGTGATGCGCGAGGCGGCAAACGCAGTGGCATACATCCCACCGCCTGTGTCAGCGACAACGTCCGCATCGGGGCAGGTGTCTGGATTGGACCACAGTGTGTGATTGACGATAATGTTGAGATTGGAGCAGGCAGTCAAATCGGGCCGGGTTGCTATCTTGCCGATCATGTACACATCGGGGAAAATTGCGAGCTGGTGTCGAATGTGACAATATTGAACGATTGTCAGGTTGGTGATCGAGCCCTGTTTTCTCCCGGCGTAGTGATAGGTGCTGACGGTTTTGGTATGGCGAATGACCATGGTAAATGGGTCAAGGTACCGCAAGTCGGCGCTGTCAAAATCGGTAATGATGTGGAAATCGGCGCAAATACAACTATTGACAGAGGGGCTATTGAAGATACCACTGTCGGTAACGGCGTTAAACTTGATAACCAGATCCAGATTGGTCATAACGTACAAATCGGTGATGACACTTGTATTGCCGCCGCTTGCGCCATTGGCGGCAGTACCATAATTGGCAAGAACTGCCTGTTTGGCGGCATGGTGGGCGTGACCGGTCACCTGAGCATTGCCGATGGTGTGATGCTTACCGGTCGTTCAATGGTCGCTGCTTCGATTAAAGAACCAGGCGTTTATTCATCATCAACACCGCTGGAGCCAAACAAAAAGTGGCACCGGAATTATGTCCGGTTTAAGCAACTGGATGAGATGGCAAAACGCCTGATAAAGCTGGAAAAATTAGTTGAACAAGAACGAGGATCATAAGTTGTTAACTCTCGATATACATGAAATTCTCAAGCATCTGCCACACCGCTATCCATTTTTATTAATTGATCGTGTGACAGAATGCGAACCGGGCAAGTACCTGCATGGCTATAAAAATGTCACGTACAATGAGCCCTTTTTCAATGGGCATTTCCCGCAACGTCCCGTAATGCCGGGTGTGTTGATTCTGGAAGCCCTGGCCCAGGCAACCGGTATTCTGGCGTTTCGTACAGTCGGCCGCGTGCCGGATGAAAATTCGCTTTATTATTTCGTTGGTATTGATAAAGGACGTTTCAAACAGCCGGTTAATCCGGGTGACCAGTTGGTGCTGCAGGTGGAATATGTCAAACAGCTGCGTGGCATCTGGAAGTTTGTCGGTCGTGCACTGGTGGATGGTAATGTCGTCTGTACCGCTGACTTGATGTGTGCAGAACGAGAGATAGTATGAGTCTGCATCCAACCGCAGTCATCGATCCATCGGCAAAACTGGAAAATAATGTCACAATCGGTCCTTATAGTGTCATCGGGCCTGATGTTGAAATTGGTGAAGGGACCTGGATAGGTCCCCATGTGGTAATCAATGGGCCGAGCAAAATCGGTCGTGAAAACCGTATTTTCCAGTTTGCCTCTATCGGCGAGATACCCCAGGACAAAAAATTTCATGGCGAGAAATCGCGTCTGGAAATAGGGGACCGGAATACCATTCGTGAATTTGTCACCATTAATCGCGGCACCGAGGATGGAGGAGGGATCACCAGGATTGGCAATGACAACTGGTTGATGGCCTATATTCATATCGCGCACGATTGTATTGTCGGCAGCAACACGATCTTTGCCAACTCCGCCACCCTGGCCGGGCATGTGGAGATCCGTGATTATGCCATCCTGGGTGGTTCAACCCTGGTGCACCAGTTTTGTGTCGTGGGTGAACATGCCTTTTGTGGTATGGGCAGTGCAATCAGCATGGATGTGCCGCCTTATGTCCTGGTTGGCGGCAATCCGACTGAACCCCATGGTCTGAACGTGGAAGGATTGAAACGGCGCGGTTTCAGCAAGGAAGCCATCAGGCAGCTCAAGGATGCCTACAAGCTGACATATAAATCCGGTCTGAAAATTGATCAGGTCATCAATGAACTGGAACCCCGGACCGGGGACGTTCCTGAACTGCTGCCTTATGTCACGCTGTTAAAAAATTCAGAACGGGGCATTCTGCGTCCGCAGAAAAAATCCTAACCCAGCATTTTCACCAGCAGGCGGGCAATGTTATTAATGCCGCCGCCGGCGCCCAACCGCGCCTTGATGGTGCCCAGCCCGGCCTTAACCGTCTGATAATGTGCATTATCATCCAGCAACTTGTTGATCTCACGCGTGATATTTTCCGGCGTTGCCTTGTGTTGTATCAACTCCGGCGTGACCTGGGCATCGGCCACGATATTGCACAGACCAATGTAAGGGATCTTCAGCATCCGACTGACAATGGCATAGGTTAACCAGGATACCTTGTTGATAATGACCTGCGGGATTCCATACAGGGCGATCTCCAGTGTTACGGTCCCGGAGACGGTAACAATGACATCACAAGTCTGGATCACTTCGTGACTGCGACTCTCAATTATGGTGACAGGAAAATTATATTTACTCAGTGCAGGCTGAATATCAGCCTGACTCAGGGTGGAGGCAACAGGCAAAATAAACTGGATATCCTGGCGGGACTGATATAGCCGGTTGGCTGACTCAAGAATAATCGGCAACAGGCGCTTGATCTCACTATGGCGACTGCCGGGAAAAAGGCCGACTGTGCGTTTGCCGGGATCCAGTCCGAATTCCAGTTTCAGTGCCGGTAAATCCGCTGCGGTTTCCAGTTCGTCGGTCAGCGGGTGGCCGACAAATTCAACCGGCACATCGAAACGTTTATAGAATGTTTCTTCAAACGGAAAGACCACCGCCATCATATCAACCCGTTCACGAATGGTGTGGACGCGTTTTTGACGCCATGCCCAGACCTGCGGGCCGATGTAGTAGAGGACTTTGACCCCCACTTCTTTTGCCGTCCTGGCCAGACGCAAATTGAAATCGGGATAATCGATCAGGACCAGCAGATCAGGCGGATCGGTTTGCAGGATCTCCCGCATCCGGTCCAGGGCGCCGAAGATCACCTTGCGATGGGCCAGTACCTCAACCAGACCGACGACCGCCAGATCTTTGGAATCGACCAGGGCATTAAACCCGGCCTTGCGCATGGTGACGCCGCCGATACCAAAAAACGTGATGTCGGGATCCAGGCGATGGACCGCCTGAATCATTTTTCCGGCGTGCAAATCGGCCGAGGCTTCCCCGGCAATCACCATGACCCGTTTCATGGTCGATACCTATACCGCGCTTTTGATCACGGCAACGATTTCTTCGATTTGCTGATTGGTCAGTTCGGGGTGAATCGGTAGTGCGAAACAACGCTGTGCCACCTGTTCACTGACCGGCAGACGCAGGGTTTTGCACTGTTCGGCAAACACCGGTTGTTTGTGCAGGGGAATGGGATAATACACCGCATTGGCGATATTGTTTTCTGACAGTTTTTGCATGATGGCATCACGCTTGTCAGAGAGTGCCACATATTGATGGTAAACATGGGTACCAATACCGTCTTCAACAGGCGGTTCGACCACACCCTGCAACAAGCTGCTGTAGTGGTGCGCGGCACGACGGCGTTCTGTATTGAATTCGGCGATATGTTTGAGTTTAACGCGCAGGATCACCGCCTGTAACTCATCCAGCCGACTGTTGTAGCCGATGATATTATGGTGATAGCGCTTGAAACTGCCGTGATTGCGCAACACCTTGATCTGCTCTGCAACGGCATCATCATTGGTGGTGACCATACCGCCGTCACCATAGCAACCCAGATTTTTACTGGGGAAGAAACTATGACAGCCGGCCAGACTGATCGTACCGGTCATTTTGCCATTCACATCGGCGCCGAATGACTGGGCACAGTCTTCGATCACCAACAGATTGTGCTTTTCAGCAATCGCCATGACGCGAGTCATATCCACCGGCTGACCGAACAGGTGTACGGGGATCAGGGCTTTGGTCTTGTCGGTGACAGCCGCTTCCATGGCGTCAATATCGATGTTATAGGTTTTGGGATCAATATCAACAAACACCGGTGTCGCACCCACATAACAGATTGCCTCGGCGGTGGCGATAAAGGTAAAGGTGGTGGTGATTACCTCATCACCCGGTCCGATACCGGCAGCGGCCAGCGCCAGGTGCAGGGCATCGGTTCCGGAAGCGCAACTGATGGCATGTTTGGCGCCCAGATAGTCGGCGGCCTCTTTTTCAAAATCACTGACGTTTGGTCCCAGAATAAACTGGGTACTTTCCAGGGCCTGCAAAATACCCTGATCAATTTCGTTTTTCAGTTTGTGATACTGGCGTTTAAGGTCCACCATCGGGATCATCGGCGTCGTCCTCAATTTCGATTGGTTTGTAATAAAGTTGTGATAGCCATGGCGGTTTCCAGGGCGCGTTTGCCATCTTCACCGCTGACCACCGGCGTTGTGCCTGTCTGGATCACTTTCAGAAAGGATGTGATCTCGGCCAGCAGTGCATCACCCTGTTCAAAAGCCTGTTCCTGACTTTCTATGTTGGCGATGCCGGGATACATTTCACCGCTGCCTTTGCGATGGATACCCAGTTTCTTGTTTTGGAAATCGATAGTGATATAGGCATCGTCCTGTACCAGACGCATCTTGCGTTCACTCTTCATGCCGGCGCGGCTGGCGGTGACATTGGCCACACAGCCATTTTCGAACTGGATGCGCGCATTGGCCAGATCGATGTCTTTGGACAGAACGGCGACACCATTGGCATCAATATGTTTGACCGGAGAATTGGCGATATCCAGGATAATATCAATATCATGGATCATCAGATCCAGGATGACGTTCACGTCCGCACCGCGAGGATTAAATGGCGCCACGCGATGCGATTCGATAAACCGCGGCTGATTCAGCACACCCTCCAACGCCAGTATGGCCGGATTAAACCGCTCCAGATGGCCGATTTGGAAAATGACGCCGGTACGATTTGCGATGTCCACCAGTTCCTGTGCCTCGGCAACCGTGGCGGTGATGGGTTTCTCCAACAGGACATGGACACCGTTTTCCAAAAATGTCTTTGCCACCTTGTAGTGCAGTTGAGTGGGCACCACGATACTGACCGCCTCAACCTGACCAATCAGGTTGTGGTAATCTGTTTCCGCACGGGTATGGCACTCTTTGGCGATTTTCTCCGCATTTTCGGGATTCTGGTCACATACGGCCACCAGTTCGGAATCGGGCAGGGCGGCGTATTTCTGGGCATGAAATTTACCCAGATATCCCACGCCGACGACGGCTGTTCGGATTTTACTCATTAATTGTTCTCAGGTATTGTGGCTTTGAGTGCGGGCGCCGGCGCAAACACATCACGTTGTTATACAAATAGCGGGTTACAAAACGTCGGCTCTATCTTCTCATCGTTTCAGACTGAGTTCAATCGTCCGTGATTGGAATTCATTATCGGCAGGTATTAATGAAAACAAAAGCAAAAGGCCAAACAGAAATTGATTTTACCGCGCCGGCGGGACTGGTTGCCGGGGTGGATGAAGCGGGTCGAGGCCCGCTGGCCGGACCGGTCGTGGCCGCCGCCGTCATCCTTGACCCGGTACGCCCCATCCAGGGGCTGGCCGATTCGAAAAAACTGACCGAAAGCCGACGGGAAGTCCTTTTTACCGAAATACAAAATTCGGCTCTGTGCTGGGCAATCGGCCGGGCCGAGGTGGCGGAGATTGACAACATCAATATTCTGCAGGCCAGCTTGCTGGCCATGCAGCGGGCGGTAGCGGGTTTGCATCCACAACCTGATATGGCATTAATTGATGGTAATCACATTCCCCGCTTGAACTGTCCGGCCCAGGCTATTATCAAAGGGGACAGTAAGGTGGCGGCGATCAGTGCGGCATCTATTCTTGCCAAGGTTGCGCGGGATAGGGAGATGCTGGAACTGGATGCACAATACCCCGGTTATGGCCTGGCCAAACATAAAGGATATCCCACCCGGTCACATATACAGGCTTTAACGGAACTGGGTGTGACACCAATCCACCGCTGTTCCTATGGCCCGGTTAAAAAGCTGTTATAGCAGTGGATTAATTATTCCTCACAACAGGACGCTATTGTAAAGAGGGCGAAGACAGAGTAGGTTAGTGCAGTCTGTGTCATTGAATTGCAACTTTAGCAGTATATGAAACTGATATTGGAGCACGATGTATGGCAATACCGTTAATATTAAGACTGGATGTAACCGGACAACCGGTTAAGTGGATTCCCTGGCAGGAAGCCGCCTGTATTTATTCAAAAGGTATGGTGGCCTGGACAGCCGGTGAACACAGTTTTCCCCTGCATGGCGGCGTTTCCCGCCTCACCGGGCTGCAAAGTGTGGTCGAAATCAATTCCATTATCGCGGTTAAAGGCGAGTATAAACGTCATCATTGCCGCACTGTTCCACCCCTGACCAACCGGGAATTGTTTCGGCGGGATCATCAGTTGTGTCTGTATTGCGGACGTGAATTCCGTGAAGTCGAGCTGACCCGCGATCATGTTATTCCTATCTCCCGTGGCGGCCGTGATCTCTGGTCAAATGTGGTGACTGCCTGCAAACGTTGTAATGCACACAAGGGTGGTGCGACACCGGAAGAGGCTCACATGCCGTTGTTGGCTGTCCCTTATGTCCCGAATATTGCTGAGTATCTGGTGTTGCGTAACCGACGTATTCTCGCTGACCAGATGAGCTTCCTTAAATCCCAATTCAAAGCCATGGAATATCATTTGCTTTCATAAGGCCTCTCGCCTGCATTCATCAAAATTTAACAGATTGTTAATAATTGTTAACAATCACCATTTTGTTAGTCAATTCAATATACTTGATTAATCTGCTGGTTTATTCAGTACCGTTTCGCACAGGAAACTATCTGCCATGGGGCACATCAGTCATCAGGAAATTGAACAGCGTATTGCCAAACTGCGCGAATCTTATCTTGCCGAGCTACCCGGCAAACTGGCTGCCCTGAATCAACACTGGACGAAGTTAAAGACATCGCCGAATGATGCGCATATCAGTACCTTGCATCATGCGGTACACAGCCTGGCGGGTTCAGGTGCGACATTTGGCATAGAACAGGTCAGTATTCTGGCGCGCAGTATCGAGCAAAATCTGAAATTCATTCTTGATGAGAAACGTCTGCCGACAGATGCAGAAGTCACTTCGATGGAAGAACTGTTCAGCCAGTTACTTAATGTAACAGGGCGGGAACAGGCACCTGTTACGGAGGATTTTGGGGGTATTACCCCGGTGCTGGAACAGCAACTGATTTATATTGTTGATGACAATGATCACGAAGTGGAGATGTTGTCTGCCGCACTGCACAGTGTGCAGTTCCAGGTACGGAGCTTCACTGATCCGGAATCATTCAAACAGGCATTTCTGCAACAACAACCTGCTGCCGTGATTATGGATATTGTCTTTCCCGGTAATGCCAGAGGCGGCATCGAGCTGATTGATGAATTGCGCCGACAGAGCGACAACATGCCGCCGGTTATTTTTATTTCAGTGCGGGGCGATATCACGGCAAGACTTTTGGCGGTGAAGGCAGGCGCCACCCGTTATTACACCAAACCGATTGATTCACGCAGGCTGATCGCTTCACTAAACAGTTTGACCAGTCGTCTCCCGCAACATCCCTATCGTATCCTCATTGTGGATGATGACCGGTTGTTATCGGAATATTACGCCACCCTGTTGCAGGGCGCCGGCATGGAAACCTGCATTGTCAACGAACCGTTGCAGTTGTTGGCGTCACTCGAAGAGTTTAAGCCCGATCTGATCCTGATGGATGTCTATATGCCCGAGTGTTCGGGGCTGGAACTCGCCGCAGTGATTCGTCAGGATGATAACTACCTTTCATTGCCCATTGTGTTTCTTTCCACTGAATCAAATATCGACAAACAACTGCATGCCATGGACCTGGGTGGTGATGATTTCCTGACCAAACCGATCATACCCGGGCATTTAATCAGTGCGATTGTAGTCCGTGTTAAACGAGCCAGGCGTTTGGCTCGACTGCGCGAGGATCTGGAAATTGCCCTGTTGCAGAACAGACGCCAGCGTGCAGAACTGGAAAAAAAAGAGGAACGGCTTCGATATAGCCAACAGTTCGGCAATATTGGTACCTGGGATCTGGATATTGAATCCAACCGGATGATCTGGTCAGAGCGCATCGCCCCGTTGCTGGGCTATGGCAATGTAGAGGAATGGCAAAATCGCAAGCCCTGTGAATTATTTTTTGATGCAATCCTACCGGAAGATCGGGAACGGGTGACACATGCGATTGAAAATTGTATAGCCGGTCGGCACAACTTTGATATCGAACACAGAGTGATCTGGTCAGACGGGTCAATTCACTGGTTGTTACAACGTGGTGATGTGATCCGTGATGAGCAGAACGCACCGATTCGTATGTTGGGTGTAGTGCTGGACATTACGCGACGCAAGCAACTGGAACGTGACCTGGCCACACAGAAAGATATGGCGGAACAGGCCAGTCGGGCCAAGTCGGAATTCCTGTCGCGCATGAGTCACGAGTTACGCACACCGCTGAATGCCATTATCGGTTTTGCCCAGTTGCTGGAGTCGGATGCGGAACTCCCCTTGCATGAAACACAACAGGACAGTATGGGTGAAATCCTGCGCGCCAGTAACCATCTGCTGGAATTAATTGATGAGGTGCTGGACTTGTCACGTATCGAAGCGGGCAAGATGAAGCTGACGCTTGAAGAACTGGAACTGGTGGATGTATTGCTGGAATGTTACAGCCTGATGTCGCCCATCGCCGATTCCAGGCATATCCAACTGGACTTCAATATGCAGGAATGTACGGGGGTGAAAGTACGGGCGGACCAGACCCGCTTGCGACAAATCATGTTGAATCTCCTCTCCAATGCGATTAAATACAACGAGGAATTCGGCAAAGTCACCATCCAGGTTGACGCCTTCAGTCTGTCTCGTATACGGATCAATGTGATCGACACCGGACCCGGTATCTCGGAACAGGAGCAAAACCAATTGTTTGAGGCCTTTAACCGGCTTGGCGCTGAGACCGGTGATGTGAAAGGGACCGGGATTGGCCTGATGATCACCAAACGGCTGGTTGAAATGATGGGCGGAGAGCTTGGTGTCAGCAGCCAACAGCAACAGGGATCACGGTTTTGGCTGGAACTGATCCGTACCGATACCGGTGCTGAAAACAGGTCAGTGCAAACCGGCCGAACTGTCGGTCAGAACCCGGCAGAGCAAACAGAAAAGCGGGCAACCGGAAAAAAATAGCCGGATCGGCGCTAAGTCCTTGATCCCGACTTGCATCAAACGCAAAGTGAAAATGTCAACTCTTGCATGGCTGCGCAAATCAGCTGACACTTGTCAGTTATGTCAGCACGCTTTGTCCACCTTCATTTACATACTGAATACTCTTTAGCCAATGGTCTGATCCGTATCAAACCGCTGGCCAAAGCGGTGGCGGAAAACCGTATGCCTGCGGTGGCGGTGACCGACCAAAGCAATCTGTTTGCCATGGTGAAATTTTATCGCGCCGCCATGGCCGCCGGGATCAAACCCATTATCGGTGCGGATTTGTGGGTACATAATGAGGCTGATCCCAACCAGCCAAGCCGCCTGGTCCTGCTCTGCAAGGATAACGACGGCTACCGGAACCTGACGCACCTCGTCTCCCTTAGTTTCCGGGAAGGCCAGCACCGTGGTATTCCCATGCTGGACAAGCAGTGGTTGAATGGTTTCAGCCATGGCCTGATTGCCCTCTCCGGCGGTCATGTCGGCGATATCGGTATGGCCCTGCACGCCGGTCGGGTCGATGAAGCGGAGCGCCTGTTGGCCCAATGGCAGGGCTGGTTTCCCAACAGCTTTTATCTCGAACTGCAACGCACCGGCCGGGAAGGGGAGGATGAGTACATCCAGGCGGCGGTGGATCTGGCGATTCGCCGGGACGTGCCGGTGGTGGCCACCAATGATGTGCATTTCCTCAAAGAAGATGATTTCGAGGCCCATGAGGTCCGGGTGTGTATTCATGATGGCCGGACCCTGGACGATCCCCGCCGGCCGAAACGCTACAGTCCGCAACAATACCTGCGCAGCGCCGAGGAGATGTGCGAACTGTTTGCCGATATCCCGGCCGCTATCGCCAATACGGTGGAGATCGCCAAACGCTGCAACCTCTCCCTGACCCTGGGCAAAAACTATCTGCCGGATTACCCGGTGCCACCCGGCATGGGCATTGAGGACTTTTTGGCGCGGGAATCACGTCACGGTCTGGCGGCGCGTCTGCAAAAATTGCTTAATCCGGCTCAACCGGATTACACCGCACGCAAGAAGGAATATGAGGACCGGCTGGAACTCGAACTGGATGTGATCAACAAGATGGGGTTTCCCGGCTACTTCCTCATCGTGGCCGACTTTATCAAATGGGCCAAGGCCAACGGGGTGCCGGTGGGACCGGGGCGTGGTTCGGGTGCCGGTTCTCTGGTGGCCTATGCCCTGACCATTACCGATCTGGACCCCATTGAATACGACCTGCTGTTCGAACGTTTCCTCAACCCGGAACGTGTCTCCATGCCGGACTTTGACGTGGACTTCTGTATGGAAGGCCGCGACCGGGTCATCGATTACGTGGCGCAGTATTACGGCCGCGACAAGGTCTCCCAGATCATCACCTACGGCTCCATGGCGGCCAAGGCGGTGGTACGCGATGTGGGGCGTGTGCTGGGCCATCCCTATGGTTTTGTGGATCGCATTGCCAAGCTGATCCCCTTCGAGGTGGGGATCACCCTGGATAAGGCCATGGAGCAGGAGGAGGCCTTTAAAGAACTATACGAGACTGATGAGGAGGTCAGGGTCCTGCTCGATATGGCGCGCTCTCTGGAAGGTCTGTCACGTAATGCCGGCAAGCATGCCGGAGGCGTGGTGATTGCCCCGTCCAAACTGACCGACTTTACACCGCTTTACTGTGAGCAGGGCGGCGGCAGCCTGGTGACCCAGTTCGACAAGGATGACGTGGAAGCCATCGGTCTGGTGAAGTTCGACTTCCTGGGGCTGCGCACCCTGACCATTATCGATTGGGCGGTGCAGGCCATTAATATCAGGCAGGCACAGCAGGGCGAAGCTCCGATCGACATTACCGCCATCCCGCTGGATGACGCGGAAACCTTCCGATTACTCAAGGACTGTGCCACCACAGCGGTATTCCAGCTGGAATCCCGTGGTATGAAAGACCTGATCAAACGCCTGCAACCGGATACCTTTGAAGACATTGTGGCTCTGGTGGCCCTGTTCCGTCCCGGTCCGTTGCAGTCGGGCATGGTGGATAACTTCATCAACCGCAAACACGGCCGGGAGACTGTCTCCTATCCGGATGCCCAATACCAGCACGACAGCCTCAAACCGATCCTGGAGCCAACCTACGGCATTATTCTCTACCAGGAACAGGTCATGCAGATCGCCCAGGTACTGGCCGGTTATTCTCTCGGCGGCGCGGACCTGTTGCGTCGCGCCATGGGCAAGAAAAAGCCCGAAGAGATGGCCAAACAGCGCGCCGTCTTTGCCGAGGGTGCGAAGAACAACAACATCGACCCCGATCTGGCAATGAAGATCTTCGATCTGGTGGAAAAGTTTGCCGGTTACGGTTTTAACAAATCCCACTCGGCCGCCTATGCGCTGGTCTCCTATCAGACGGCCTGGCTCAAGGCCCATTATCCGGCCCAGTTCATGGCGGCGGTGCTGTCGGCGGATATGGATAACACTGACAAGGTGGTGACACTCATCGACGAATGTCGGGACATGAAACTGAGTGTCGAACCACCCAACGTGAATGTCTGTCGCTACCAGTTCACCGCCAAAGACGACCAAACCATTGTCTATGGTCTGGGCGCCATCAAGGGGGTGGGTGAGTCAGCCATCGACAGCGTGATCTCGGAACGGGAGCAACACGGTCCCTTTGTCGACCTGTTCGACTTCTGTCGGCGTGTTGAACTGAAAAAGGTGAACAAGCGCACCTTTGAATCCCTGATCATGGCGGGGGCGCTGGATGTCTTTGGTGAGACCCGGGCGACCATTCAGGCCAGCCTGCCGGCCGCCCTGAAGATTGCCGAGCAATACAGTCGAAATACAGAAGTGGGCATGCAGGATCTGTTCGGCATTGCCTCGGCGCAGGAGACTGCGCAGGGACCGGGCACCTACTATCGTTTACCGGAGTGGAATGATGAGCAGCGCCTGCATAATGAAAAGCAGACCCTGGGCCTCTATCTGACCGGCCATCCCATCAATCAATATCTGCCGGAACTGGCCAAATTCACCAGCGCCCGTATCGTTGATCTGAAACCGACCAAGGCCCAGACCGTGGTGGTGGCCGGTCTCATCGTTGCCATGCGCACCATGAATACCCGGCGCGGTGACAAGATGGCCTTTATCACCATCGATGATCGCAGCGGCCGCATCGAACTGGCGATCTTTTCCGAACCTTATCAGCGCTTCCGTGACCTGCTGGCCAAGGATAAGCTCATTGTGGTGGAAGGTGAGGTCAGCGTTGATGAGTACAGCGGTGGCTATAAGATGAGTGCCCGGCACATCTACGATATTAATCAGGCGCGGGAACACTTTGCCAAGCGCCTGCAGGTGAGTGTGGATGAGCAAAAGGCCGCGAACGGCTTTGTGGCCGATCTGCAAAAGACCCTGTCACCCTATCGTGAAGGCTTTTGCCAGGTGGCGATTAGTTATCACCGTCCGGATGCCTCTGCACTGATTCAGTTTGGTGAAGAGTGGCGGGTCCATCCCACCGATGAATTGATTCATCGCCTGCGTGATCTGGCCGGCCCGGAGCAGGTTGAAGTCATCTACTGATTTTACCGAAGGGCTAAAAGAATTTCCGAAATTGCCGACCAAGCTCACACGCCACATTTTCAGCAATGTGTTATAATCCTTTGATATTTTTGACGAACAAGCGGATCACCTGACAATGAATTTGAATTTTCTCGACTTCGAACAACCCATTGCCGAACTGGAAGCCAAGATTGAAGAGCTGCGTTATGTGGGCTCTGACACCGAGATCAATCTCAACGAAGAGATCTCGCGCCTGCAATCCAAGAGTCGTGAACTGACCGAGTCGATCTTCTCAGGCCTCAAGGCCGCCCAGATCGCCCAACTGGCCCGCCATCCGCAACGTCCCTATTTTCTTGATTATGTCCAACGCATCTTTACCGACTTTGAAGAACTGCACGGTGACCGCGCCTTTGCCGACGACAAGGCGATTATCGGCGGTCTGGCCCGTCTGGACGGTCAACCGGTGATGATCATCGGCCAGCAAAAAGGCCGTGACACCAAAGAGAAAGTCCAGCGCAATTTCGGTATGCCGCGCCCGGAAGGCTATCGCAAGGCCAAGCGCCTGATGGAAATGGCCGAGCGTTTCGAACTGCCGGTACTGACCTTTATCGATACTCCCGGTGCCTATCCCGGTGTGGATGCGGAAGAGCGCGGCCAAAGTGAAGCCATTGCGAAAAACCTGTTTGTCATGTCCAAACTGAAGACACCGATTATCAGTACCGTGATCGGTGAAGGCGGTTCCGGTGGCGCCCTGGCCATCGGCGTTTGTGATCGCCTGTTAATCATGCAATACAGCACCTATTCGGTGATCTCGCCGGAAGGGTGTGCCTCGATCCTGTGGAAGAGCGCCGAAAAGGCCCAGGATGCGGCGGAAGCCATGGGGATGACGGCACCGCGCCTGAAGGAACTGGGGCTGGTCGACTTCATCATCAGCGAACCGCTGGGCGGCGCCCATCGTGACGTGGACGCCACCGCACAGAACATCAAGGCGGCCCTGAAAGAAACTCTGGAACACCTGATCACTATCCCCGCCGACAAGCTGCTTGATCTGCGTTATGAACGTTTGATGCAGTATGGTAACTACACTGAGCAATAACACCGCTGAATGAGTTTTACCTCGGCGCACCTGCAACAGGCTCTGGCCCGGTTTCCCGCTGTACACCGCTATCTGATCGCCTTTAGCGGTGGTTGTGATTCCCGCGTGTTGCTCCATGCGCTGGCTGCCCTGCGATCACACTTGAATGATGTCGTTGTGCAGGCTGTGCATGTGAATCACGGCTTGCAAGCCCGGGCCGGCGAGTGGGAACAACACTGCCAAACGGTCTGTGACGAATTGAATATCCCCTTGCATATTCTGCGTGTCGATGCGACGGCACAACCGGGCGAAAGCCGGGAAGCGGCGGCTCGCCGGGCGCGCTATTATGCCTTCAAATCACTTATCAAGTCCGGTGACATGCTGTTACTGGCCCACCATGCCGATGATCAGGCGGAAACCCTGTTATTACAACTCTTGCGTGGCGCGGGGGCCAAAGGGCTGGCGGCCATGCCGGGCATGACCGAATTTGGCGGGGGGTGGCTGGGACGTCCGTTGCTGCACGAGAGCAGGGCCAACCTGCAGCACTATGCCGAACAGTACGGCCTGGACTGGATCGAAGACCCCTCCAATGCCGATGAGGGGTTTGATCGCAATTACCTGCGCCACCGTGTCATGCCCTTGCTGACGGCGCGCTGGCCGTCGGCGGTGACCACCCTGGGCCGTTCGGCCGGGCATCTGGCCGAGAGTGCCGCCTTGCTGGCGCAACTGGCGGAGCAGGACTGGCAACAGTGCCGGGATGCGCACAACCGTTTGCAACTGACCGGCGTACAGCAACTGAACCCGGCACGGCAGCGTAATCTATTACGTTATTGGCTGGTGTCTCGATGCAGCCTGACATGCCCGGACAGCCGCCATTTAAACCGGATTCTGCATGAAGTCCTGCCTGCCGGTGACAGCGCCACGCCGGTGGTCGGTTGGTCGGGCGGGGAGGTGCGTCGCTATCGCGGTCTGCTGTATGCCATGAGTCCGCAAGCAACCACCACTCAAACCCCGGTGACGGCCTGGGACGGTCTGCAACCATTGCCACTGAGTGGTGGAAAACTGGTGTCGCATCCGGCAAAGGGAGAGGGGCTGGACCCGGCGCGGTGTGCCGCCCCCCTGACGGTGCGTTTTCGTGCCGGCGGTGAGATTTGCAAGCCGGTGGGGCGCGGCCATCACCACAGTTTGAAAAAACTGTTTCAGGAATGGGGGGTGCCGCCCTGGCAACGACAACAGGTGCCGCTCATCTATGCGGGTGATGAAATTGCCCAGGTTGTGGGCTATTGTATTTGCGAACCCTTTCAGACAGCCCCACAGAAGCAGGGGCTTGTGATTCAACTGGAAAACAATTCATGACCTGTCCGGCATTGAAACATGAAGTAAAAACAAGGAGAATATGCAGGACTGAAGCGCAGCACATCTTCCCCTGCAAGTTTGCCGGGCATCCGCGTCCAGTCGACGTGTTTCTGTTCCCATAAACAACCTGGCCCCTGAATGACGAAGTTTATATTTATTACCGGCGGTGTTGTGTCCTCATTAGGCAAGGGCATCGCTTCCGCCTCACTTGCAGCCATCCTCGAAGCCCGCAAACTCAAAGTCACCCTGCTAAAACTGGACCCCTATATCAATGTTGATCCGGGCACCATGAGTCCTTTCCAGCACGGTGAAGTGTTTGTGACCGAAGACGGCGCAGAGACTGACCTGGATTTGGGACATTACGAACGATTTGTCCGCACCACCATGACCCAGAAAAATAATTTCACCACCGGCCGTATCTACGAGCGCGTGATCAGCAAGGAGCGACGGGGTGATTATCTGGGCGGCACGGTACAGGTGATTCCCCATATCACCGACGAGATCAAACGCTCCGTGATGGCCGGCGCCGAAGGGGCCGATGTGGCCATGGTGGAAATCGGTGGTACCGTGGGTGACATCGAGTCGCTGCCTTTCCTGGAAGCCATTCGCCAGATGGGCGTGGAAATGGGCCATGACAATGCCCTGTTCATGCACCTGACCCTGTTACCCTATATCCCCACGGCGGGGGAAATCAAAACCAAGCCTACCCAGCACTCGGTGAAGGAACTGCGTTCTATCGGTATTCAACCGGATATCCTGCTGTGTCGTGCCGACCGGCCCATCCCGATTGAAGAAAAACGCAAAATCGCCCTGTTTACCAATGTGGAACAGCGTGCCGTTATTGAAGCGCTGGACGTGAAGAGCATTTATAAAATCCCCATGCTGTTAAACGAACAACAGCTGGATGACATTGTGGTGGACAAGCTCAAGCTGGATGTCCCCAAGGCCGATCTGTCGGAGTGGCAAAACTTCATCAATGATCTGGAAAACCCGACCGGCGAAGTGACCATCGCCATGGTTGGTAAATACATGGATCTGACCGAAGCCTATAAATCCTTGTCGGAGTCACTGATTCATGCGGGTGTCCACACCCGGACCAAAGTGAATATTTTCTACATCGACTCGGAGACACTGGAGACCGGCGGCACCGACTGCCTGAAGAAGGCTGATGCCATTCTGGTGCCCGGTGGCTTTGGCGAACGGGGCGTCGAGGGCAAGATCCTCGCAGTGCAATATGCGCGTGAAAACAAGGTGCCTTATCTGGGTATCTGTCTCGGTATGCAAGTCGCGGTGATCGAATTTGCCCGTAACGTGGCGGGGCTGGACAAGGCCAACAGCACCGAGTTTAATCCGCGTGCGCCACATCCGGTGATCGCTCTGATCACAGAGTGGGTGGATGCCGATGGCAAGGTGGAAAAACGTTCTGCCGATTCCGATCTGGGTGGCACCATGCGTCTGGGTGGTCAGGCCTGCAAATTGCGGCCCGGCACACTGGCCCGGCACATGTATGGCAAGGACATCATTACCGAACGCCATCGTCATCGCTTCGAGTTTAACAACAACTATCGAGATCAATTACAGAAGGCCGGTCTGATCATCGCCGGCACATCGGAAGATGAAAGTCTGGTGGAAGTGATTGAAGTACCGAATCATCCCTGGTTTGTCGCGTGTCAGTTCCATCCGGAATTTACCTCAACACCGCGTGACGGCCATCCTCTGTTCAGCGGTTTCGTTCAGGCCGCGCGCGAACACAAGGAAGCCCAACAACCCAAAACGGTGACTGCATGAAACTTTGCGGATTTGAAGTCGGCCTCGACAGGCCGGTGTTTTTGATTGCCGGTCCCTGTGTGATCGAAAGTGAACAACTGGCGCTGGATACGGCCGGTCTGCTCAAGGCCATGACCGACAAACTGGGCATCCCGTTTATCTATAAATCCTCGTTCGACAAGGCCAATCGTACCTCCAGTAAAAGTTTTCGCGGCCTGGGTATGGAAGAGGGGCTGCGTATTCTGCAAAAAGTAAAAGATCAAATCGGTGTGCCGGTGCTGACCGACGTACATGAAGACACCCCGCTGGAAGAAGTCGCCTCGGTGGTCGATGTATTACAGACCCCGGCCTTTTTGGTCCGTCAGACCAACTTCATTCAAAACGTCTGCCGTCAGGGCAAGCCGGTGAATATCAAGAAAGGCCAGTTTCAGGCGCCGTGGGATATGGTCAATGTGGTCGAGAAGGCCCGCGAAGCAGGCAATGATCAGATCATGCTCTGTGAGCGTGGCGCATCCTTTGGTTACAACACACTGGTTTCGGATATGCGCGGCCTGGCCATCATGCGCCAGACCGGTTGTCCGGTCGTGTTCGACGCCACCCATTCCGTGCAACAACCGGGTGGGCAGGGTGGTTCCTCCGGCGGCCAACGGGAATTTGTCCCTGTGTTGGCACGGGCTGCCGTGGCGGCCGGTATCTCCGGTCTGTTTATGGAGACCCATCCCGATCCGGCCAAGGCACTGAGTGACGGCCCCAACGCCTGGCCGCTGCCGTTGATGGAAGAGTTGTTGACGACCCTGCAAGCCCTCGACAAGGTGGTGAAACAGCAGGGCTTCATTGAAAGCAAACTGTAACGAAAATTTTTATTTAACGACGAAGCAAGCAAAGAAGAGAAGAGAGAAGAGATAGATGTCCAGCAGTACCATTAAACAGATCATTGGCCGCGAAATTATTGATTCACGCGGCAACCCCACCGTCGAAGCCGATGTCATTCTGGAATCCGGCGTGATGGGCCGTGCAGCCGTTCCGTCCGGCGCTTCGACCGGTGCCCGTGAAGCCATCGAACTGCGCGACGGCGACAAATCCCGCTTTGGCGGCAAGGGTGTGAGCAAGGCGGTCAGCCATGTGAATAATGAGATTGCCAACGCACTGACCGGTCAGGATGCCGCTGATCAGAACAACATTGATGACATCATGATCAAACTGGATGGTACCCATAACAAGAGCAAGCTGGGTGCCAATGCCTTGCTGGCGGTTTCCATGGCTGTGGCCAAGGCCGCCGCCGCCGATGCCGGCAAGCCGTTATACGAATATCTGGCCACTGAAGCAGGCTTTGCCATGCCGGTGCCCATGATGAACATCATCAATGGTGGTGAACATGCCAACAACAGTATCGACCTGCAGGAATTCATGATCATGCCGGTGGGTGCCGCCGGTATTAACGAAGCCATTCGCATGGGGGCGGAAGTTTTCCATGCCCTGATGAAGGTGCTGGACAGCAAGGGGATGAATACCGCCGTCGGTGACGAAGGTGGTTTTGCGCCCAATCTGCCATCCAATGAATCCGCCATCGAAGTGATTCTGGAAGCCATCGACAAGGCCGGCTACAAAGCCGGTAAAGATATCTTTATCGCCATTGATGCGGCCAGCAGCGAATTCTACAAAGACGGCAAATATGTGCTGGCCTCTGAAGGCAAGACCCTCAGCCCCAGCGAATTTATTGATGTGCTGGAAGACTGGGTCAACAAGTATCCCATCATCAGTATCGAAGACGGTATGGCCGAAGATGACTGGGCCGGCTGGAAAGAACTGACCGAACGTCTGGGCAAGAAGGTACAGCTGGTCGGTGATGATCTGTTTGTCACCAACACCGCGATTTTCAAGGAAGGGATTGAGAAGGGCATCGCCAACTCCATCCTGATCAAGGTGAACCAGATCGGTACCCTCACTGAAACGCTGGCGGCGGTGGCGATGGCCAAAAAAGCCGGTTACACCGCCGTGATGTCACATCGCTCCGGTGAGACAGAAGACACCACCATTGCTGATCTGGCGGTGGCCACCAGTTGCGGCCAGATCAAAACCGGCTCCATGTCCCGTTCGGATCGTGTGGCCAAATACAACCAGTTGATTCGCATTAATGAAGCCCTGGGCGGCAAGGCGACGTATCCGGGCAAAAAAGCGTTCTATAATTTGGATAACTAGAAGTGGTCTCAAAACTACTGCGCTTGGTGATACTGTGTTAAAAATGAACTCAAAATGCTCATTTACTCCGTGTAAATTCCGCTTTTTCGTTCATTTTTGCCTTGTCTCACCAGCGCTCGTAACGTTTTGCGATCGCTTCAAACACCATTAGAGGAACTGACCATGCGGCTGATGACCGGAATCCTGCTTGCACTGTTTGCCATGTTGCAATATGACCTGTGGGTGGGTGAGGGCAGCATGAGCGCCGCCTGGCGGCTTGAGGCTTCGGTGAAAGAGCAACAACAGGTCAACAACCGGCTCAAGGAACGAAATGCCGGTTTGTCAGCCGAGGTGGCCGATCTTAAACAGGGCACCGATGCCATTGAAGAACGCGCCCGCAGTGATCTGGGTATGGTGAAAAAGGATGAGACCTTTATTCAAGTTGTAGAGTAGCGGTTGTTTAGAGGTTGCTGAACATAACGCAAAGACGCCAAGGCGCAAAGAACGCAAAAGAAATTATTTTTGTGCACAAAGTTGAATTAAGGTTTAACCAGGTTTCCTTTGTGATGAATTCAAGTCGACATGTAGGGTGGGTACTGCCCACCAAATCCATTAAAAGAGACTGTCCGGCGGGTGATGTCTGCCCGGTAATCAATTCACAATGACAAACACAGCCGATACAAAATTCTGGGCCGTGGTGCCTGCCGCCGGTGTCGGTTCCCGGATGCGGGCCGATCTCCCGAAGCAATATCTGCCATTGCGTGACAGAACCGTCATTGAGCACACCCTGCATCGGCTTTCATTGATTTCCGAACTGAGCGGAATTGTCGTGGCTGTTGCCGAGAATGATCCCTGGTGGCACAAGCTGCATATCGATATCGCCAAGCCGATTATTGTTGCCAAAGGCGGGGCTGAGCGTTGTCACACGGTACAAAATGCCCTGGCCGCACTCAATGGCAAGGCACAGGACAATGACTGGGTGCTGGTGCATGATGCGGCACGTCCATGTGTACAACCGGGTGATTTACACACATTAATCCGCACTCTGTCAGCACACCCGACAGGGGGATTGTTGGGGGTGCCGGTGCGCGATACCATGAAACGCACTGACACCGACAACCAGATACAGGCAACCGTGGATCGCAACCATCTTTGGCACGCACTGACACCACAGATGTTTCGCTTTGGCATGTTACAGCAGGCCCTGCAAAAGGCGCTGGACGATGAGGTCCTGGTCACAGACGAAGCCTCAGCTATGGAATATGCCGGGTATCAACCCATCATGGTGGAGGGCTGTGGCGACAACATTAAAATCACCCGTCCCGAAGATCTCGCCCTGGCGGGATTTTATATTGATCACCAAACCACGCAGGGGTTGTTGGGTTATCGGGACGGTATGGACGATGGAGGCTGAGCCGGCATGTCATCACTGCGCATAGGTCAGGGTTTTGATGCACACCGTTTCAGCAGCGGCACACGGTTGGTGATCGGTGGTGTGAAAATTCCGTATGAGTTTGGTCTGGAAGCCCATTCAGACGGCGATGTCCTCATCCATGCCCTGTGTGATGCCATGTTGGGCGCCCTGGCCCTGGGCGATATCGGCCGGCATTTTCCCGACACCAGCAAAGAGTACAAAGGCATCGACAGCCGCATCCTGCTGCGTCGCGTCATGGCACTGGTCAGCGCAAGAAACTACAAACTGATCAATGCCGACATGACCATCATCGCCCAGGCCCCGAAAATGAAACCCTATTTACTGCAAATGCGCGAAAACCTGGCGGAAGACCTCTTGTCCGACATGGACAAGATCAGCATCAAAGCCACCACCACCGAACAAATGGGCTTCACCGGCCGAGGTGAAGGTATTGCGGTTCAGGCTGTGGTGCTATTGGAAAAGTAGTTTTAAAACATCAACGCAGAGGCGCAGAGAACACAGAGTATTTTTTAATTATTCAACATTTCTAAAGTGTTATTACCATGAAAGACATTTTGTTTAAAAAATAATTAAAAATCTCTGCGCACTCTGTGTCTCTGCGCCTCTGTGTTAGATCTTGAGTAAATAATAAATGAACAAACCATATCCTTCTGTTGCTGATCTGGCCCATGCCTTTCCTCCGCTAACTGCCTCTGCCTTGTGGCGGGTGGAGCCGGAGGATTTTCAGGTGGATGAAGAACTCGGTTTTGAACCGGATGGGGAAGGGGAGCATGTCTTGTTGCAGATCCGCAAGCGTGACGCCAATACCGACTGGATTGCAAAAAGACTGGCGCGCTTTGCCGATGTAAAGCCGATGGATGTGAGTTATGCCGGCATGAAGGATCGCTATGCCGTGACCACCCAATGGTTCAGTGTGCGCCTGGCCGGTAAATCCAACCCGGATTGGGACAGCTTCAATGATGATGAGGCACAGGTCCTGCAATGGCATTTGCATAAACGCAAACTCAAGCGCGGCAGCTTGCGCGGCAATCGGTTTGTGATCCTGTTGCGAGAAGTTAAAGGTGAACGTGCCGAACTGGAACAACGCTTGTCTGATATTGCCGGCACCGGTGTGCCCAACTATTTTACTGAGCAACGCTTTGGTCGTGATGAACAGAACCTGCCACAGGCCGAAGCGATGTTAAGCGGCGCAAAACGCGTCAAGGATCGCAACAAACGCAGTATCTATTTATCCGCAGCACGATCATTTTTATTCAACCAGATCCTGTCTGCCCGCGTCACACAACGGACCTGGAATCAGATCCTCCCCGGTGAAATCGTCATGCTGGCCGGGTCACGCAGCAGTTTTATTGCTGACGAAGTGGACGATACGCTACGGCAACGTCTCGCCGAATGGGACATCAACCCCAGCGGCCCCATGCCCGGCGACAGCCGTGATCCTCTGCCGGCGCATGAACTGACCATCCTCGAACCCTGGCAATCCCTCTGTACCGGACTGAAAAACGCCCGCGTCGACGTTGATCGCCGCGCCTTGCGTCTGCGAGTGCAGGATTTGAAGTGGGAGTTTGTTGGGGGGGATCAGTTGAGGTTGGAGTTTGGATTGGGGAAGGGTAGCTATGCCTCGGCGGTGGTGAGGGAGTTGATGGAGGTGGTGGTTCCTGAGCGGGATTTTTCTCCAAAATCATAAATAAGTTCCCTCTCCCTACGGGACAAAATTATATTGCCCACCGGAAAACCTTTTAAAATGCATCACTCCCGGCATCCTGCCTCCCGCGACACCTGATCAAAGTCCGTTCTCGAACGGACGAAATCCTGTTCCGCCCGCCGCTACGCGGCTGTGGCGGGTCACTTTCTCTTGCGCGGCCAAGAGAAAGTAACCAAAGAGAAGGCCGCCCTCGCCGGTGTGTGCCCGTGGTTGTCATTGAATTTCTTCCTGTCATTGGCAGAAGGACCATCCCTGGCCCTCTGCCAATGTGCGGCATCCATGCCGCAACTGAATAGATAACACCAAAGAAATTCAATACCAACCACACACCGGCGAAGGGGATGATCCTCAAAGCTGGTCATGGATTAATCAACAAGGGCCGTGTATTTATTATTCTCCGCTTGACCTCTCAGCATGATGCTCGTAACGTCAGGAAATTGCAGGTGTTTCTGCGATATGGGAAATTTTTCCACATAACACACTGAAGTAAATTCTTGTTTTAGCAGGCCAAGATGTTGTTTTTGAAAAGTATATAAATGTTTGCTAATGAACTCGATAGGGTTTTATTGGTAAATTAGTACGGATAATATAGTTAGCTAGAAAATCAATATCATGAACGAAAATGAGAAGAAAGCGTTGTATGAAAGATTGTACGTTTCTCTAAATGATCTTCATATGGCTAAACAATATGCGGAATGGTTAATAAAAAAAGGATGGCATTCAGCGCCGTATGAGCGTCGAGGATCAATTTACATGCAGCAATCAGCATTTACTACTTCGTTAATAGTCAGTTATTGTCGTCCATTCACAAAAAGCAAAGGGTGGCCAAAGTTGCCGTCTGAGTTTGTTGTGTATTCTGCAGAAGAAAGCGTACTGCACAGAAAAATAATGGACCTTAGGCATCAGGTATACGCTCACTCTGATAGTGAAAAATATTCAATTCGGCCTTGGAAGATCAGCGAGGATGTTTTTACTGATATTGTAGGAGAGCCTTTCAGAAGAGTTTCAGCAGATGAATGTGCGAAACTAGTAAAAATGATTGCTGGTGTATCTAAGCGTATTCGTCCGCGTTTGACTGTGCTTCAACGAGAATTGCTTGGTGAGAAAAATGCATAGCAAGGTAAATGCACTCGGACGGCAAAAAGCGCGTAGGTTTGGGGTGAAGAATGAACCCCAACAATAATATTAACAATTATTTATTTGTCAATTCCGCAAACACAGGATGGTTAAGATCATGAATGTGAAAAACATCATGATAAATTATAAGTTTGAAGAAGAAAAAATCGTGGCCTTGTATCTGGCAGATCTTATGGAAGATCACAAGGCAAAGGAACTGCTGGAAAGAGGATCTGTTTCAAATAGTGAAGAAGCAACGTATTTAAGCAAATTTTTTTGGAAGATGATGGAACTGTCTGAAGAGGAAAATCGCCCAGTCTGGGCATACCTTGCAAGGGAAATGCACAATTCTGGACAGAGAAGCTCTATAATACCTTCGGCGGTTATCTGGAAAGCATTGGCTATGAGGTCGAGTGGAACAGGGAGATTGATAAAGCGTAGAGACAAGGATATTTGCGGTCAATGAAAAAGCCGACAATCAGCCTGCGCAAGTACCCGTGGTTATACTCTGACTATTAATATCTTCTGCTTGACCTCTCAGCATGATGCTCGTAACGTCAGGGAATTGCAGGTGTTTCCGCGATATGGGAAATTTTTCCACATAACACCCTAAAGTAAATTCTTGTTTAGCAGGCCAAGATGTTGTTTTTGAAAAGTATATAAATGTTTGCTAATGAACTCGGCGGGGTTTTATTGGTAAATTAGTACGGATAAATATAGTTATACCTTATGCAAGCGCCTGAGGGATTGATACTTGATATTTGGAAAGTTTAAAAAGAAAACAAAAGAAGATGCCAGTATGGATACTATGGTAGTTGTCAGTAAAGATGAACTAGAGCCATATAGACAACCAATGGTTTTTCTCTTTGATTTTGAAAAGGAGGTTGTAGGGAAGTTAAAGGAGTTACGGATAAATAGCTACGAAGGAAGCTTTGGCTCTACTGTTAAAGTAAATAATAAGAATCATGAGGAAAAATTCCTAAGGCTTCATCATGACTATCCGGCGAACCTTCATGAATTTGATGTCGTCATGTTGGACTTAACAAACAACAAGTCTGAAAATTATGATCCCAGTCTGCATCAGTTGAAGAATACATCAGGGGACACTGCTCATGCTTTATTGAGCACATATCCTGAACAGATTTTCGACCCTCGCCCCCTTTCTATTAATATTGTCTCAAAAGATCTAAATGACCTTTTTGTTAAGAAATCGATAATTATTGCTTTTTGTGGGTCAGTAAATACTTCAGAGTACCAGTTTGTGGAAATTACCAGGCGTGGCGCCAGTATAACAAGCCGAAAGAAGTATTCTAATTTTAGTTTCTACCAAGATTATCCTGATTATCAATCTCGCCACGGGAAAAAAGTAAAACTTCCCGAAAAAGAATCAAAATTATCGCCGCTATTTCAGAAGCATCTTGATAATATTGACTTCGAAACGGTTTTTTACCATCCAACGGCCTGGAAAGATGGGAAAAGTCAAAAAATAGAAGATTTTGTTCCCCTGTTGCTCAACGAAAGGGACGAAATAGTTAGTTATGCTCATTTCGTTAAAAAGTGTATTGTGTTTGTTTTTCCTGATATAGCGGATAAGCCTAACTTCGTATCTGAGCTTTTTAAAACTTACCTTCCGGATGTTGTGCCTGAAATATTTCCTTTTCACGGTGAGTTTAAGTGGCTGGATGGTGGGGATTACCCTCTCCCAGGAGAAAAACAATTATTGCAGCAAAGAGCCGTACTTGAGGAGAAATTCAATAAAGATATTGCTGAGAATGAAGATAAGTTAGCCTCCTTAAAAGTCAAATACAAATTTTTGTCTGATTTGATTACCGAGACTGGAGATGCTTTAGTCTCTGCCGTGGAAACATACTTGAAATGGCTGGATTTTGAATCAGTTGTTAATCTAGATGATACCGACCCAGATATTCGCGAAGAAGATATTCAAGTTGATTGCAAAGACCGCTTTTTAGTTGTTGAAATTAAGGGCATTGGCGGAACATCGACAGATAAAGATTGCTCACAGATTAGTAAGATAAAATATAGACGCGCTGAGCAACGGGGTAAGTTTGATGTGTTCGGACTATATATAGTCAATCACCAGCGATATATGCCACCGAAAACAAGAACTAATCCCCCGTTTACCGAGAATCAAATCAAAGATGCTAGTCATGACAAGCGTGGTCTTTTAACCACATATAATCTATATAAGGCATATTTTCTGATTGAAGAAGGAATCTCGCAAAAAGAAGATGTTAGAGAGTCACTCTTTAAAACAGGTTTGATTACTTTAGAACCCGAAAACATAGAATCCATCGGCGTACCCCATGAACTTTTTATGGAAGGGCAAGTCGCTATTGTAAACTTAAGTGGTACAATTCTAGCTGTGGGCGATACTTTGATCGTAAGAAAACAAGGCAATTACTCAATAGCCACAATAAAATCATTGCAAGTTAATGATAAGGGAGTAGATACCTGTAATGCTGGAGAGGTTGGCATAAAGTTAGATAGGAAATTGAAGAAGAATTCAGAGCTATTTGTTAAAAAGGTATAACAAGTTGCTGCGCGCGGATATAAAAGGGGTCGGTGACAAATGATTGTCATTCTCAATTAAATTATTACATATTTGTCTTTCTCGTGGGCCCTTTTATTCTATGTGCTTACACGGCGTTTAATTTTGGTGGAATATGGACTTTTCATATAGAGACAAACAGTATATTCGCAATGGTTTAAAGATTTACCTTAAGCATCTTCAGTTGCACAGCGAAGAAGATAGTGTTTCTGATGAGAAATTTTCAGAAATGCAGGATGACATTGTATGGATCAGGGATCTGTTATTTGAAATAGAGAAAGACCTTGCAGAAATGAAAATGAATGCACCGGGTGGTGCAAAGCTGTATACGCTCAACACTGACGAAGATAATAAATGAATTTAACCCAAGGTACTGAAAAACAGGGTAATGCTTGATAAATTATAAGTATGAAGAAGAAAAAATCGTAGCCTTGTATTTGGCGGATCTTTTGGAAGATCGCAAGGCAAAGGAATTACTGGAAAGTGGAGTTGTATCCAGCAGTGAAGAAGCAACGTATTTAAGCAAATTTTTTTGGAAGATGGTGGAACTGTCTGAAGAGGAAAATCGCCGCAGTCTGGGTATACCTTGCAAGGGAAATGCACAATTCTGGACAGAGAAACTCTATAACACCTTTGGTGGTTATCTGGAAAGCATTGGCTATGAGGATGAGTGGAGCAGGGAGATTGATGATGCGTAGTGGATATTATGTCGGCTGAATTGTTTTTATGGCTTTTCGAATTTCAGGATAATAGAAATTTTTTCAGGTTTTATTTATTAAAAGGAAGATAAATGAACTGTTTTAATCATCCGGACAAACCGGCGATAGGAACTTGTAAGGCATGTAGTAAAGGGTTGTGTATGGAGTGTGCAACAGACCTTGGCCATGGGTTGGCATGTAAAGGTATTCATGAAACAGAAGTTAATAATTTAAATATGATTGTTTCAAAAAGCGCCGAAATCTATTCGGCTGCCCCAAAGAATACTATGATTGCGCCATTTTTCTATTTGTTTATGGGGTTGGTTTTTGCAGGCTTTGGTTATTTCTCAATGGGTGGGGTAACGGATTTACCTTTTGTCATGGGCATTGGTTTTATCGTGTTTGGTATTGTGGTATTTGTGCGTAATCGCGCGATTTTTGGAGTAAAAAAGAACAAATAATTCAAAGTTGATATATGTCCGGAGTAAAATCCACAATATGCCGTATCGAGCATCTGGTTTTTGCTCTGACACTGAAGAACGTGAATCAATAATTAGAAGCAAGCGTAATGCATTGGGTTATTCAAAAAGGTATCTTCAAGCCTGCAAATTATGAGGCGCTTGTAAGTACTGTTGATCGTCTTGGTATTCCGTATACGCCGGTCACCATAGCGTCAAAAACATTAATCCTTGAACCTGATATAAATATTGAGGGAAAAGTTTACGTATGTGGCGCTGTTAAAATGGCAAAAATATCGGCAGAGCGGGGGTGGAATCCAGGGAGTTTTTTAAACAATAATTTCGAGTTTTCAATTTGGCATAAAGAGCTGTCCAGTCAACTTCTGAATGATGATGTTATATATGGAAAATTTGGCGAGATTGAGTTGGGGGAGAATGAGAAATATTTTATACGCCCCAGTGAGGATAATAAAGCATTTGATGGAATGGTGATAGACGCGGAGATGCACCGGGCTTGGAAGAAAGAGCAAGGCAAGCAATCTATCATGGCGGTTGACGTAATTGTCTCATCCGTTAAAGAAATATACCGGGAATTCCGCTTGTTCGTCGTTGATTATAAAATTGTCACCGGATCATTATACAAACAGTCTGGAAAACCCATGGCGTTAGAAGGCTTCGATTCCGATGTTGAAGATTTCACAAATGAAATTATTGAGAAATGGTCGCCGTGTGGTTCATACGTGATTGATATTGCTCATACGCCAAGAGGTTTTAAGGTAATTGAGTTTAACAACATTAACAGCTCGGGTTTTTATGCATGTGATATTTCCAGATACGTGCAGGCAATCGAGTTGGCTTACGGGTGAATATAGCAAAACAAAAATGGAGTAGAAAAATAGAGTTTATAACATTCGAGCAAAACATTCACGACTCTGTTTATTTGGACCAATTATCGTTCCAGCAGAACGACTTTTTTATACGCTTCAATTGAGGGAGGAGCAATGCAGGCAGTGCTTGACTATCTACAACAATCCGGAATGCCGGGATTGGTTACCTTGACAACAGCACTTGCTGCGTTGGTGGTTTGTCTGGTGGGGATATATGCAAAATCAAAACCCTGGTTATATGTGCAAGTGGGAATGATTTTGCTGGTGCTTGCCACAGGTGTGGCGGGTTTTTATTATTCCAAACAGATACTGGACACCGTCATTGTGAATGTGGACATGGCAGAGCGGGAAGAATTATACCGGTCTGCTATAGCGTTGGCCTATAGCAGTATCGAGATTGCTTTGTATAGCCTTGTCTTGCTTGCACCACTCCTGCTGGTTAACTTTCTCACCAGGAATGCAGGGACCAGGTGAGAAAGCAGGGCCGGAGTATCATGACTATTAAAATCAGCTGACTCGAATGTGAGTTGAAAATAACCAGTACACTGTTTTTTTAATTATATATCGATATCTGCACCTGTTTTTTTATTGTATTGCCTTTGATGTTTTAGGACGTGCATAATGCTCACTGATGTGAATCCCATTATTTCCCTTGATGAAGAAGAATTTGAAGAAACTTTCGCCTGGATTGATCACCGTTCCTATGAGGATGAGGTGGTTGAGGGTGTTGCGGAACAGATCGAGGAGTCTTTGAGTTCGGTCTGGAAGGATGATGAGTTGTGGGTCAATTGGCAGGGAACTGAGTACAAAATCCCTTTAACGGTAACACGCCATGACCGCTATGTGGCGATCAGTTCACTGGCTGAGTTGCTGAAGGAAAAATATACCTTTTGGTTGCACAGGGAGACCCTGGAGGATGATACGCATGGTCTGTTGGTGACAAGTAACGCGCTGGCGGATGAGTTGGTCAAGAACCATGCCGATTGGGTGGACCGGAATCTGGTCCGTTTGCAGTTGGGCCATGACTATTTCAATGGCCTGGAAATTCCGTATTATGGTCATGAAAATCACAATCCGGATTTTCAGAAGGAAGCGGAAGAGTTCAATGAGGCGCTGGCCGAGTATAAAGAAGAATTCAAAAAGGCAATGGAAAACAATAAGGAATTTCAGGCGGCCATGAAGGATATGCGCAGTGAGCTGGGGACGGACGCGTTGGGCCGATTCAAGTCCTTTCTGCGCCAGTATTGGCTGCTGATTGTGGCGGTGATTTGGTTATTGTATCGGTGGTATGTCCGAAATTAACCCCGTTGGGCACCTGATTACTCCACTATTCAAAATATATGCTATATATCAGATGGTATAAACAGGTAACCCGGACGACAGGTACTGGTTGTTCAATACCGGGTCAACATTTCGCTTCGCTTGTCTGGTCAGGATGGGAGACGGAAGCTGAATATTATTATTATAAACATAAGACAAGTATGACAAAAAAAAACTCTGCGCCGGAATCCGGCGGTATGACCCAATCGGCGGTGCTACGCTCTCCATCATTGTATTTGGGGGAGGTGGAGGTAGAGGAAACATCCACCGGCACCGGCAGGCGTTTTAGCGGTACCTGGTTCAAGGGGCTGATAATTCCGCTGTTTTACTGGACGGCGCGTTATACACCCACGCTGATAGCCATGTTGCCCATCCATTTTTTGATTGGTCTGTTGCGGCTGCTGTATATCATGCCGGGCAACAAACTGCGGGAGTCAGTTGAGGCAATTTGCATACTGGCGGCGCGACAGGGTTATCAACACAATTCCCGTCGCGTCTACATGCAGTATCTGACCAACTTGAGCAATGTCTTTAAATACTACCTGTTGCTTTATCGCGGTGGTGTAGAAGCAGTGCAGGGGCTGATTGAGATTACAGCCGCAGATGCTCAAAAGCTCGATGAACTGCGTAACGAGTACGGCGGTGTAATTCTTAATGTCCCACACAATCCGGGCAGTGCCCTGGCGGGGTTGAAAATCAATATGACCTGGCCGACGCTGATTATTTCCAAAAATTCCTCCACCATCGAGCGGACCAAAGTCCAGCTGGCCTTTTTCGAGCGCATGAATGTTCAGGTGCTGATGGTGCGCGGGGGTAATCCCTTTGAGTTGTCTCGCGCCATGTTTTCGGTGCTGAAAAAGAACAAGGTGGTCGCCACCACGCTGGATAAGATCGACAACTCTGAAAATGGAATAAAGGCCGATATCTTCAATAACAAGGTTGGCTTTTCGCCCTGGGCTGCAAAAATTGCAGTGAAGATGAAAGTGCCCCAGGTGCCTGTCTATTTCGCCTCAGAGGGCAAGTTTATCAAGGCAAGGATGGGTGAGCCGCTGATAACTGATGATCTGGAACAGGCTGTGCAGCACTACATCAGCTTCTTTGAAAAGTCTATTTATGAAGACCCGGCCGGCTGGTCATTTCTGGCAGAAAAGGAGTGGCGTCGGACAATTTGCAGATTTAGCAAACAATAATAATAGAGGACAAGCAAGTTAAAACTGATTTGCTTGATCAACTTTGTAGTTCAGCAAATAATGCTGCAACTTATCTAATTTGCAATCAGTAACCATTGATTCAGTCATCATGGCGTCCGCTGTAACAATCGACACAATCGTCGGAGCCGGTAAAGTGGTTTTCAGTATTCTGGATCAAAAAACACTGTGTGTGTTTAATGATGTCGTCAAGCTTAATATTGAAGCCCGCAAACCGTAGGCTGGATTGGCGTGGCGCAAACTCTGCGTGAGTTTGCGCATGTGTTCTCTATACCTGATTGTGTTTGCGTTTTTGTGTTCAAAGATATCATTAAGGCTGGAGCACATTAAGCTATAGGATTACGCTTTTTAAGACATTATGGTTGTTTTATAACCATTGTGAACCGCACACCAGGTAACCAATTCCCGATTTTTCAAACGTTGCCAAAGCATGTTATAGCAAAAATACTCGAACAACATCAGTGGTAACTTATATAGATGGTTATTATTTCAGCAGAAATGCAATGAAATGCGTGGTAATCATGATAATGGAGTTGCAATTATTTACAGAAAAAACAAGAAAACATAGAATGTCATGAATATTGCAATACGCAATATAATTAAGGATACAACCAATTAATCTTCGAATAAAAGGGGGACAAAAATGGGCTTACAGGAACGTCGTGCTATTGAGGAAGTTAAGAATGGCCAATTTGTGAATTTCACAAGCCAACTGAATGAGATCACCGGGGGGAACATGGATGTGGAAGTGGACTGGGACAGTCTGGCATCACACTCCGTGCATACCATTTCCAATCAACTGGATAGAAGAGGCTTCCAGTATGTGCTGGATGCAATCAAGAATATTTGCGTTGATGATATGGGTAAGGAAGCCATACGTGAGGGGGTGAAAAAGATCGTCATCATAGCCAAAGATCCGAATACAGACAGCAGAGAAGCCTACGTTAAGTTTGTAGATGGCGTTCTTACTTTCCATAATGGTATTGATGGTAATGGTGTTTACAAGGACGATAAAATACAAGAAGTACTTGAAGCGGCATTGTAGTATTTGATTCTGTGCCAGACCGTATGAAAATATTTTTCTATAAGCGGAATTGCTTTCAATAAGTAAATGAGGCAGATTTATATGCATGTTGATTCTGCAGATAAATTCTGTCTCATTTTATCCTGAATCACTTGATTCCAATCAGATTTATCCCTGCTGTAAGAATAGCCTGCATTTCTCTCAATTTCCAAATTCGATATAAAGATTATTTACATTGATTTCTGAGAGTAACTTCACAGCGAAAGTGACAGGCCGGAGTATTTCAAAAAATTTAATTGATCTGTTGCTGTCTTCATACAGACCCTGCTGTTTTATTAAAAAAACCGACCCGACAGCCCCCGCAAGGGGAGTGCCGGATCAGGTTTTGGTTATTTAACTATGTATTATATAGTTTTTAGTCGTCGTCATGCTCGTCACGACTTTTGATCGGGCTCAGCAGATCGTCGTGAGTAACCAGTTCTCTTACCGCATGGGCGTGTTGTTTGTGTTCATGTGACCAGTGGGCCAGGCCATGGGCGCTGATGGTTGCCGCCGTCTTTTTCACATCCCAGGTAACCTGCAGAGGCGAGCAGTGACCATTGTTGTATTTAGAGCCGGTGGTGGAGCCGTTGTAGATAACTCGGCCATCGGCGTGGGCCATCGGATGGCTCAGATCATCGACGTCGGCATGTTCATCGACAACCTTGAACACCTGCGCGACAACTCGCAGTTGTGGATTGGCACAAACGCTGGTTGAACAGTTGCCAAGGCCATTGTCAGGGTTCAGTTCTTCATATTTGACATTACAGCTGGTATGTACAAAGTGAACTTCGATGGTATCCCCGACCATTACACCAATTTCATGGGCATCCGGGCCAAGCAGGTGGCTGATGTCGTTGGCTGCACGCACTTCCGGATCGGTGGAGGCAGGCGCAACAACGGCAAAACCGGAGTGGTCGTTACCGGTATCGACTTTTACTGAAAAAGCGGCTGATTTATGCTCGGCGTTCCAATGGTAATGGATGTCGCACAGATTCATTTTGGAAGTGCGGAATGCGGTTCTAAACTTATTCGGGTTTGTACCAAAGTTTGAATCGATGTCACGAGGGGCCTGCGGACCGGCAGTGACCTCATTGGTGGCGGTGCGGCCGCAGTTATTCCAGTTCGCTTCTGGGGTTACTGTCCATCCCCCATCTGTAGTTTCAACGAGGCCGCCCTCTGCATGTACTGCACCACTGAGGCTGAGACCAAGAATTAGTGCTGCACCCATAGTTATATTGTTATTCATTATTTTCTCCTTGTGTGAAGGTATGTATGTGTTATTGGGATCCCCCTTTCCCAGCGGCGAAAATACTGACTATGCTTGTGAGTGTCAAATGAAAAGCCGGTGAGTTATACACCCTGGATGCATGTATGCAAAATGCAAAAACAGATGCTGCAATGTGCAAAATCGGTGAATGCAAAATGCAGATGAGGCTGTTCAAAAAATAATCGAAATACCTTGAAGTAGATCGGCTTGTGGCTGATTCATTTTGTAGAACAGACTTAATAGCCGTTTATGGATATGATTCGTTGTTGTATTAATTATTGTAATGGTTATCAAACGTGTTAAATCAGACCAGAATTATAATCATCGTGCACATGCGTCTAATCATCGCTATGCTGGCCTATTTTGCAATTTTGATCTTCGTGCAAGGATGGTAATCGGTTTCGATGACAGGGCTGTCGCCGTTGTTTTCACTGTTGGTATGATTGGTTTTTTTAACGGTAATTATTGCGCTGTTACTTGCCTGGGTCACTACATTTAAATGTCCGCATTGAGATAAAAAACTTCATCTTGACATCGTATATCATGGCTTATGGCGGTTTAAAGTGCCGGAGAAATGCCGATATCGTGGTGCTGATATATAAGAGAATAGTTAGATGTGCTTTACACCGGACCGGAAATATTATTTTGCAGGGCATGCCACAGCCTGCCCGGTATCGAAAAACAGGACAAGAAATCGCTGTGTTGAATCGGTTTGCCCTGGCCGGCAAGTTGCATCAGAATAACCCGGCTTTGAGAACACCGCTTATTTCTTTAACTGCCACGATAATAGAAAAACATGGGGTCTCCCGGTATGCCTCTGCTGATGATGAAAATTTTCTCTCTGTCATCTCTGTTAATTCTGCTTTCAGCTTGCAGCTTTCATGTCAGGCCGGAAATCTCTATGACAAAAGATCCATACAGGAAATATCTGGAGTTTGAAGGGGATATTGCCGCCAAGACGATGTATACGGCCACCGTACATTACGCAACAAGCAAACAAACAAAGAGCTGCGCCTCCTATATCTGGATGACGGGAAGTTATGTTCCATATCATGAGAAGTATGATTATGAGGCTGTAGTGGAACATGGGCGCCACTCACTGAAAATTCCCCTGCATGTTGTTGAAGAAGATGAGTGTGGCTGGAAACCTGTTTTTATCAACATAGTTGTCTCAGTTGGCGATATAACCACCACCCCGGGCTTTTATGGCACCACTTCAGCCTGCACATTTTATCTGCAACTCAAACCCGGCGGTTGGCAAAAGAAAATCGAACTGAGCCACGACGTACAGGAGATTAATTGTGTGCCGAAGAGCAGCTATGCCAAACTGACCGGCACACCGGTCTTTAACGTGTCAGATGTGAACAGGCGTATCGTATTAAATATTCGCCGGCATGATACATATCGATGGAAATCAACCGGCAAACTGACAAAAGATATTGGCTCGGAAATTTGCAAGGCATTGGCAAAACCATTTGATAATACTTTTTTTAATACCGTATTCAATTCAAAAATCAATCTCGTTGATAATTTTTCCAGGATTGATTGCGGTGCGATACATGGTGTGCGGGCGGATAACCTGTTAAAAGCCGCAGCAATATATCGTGAGGATTTTATCGGTATGTTGATTGCCGGCTACGGTCTGGATATCAATGCCCGGGATAGTAGAGGACTGACAATCCTGGATTGGGTTGATCTGCAGATTAACAATGGCACCAAAATCAGGCACAGGAATAGCAACTATTTCCTGAAAGTCCGTCAGCAGGTTGTAAACCTCGGTGGCAAGCAGACCAATACCCGAAAATATCCTGCAAAATAACCGGCATTGCGCCGGCATATATTTACCGGTACGCCTTATGTTTTGCTATAGTAAAAAAACAGAAACAATAAAAGCTCATCCTGTTCGGCGGGTGAAGCTATGGGAGGCAAGATGTTAAACAGGCTGCTGTTTGTTTTAGCTGTATTTAATTCCGCGTCGTTGTTGGCCGCGACTCCGGAAGAAAAACCGGAGGAGGGGCCACAATATTATTTCTCGGTCCAGGCATCCATGGTGCAACGAATCCATGAACTGGAATTTCTTGACAGTACATTGACTGAAAGTGTCATATTCAGACCAAATGCACCATATGTGATGCGGGCGGACATTTCCTATGATCAGCATTCATTTAAACTGGAATCAAGCGACCTCGTCGTTGGCTATGATGTTGATGCTGAGAAGGTTGGTACCGAATATACCGATATTGAATATGCGCTTAACATTTTTGATGAAGAATATCGGGTTTATTATGGCGAGTATCAGGGATTTTACGTGTTTGGGCAGACAAACAGTAACGGTGATTTTTTAAATTTCCCGAATATCCACACCAGCCGACTCGGATTCATCTACCGGACCTATACATCAACACCGCAAATGTTGACCTTTGCCACTCATCCGCCCGGCGGCTTCAATTCATTACCAAAAACATTCGGCACCTCGGAATATGGTTTACTGATTGATATTTCTTCTATCTCAGGTATACCCTCTGAACCTGCTGTGTTGGCAGAGATTACCAACTCCAATTTGCTGTTTTTTAACAAGATGAGAATGATCACTTTGGCGCCCTTCGCAGGACTGCTGGGGCGCTATGCAACAGAGAAGTATTATTATGAAGGCGGGCTCAGTATTGGGTATGGCCTGCAGGGTAGAACATACACACTGAACAATGTGCGCAAAACAGAAGTTGATATGACAATGATTGGTTCCGGGTTTTTTACTGCAGGTCGAATCATTTCCAACAGCATTTTACTGGGCTTGACCGTGAAAATTGACACTGTCTCGCCTTCAGTTGATGAGAATGAGTTCAGTATATCGACTATGGATGCAAGTATGTATTTTCGGATGATGTTTTAATGTGTAATACAGGATACTTATGAAGCAATTTTAAACTGCCGGATCAATTCCTGCAGTTGATTGGCCAGTTTTGCGAGTTCATCGCTGGAGGAGGTGGTTTGACGGGCGGCATTGGCGGTCTGTTCGGAAACCTGGCTGATGCTGGTAATACTTTTACTCATCTCTTCCGCCACCGAACTTTGTTCTTCAGCGGCACTGGCAATCTGGGTGTTCATCTCGCTGATGGTGGTGACAGCCCGGGTAATCGCATCCAGGGCTTCGGCCGCTTCACCGGCCTGTTCAGCACCTTTTTGCGCTTTTTCACGGCCCTGTTCCATCACCTTCACGGCATTTTGTGCCCCGGCCTGCAAACGGGTAATCATTTGTTCGATCTCTTCGGTGGATTGATGAGTGCGACTGGCCAGTGATCGCACTTCGTCAGCCACTACCGCAAAACCACGTCCCTGCTCACCGGCCCGGGCTGCTTCGATAGCTGCATTGAGCGCCAACAGATTGGTTTGTTCGGCAATTTCTTTGATCACATCAAGAATGGCGCCGATATTATCACTGTCCTTTTCCAGTTTATGAATCACTTCAGCGGCGTTTTCCACTTCCGAGGCCAATTGGCGAATGGCTTCGGATGTCTGGGTAACAACAACCTTGCCGCCCTGGGCATCATTGTCGGCACTGGTGGCGGAACCGGCTGCTGATGAGGCATTACGCGCCACTTCCTGTACAGTGGCTGCCATTTCATTCATCGCAGTCGCCACCTGATCGGTTTCAGTACGTTGACGGTCTACACTGGCGGCGCTTTCCTTGGCAACCATAGAGAGTTCTTCGGAGGCTGCACTGAGCTGCGTGGTGGCGCTGATGATTTGCTGAATCAATGCCTCAAACTTTTCCACCATATCATTAAAATTGTGCGATATCTGATTCATCTCATCGTGGGTGTTCAGTTTCAGACGTGTCGTCAGATCACCATCCGCCAGTTGCAGTGTGGCGTCACGTACCTGTTTGATGCTTTGATTAACAGAGATATTCAGCCCGGTAAACAGATAACTGAGGGCCAGAATGACGGAAATCGTGATCAGGAGCGCCAGATTCCGCATCAAGGTCTTGTGGTGAATACGCGAAACATACAAATTATCCAGTTCGGGTAACACGGCATCATACAGTTTAAAGCTGTTACTGATGGCATCAGTGCCGGCACTGAACACCTTGTTACTGTCGATTTCAACAGTTTCTGCGTTGATCAGATTGACTTCCAGCATTTTGATAAATTGATTGATGCTTTGCAAATTCTGCTCAGCGATACCGGATAACTTCTTTTTTAATTCCGGGTTTGCATCCAGCGCTGCTTGCAGATTGTTATTCATCACTCGTATATTGACCCGCAGACGGTCAATAAACGTTGACAGCTCAACAAACTCATCCGGTGTGAACTTGCCGGCTGTAGCGATGCCGCTGCCGATACCGCGTGCACGACCCATATTGTCTGTCAAGGCTGGGAGTTGGACCAGCAGGATATTGGCCAATGTATTACTGTCTATTTTGGGATCCAGAGATATTTCGGCACTTTTGCCGATCAAGAACAACAATTCATCCAGGTCTTCAATGATTTCTGAGTGTTTTTCAAAGTTCTCGGAAATTTCCTGATTTTTGCTCACGACTTTAACTTCATTCCATTCCTTGATGATATGCCCCAGTTTGTCGGTGGAATTTGCATCGATTTTGATTTTTTGGTCAAAGTTTTTTAAGGCAAGAAATTGCTGATCGATTTTGTCTTTTACCGTGTTAATTTTTGTTTCAAAACCGGTATTTCCTTTTAGAAAACCGTTGGTCATACCGCGGTGCTGAGGGATGAATTCAAGCAAGGGACGAACATGTCTGATGTAATTGAGACCCTTGCGCTCATGTTCCAGCAGGTTGATGTCATCCTGGATGTTTGCAATCAATGACCAGGTTTGAATAAACAGGGGAATGATGACAATCAGGTTCAGTACCATAAATTTGACCGGGTAACGCATCCGGTTCATCAGCAGAATGGCGGGTTTGAAAAGTATTTTCATCTTGTCCGGCAGTTTGTTCTTCTAGTATTTGTAAGGAATAAGTAGTGTTTGAATTTCATTGGAAAAATATCGGCCTGTCTGTTCTCTAGCTTTAGAACAGGTAATATTTCCTTACATTGTCTGCTGAAAATGTTATCGGGGGCGTTTGAGCAGGACGTAAACGGCGCCGGTACCGCCATCATTGGGTCTGGCTGAGCAGAAAGCGAGCACTTCGTCCTTCTGCCGCAACCAGTGATTGAGTTTATGTTTCAAAACAGGGAGCTTGTTGAAGGAGCCATGGCCCTTGCCGTGAATTATACGTACACAGCGTTTATTGCCATGGGTACACTCCCGGATAAACACCGCCAATGACTGACGGGCCTCATCGGCCGTCATGCGGTGTAAGTCCAGTTCCGCTTCAATACTGAATTGGCCACGGCGTAATTTTCGCAGGGTGGTGGGGCGTAAACCTGTCCGACTGAACAGCAGCTCTTCACCATTTTCAATATTCGCCGGTTCGAGTGGATCGGACAACATATCGTGCAAGACGTTTTGCTCATCCTCTTCGCGTTTGAATGGTCGTGCGGAGCGCGATTTGCGCCAGGGTACGACTTTGTTTTGTGACAGTGCGCGGACCGAGGCCATCTCATCGCGAAATAATTCCAGTTCTTCATCGTCGCTGTCAGAGTGATCGGTCATGGTTGTCTGCGAGGTTGCTATGTCTCGGGTTGAAATGTTTTATCTTGGCCTATTCGCCATGTGGTCGCAATTTTTTCTTGCTCAGGACTGTGCAAAAGTCCCGTTTCCAGTATAGTTATGCATTCATTCCGACACGGCGGTGTATGGTGATATTTCATCTGCTCAATGTAATTAAACAATGCATATCCTGATAAGCAACGATGATGGTTATGAAGCCCCCGGTATTATTCAACTGGCCGGGGCGCTGCAAGAGATCGCCGAGATCACGGTGGTGGCCCCGGAACGCGACCGAAGCGGGGCGAGTAATTCCCTGACCCTGGAGCTGCCGTTACGGGCGCGTACCACGCCCTCCGGTTTTATTCGGGTCGACGGCACCCCCACCGACTGTGTGCACCTGGCGATCACCGGCCTGCTGACCGAGGAACCCGATATGGTGATTGCCGGTATCAATGCCGGCGGTAATCTGGGTGATGATGTCCTGTATTCGGGTACCGTTGCCGCTGCCATGGAGGGACGATTTCTGGGCTTGCCGGCCATGGCGGTGTCACTGGTGGGGCCGGAGCACCGGCACTATCAGACCGCCGCCGCGATTACCGTCCGGCTGGTCGAGCATCTGCGTCGCCACCCCTTGCCCAATGAGATCATCCTGAACGTCAATGTCCCTGATTTGCCCATCGAGCAGATCAAGGGGATCCAGTCAACCCGGCTGGGTCATCGCCACAAGGCGGAACCCATTATCCAGGACAAGGACCCTCGGGGAAGAGCTATCTACTGGGTGGGGCCGCCGGGGGCTGAGCAGGATGCCGGTCCGGGCACTGATTTTCATGCCGTCCGTCATCACTATGTATCTGTCACGCCCTTGCATGTTGATCTGACACGTCACTCTCAACTGGAACAATTGGGGCATTGGCTGGAGGATATTGTTCCGGCATGAGTATCGGGCGGCAGGGGATTGGTATGACCTCACAACGTACCCGTGACCGGCTCATCGAGCGGTTACGCACAGAAGGTATACAGGATGAACGCATCCTGGCAGTAATTCGGGCCACCCCCCGGCACCTGTTTATGGACGAGGCGCTCAGCAGTCGCGCCTATGAGGATACGGCATTACCCATCGGCCATGGGCAAACCATCTCGCAACCCTACATTGTTGCGCGGATGACTGAGGCCTTGTTCCTTGAGTATACCCCCAAACGCATCCTTGAGATCGGGACCGGCTCCGGCTATCAGACAGCCATTCTGGCGCAACTATGTCGGGAAGTTTTCAGCATTGAACGTATCGACGGGTTACTCCAACAGGCTCGCGAGCGTTTGCGCCAACTGGAATTGACCAATGTCCTGTTTCAACATGGTGACGGTTATTTGGGCTGGCCGGAACATGCCCCCTACGACGGTATTATGGTCACGGCTGCACCGGTCGATATACCTGCCAGGCTGCTCGAACAACTCAATGACGGCGGGAAACTGGTGCTCCCCAAGGGGGCCGCCGGCAACCAGCAATTACTGGTGATTACACGTCAGGGTGAAGAATTCAAAGAACAACTGCTGGATTACGTCAGCTTTGTTCCCTTGCTGGAAGGAAAAATCTGAATGCGTTTGTTTGGTAAATTATACGAGCGGGTGATGATCTGGTCACAACATCCTCACGCGCCGCGTTATCTGGCAGGGTTGAGTTTTGCCGAGTCGTCATTTTTCCCCATCCCGCCGGATGTCATGCTGGCGCCCATGTCACTGGCGCGTCCGGATAAGGCGTGGCGTTTTGCCGGGCTGACCACCTTAAGTTCACTCGTTGGCGGTATCGCCGGCTATCTGATCGGCATGTTTGCATTTGAACTCATCGAACCCCTGTTACATTCGGCCGGTTATTGGGACAAGTATCTGCTGGCCCGCCAATGGTTTGAACAATGGGGTTTGCTGGTCATCTTCATCGCCGGGTTTTCGCCCATTCCCTATAAAATTTTTACCATTACCGCCGGGGTGGTGGGCATGAGTTTTCTGCCTTTTGTGATAGCCTCTTTGGTCGGACGCGGAGCCCGATTTTTTCTTGTTGCAGGATTGATGGTGTGGGGCGGTGAACGCATGGAAAAGACCCTGCGTGAATATATCGATATGGTTGGTTGGGTGGTGATCCTGGCATCTGTTGCCGGGTATTTTTTGTTAAAGTGATGTGATGCGCCGTCTGATACAGAATATCATTTGTATGGTTTTTATTACTTTAATTGCCGGCTGCGGGCACAAGGGTGTCTATTCCAAAGGCTATTATTCCGGACGTGATATCGAAAAACCTGTCGAGCATCATGTCATCAAAAAAGGTGAAACGCTTTATTCACTGGCCTGGCAATACGGCTACGATTATCGTGAAGTTGCCAAGTGGAATGGTATCGAACCACCCTATACCATTTATCCTGATCAAAAATTGCGCATCCTGCCAACCTTTGCAGAACGCCGTTTAATCGAGAATTCTGCACCAATTTTGCCCAAAACCACCCGCCCGGAAACAACACCGGAACCGGTTAAAGAATCAGTTAAAGAAGCGGAAGCACACGTTGAGAACCCGATCACACCACCCAAACAGGTTAACAAGATTGAGTGGACCTGGCCGACCAACGGAAAAATTCTTGCAACATTTTCGGGCAATGATCCCGGCCGCAAGGGGATTGATATTACAGGCAAGCCGGGACAGTCAATTCACGCTGCAGCCTCCGGGAAAGTCGTGTACAGTGGGAGTGGACTTCGAGGTTATGGAAAGCTTATTATCGTCAAGCACGACGAGACCTATTTCAGCGCTTACGCCCACAACAAAGAGATTGTGGTAAATGAGGGACAGAGCGTTAAGAAAGGCGAGCGTATTGCCGATATGGGAAGCACGGGTACTGACCGGGTAAAGCTGCATTTTGAGATACGACGCAATGGAATACCCGTCAATCCTTTTTATTATTTGCCAAAACAATAACAAAGACGACAGCACGACCAGCAGGTAAAAAGGGAGATGATGAAACAACGAACCACCCAGGCCAAATCTGACCAGGATACGGTTAATGACGATATCGAACCGGACATTTCCGAGGACGAAGATACTGCCCTCCTGGAAGAACCGGAAGAAGCAAGCGATGAGGACGAGGAGATTGCCTATAAACCGGGTGATATCCCCGATGGGCAGCTTGATGCAACCCGTCTGTACCTCAGCGAAATCGGTTATTCAGCCCTCCTGACCGCCGAAGAGGAAGTTTACTATTCCCGCCTGTCCAAGAAAGGGGACGAGCTGGGCCGCAAGAAAATGATCGAATGCAATCTCCGCCTGGTGGTTAAGATTGCCCGTCGTTACCTGAATCGTGGGCTGGCCCTGCTGGATCTGATAGAAGAGGGGAACCTGGGATTGATTCGGGCGGTGGAAAAATTTGATCCGGAACGGGGTTTTCGTTTCTCCACCTATGCCACCTGGTGGATCCGCCAGACCATCGAGCGGGCCATTATGAACCAAACCCGTACGATTCGTCTGCCTATTCATGTGGTCAAGGAAATCAATATCTACCTGCGCGCCGCCAGACATCTGGCCCAGACCCTGGATCACGAGCCCAGCCCGGAAGAGATCGCCGAGTTGCTGGACAAGCCCATTGATGATGTAAAGCGCATGCTGGGGCTGAATGAACGTATAGCCTCAGTGGATACCCCCATGGGGCGGGATTCCGACAACTCCCTGCTGGACGCCATTCCCGATGAAAACAATACCGACCCGGTGTTGTTGCTGCAGGATGATGACGTGCGGGGCAATATCGTCACCTGGCTGAATCAACTCACTGATAAACAGCGTGAAGTGGTGGAACGTCGCTTCGGACTCAGCGGCCACGATGTGGCAACCCTGGAAGAGGTGGGGGCGAGTATTGGTGTCACCCGTGAACGGGTTCGCCAGATCCAGATCGAGGCACTGCGCAAATTACGCGAGATCCTCGAGAAAGAGGGTTATTCAGGCGACGCCCTGCTCAAGTAGCAGCCGCTTCTTCAATGATCAGCAAGGCCATGGCCTTGCGTCTTTCCGCCTGGACGATATTAAAAGTCCGACAGGCGGCGATGGTATCCATTACCTCCATACCGATGCCTGCCGCTGCACATGATTGCAGGATCTGCATGTCGGGAAAGCGCTGACGATTGCCGGTGCCGAGAATGACCAGCTCCGGTTCCAGTTCGCTGATGAGGTCAAAATGCGCTGCCTGCAATGCGTCGAAATGGGCCGGCGCCCAATCCCGATATTCACCGTTTGGCAGCAAGGCAACACTCCGGGTACGCTCGACCAGAGTCTGTTTGATGCCATTCTCATCACTTTGCGTAAGCTGTAAAACCACCTTCCCCGGATGACAGGATCGAACACTGATCCCTAGGGATTTTTCCAGCACAAATTTCATCGACATTTTTAAAACCCTACGCCATCAGGCTGATTGACAGTACCGGTTGAGAGCCGTTAATGTTAGCAGCTTTGTTGCGCGCATGTCGCCGGAATCAGATACTTCACAACCAGCTGCAGGACACCTTGCTTGATCGACGAATTTCCCAGAATCAAACGCCTTCCCCCTTACGTCTTTAATATCGTCAATGAGTTGAAAGCGGCGGCCCGAGCGCGGGGCGAGGATATTATCGATTTCGGTATGGGGAATCCTGACCAGCCGACACCGCAGCATATTGTCGACAAACTGGTGGAGGCCTCACAGCGCGAGGACACCCATCGTTATTCGCTGTCGCGGGGTATTCCCCGTTTACGGCGGGCGATCTGTAACTGGTACAAGTCACGCTTTGACGTTGACCTGGATCCGGAATCAGAAGCCATTGTCACCATCGGCTCCAAAGAGGGGCTGGCCCATCTGGCCCTGGCCACAGTGGGTCCCGGTGACGCCATCCTGGTGCCCAATCCGGCCTATCCGATCCACCCCTATGGTTTCATCATTGCCGGAGCCGATATCCGTCATGTACCGCTGGTGCCGGACCGCGATTTCTTTGAAGAGCTGGAAAAGGCCATCAAGGACTCCTGGCCCAAGCCCAAGATGCTGGTGCTGAACTTCCCCGGCAATCCCACGGCGCAGACCGCCGAACTGGATTTCTTCGAGAAGGTGGTGGCCATCGCCAAAGAACACCAGATCTGGATTGTGCACGACATCGCCTATGCGGATATCGCCTTCGACGGCTACAAGGCACCCTCAATTATGCAAATTCCCGGTGCGAAAGAGATCGCCGTGGAGTTTTATTCCCTCTCAAAGAGTTACAATATGCCCGGCTGGCGCGTCGGCTTCATGGTCGGCAACCGAACCCTGGTGGCGGCCCTGGCGCGCATGAAGTCTTATCTGGACTACGGCATGTTCACCCCCATTCAGGTGGCGGCGATCACCGCCCTGGAAGGCCCGCAGGATTGCGTCAGAGAGATCAGCAATATGTATCAGCGGCGCCGTGACGTGCTGTGTGACGGCCTGAATTCCATCGGCTGGAAGGTGGAAAAACCCAAGGCCACCATGTTTGTCTGGGCGCCCATTCCCGAGCAGTTCAGAGAGATGGGCTCACTGGAATTTTCCAAGCTGCTGTTACAGGAAGCGAAAGTGGCGGTATCACCGGGCATTGGTTTTGGCGACTACGGCGATGACCATGTGAGATTCGGCCTGATTGAAAATGAACATCGGACCCGGCAGGCGATTCGTGGTATCCGCGATATGTTCCGTCGAATGAATAAATAGAAATTGTGTGAGGAGAGGTAAGTGAATCCGGTTAAAGTTGGTTTGCTGGGATTGGGCACTGTCGGTGGCGGTACCGTCAATGTCCTGAAACGAAATGCGGCGGAGATCGCCAGACGGGCAGGACGGGGTATTGAGATTATACATGCCGCCGCCCGTGATCTGGACAAGCCGCGCATCTGCGATACGACCGGCATCAAGCTGACGACCGATCCCAATGAAGTGGTCAATAACCCGGATGTGGAGATCATCATCGAACTCATCGGTGGAGATGGTCTGGCCCGCACCATGGTGACCCAGGCCATTGAGCAGGGCAAACATGTGGTGACCGCCAACAAGGCCCTGATCGCCAAACACGGCAATGAAATCTTTGCCCTGGCCCAACAAAAGGGCGTAATGGTGGCGTTTGAAGCCGCTGTGGCCGGCGGTATCCCCATCATCAAGGCCATTCGCGAAGGTCTGGCCGGTAACGACATTCAATGGCTGGCCGGTATCATCAACGGCACCGGTAACTTCATCCTCACCGAGATGCGCGACAAGGGTCGTGACTTTGATGATGTATTAAAAGAGGCACAGGCGCTGGGTTATGCGGAAGCCGATCCGACTTTTGACGTGGAAGGTATTGATGCCGCCCACAAGCTGACCATTCTGGCTTCCATTGCCTTCGGTATTCCCTTGCAGTTTGAAAAGACCTTTACGGAAGGTATTACCACCATCAGTCGTGAAGATGTGGCCTACGCCGAAGAGCTGGGCTATCGCATCAAACATCTGGGTGTGGCGCGTCACACCGAAAAAGGCATCGAATTGCGAGTCCATCCGACCCTGATCCCGGAACGTCGCCTGATCGCCAATGTCGACGGCGTGAAGAACGCGGTGCTGGTGATGGGCGATGCCGTGGGTCCGACCCTCTATTACGGCGCCGGCGCCGGCGCAGAACCCACCGCCTCGGCAGTGGTGGCCGATCTGGTGGACGTGGTGCGTGCCTTAACCTCCGATCCGGAAAATCGCGTACCCCATTTGGCCTTCCAGGCCGATGCCCTGGCCAATGATCCCATCCTCCCCATGGAAGAGGTGGAGACCGCTTATTATTTGCGGATGGCCGCACAGGACAAGCCCGGTGTCATGGCCAGGGTCACCAGTATTCTGGGTGACCATGAGATCAGCATCGAAGCCATCATTCAGAAAGAACCCGTCGCAGAAGGCGAGTTTGCCAATGTCATCATGCTGACCCACAAGGTGCAGGAAAAACAGATGAATCAGGCCATCGCCAAAATCGAGGCACTGGATTCCATCAACGGTCCCGTTAAACGTATCCGCATGGAAGTGCTGGACTCGAACAAGTAAACAGAACGAATTCGCAGGAGAACAAGCATGCCATTTCGACCCCGTTACACCGGCCTGATCGATAAATACCGTGACCGTTTGCCGGTACATGACGACACCCGCATCATCAGCCTGGGTGAAGGTAACACCCCGCTGATCCGCCTGAGCAACATCCCCAAACTGCTGGGCAAGGATGTGGACATCTATGTGAAATACGAAGGTCTTAACCCGACCGGCTCCTTCAAGGATCGTGGCATGACCATGGCCGTGACCAAGGCCGTGGAAGAGGGCAGCCGCGCAATTATCTGCGCCTCCACCGGTAACACCTCGGCGGCGGCAGCGGCCTATGCGGCCCGCGCCGGTATCACTGCGTTCGTATTGATCCCCGAAGGCAAGATCGCCATGGGCAAACTGGCCCAGGCCATGATGCACGGTTCTGTGGTAATCCAGATCAAGGGCAACTTTGACGTGGGCATGGAACTGGTTAAACAAGTGGGTGAAACCGCCCCGGTGACCATCGTCAACTCAATCAATCCCTATCGTCTGCAAGGCCAGAAGACCGCTGCTTTCGAAATTCTCGAAGAGCTGGGTTCGGCACCGGACTATCACTGCATTCCAGTCGGTAACGCCGGTAACATCACGGCGCACTGGATGGGTTACACCGAATATCATCAACACGGTATCGTCAACGATCTGCCGAAGATGGTCGGTTATCAGGCCGCCGGTTCCGCTCCCTTCATGCGCGGTCAGATGGTGGACAACCCGGAAACCGTCGCCACCGCGATCCGTATCGGCCACCCGCAAAGCTGGGACAAGGCCTGGGTGGTGCAGAAGGAATCCGGCGGCTGGTTTGATGAGTGTACCGACGAGGTAATTCTCGCGGCACAGAAACTGCTGGCTGAAAAAGAAGGCGTGTTCTGTGAACCGGCCTCTGCCACCTCACTGGCCGGCGCCATGATGGATATCAAGTCCGGCAAGATACCCGAAGGCAGCAAGATCGTCTGCACCCTGACCGGACACGGCCTGAAAGACCCCGACACCGCCATCAAACAAAGCACCTCACCCATGCTGACGGTGGATGCAACACTGGAACAGGTGAAAAAAGCCATCCTCGACAACATGGCGGGATAAAAATCCAACACAGAGACACGGAGGCGCAGAGTACACAGAGACTATATGATCTGTTTTCCTGATTTTATCTGACAGGTAAATCTTCTGGAGAGAACCAGAAGATTATTTTTCAGCAGGATCAAAATTGGATTTTCTCTGCGTCTCTGTGCCTCTGCGTTTTTGTCTTAATGTCTAAACTACCGGAACGATTATCATGTCGTGTCAGCTCACTCTGTCCATTCCCGGTTTGTTAAGCCCCCCTATGGGTTTCAACGAAATCCCTGCCGGTGAGTTTCCTGTTCTCTCTTCCCTGACAAAGTTATTAAGCCGTGCTGATCAGTCAACCAACAGCCAAAGCGGTTTTTATGCGGAGTTATTTGCTGAGTTTGGAATTCAGCTGCAAGGCAAGTCTGCACCGGTGGCGGCTTTGTCACATTTTCTGAATGCGAACGAAGCGGGTGATGACTGGTATTTGTGTGTTGATCCGGTGTTTATCCAGGCCGATCTGACGGCGGCCTATCTGTTGGCCCATGAGGCCCTGAACTTGCAGTCTGATGAAGCGACGCAACTAATTGCCACCCTGAATAATCACTTCGCTCAGGATGGCTGGCAGATCAGCATGGCGGCTGAACAGCGCTGGTATTTGACGGGCAGTGGGAAAACATCCATCCGCACCACTGTCATGCATGAGGCCATGGGTCGTCACATGGGGCACTGTTTGCCTGTCGGGGATGATGCATCCTACTGGCGTTCCGTAATGAATGAGGTGCAGATGCTGTTGCATGAGCATCCGGTTAATCAGGCCAGAGAAGCAGCGGGTCAGTTACCGGTCAACAGTGTCTGGTTGTGGGGTGAAGGACACTTGCCGAAGGCTGCGCAACATAAGTGGCAGTCTGTCTACAGTAATGAGTTCACCAGTCAGGCGCTGGCACAGTTTTCCGGAATCCCTTGCCATGATTTGCCAAACGATATCAGCAGTGTGATGAAGCATTGCACCGGCAATCTACTCTACGTGGATGATCAACTGCTCACCCGTCAACACGGTTTTGATATCTATTACTGGCTCACCGCTCTGCATGAACTGGAACAACAGGTGTTTACCCCGTTGTTGCAGGCCTTACAGGCCGGTCATGTGGATGAACTGACTATCCTCAGTGGTGATGGTCGTCGCTTTACAATCAAGCGTAAACAACTCAAACGCTGGTGGCGACGCAGCAAACCGTTGGCGCACTGGGTCAAGGCAACGTCGGATGCAGATTAAGCGTCGACAAATCAGCTCACTCAGCACCGGCTTGCCGCCGGAACTGCATCCGGTCCTGCAACGGGTCTATGCGGCACGGCAGGTCACCGATGCCGCACAACTGGAACACAACCTGAAACACCTCTTGCCCTGGCAACAACTCAAGGACATCGATCGTGCTGTCGCCTTGCTGGTGCAGGTCTTGCGTGAGAACCAGCGCATTCTGATCATCGGTGACTTTGATTCCGATGGCGCCACCAGCAGTGCCCTGGCCGTCAAGGCGCTGCAAGCCTTTGGCGCACAACAGGTGGACTTTCTGGTGCCCAACCGTTTTGAATACGGCTATGGCCTGACGCCGGAGATTGTTGAAGTTGCCCTGACGCGCCAACCGGATCTGATCATCACTGTCGATAACGGCATCTCCAGCCTGCAAGGGGTGGCGGTGGCCAAACAACATGGTGTGCGTGTGTTGATTACTGATCATCATCTGCCGGCCGATCAATTACCTGCGGCCGATGCCATCGTCAATCCCAACCAGCCGGGCGATACCTTCCCCGGTAAATCCATGGCCGGTGTGGGTGTCATCTTTTATGTGATGATGGCCTTGCGTGCCGCACTGCGTGAGCAGGGCTGGTTTGAAGAGCAGGGCATCAACGAACCCAATCTGGCAACCTTTCTTGATCTGGTGGCCCTGGGGACGGTGGCGGATGTGGTGCCGCTGGATTATAACAACCGCATTCTGGTGGCACAGGGACTGGCGCGGATCAGGGCCGGGCAATGTTGTCATGGTATTGCCGCCTTGCTGACGGTATCCGGTCGCAGCAAGGAAAAGATCAGCACCACCGATATCGGCTTTTGTGTGGCGCCGCGTTTGAATGCCGCCGGGCGACTGGATGACATGTCCATCGGGATCAGTTGTCTGCTCAGTGAAACCGTTGATGGGGCCATGACCCTGGCAAGAGAACTGGATCACCTCAATCGGGAACGACGTGAGATCGAGCAGGGCATGCGTGAACAGGCCTTTGCCTGGCTGGAAACACAAACCATGGCAGAAACCACGCTGCCGGTGGCGCTCTGTCTCTATGAAGCCGATTGGCATGAAGGGGTGATTGGTATTCTGGCGGCGCGCGTCAAGGACAAGTGGCACCGGCCGGTGATCGCCTTTGCCGCCACTGATAACGGCATGATCAAGGGCTCGGCCCGTTCCATTCCCGGTCTGCATATCCGCGACGCACTGGATGCGGTGGCGGCCCATCATCCCGGTTTGATCACCAAATTCGGCGGTCACGCCATGGCGGCGGGACTGACTATCGCGGAAAAAGATTTTCCAGACTTCCGGCAAGCCTTTTGTGCTGAGGTGGCCCGTCATCTGAGTGAAGAAGACCTGCAAGGTCAGGTGCTCAGTGATGGTGAATTGCATGCCGCCGAGTTAACCCTGGAGCTGGCGGAAAACCTGCGTGAAGGCGGACCATGGGGACAGGGCTTTCCCGAGCCGGTGTTTGATGGTGTGTTTGAGATCATTAATCGACGCATCGTCGGTGAGAAACACCTCAAACTGGAGTTGCGCCCGGCCGATGGCAGACAGTTGATGGATGCCATTGCCTTTAATACCGTGGATACCGACTGGCCCGCTGATGTCTCGCGGGTGGAATTGGCCTACAAGCTGGACGTGAATGAGTTTCAGGGTGTGAAGCGGGCACAACTGTTGGTGGAACACATTGAGCCGGTGTAATCCACTGCAACCGTCCTGTGATTATTCGCCGCGCCATTCCCGATTTGTTTGAATTTATTGAAAATTCCCTGATTCGGATTTTCCCGGCGTCGCGGGCTGGGTTATGATACGCGATTATCTCTAACAAAAGTGAATCGAAAGTCGATGCTGGAAGTCAATCCAATCTATAACCAAATCAAGGATATGCAGGGTCGTCTTGCCTCCCTTAGGGGGTATCTTTGACTTCGATATCAAGAAAGAACGCTTGATCGAAGTTATCCGCGAACTGGAAGATCCCGCCATCTGGAACAAACCCGAATATGCCCAGGAGCTGGGCCGTGAACGGGCCAGACTGGAAAAAGTCGTGGATGTGATCGAAAAACTGAGCAACAGCCTGAACGATGCCGGCGATCTGCTCGATCTGGCTGTCTCGGAAAACGATGCCGACACCGTCCAGTCGGTTTCCGATGATCTGCTGGATCAGGAAAAAGAGCTGGAGAATCTCGAATTCCAGCGCATGTTCGCCGGTGAAATGGACAAAAACAACGCCTTCCTCGATGTTCAGGCCGGCTCCGGCGGCACCGAAGCCCAGGACTGGGCCGAGATGATCCTGCGCATGTATCTGCGCTGGGGTGAAGGCCACGGCTTCAAAACAGAACTGATCGAAGTCTCCGCCGGTGAAGTGGCGGGAATTAAAAGCGCGACCATACAGATCTCCGGTGACTATGCCTTCGGTTGGTTACGCACCGAGACCGGCGTACATCGTCTGGTGAGAAAATCACCGTTTGATTCCGGTAACCGTCGTCATACCTCTTTCGCCTCCGTGTTTGTCTCGCCGGAAGTGGATGAGGATATCGAGATCGAAATCAATCCGGCCGACCTGCGTGTGGACACCTACCGGGCCAGCGGCGCCGGTGGTCAGCACGTTAACAAGACCGACTCGGCCATTCGTATCACCCACGAGCCCAGCGGCATCGTGGTGCAGTGTCAGAGTGAACGTTCCCAGCATCAAAACCGGGACAAGGCCATGAAACAGCTCAAGGCCAAGCTCTATGAAATGGAACTGCAAAAACAAAATGCCGAACGCCAGGCCATGGAAGATTCCAAGGCCGACATCGGTTGGGGCAGCCAAATCCGTTCCTATGTGCTGGATCAATCCCGCATCAAGGACCTGCGTACCGGTGTGGAAACCAGTAACACCCAGGCTGTGCTGGACGGCGACCTGGACAAGTTTATCGAAGCAAGCCTGAAGAGCGGCTTATAAAACCTTGGAAGAAAAGATGTCTGAAACTGAAACTCCAAATGCAAGCGAAACGCCGGTTGAATTAAGCCGCGACGAAGAAAACAAGCTCATCGCCCAGCGCCGCGAAAAACTCAATGCCATTCGCGAACAGGGCATCGCCTTCCCGAATGATTTTCGCCGCAATGTCATGACCGGTGAACTGCATGCTGAATATGGCGAAAAGAGCAAGGAAGAGCTGGAGGGCATGGGAATTCGCGTCAGCATCGCCGGTCGCATGATGCTCAAGCGTATACAGGGTAAAACCAGTTTCACCACTGTACAGGACATGTCCGGCCACATTCAGTTTTTTGTGCAGCGCGATGCCTTGCCGGAAGGTTTCTACAACGAACAATTCAAGAAGTGGGACATCGGTGACATCATCGGCGCGGAAGGTGTCTTGATGAAAACCAACACCGGTGAATTGTCCGTTAAAGTGGACAGCATTCGCCTGTTGACCAAGGCACTGCGTCCCTTGCCGGAAAAGTTCAAGGGGCTCACCGATCAGGAGATACGGTATCGCCAGCGTTATCTTGATCTGATCATGAACGAGAACTCACGCAAGACCTTCATGCTGCGTTCAAAGATCATTACCCACATCCGGGAATTTCTTACTGATCGTAACTTCCTCGAAGTGGAAACCCCCATGATGCAAGTGATCCCCGGCGGCGCCACCGCCCGGCCCTTTACCACCTATCACAACGCGCTGGACATGGACCTCTACCTGCGTATCGCACCGGAACTCTACCTCAAGCGACTGGTGGTGGGCGGCTTTGAACGCGTCTTCGAGATCAATCGCAACTTCCGTAACGAGGGACTCTCCACACGTCATAACCCCGAATTCACCATGATTGAATTCTATGAGGCCTATGCCACCTATATTGATCTGATGGACATCACCGAAGCCATGCTGCGCTCCATCGCGCAAAACGTCATCGGTTCCACACAGATCCCCTATCAGGGTGACGTCTACGACTTCGGCAAACCCTTTGTCCGCATGACCGTGAAAGAATCTATTCTGCACTTCAACCCGGATATCACCGCAGCCGAACTGGATGATCTGAACAAGGCCCGCGCTGTGGCAGAACGACTGGCCATCCCCATGAAAGACGGCTATGGACTCGGTAAGGTACAGATCGAAATCTTCGAAAAGACCGTCGAACACCGTCTCATGGACCCGACCTTCATCACCGCCTATCCAACCGAAGTCTCACCACTGGCACGGCGTAACGATGCTGATCCCTTTGTGACCGACCGCTTTGAATTCTTCGTCGGCGGCCGCGAAATCGCCAACGGCTTCTCGGAATTGAACGACGCCGAAGACCAGGCCGAACGCTTCCGCAAACAGGTGGCGGAAAAAGACGCCGGGGATGAAGAGGCCATGTTCTTCGACGAAGACTATGTCACTGCACTGGAACACGGCATGCCGCCCACAGCGGGTGAGGGGATTGGTATTGATCGGCTGGTGATGTTGTTTACGGATTCACCGTCGATCAGGGATGTGTTGTTGTTTCCGCATATGCGGCCGCAGGCCTGATTGTTTGGGTAGGTTGGGCTGAGCGATAGCGATGCCCAACGCTCGATACCTGTTCATATCCGTATTCCGCCCGCCACTACGTGGCTGAGGCGGGTCACTTTCTCTTGCGCGGCCAAGAGAAAGTAACCAAAGAGAAGGCCGCCCTCGCCGGTGCAAACCTGTTGTCATGTTCCGTATTCATGAATGAGGCCTGGCAACGGGACTTCCTGACCCGCTGCCAGGCTGCGCCGCGTCCATGCGGCGCTCTGGATTTATGATGAATACGAAACATCACAACGCACCGGCGAAGGGATGATCCGCTAGATAGTCCGGGGGGGTAGATAAACGCCCGCATGCTTTCAGCTATTTTTCTGCTTGACCTCTTCTCATGATGCTCGTAACTTCAGGAAAAGACGGGAAATTCTGCGATATCGGAAAATTTTCCACATAACACCCTAAAGTAATTTCTCGTTTTGGTAGATCAAGTTATTGATTAATAAATATGAATTAGCATTTACTAATATAATTTCGGGGGTGATATGTGGAAATTAGTATCAATATATGTAGTTATGCACAATACATGTAGAAGGACTTACTGATGAGTGATGAAGCCAAAAAGAAAGGGTTCTTTTCTAGGGGATGGGTGATATTTGTGATTGTGGTTGCCATTTTTGTAGGCGCCAGGTTAATTCATCCGGGTGGCATTAGAGGGATTGTTGGTGATTTCATTATTGAGTCTAACTCAAATCCAAAAACTCAGGTACTTCGCGACAAAATGTTGAAGTCGGTTATTCCCATTGGAGCTGCTGCGCTCTGCATGAAAAAACATGGTGAAATTCCTGGCTTGGAAAATGCCATGATTAAATATAACAAGAGAAATGAGTCTAAAATGAAAAGGCTTATTTCTGATATTGAGGCTTTAGGTGGGTTATCAAAATCAGAAAAAGATCTTCTAGATCGCATGGCATATCGTAAAGCGGAAGAATTCATAGGTTTAGATAGCAGACAGCGTTGCTTAGTGCTTCCAAATCGCTTTAATTCCGGTGAGTTTGATATTGACTCGAGCAAGTAGAAAAACTATGCATAACAAGTCATTCGAGTATGCCAGCAAAAGGCGCGGGCGGGTCGCGCGAACTTCGCGCGCCCCTCAATTCAAACGTTATGCACTAGGAGAAAGTTGTGCCGTCACTTATTGAGATAACAAATACTCCTTTTAAGGATAGGTATCCGAAGGACTGGCCTCCTTACGAATATTTTGTACACGAGACACAAATTACTCCCGAGATCGTCCAGGAGTTGAAGTCTCTAGTAGAAAAAAAATCATCTGAGACTGAAATAGACAAATTTATAACGAAAAACCCTGTCATTCTTACTTCAGTTCTTGATTTCAACAACACGGGGCATCATGGGGCTTGGGTAATACCAAAGAAAACTATAAGGCAAAATATTTCTGGAGAAATTCCGGGTCTAATACCTGATTTTATTGTTGGTGGTAGAAATTCATCTGGAACTACTTGGTATGTTGTGGAGCTAAAAGGTGCTAATCATTCGTTATTCACGACTTCATCAAATAAACTATGCTTGAGTAGTGTTGCTAACAAAGGGTTGTGCCAAATTCTTGAGTACATGCATTTTTGTAATAAATCTCAAAGCTATCTTAGGGAAGTCTTGAAGTTAAGTGAGTTTGTCTCTGCCAAGGGATTTTTGTTTATTGGTGAGTCATCTGAAACAGAAGATGAACGCAAGAAAGATCTTAAGTCTTCGCTAAACAATATGAATAAGGATCTCCAAATTAGGTCGTACAATGCACTATTTATGCATTGTGATCGGATTTTGAATTCTATTGAAGTGATGAAGGGAAATCATGCATAACAATTGGCTTCAAGGGATGTCACTCTGCGGTGCTCATTTGTGGCTAAATGATACAATCCTCGCTCCGCTGCGTAATGCCCCTGAGCCTTGGCGTTATGCGTAAAAGAGAAAAATCGTGATACATGTAGCATTAGATACAAACATTTACCGTAAAAAACCAAGATTAGATTCTCCCGAGTTTAGGGCCTTGGTTTTTCTTTCCAAAAACGGGTGTATTCGCTTACATGTTCCTTTTTTTGTGGAAAATGAATTTAAATCTCAGATAGAATTAGATCAGAAAAAAAGAGTTGAGTCTATTTTGACGATTCTTAGCAAGGTGTGTGATTACCAATACCATGGCCCTATAACATCTGACTTAGTGAGTATTATAGAGTCCTTGGGGGAGTCAAAAAATGAAATAATAGCCGAGCGCGGGAATGATTTTATTCAATGGTTGGCTGAGATGAATGCAATAAGATATGACTTAAATTCAAAGGAAACCAACGACGCGCTATATACATACTTTAATGGCAAACCACCATTTAAAGAGCCAAAGATAAGAAAAGATATTCCTGATTCATTTATATACCAAACGCTATTAAATATACACAATTCAGAAAATCTACATGTTGTAGTTGAAGATGGAAAATTAAGAGATTCCTGCATAGAAGCAGGCATGATTTGCTACAAAGAACTTACGGAATTCATAAAAAGCGATGAAGCAAATCTCCTCCTTCAAGAGAAAATAAGGAACGACGTTTTGGGTACTCTTGAGTCGCAAATACAAGAGTTTTTGAATAACCACAATTCATTGATAGTTGATAAAGTAGAAGAAAAGCTCCTTTCCGATGAATACAGAATGATCTCTGGCGATTATATTCCAGGTGAATCAAATGAAATTTATGTGTCAGGTGTAAATGAACCACATGAATTAAAGCTAGACGAGAATATTGAATATTATGGTGATTCTCTTTTTGTGGTTGGTTTTTCAGCGAAAGTTGAATTTACATATGAATATGCAGTTTACAAGTCAGATGCATATGAGCTTGATCCAAAGAAGTACTATTTGGAATATTTGAATGATCATTACTTTAATGTCGAAACAACAGACGAGTTTACTTTTACTGGTAGAGTCGAGTTAGATTACGACATGGATTTAGAGTCAGTAGAGTCAGTAGCTCAGCTGTTAGCCAGTCTTTCAGATCCAGCAGTAACGATAGAAGAACTTGATGAATTTGCTGTTAATGCATAACCTAGGCAGCTCGTTTGCGCTGCACAGCTTCAACGCTACGTGCCATAAGGAAGATTAGAGGGTGATACCAGAACTAAATCAGTCAGGGGTTTTACCTCCATTTATTGCTGAGCAAGGCCCAGCTGACCCAGCTGGTATGGCGCCCTATCGCACAACAATTACTGAGTTTGTACGACGTTACGCTCAAACACCGGAAAGAATAACAATACTTAAAGGTTTGTTGGAATATCGAAAGAAATTAAAGGAACTTGGAATTACACAAGGTTTTCAGTGGCTTGATGGTAGTTTTGTAGAAAATATAGAGTTAAATCGAGGTCGGCCGCCAGCCGATGTTGACCTTGTTACTTTTGCTGTTCGGCCAAATATAGAGTTAGAGAAATGGAAAGGATTAGTTAACAATAATATAGAAATATTTCTTCCCGAGAAATCAAAAGAGAAATATTATTGTGACGCATACTTTGTAGATTTAAACACTCATCCAATACATATCGTAAGCAACGCCAGATATTGGTTTGGGCTATTTTCTCATCAAAGAGACACCTATCTTTGGAAAGGCATGGTTGAAATCCAGATTCTATGCTCTGACGATGAAGCATTAGAATTTATAGAAGAGGAGATGGCTAATGCCTAAAAAGCTCAACATAGATAGCCTATCTTCAGAGATCACAACAGTGAATGATCTTCTTCTTAGCGCTCGTCAGTCTGGTGATTTTGTGGGAGAAATGCAGCTTGAACATAGGCTTAACAAATTAACTAAAAAACTAGAAAAACTGAAAGAAAATACTTTCGCAGACAATAGCGCAAGTGTTGCACTATTTTTTGGAGGGCAACCTGTTTTAGGTTCTAAGGGTATTGCTGCCGAGTTTGCTGGATTAGCACTAGAGCAATTTCAAAACTTGATTTCGAAAGTTTTCGCCACTAGTGAAGTTGGTGAACTAGGAAAAAGAGGGAAAGTACCATTTAAAGCCAACTCTGAACTAATGGTAACTGGACTCGCTAGAGGATCGTTTGGATTTGTGCTAGACGAAATGAGTGAACAAACACAGCTTGAAGCTTCTGAGCTTTCACATGTGATTGATAAAGCAACATTTTTGATTAGAGATACAGCAGCCCAGGACGAGGCGGTTTTTGAAGCACTATTAGAAGATCTGGATCCAAGGACTTTAATTGCTTTAAAAGATTTGTTTTCTAATTTGGATACGAGCAAGGCCACAATTCGAGTAGTAGAAAAAGATATGGATTTCACACTTGATGGCGCGGCTATACATCGTGCGAAAATTCGGACAGAAGCTACTTCAATCGAAGAAGAAATACATGAGATCGAAGGCACTCTTGTAGGTTTTTTACCAGAGCATAGAAAGTTCGAGCTTCGTGATAAATCTGGAAATCTCATTTATGGTTCAGCTACGAAGGAAGCCGTAGAACAATTCGAAAAAGCTACTGAAACCGTAATCGGAAAGCAATGTTTAATAAAGGCAACTATAAAAACGGTTGCTCCTTTAAACAGACCACCAAGAGAAGTGGTGCGTCTGATTGAGTTTCTACGTTTTGGCGAATAAGGACCGGCAGCCTGGGGTCGGACCAAGCTAACTTATTGATTATATGGATAAATAGCTGGATTTTGGCTGTAATTTAGTGCTTAAACAGCCTGTTTAACTGCAATAATGGCTATTCTAAGAAGACAGGCCCAACCTGTCAGTCTCGGTAATCGATAGTTTTACTCTATGAATAAGAAAACCGGGAGCCTATGAAAAAAGAAATCGAAATTCCGGTGGCAGTGTGCCTGGTAGAAAACGGACTCAGAGAAAATTATTTATGATGTTTGCCGTCTTGGTTGTAGTCGCACTTTGTTCTGCTCTGAGGTCACGGGGTCAGAGTGAACTTCCCCCAGTTTAACGGACACTCCAAATAAGAGACAATAGTCTCGAGGGGTGTTCAATGACAAAACGAAAACAATACAGCGCAGAGTTTAAACGGCAAGCTGTTGAATTG
>Ga0224511_10000013_pt1 | contig 157531 bp, 122 predicted proteins | sample SF_May12_sed_USG_2_FD_169988 | JGI IMG/M metagenome (GOLD analysis project Ga0224511, IMG submission 169988) | Sediment microbial communities from San Francisco Bay, California, United States - SF_May12_sed_USGS_8_1 | ecosystem: Environmental > Aquatic > Marine > Sediment | place: USA...
GCGGTGTATTCGGTCGTGGTGTTGCGGTCAAACAGATGGGGGACGGTTTGGCTTTCCAGCTGCTGCACTTCGGCCGGCAGGCTGCTGTCCGGGGTACTGCCCAGACTCAGCGGGGTCAGTTTGACGCGGCTGCCCGGCAGGCTTGCGGTAATGGCGATGCCGCTTAAACCCAGCAGCAAGATCCCCGCCAGGATCCAGCCGGTACGGCGTGCTTTTGTCCAGGTTGCCAAGTGTGTCCCGATAGCCATGTGAAGTACCCCATCTGCAGTGACCATAGTAACCAAGCGAAATACCTGGTTTTAAAGTCATAATCACTTATTCCTGTGTGGCTTTTCGGTCGGATTTAACACTTCTTTACAATTATTTTATGGTTTTTTATACGGGACTGCCGGGAATGCGGCATCTCACCTGTCAATTTTGGTAGCAAATCTGGAATGAGTTTTATTTTTGATAACGTCAGTAATACAGGCTAATTTGTGCTTGTCACCGCGTCTTGAAAACTGTCTGTCAGGCAGCCGATTGCATCGTAATACTTTTCATGATCATAAGAGATCAACAGGTAGTTGATCCCGGCACCGTAGGCACTCTGTACACTTTTACAAAATCCCCGGTTGTAGGTGGCGCCCATGGTCAGGTCGTCGGTGATGAGTGTGCCTTTAAAACCCAGTTTGTTGCGGATAATGTCGTTGACTACCGCATTGGAGGTGGAGACGGGGTTTTCTGCATCCACTGCGCTGAGGATGACATGCGAGAGCATGATCCAGCTGCCGGTTTGTCGGGTGAGTTGGATAAAGGGTTGCCAGTCGATTTTGATTAACTGGTCGACCGGTGTATCCAGATGTGCAGAGAAATGATGGGTGTCGGTACTGACCCGGCCCAGACCGGGAAAGTGCTTCAGGGTGGCGTTGATGCCATGTTTTTCCAGCCCTTTGATATACGGCAAAGCGATGCTGATCACAGCCGGTGGTTCAGCAGAGATGGCTCGTATATTAATTAGTGTATGAAAATCCATGGCGGCCGGTGCCTTGTCGGGTTTCAGATCCACCACCGGACTAAAGTTGACCGTGATACCCAGGTCTTGCAATGCCGCACCCTGTGTGTCGCCATAGACAAAGGCGTCTTTGGCAGGTTGTGCGTTATCCAGCAGCGTACTCAAGGCCGGCTGACTCTCCACTAATGGACTTAATCTGGATACCGGCCCACCCTCCTGATCCGTGGCAACAATCAAGGACGGCAATCCGGCCTGCTTGCGCGCAGTCTGTAATTGCAGAATAAAGTCGCGAACCTCGGCAGATGTTTTCCCTTCAATATTGCGTCGCGTAATAAATATCCCGGCAATACCGTTCAGGGAGAGTTTGCGAATTTCATCCAGGTCCTTGAAACCGATAACCAAACGCTGGTTCATTGTACGTTGCTGTTGCGTGGGCTGGTTCAACACGGCGGTTTTCTGCAAACGATACTGATAGACGGACAGATTGATGATAAGGAGGATGATTACCACCGACGGCAATAGCATATAGCGATAACCGGCCTGAATCTTCATGGCAATCAATATGGCCAAAATCCACAGCACATTAAGCAGGAACAGTTCATAACCGCGAATCGGCAAAAGGTGGGGATCGCGCAGATTAAAGCTCCAGAACAGGCCCGTTAGAAAAAATGCCACCACCAGAAAATGACCAATTATTCGCATTATGTTCTCGTCCGGAAAATATCCGCAAAGTATAACACCGATACCGATAGTACCTAATTGAGGGATATCCGGCGTGATTTCACCGCCGGGACTGCGTCAGACAGGAATATTCCCTCTCCCGCCTTGAACTATCTGCTACAATCCCCATCACAAGACTACCAACGGGGGCGACCTGGCTTCGACGCGGGTTACAAAACCGGAGGTGCATGCCGAGATGCAGAATCTCGTAAATACTCTGCAAAAACTTATAGTTGCCAACGACGACAACTACGCTTTAGCTGCTTAATAACCAGCTCGAAGCCTTCGGCCTGAGGTGTGCCTGTACGCGCAGATAACCGGAGTCATCCCATACAGGATCGCGCTGAAACTTGTTCGGGGTGGATGCGTTAAACTCTTACCGGAATCGCTTTTGGTTTTCCCTGCCTGTCGGGTAGCCTTGAGTTAAACTAATAGACAGTATAAGCATGTAGAGCCGATGGCAGAGGACTGGCGGACGCGGGTTCGATTCCCGCCGCCTCCACCAAACACAAAACCACCCTTATGGGTGGTTTTTTGTTTGGTCGAATTGGAGATGAAACCGCGTAGCGGGGGCGATGACGTGCAGAGATGCACTAATGTCGCGATAGCACAGGGAAGTGCGAGAGCGACACCCGCCATTCGAGGAAAAACCAGCAAACCTGCTGTCCATCACCCCACCCTTCCTGTCCATCTCCCCTTGCCGGGTATTCCTGCCTCGTCTTACAAGTCATGAAACCACAGCCAACATCCGCCACTTCCTTCCCTTCACTTTAGTAACTTCTTGTATTTTCGATAATTACTGGCCGTCTCAGACTTTTGTGCACGGCCATAGCCTGATTTGTTGCGTTTTGCTACAATTTATATCATTACGCAACAATCCAAGGAGTAATGTATGCCTTCTGCTGCCCTGCGTTTAAATGAAAAACTGGTTCTGGAGGCCGAGGTTGAGGGCCGTCTGTTCAAGCGTTCCGCCCCCAAGCAGATCGAGTTTTGGGCCGAGTTGGGCAAGACCATCGCCCAGCGGATCAGCAGCCATGATGTGATTGCCCTGCTCCAGGGGATCGCCGAGGTGAAGGTCGAGACCATCTCTGCCGGTCCGCTTGATCCGGATGAGGTATTCAGTCGGATAGAAGCCCAGCGCACCACTCCGCACGTGTCCCGAGGCGGGGTGGTTTACGAAGCCAGTCGGACCCACCCCGGAATGCTGGATCGCATTCAACCCGACGGCAGTCGTGATACCGGTCATTTCCACAACGGTCTGTTCACCCCCAGCAAATGACTGATCGCCAGGTCTGGGTACTGACCGGCGGTAATGGGGCCGGCAAGTCGACTTTTTACCAGCGCTTTCTCGCCCCCGGCGGCCTGCCCTTCATCAATGCCGATATCCTGGCCCGCAACATGGATGCGAAAAATGCCGAGGCCTTGAGTTATGATGCCGCGCTGATGGCGGGTCGCTTGCGCAGTGAACTGCTGGCCCGCGGGGTGAGTTTTTGCTTTGAGACGGTCTTTTCCCATCCCTCCAAGATCGATTTTATTGCTGAAGCCAAATCCAGAGGCTACCAGGTGATCCTGATCTACATTCACCTGCTCAGCGCTGAACTCAATCAGGCCCGTGTGATACAACGGGTAACGGAAGGCGGGCATAACGTTCCGCCGGAGAAGATCACTCAACGCATTCCCCGCACCATGCAAAACGTCAAACAGGCACTGCCGCTCACCGACATCACTCGCTTCTACGACAACTCGTTGCATGATCAACCCTATCAGCCGATTGCTGATGTTCGCAATCACACCCTCACACCACTGGTCGATCCCCTGCCGGAGTGGGCCAGACTGATGTTGATGGATTATCTGGTGTAATAAAAACTTCAGACACGAGTGACAGTGATATGGGTAATCTCACTCGGCGCCAGCACACGTAACGGCGGTCCCCAATACCCTGTGCCGCGACTGACGAAGATCTGTTTGTCTCTGGTATGGTTGTAGAGACCAGCCAGATAGGGCTGGTCGGTCATGACCAGCAGGCCGAAGGGAAATATCTGCCCACCGTGGGTATGGCCACTGAGCATGAGGTCGCAGCGATAGTTATCCATGTGCAACATCATCTTCGGTTGATGGGCGAGGACAATACAGGGTTTGGTTTGGTCCACATGTTGATAACACTTTTCCTGATCCGGTTGATAAAGTCCGGTGCGGTGTCCTATTAGGTCAGTCAGTCCGATGAGATTGAACTGTTTCTCCCCTTCCCCGATCACTGTGCATTCGTTAATCAGCGGGGTAATCCCCAGCGAACGCACATACTCGATCGCTTCGCCCGGCCCGTGGAAGTATTCATGGTTGCCAAGGATGAAATAGGTCGGGGCCTGCAAATCCTTGAGTGGATAGACATCGTATTCGATGTGACTGATGCGCAAGTCAAACAGATCACCGGTGATCACCACCATATCCGGTTTGAGGCGATTAACCCGTTCCACCAGTCGTTCCATGAAGTCACGCTTGATGGTACGTCCCACATGCAGGTCGGTCAGTTGCACAATGGTGAATTTATCAAACGGGAAATCCCTAATCTTTACTCGTACAGGGTTGATAGCCGGGTCTTTCAATCCCTGGCTCAGGCCCCGAAATAAATAGGTAAAGGCCGCAATCAACATGGTCACATCAAAGATCAACTTCACTGTGCGACGTTTTTCCTGATCAAACGGTACACGTTGTGAGACGGTGACAGTCAGGTCGTAAATCACGGCGATGACAAACATCATAAAGGTCAGTCCCACAAAGGAACTGGTGATCAGGTAGAGTGTCGGTGAATCAGGGATAAAGCCGGTCATGATATCAAGGATAAAGAATATATCGCCCAGCATGAGGGTCATCGGGATCAGCACCAGATACTTGCCATGCCGATAATGCAGTCGGCGCAGGCAGCGCCACCAGATATAAACATTGAGACAGGCCATGACAACAAGAAAGATGATGGCAAACATGCAAAATTATCCCGCTATGCTTCAATTTTCCAGAATGTGTATCAGTATACGCAGCTGTACAGAAACAGTATATTGCTGTTTGTCTCGATCTGTATCTGATTGTATCGGTTCTCATTAACAGAGACTTGTCAGCACCACCCTGCGGGCCGTATCATACCGGTGTCCGGTCCGTAACACCGCCCTTCCGTTTTTTCAAGGAGTGTGAAAATGATAACGTATCTTTATTGGTTTCTGATATTTGGTTTGGTAATTGCCCTGCTCTACGGTGTGGGTTACAAACTGACCCAGTGGAAAGGGGCGCTGATTGCATCTGCCATTATTTTCTTGATTGGTACCGTTGCTTATTATTTCCATTTTCAGCAAATCTTTGTCAAACGCTTTGGCGGCGTGATGACCATCAAGGTACCGGAAGGACAGTTCCACATTACCGCTACCTGGAAGGATGATAACCTGTGGATCGAAAACTATGATCCAAAAACCAATACCTGTCATTTCAGGGAATATTCGCGGGGGAATTTACTGGAGGGCCAGGTGATCATCAATAACTGTAATCCCCTGCAACGTCAGGCGGAACTTCCGCCTCAACCCGCTGCACAAACAACCGCGCAGTAATCGGTCAGCCGGTTCTTTTCAACAAAACGTTACGGTTGGCATGCCATTCCTTTAACCAGTAATTGCGGATACAACGGTTAAAAAGCCCAACCCATAGTGCATCATATTGCCTGACCAGGCCAAGATTAATCTCGGTGATGGCACGCAACACCTTGTCCCGATCACCGACACCTTTGTTTTGTTCCAGTATGCTGTGGAAGGTATCTACAATCGCGGCAAGCTTGCCCTGTTCGCTGATATTATCCCCTTTGAGTCCAAAGGGATAACCGGAACCATCCAGCCTTTCATGGTGATGCAGCACCAGCAACTCGGTTTCATCGGAACCCGGCATGGCATGGGCCAGTTCGGCGCCTTTCACCGGATGCAGTTTCAATTCCTCAATTTCATCTTGACTGAGTTTTCGTTTGCCGGTCAGCAGATCGGGGACTGAGGCCAATGCAATGTCGTGCAGGCAGATCCCCTTGAACAGCGACTCCTGACTGACCGGCAGACCCGCCATAATATTCATCGCCATGGCCAGTTCGAGCAACACACCGGTATGTGAATCATGATGCCGGGTGGCTTGATCAGATATCTTGCCCAACAGAGCCAAACAGTTTTCCTGTTTGGCATTCTTGATATAGTCTCGTGCCTGCAGGAGAGGATTCCTGATGGTTTCCGGGACAAAAATATCAGGCCCCGATACAGTTTGAATGGCCGGCTGCTCACTACTGTCATCTCCGAATAACTCTACACCATCATCAAACAGGTCCACACTGTCGCCAAACAGATCAATATCACCGCTCGCAGCAGATTGTTCGCTGAGTTCCCCGATCTCCTGTTGCATGGCTGCCACAGCATTTTCGATGCCCTGACTGATCTCGGCAGGATTTTTCGCCAGAATGATGTATTGCAAGGCCACCAGGATCTGTTGCGTCTTGCGCATATCGATAAAAAACCGGGTCTCGATTTCATAGGCCAGAGCGAGAATTTTATCGATCAGGATGAGCATAAATTCCGTCATACTGACCGGATAGACTTGCCAGTCGAGTAATAGATCGAGACCTTTCAGGGTATCTTGCAGACTTTCAGAAATGGGTACCAGATCCAGTTTGACCGAACTCATCCAGAGTTCCTGGAAGATTTGCCGTATCTGCTGTACGGCATCCATATCATTCGGTGTCCGTTCCAGCGTAATCGCCAGCATCTCCAGTTCCTGGTGCGCCCATTGCAGCTCCTCCCGGTATTGCACCAGGATTTCCTGATCAAAGCTGACCGGAAATTCGAAGCTCATTGAATCCATCCCTTCCATGTAAATATCTGAGTAAAATTATCGGCAGATACTTTGTTTCAATAAGTAATAAAATGCACGAATTCGGAGCATAACAGCTAAAAAGTAAGGGAAAATGCCGCCGTTTGCTACTGTGCCGCTACACAGATATCTGCATAAAACAGTGGTATCAACATCACCAAGTCTGCTGAATCAGTCCTGGCCGGATGAATTTCTTACGCCTCATGACAAATGTTCAAACAAATTTTCCATAGCCAGAATCCTCCCATAACCAATTATCTATATTATTTGTAATGTTTTATCGGCAGGAAGATAAGTCAACTGTTGTTATTCCCGACGACTGACTGTCGCACTGTGTCACGTTTTCGCCTCGGCTGGGACATATACCGTTTGATGACGATCACACATTGCATGGACATGCTTGCCTGGCTGCGAGAAATATCAGACATGATGAAGATATCCGCTGTTTGTGTGATACAGCCACATAAATCGTTGTTTGTATAAACATCATTTTTCCCGTGCGATACCGGTCAAACACAAACAGGCATATAATACGGGAACGCGTTTCCGTCTCCTGCAGGAGGTACTTTTATGCGTCGCCTGTGCTTTGTCATACCATTGACTATCGGGCTGGCAGCCTGTGCCGGCAGCAGCGCCTTCCCACCCACTTCACCCTATTATCGTATACCTGCCGGCAGCCGGGTTATTGTCAAACAAAGCTTGCCCATACCTGCCAACCGCTCACGCGCCTGGATCCAGTACGGGAAAGTCATCCACAAAAAAGAAAGAGACCAGTACTATCCACATTGCTGGTTTTTATCACACAAGCGTTCCGATTCGCCCCGTGAAATAAAACCGGATACCTTCACCGTCGTGGAAACCCGCAAGCTGGAAGAATATGTTGCCGATCAACGGTCGTTCCGACTGGCCGCTTCACGACATCTCGGTGGTTTGTTTGCCCAGGACGGTGCAACCGCGATTGAATACATCACCGAGATCCGCATTACCTCAAGTCGCCAACCGGATATTGCGGTGCTGAGTTGCAGCCAATGGTCTGACCCATCTGATGCACAACACATGACCCTGCTCGAGATCAATCAGGTCCTGGGTGAACTGGCCGTCATTGAGCCGGCCGAGGCAAGCACCGCACCATAAATACCTGCCGGATCGCCGGACCACGGGACTGGAAATTCAGGGATAAAAAACTGGACAAATGCTCTTGTCAGAACCATATTATTAGTGCTTGATTTTATTTATAATATCCATAATTCCTGTAGAATATTGACGACGATTTTTCCTGTCCCATATGAGGCCTGACTTTGAAGAAACCAAAGAACGACCGCGCCCTGCGCTTTTATAACGAAGTACTTGGACTTGAACACCTGCACTACGGTATCTGGAACGACGACGATGAACTAACCATCGCCAATCTGAAGCTTGCCCAAAAGCGTTATGAAGATCTGCTCGCTGACAACATCCCCGCCGACGTAAAAACCACACTTGAATCCGGTTGCGGTACCGGTGCCATGTGGACCCGGATGCTGGCCATGGGACTGGACGCCGAGGCCCTGTCACCGGATGTCAACCAGATGGAAATGCTCACCAAAAAGATCAAGGCGCCGTTTCACTTCTGCCGCTTTGAGGATTTTGAACCAAGCAAGCAATATGACATGGTTTTGATGAGCGAATCCTGTCAATACGTACCGCTGGATCAGATCTTCAGCAGGGTCAAACGCTCACTGCGTTCCAAAGGCTACTGGATGATTTGTGATTACTTCACGCTGGATAACGCTGAAGGTGTCATGGCCAAGAGCGGTCACAACTTCAACAAGTTCATGCAATTGGCCAGAGAGAACGGCTTTGAATTGCTGAAAGAGCGTGATATTACCCGTGAAGCCACCCGCACACTGGACTTCGCCCGGGATCTGGTTCGTAAAGGCCGCACCGGTGTTGATATCATCACCGAAAAATTCCGGCATGATCATCCGCTCATGACGCGTTTTGTTGGCTGGTTGTTACGCAAGAAAATTCGTAAATTAAATGAAAGCGAAGAACTGCTGGACAGTAAAAAATTTATGGCGGGCAAAAAATATATTTTTCTGTTATTCCAGCGCGGCGATTAACCTGTAAGCATACCGGCGCTCCAACCGCCGGTATCCGCCTTTCAAACAATAATCTGCATTATCTAAAGACAATAACAATCACCCGACACGCTGCAATGCTTCCGCAGAAGTCTGTTTTCAATAATAGTTGTCGGCAGGATCCACGCTGAACCTCAATTGGTCAATGCTGTCATTAAAGTCATCAGGATCATAATGCAGTCGCCTGTTGTGTTCAGCCAACATTTTTAAAAACTCTTCCTTGCACATCTCCGTCGACTCACCGTCGAAGACAATTGAAAGCCTGCCCTGGTTGTAAAGAGATTCCACCAAACTTGCTAATAACTCCTGTTCAGTCAGACCAATGGCGTTGGCAATATGATCAGGAATGTCTATTTTCATCGCTTATCCATACTGAGAAAGATATATTTGTAATCTCGGTTCGTGGTTACGTCACAGCGCATTCGAATGCTTGAATAGCTCAATTGTAACGAACCGATTGCGAAAAAAAAACAAGACAAATGATCAGGTCGTCTCCAAACCTGTCAAATTTGGCAGTAATTGACTTTGATATTGCGGTATCAAAGAAAATATTAATCAGCACTCAACACATGGACCGATTCGGCTTTTATTCAGCGATATGCTGCTGTTGTAAAAAGATCCCGGGTGATCGCTGCTATCGCCAATTCTAATTTTGTTGTCCTGTTTAAACCCGGGGCCGAAATCGGCAGTGGTGGTCATGCAACCCGTATGCGTCCCGAGTTTATTCAGCAACCGGTGACAGTGAATTATCTGCTGATAGCGTTGAGCAGAGAGTCAAACAGACTGGAACGCAGCGCCATAACCGTGATCAACAGGCTGTCCGGCAACAATTTGAAAAAGTATTTAATGTCTGTCAAAAGCTGCCGCATGATGTTTCCTGAAAAATGCTAATCATTGCGCCGGTATGTGTTGCACACACATATCGGTTCAGCCACCTCCTCAAACAAAATTGGTACATGTCGGCGAAACTTGACGCAATCCGACACAGTGAACTTTTAACCCTTGTCTTGCGATACATCGTCTCAAACGGAGCACAATCAATCCAACCGCTTACATGAGTCGCAAGCACCTTGCGGCATGCCCTGTTTACATATTTATTTTGCGGATATCAACCTGGAACCAGGCAGTGGTTATCCTCTCTTGAATGTGGTGATGGCCGATGCTCACCCCACGACCTGATTCCCGTGAAAGGTAAATCCCGCACAGATCACCGGAGTTCTCACCGTTTACCACGAATCAGTACAGCACTTGCAGTTCATTCAGCTGCAATTTGTGATATTTTGTTAAATTATTTTTATTGGTCGGCATGATGGCATATACAGTTTATTCTTTATAAAATGTAAATAAGTGATAATTACAACATCAATGTTAAGGGCCGGCGATTGTAATGAACTTCAACTCTGACATATTAACCAAACTGTCGCCTGAAAAAGAATTTCGCCGTCGCATGTGGACCATCAACATGGTCACTCTTGCCTTGCCGCCACTTACCGGCATATTTATGCTGAGCTTTGTAGGTGTATTTCCCTTTCCCCAGGTATTTTATCCATTTACCGACTACGCTCTCATTGTTGTTCTCTCGGCGGCTACACTGGGTTTCTTCCTGACCAAGCGGTTCCTCAGTGATGTGGTAACCCTGGCCAATGATCCCGCGCGACATTTAAACACCCGCAAACGTCTGCGGCTGTTACCACTGTTTTACTTCAGTCTGTTGTTTCTCTACTTCGCCGTTGGACTGGTCAGCACCCTGTATTCTCTTTCTACATTGCACGGTTACAACTATCCGCCACAAAAATATGTCACCAGTTTTCTCGGCGTGATCCCCGGCGGATTAATAACCGCTCTGCCGATCTTTTTTTATCTCACCGACACACTGGGCCGTTATCTGGCCCCCAAGGGCATTCAGGAATCGGTTGCCCCTATCCGACTTAAACTGATTGTCCTTGGCCTGTTTGTCCCGGTGCTGATCGATACGCTGTTATTAATGTATTTTTATGACCGCACCGGCTATCTCTCGACCGAAACCATTGGTATCTGGTTCTTTTTGGTCCTTATTGCTGCCGCCGGTACTTTAATGGCCTGGAGCAGTTTCCGGCAAAGTATGTCCCCTTTCCGCAATGCACTGGTACATGATGAACATGATCACAGCAACGTCAGTATCGTGCCCCAATCTCTGGATGAATTGGGGCTGCTAAGTCAGCAATGGCGGGAACTATGGTTGCGGGCTATGAGATATGAGCAACAACTATCCGAACAGAACACCTTGTTAAAAAATGGCATTGTTAAAAGTAATCAAGAACTTGAATCTGAGAAAGAGTTATTTGGCAAGATGCTGAAAAATACTTCGGCATTTTTATTGGTCCTGGATACCCAGGGAATAATTTTTCGCTATAACCCGGCATTTGAAGAAGCCACCGGCCACCATTTCCCGGATCATCTGCACAAACCGGTATGGGAATGGCTGATACCGAAAGACGGTACACAAAAAGCCCGTAATGCATTCTTTCAAATCATCAATTCCCGCACCGACTCCAAATACGAAGACTACGTTTTAAAAAGTAATGGTGACAAACTACTGGTTACCTGGAATAACTCCTGCATCATGGATGCACATAACACTGTCCAGTTTCTGGTCGCCGTCGGTATCGACATCAGTAAACGGCTGACCATGCAAAAAGAACTGGAGGAAGCCAAAGAAACCGCAGAGCAGTCAAGCAAGGCAAAATCTGAATTCCTGTCACGCATGAGTCATGAGTTACGCACGCCCATGAACGCAATTCTCGGCTTTGGCCAGTTATTACAAATGGACAATAACAATTTGAGCGAGACGCAAATACACCATGTGGAAGAAGTCATGCAGGGAGCCGAGCACCTGTTGGAGCTGATCAATGAAGTCCTCGATCTGACCCGCATTGAGGAAGGACGCTTTGAAGTGCAGCTCGAACCGACTGACATATCTGACATCATCACCGAATCAGTTTCCATGTTATTTCCATTGGCTAACAAGAATGATATCGAATTGATCAACATGCTGCCCTCAGGGACCAGCTATATCGTGCAGGCGGATCGCTTGCGCATAAAACAGGTCTTTATCAACCTCCTCTCCAACGCGATTAAATACAACAAACCGAAGGGACAGGTCATTATCAAGCACAGCCGGCCTGATGAACACACACTGCGTATTGCGGTAAGTGACAGCAGCGGAGGAATCGAACCTTCACTGGTCAACAAGCTGTTTACCCCCTTTGAACGTCTGAACCACCAAAATAACCACACTATTGAAGGTACCGGCATCGGACTGGCACTGAGCAAACGATTGGTGGAACTCATGCATGGCCAAATCGGACTCGAAAATCGACCCGGTACAGGTTGCACCTTCTATTTTGATCTACCGTTTGTAGCACAATCATCACAGCCCCCCCCCTCAAACGGCACCAATCAAAACCAGCACAAAAGCAAACAACGTCCAACCAAACGCTATAAAGTGTTATATGTCGAAGACAACCCACCCAACCTGCGTTTGGTAAGCTCTGCACTTGAAATAAGAAGCGACATCCAGCTCATCAGCGCCCACACCGGCACCCTGGGACTGGACATGGCCATGATCCACATTCCTGATCTTATCCTGCTGGACATCAACCTGCCCGGTATGAACGGCATCGACATACTCGCAGAACTGCGACACAACGGTCAAACAAAACACATACCGGTTATCGCCATCACCGCCAACGCCATGACAAGGGACATCGAACATGGCAAACAAATCGGATTTAATGAGTATCTGATCAAACCACTGAATATCAAACTGTTCCATGACGTATTGCTTGACTATCTGCCGGAAGAAACAACTGACAGCATTGAATAGAATTAATAAAGTCTTCTCCGTGCAGACATGTCATGTAATTTTTGTATCGCCGGGCGATGTCGGCATTGCTGTTCAGTCCCGGCCTACAGGGTCTGGATGAAATATACAATTGAGTCCGGTTTCATTATTTTCCTTTTCTGTATTGCGTTCTATCTCTGATTAATTTGGTTTGTTCTGTGTTCTCTGTGCCTCTGCGAACTCTGCGTTATGCTCCATCAACGAGATATGGCAGAGCCATTCCCACGCAGAGCATGGGAACAAGTCACAGAAGTGATAACAATTTCTTTCTTTGCATTCTCTGCGCCTTTGCGTTCTTTGCGTTATGTTTACGGCAACGAGAAGAGGCACATCCGGTTCCCAAGCAAATATGGGACACAATAAAAAAGGGCAACGACTTGCGCCGTTACCCTCTTACTGCCGGTGGATGGTTGTCAGTGTTTACCCGGTGTCAGTGTTTTACCGCGCCGTTCATGGGCGATGTAGGCAAGCATGTTGGTCATCCGTGGATCATTCGCTGCCAGGTCTTTGCCTTCCAGCGGGTTGCGTATGCACCAATTGACCATTTCCCACATTTGCGCGACCTTGCCCAGTTGTTTCTGGAATTTGGGATAGGTCTCCGGGTGGGTGTTGGCGCCATTGGGATGACATTGTGCACAGACGATGCCATTGCTGCCCAGCTTTGGATCGGTGAAGACGTCGCGGCCTGCTTTTACTGCCGCCATGTATTCAGCCTGCCAGCGTTGCAGATCCTGTTTGGTGAATTCGTCGGCGGTCACCCCGCCGCCGATAAACAGCGCCAGCGTTGCGCAGGTCAGTTGCAACATTTTTTTCTTGTTCATGATTGTTGCTCCTCTTAATAGTGGTCCTGTGGGGGGATACGCTTGCCTTTGGACTGGTATTGCTTGTCCTCGGGTCGTTTGCTTTTTGTGTTGAAGGCAACGGTGCGCGTATTGTTTTCCGGTAACTGGTATTGCACGGTGCTGTTACCACTCCACACATCAATGAATTGCCAGCCGGTGGCATCCCGTTCAAAGAAGGGATCGGCGCGGTTCATTTCCACGGTGAGTTTAGGCAGATGACTGCCCGCCTGACTATAGGTGGACGGGTATGGCCAGGGCCATGCGGTTGCCATCACAGAATGGAAGCTGATATTGCCGATCTGGTTGTACTGGATTTGATGCACATGGCCGTAAAAGACATTGACCTTGCTGAAGGGTTTGAGCAAAGCCTGGATCTGTTCTGCATCGTCGGTCCAGAAGTTCCAGCCCTTGTAGATCTTTTGCAGGGGTGAATGGGAGAAGATCACCAGCGGTGTATCCTTGCTCACTTTATTCAGATCCTGCTTTAACCAGGCACGTTGCGCGGCGCCCACCATAAAGGGTGATCCCAACGGGTTATCCAGTCCCGCCATAACGCCCATACGCTCTTCGCCGCTGGACCATTTGTTTATCCACTTGTCGTCCACCAGGATACTGTTGAGCACAACGAAGTGAACACCCTTGTGATCAAAACTGTACCAGTGCGGCCCCAGTTGTGATTGCCAGTATTTACCCAGGTCCAGATAGTAATCGTGTTCACCCAGAACATAATGGACCTTGTGTTTGCAGGCGGACATGATCTCCAGACCATGATCGATTTCCGGCTTGCTGCCCAGTTGTGCCAGATCACCGCCATAGATCACGAAGTCGGGTTTGGGGTCCAGCATGTTGCACTCGGCCACGGCCCGAATCAGGCCGCGATCAAAACTGCGCACAAAGCTGTTGCCCTTGATCTGCTGGATATGTGAATCCGAGATATAGGCAAAGGTGAAGTTTTCCGTTTTGGTCTTGCCAAAGGCAACCTCGACCAGACTGACGGGCAGCACACCACCGGCCAGCAATGCGCCTGCGCCTTTAAGAAAATTTCTGCGTTGCATGGTGTGTTCCTCCTATTTTTTATGTTCGGGGCTGGTGAGAGCTTCAAGAAAGGCGACCAGATCGTCGATTTGATCATCACTCAGATCGAGCGGACGAATACCACCACTCTGAAAATCAAAGAACGGATCACTTTCTTTCACACGGCCGCCGTTGTTATAGAAGACCACCACGTCGCGCAATGTCTCCATACTGCCGTCATGCATGTAGGGTCCGGTGACAGCGACATTACGCAAGGTCGGTGTCTTGAAACCACCCAGGTCGCGCAGTTGCGTACTGACGGCAAAACGACCAAGTTCAGAGGTGTTTTTATTCGTCAGCACTTCCACATCCACATCGATACCCTTCTTGCGTGCCGCCTGATAGGCATTGGCCAGTTCCTTCACATCCTTATTGATCCGATCAAACCCGACGCCCAGGTTATGGAAGCGACTGTCTGTAAACAAAGCGTGAGTTTGCGAGATGGTATGACAGGAGACACAACGCCCCTGACCGAGAAAGACCTGCAGGCCGCGCTGCTCTTTTTCATTCAGTGCGGATTTATCACCGGTAAAGTAGAAACGATCAAAGGGTGAATTACCGGAGATGACCGTGCGTTCGAACGATGCGATGGCCTGTTGTACGTGTTTCATGGTGATCTGCTTGCCACTGGCCTTGAATACCTTCTTAAACAGCTTTTGGTATTCCGGATCGCTGCGCACGATCTGCAGGATCGGCTCATGATTCTTTAAGCCCATCTCCACCGGATTGATAAACGGTCCGGCAGACTGACCTTCCAGATCCGGTTCACGGCCGTCCCAGAATTGTTTTTCCATGTAGGCGGCATTGACCACTGTCGGCGCGTTACGGGTACCGGTCAGTTTTTTGATGCCTTCCGATACTTTTAAGGGACTGTCGGTAAAGGCCCTGGCGGGATCATGGCAGGTGGAACAACTCACCGTGCCGTCGGCACTGAAGCGTTTATCGAGAAACAGCTTCTCGCCCAGTTTGATTTTGTCGGGACTTTGCGGGTTATTTTTTGGAACCGGTACCGCCGGCAATCCCACGGGTGTTGCAGCCTGCACAACCGTGGTCAACACCATTGCCAGAATACCGGAACAGACCATGATCACTTTCATCCTGGTTTCCTCCTCATCGGGTTATTGTTGGATTGATGCCGGACCACATACACCCCAGGCAGATGACCTTGTCTGTTTATTTAATTAGACAAAGTCTAAATTAATCCTAGCCTTCTACAGTTTTTTGATCAAGTCTAAATATTTTTTTAATCTATTGTTATTATTATGTTTAATTAACACAATTTGACAGTTGGAACTTGTTGCCGGCTGCTTTTCCACAATTTAAAAGCCCTGTTCCCCCAATTGATTGATAGTTACAGTTGTTAAATACGAATTGATTGGTAACATCTATATATGAACCTCCGCGACCTCCAGTATGTCATCGCCGTGGCCGAGACCCACCATTTCGGCAAGGCCGCTGAGCGTTGCTATGTGAGCCAGCCGACCCTGAGCGGTCAGATCAAGAAACTGGAAGATGAGTTGGGCGTTACCCTGTTTGAGCGCACCAATCGCTCCGTGGAAATCACACCGATCGGAACCACCATCCTGAACCACGCCCGCCATCTGATGGATCAGGCCGAGGCGATACGTCAGGCGGCCCAGGCCTGGCAGGACCCGTTGGCCGGCCCGTTACGTATCGGCGCCATTCCCACCCTCAGTCCCTACCTGATGCCCCTGATCCTGGTCCCACTGCGTCAGCAACACCCCCAACTCAAGCTGGTCCTGTCTGAGGAGATGACCCATATCCTGCTGGATCGTCTGCGTCGACACGAAATCGATGCCGCCCTGCTCGCCACACCGGTTGAAGAGCCGGACCTGGCCGTGATGCCACTGTTCGATGAACCTTTCTGGCTGGCCCACCCGGCGGATCACCCGTTTTATCATCTGGATGAAATCAGTCAGGCCGATCTGGATAACACGCAGTTGTTGCTGCTTTCTGAAGGACATTGTCTGGCGGATCAGGCCATGGCAGTTTGTCATCTCAAGGAACGCCCCGAAACAGGCGAAATGGCCGACCTGCGTGCCGCTTCACTGGAAACCCTGCTGCAACTGGTCAGTGCCGGTTTTGGTTCCACACTCGTCCCCGCCCTGGCTCTGGGCGGCAGCTGGAGTACGGGGCGTGGCATTGTCACCCGCAAGCTGGACATCCCCAATGCATCACGCCGGGTATCGCTGGTCTATCGGCAGACCTTTCCGCGCAAGGCGGCGCTGGAGGCCTTTGCTGCCGTGATCCACAGCCACTTGCCCAATACCGTCAGGGCCATTTCCAATACATAAAAAAACCCGGCAGGTTGCCCGGCCGGGTTTGCTTTGCAACACGTTGTATCAGCGTGTTTTACAGACTGGATGCATCCGCCGGGTTGGTACCGGCGGCGATCTCATCGGCGTTATAGACACCGTCTTCATCACGATCCAGTGCCAGACGCACGCCATTACCTGGAGGTGTACAGGTGTAGGTGATTTCACTGTCTTTCTTCGACGCCTTGTCACGCAGCTCGGCATCAGTCAGCGGTGCTTTTGCTGCGGTATCGCTCTGGAACCTGCCGTTCACATAGAGATAACCGATGTCCTTGCGCGTCGCGATCAGATCGCATTCACCCAGGGCGGCGCGGGAGATCAACAGGTCGATACGCGGACCCACCACGGCACCATTGGTATCGGTCAGTGTCACCTGTTGTCCGACGATGGGATGCAGGTTGCTGTCGAACACCAGCAGGAACTGCTCCAGATTACGACGAATGGCCATACCATCCGGAGAGATATCCAGATTGGCCGGGTTACCCGGATCCAGCGGTGTCACGGCGCCGGCCGGACGCGGCAGGAAGCCCACGATGTTATGGAAGCGGAAGATGGTATCCACGCTGCCGTCATGGAACATACCGAAACCACGGATCTGATCACCATAGTGCGGGTTCTCGTTACCGAAGAACAGATGATAGAACAACTGATCCGGAGTCATCTCCGGTGCCAGACCGGTGAAAGGATCTTCAGCCAGGAAGTTGTTGTTGTTGGCCATGCCGAACATGCCCACCTTCTGGTACAGGTTACGCAGGTGCGGCACCTTGAAGAACTGGGTCTGGAAGGCAAAGGTGTTTTTACCATCAGTACCGAAGAAGCCCGGTTTGTTGGTAAAGCCATCGTTGCCGTTACGATCCAGCACGTGACAGCCGTTACAGTGATGCACACTGTCCACCACCTTGGTCTGGTCCATAAAGAAGTCACGTCCTGCCGCTTGTACCGGCGTCAGTGAGTTATCCAGTGCACGGTTCGGGTTGGGCGGATAGGTGATCTCCAGGGCAAAGTCAGTGAATTCCTGCATGGCCTGCTCAGTCAGCACCACCTGACGACCAATCAAACCGTGGAAAGCGCCGTTGAAGGACTTAAAGGCGGCCTGTTCGTTATAGACGCCGCCATCCGGTTGCACGGAGGGTTCATCATTGGCACCGGTGCGATCACCGCGCCAGTGCATGGCGCCATGGTTGGCCATACCGCGCATACTCTGGGTGGTCATCGGACCCTTCATGTTCATGAAGGTGGAGATTTCTGACGGGAAACCAAAGTCACGATGGTCGATGGCAAACGGACCCGGATTGGGCAAGGGAGTCCCATCGGGATTACCCAGATCCCAGGCCAGGTTGTCCATGTCACTATAGACGTGGCACAGACCACAGGAGCTGTCACCATGGCTGGACGTCAGTTTGGCATCATATTGATAACGACGACCGGCACGGATGTGCGCCGGTTCCGGGTTATACATGGTGATATGGCGGATTTCCTGTTTGGTATCGGTATTGACCACCGAGATACCATCATCGAAACGGGTCAGGACATAGAGCTGCTTGCGCGCTTCATCCAGCACCACACCGCTGGGACCACCGGCACTCAACATGATCTGATCAGCCGCATTGGGCTGAAAACTGTCGTCTTCCAGTTTGGCGGTATCCAGCACAGCCACCTTGGCGGAACCAAAGCCGGCCACATAAAGTGTTTTACCGTCGGCACTGATAGCCATATCAGTGGGCTGGGCCAGTGATTTTTCCTTTTCCGCCGGGTTGTCGGTACAGCACACCGAGTAGTCGATGTGTTTGTTCAGGTGGCGCGGTTTAACGGTACCGTCCACTACTGTAATCCGACTTTCCACAAAGTGACCACGCACCGTGCTGCCCAGACCACCCGGTCCTTCAAAGCGGATATGGTTCAGGGCCTCCGTGTTACTGACATACAACTTGCCGGTCACCGGATTGGTGATCATATTGAACAGTACCGTACCCACGCCGGCATAACTGCCTGTTTCCACCGGCGGGTTGGCCATGGCATCAATCGTGAAAACGTCCTTATCCGGCAGGTTGAACTTCACCTTGTGATCCCAGATCTTGCCGGTCTCATCCACCCAGTGTTGACCGTTGAATTTCACAATCAAACTGGTGAGTGGCTGCAACAGGCCATTCACGTCAGCGATATGCGGTTCAGGGATACCGTCACCGTTCATATCAACCATAGTGGTCGCACCGGGTACACCGCCTTCCGGTGTGACGATCATTTCCAGCAAGCTGGTGGTTTGGTTACCGGTCTTGAATCCGGCGGCATAGACTGTCTTGCCATCCGGCGAAACGGCCAGGCCGCGTGGTGTGTCGGTAAACAATACCAGCCGGGTCAGCGGATCACCGGTAAGTGAGCCACCCAGATTATTGATATCAAACACCCAGACATCCGCACGCCCGATACCCGGTGTCGTCTGATCACTCAGCGGCACCGGTGAATTTTGGCCGCGGTGGGCGGTGGTAATAAAGGCGCGAGTCTTGCCGGGACCGGCAAAAACCAGATCACGCGGTTCATCACCCACCAGCAAGGTACGCACCACGCGCATCCGGGTGGGGTCTGTGGCATCCACGATACTGACCGAGTCAGACACATGGTTAACCACCCACACCTTATTGTCCGGGGCCACGGCCACGGTCACCGGTTCGATACCGACCACCACCGAGCCCTTGTGGACCAGTTTGTCGGCCTTGATTTCATAGACTTCCAGACGGTTGTCGGGTGTGTTGGCGGCGTATAAGTAGACACCGTTGTGGGACATGGCCAGCGGCTTGACCTGCCCTGCTTCGAACAGGGTATAGCTTTCTCCGGCGAAAACCGGTCCAGCCAGGGTGGTCATGACGATGAGTGTTGAAGAGAAGAGTTTGTTATGTAAAAAACGGAAAAAGCGGAATAAATGCCCTTTCCTCCCCGATTTAAATGAGTCTGTGCGATTCACAACTTGTCTCCATTATTGTCTTTTATCCTGCGGGGGCAGCGGTATCGTCCCCGCTGATCCCCCACCTTGCTCAGATTGAGCGTGTCAATTATCCCATATTCCCACACATTTTCAGTGCCTTCATTGACCCTACATTAGTGAATGTTTTAAAAATTGAGTACTGCATCACACTATCGGTTTTCCCTATCGCCTTACTCGTTTTAAACGATTTTATATATCGACCAGCTATCCCGATAATTCTCCCGTCAACGCAATCAACCGGGGCAACGACCCCAATTACGAGGAGAGAGCAAGATGTTTGAGAATCGCGAAGGTCAAAAGGTCCCGCAAGTGACATTCCGCACCCGCAAGAACCACGAGTGGGTGGATGTTTCAACCAATGACATATTCAAAGGCAAGACCGTGGTGGTGTTTTCACTGCCGGGCGCCTTTACCCCGACCTGTTCTTCCACCCATGTGCCACGCTACAACCAGCTGACACCGGTACTGAAGCAACACGGTGTGGATGAAGTGATCTGTGTCTCTGTTAACGATGCCTTTGTGATGAATGAATGGCAGAAAGAACAGAAGGCCTTCAATGTCACTTTCCTGCCTGATGGTAACGGTGACTTCAGCCGTGGTATGGGCATGCTGGTTTCCAAGAGTGACCTCGGATTCGGTGATCGTTCCTGGCGTTACTCCATGCTGGTGAAAGACGGTGTGGTTGAAAAGATGTTTATCGAACCCAACAAACCCGGCGACCCCTTTGAAGTCTCTGACGCCGACACCATGCTGGCACATATTGCACCGAATGCCGCCAGGCCGCTGGAAGTCACTGTCTTCACCCGTGAAGGTTGTGAGTTCTGTGTACGCGCCAAGGGCATGTTGCATGATGCCGGCATCCAGTTCGAAGAACTGGTGTTGAATCGCGATTACACCGAGGCATCACTGCGCGCCGTTTCCGGTCGCTCGACAGTACCGCAGGTGTTCATCAATGGTCAGCACATTGGTGGCTCGGAAGATCTGGAAAAACACCTGGCCGAAAAGAAGGTCGCCTGACAGTCAGTCCCCTCCCCCGATCTCCAGGGGGAATCCTTTGGTGGCTCATCCACTGAGCCACCTTTTTTTGAATAAGCCTGCGGGGTGAGCAACACCACCCTGCATTATTAACGAGGAATGATTATGAACAAGCAGCATTACGATGTAATCGCCATCGGAGGTGGCAGTGGCGGTCTGGCCGTCGCCGAGCAGGCTGCCCTGTTTGGTAAAAAGGCCGCCGTTATTGAATCCAGACGCATGGGTGGTACCTGTGTTAACAATGGCTGTGTACCCAAAAAGGTCATGTGGTATGCCGCCAATCTTGCCCATGCTGTCGACTCGGCCGGTGATTTTGGTATCCCCGCTTCGCGCGGAGAAACTGACTGGCAAAAGCTGGTCGCCGGTCGTGAACAATATATCACTAACATTAACAACTACTGGAACAGTTATGTGCAGGACAGTGGTATCGAACGCATCACTGGTCACGCCCGTTTTGTCGATGCCCATACAGTCGAAGTGAACGGCGTACAATACACGGCCGATCATATTGTCATCGCCACCGGCGGCCGGCCGATTGTCCCGCCGGTGAACGGTGCGGAGCTTGGCATCACATCGGATGGCTTCTTCGAACTGAAGGAACAGCCCAAACGGGTTGCAGTCATCGGCGGTGGCTATATCGGTGTCGAATTGAGCGGTGTGTTACACGCCCTTGGTTCCAGCGTCACCATCATCGCCCTTGAGAATCGACTCATGGAACGCTTTGATCCGTTAATCAGCCGGGTGTTACAGGATGAGATGTACAAACAGGGCATACACATTGAGACCGGCTTCCAGGTCAATGGCCTGAGCCGTTCGGCAGAAGGATTGCTGGTGCATGGCACGGATGAAAAAACCCTCGCTGCCTTTGATTGTATTATCTGGGCCGTGGGACGCCGTCCCAATACCCTTGATCTGGATTTGGCAAAGGCCGGTGTCAAACTCATGCCCAACGGTGTCATACCCGTGGATGCGTATGAGAATACCAATGTCGCAGGTATATATGCCATCGGCGACATCACCGGCAAAATGCCCTTAACTCCCGTCGCCATTGCGGCAGGACGCAAACTGGCGCGACGTCTGTTCAATGCGGAGGACGTCAAGGTGGATTATGCGAACATCCCCAGTGTGGTATTTGCCCATCCGGCGATTGGCACCGTTGGTCTAAGTGAAAACGAAGCGCGGCAACGCTATGGTAATGCAATAACGGTATACCAGAGTGAATTCACACCCATGCGTCATGCTCTGTCAGGCCATGGTATCACCACTGCCATGAAACTGATCTGCGCGGGTAAAGATGAAAAAGTGGTTGGTATACATATCATTGGTGACAACGCAGACGAAATGTTGCAGGGCTTTGCCGTGGCAATAAAAATGGGCGCCACCAAGGCTGACTTCGATAATACCATCGCCATCCATCCTTCCAGTGCGGAAGAACTGGTGACCATGAAAAAACCCGTCGAGGAAGCACCGCTGCTGCTAAAACAGGCGGGTTAACAAAAGGCCGGGGATATCCCGGCCTGTACCTGTTTACTATCCGGAACAAAACGCCACTACGTGGCTGAGGCCTGTTTGATTCTTTATTCAATGTTGTTATGTACCGCCTGCCGCTGCGCGGCTTGGGCGGGTCACTTTCTCTTGCGCGGCCAAGAAAAGGAACCCGGCTGTTTGGCCGGGTCCGAACACCAAATACAGCATCACGCAGTGATACACAATCAATAAAAATAAAACAGGCGGCGGATTATGCTGCACTAATGCGCCCTACAGGTCTGCGTAGTTTTGGAAAAGGTTTTTGTTATTCGATGTAGTTTTTTCGCCCGCCACTGCGTGGCTGTGGCGAGTGACTTTTCTTTGCGTGTCCAAAGAAAAGTCACCAAAAGAAAGGACACCCAATCGGCGATAACGTGTTTGCGATGGATTTCATCCTGTCATTGGCAGATGGTCCTTCCAAGGACCACTGCCAATGCGCGGCATCCCTGCCGCGATTAATCGATAATGAAATTCATCTCAACCACTCGCCGATAATGGGGCCCGATCCTCGCGGCAAGGTTATTGTTTATCACTAGCTCTGCTTTAAACATGATATTCGGGGGAGGATCATTCCCCTTTGGCTGGTGCGCTGTGAAATTTGGCTTTTAGAAAAAAACAAGCAGGCAGTATGGATACTGCCTTATGAGCAGCCGGGCCAGGGAGGGCCCGTCTGCGAACCTCAAGATAAAAGCCAAACTTCACAGCAAGCCGGCACCAGCCGGGGCGGCCTTCTCTTTGGTGACTTTCTCTTGGCCGCGCAAGAGAAAGTCACTTGCTGTCGGGCAACCCCCGACATAAAAATACAGCATCGCGCAGCGATACACAATCAATAAAAAAAGGCCGGGATGCGCGTATCCCGGCCTGCTTGAGTAAAGCAAACTTAATGCGATTAATTCAGGTTAACTTCCACTCTGGCCTCTTTTCGCAAGTCATCAATCGCAGTTTGCAAGGCTTCTTCCGATTTAAGTTGCAGCAGGTGTTGATGAATTCGCTCGGCCAGTTCCACTTTGGAAACTGTCCGGGCCGGCTGTTTGTCTTCCACCTTGATGATGTGATAGCCGTATTTGGTTTCGACGATCTTTGATACCTGGCCTTTTTTCAGTTTAAAAGCAGCGTCTTCAAACGCCTTGACCATTTTGCCGCGCGGGAATAAACCCAGATTGCCGCCATGTGGTGCGCTTGGTCCGGTGGAGTGCTGTTTGGCCATTTCGGCAAAGTCGGCCCCTTTGTCGATTTGTTGTTTGATTTTTTGCAATTTCTTGCGTGCGGCCTTTTTCTCCTTGTCGGCAGCACCTTCCTTCACACCAATCAGGATATGCCGCGCACTGACCATTTCCGGCGCCTTGAACTTTTCAATATTGTCGTTATAGAACTTGTCGATGTCGGCTGCTTCAACCTTTACCTTCGATAATACATTGGCATGTACCCACTTCTTGGCTGAGAGCTGGTGCTTTAACTCCTGGCGATAGGTTTTCTCATCAAAGCCTTCTATTTTCATTTTTGTTTCAAAGGCTTCCTTGCTGGGATATTGTGCCTGATATTGTTGATAAAGTTTTTCCACTTCATCATCCGTTGCCAGTTGCTTGTCTGCTTCTGCCTTTTGCCATAACAGATTCTGGCCAATCAGGATATCCAGTACTTTTTCCTGTACCTGTTGAAACTTGTTCGGGTCACGAATCGAGCCGATATTGGTGCCCTGCTGTTGCAGATAACCATCCACGGCCTTTTGCAGTTTTATGGAACTGATTTCCTTACCGTTTACCAGTGCGGCCACACCCATCGGCAATGCATGCAACATGGACGCATGGCCCAGGGCTAACAGGACAGTGACAGCTATAATAATCTTGCGCATGATGACTCCTCTTTACTACAAAGAAAACGCCTGTTACTCCAGTGCAATCCAGTCACTGACGGGTTTCAGGGTTTTATGTTGTTGATCAAGTTTAACGATATAGGCGCCACGCAAACCAATCCGGCGACTGCTGCCAAAACTGATCGGTTGGCTCAGTCCGGCATCAAATTCATACAGATGCTCGAGTGCGGTAATGAGGTTTTCCCGCCCCAGTCTTTTACCGGAACGCTTCAGACCTTCTATGGTTACGCGGGCGGCACTGTAGGCAAACAGGCGTATGGACATCCCTTCACGTCCAAAATTGTGGCGCTGCATAAAGCCATAGAAGTCATTCAGGTTTGTCGTTTTATCCGGTGTCACCTGATAGGCGAACACCAGTTTGTCGGCCAGTTCAGCCGGAGCGGTTAAGATTTGGCTGCTGACCAGCATGCCGGGCATATAGACTGACTTGACTTGCAGGCGTGATTTCAATTGGTCGTAGACCGGAATGATCTCCGTGCTGGCACCCAGAAAAAGCAGTTTGACCGGCTCAGCGGTTTTATTCAAACGTTTTACCCAATCATGTTTGTCCAGCCGGTAAGGCAGAATCGTCACATCCTTAATCCCGCTGCGTTGTAATACAGCGGACGCCTGTCGGGCATTCCCGGCATATTGACTGTTTTCCCGATGCAGAATCACATAGCGTGAACTGACCTTGTCCTTGACTGCCTGTTTTAACAGCACTTCAATCTGGGTATCAATACCGCCGTACAGGTAAAAAGTATAACGATGTTCATTGCCAAGCGCGGATAAGTGGTTGGTGAATGGTGCAATTGAAGGAATTTGTAATTTCTCGGATTGCGCAGTCAGCCGCTGATCCAGACTGCCGGAGAAAGAACCAAGCATGGCAAAGTGTTTTTCACCGGCCATGGTCTGTTTGGCAACCCTGTCAAAATCTTCCGCGTCCTTATAGGCAACTTCTTCCAGTTTCAGCTTGCGGCCATAGATTCCGCCTTGTCTGTTGACATCATCAAAACAGGCTTGCAAGGTGGTGCTGATCAGTTTACCCAGTTTGCCCTCCCAACCTTGTTGCGGTTGCAAGGTGACAAAGACGATCTCACTGTTATTGATGCCGGGGTCGTATTCGTTTTCAAGATGTTTCAGGTAGGCAATCAGATCACGCGCATCATGCCGGGAGATGTTGTAGCGCGGCATACTGGAATCCAGCGGATTACCGGCCGGGTCGACGCCCTGGGTAACGGCGCGCAGAAAACTGTCTTCATTATACTTTCCAAATTTTCGCCCGCCGGCAGAGACACCACCGTAGTCTTTGCTCAATTCCGACCAGTTTATATTGGATGGTTTGACACCGCCTTCCGGTCGGCCCTTGCCGTCACGCCCGTGACAACCGACACAGGGCAGACTGTTGGCCGGCATGGCGATGGCGGCACGTCCCACATAGGCCGTCAGGTCCACACCGCTGCTGCGCTGCCCGCTGCGATAGAGCTGTTTGCCCGCACTCAGTCCTGTTGTTTTGTCAACAGATTGGGCATGTAGCGGCCACAGACAACACAGCGCTGCCAGAATGCAATATCTAGCCTTCATCGGCCAGGGTCGTGAGCTTGATGACAATAGCAGGCAATGGTGTACCCGGTTTGATTTTGATCCAGTGACCGGTGCGGGTATTACCTGCTACCAGTAAAGAAGTATGCTCTTCATAATTTTTACTGAAGAAACCGAGTTTGCTGATGATTTTGTTAATGTCGGCCTTGTCACCGGTCAGGAATGACCAGCCTTCAGACAGGGCATGTTGTTTTTTGGCAAATTCGGTCAGGCTCTCCGGTGTATCCTTGTCGGGATTATTGCTGATGGAAACAAACTGTATTTCTTTACCAAATCGCTTGCCCAGACGTTCTTTCAACTGTGTCATCATTTTGGTGGTCAGCGGGCAGGACCCCTTACAATCCGTGTACATGACATTCATGATCACCACGCGACCATCCAGCACATCGGAATAAAAGCGCACATTTTTCCCATGCTGGTTCACCAGCACGGTATCAGTGAAGTAATTCCGCGCCCTTTCCCATTCCTGCTTGCTGATCCGCCTGCTCTTGTCCTGTATGGCGGTATCCTTGTCCGTCATGGCCGCGCTGTTCATGACCGGTAACATTATTAACGTGAGTATGCCTGCAATCAGGCCGGATTTTTTCTCAAAGAATTTCATATTACACCTGTGACTAACCTTGTTTGCGCTGCTTGAGCAGTTCCCGGACCTTGTCGGCAATCACATCCGGTGATGCAAAACCATAAAAACGATACCACTTGTTATTTTCAGCATCCCCCACCAGCACCATGGCGGGATGATCTTCAAAATTGACGGTATACGCACCAAAGGTATTCAGGGCCTGAATCACGTTGTCCTTTTTGCCGGTCAACCATGACCAGCCGTCACCCGCGCCATGTTTTTTTGAGTAGGCCAGCAGACGCGCCGGTGTATCCCGATTGGGATCAACCGTAATCGTCACCAGTTCCACATCCTTGCCCACATGGCCGGCGAGTTTTTTATTTACCTGGGAGAAAATGGCACTCACCACCGGGCAGACCGTGGTGCAGGTGGTATAGGCAAAGGTGACAACCGCAATACGTTTGCCGATGACATCATCCTTCAAGCCCACCGTCTTGCCATGCTGGTTGACCAGACTGGTGTTGCTGAGGTTAACCGTGGCCAGCGCGGCGGATTCCACCTTTTGTTTTGCATGCTGCCGATGATGCGCATGGGGATCATCTTCGGCACTCGCTGCCGTCGCAAGCACACCCAGGATCAGGCTAAACGGAATAATCCGATACAACATGGATACCTCCAGTTTGATTAACTAACGCCGTTTACGACCTGGACCGAAATATAGGGCGATGAACCAACCTTGCTATTGGCTGTATCCGAACCGACGTGGAAATAATACAGACCGGTCTTCGGCAACCGGGTTTTCAATTCGTAAACACCTTCGCTGACCTCTTTGGCGATCGCTTCCTTGCGGTCAAAGGCCGGTGCACGGTAGTAGCGGAATGTCACGTCCTTTAAGCCGATATGCGGCTGATCGGTTTCCGGATTGATCAGCTTGACGCGCACCGTGACCTCTTCATCCACCTTGACCTTGCGCTTGTCTTCCAGATAAGCAACGTTATATTTGTTCCTGCGTTCCGCCGCCAGTTTTGCGCTGGGTTCTGACTTCATGGAGAAGCAATGCAGAATGCTCGGCGATTCCATCAGGAACGCCACATCAAATGTTCCTGCGGCAGGCACCTTGACCTTGGCGCTGTACACACCCGGTTCTTTTTCCTGCAGGGTACGATCAGCGACCTGTACGGCACGGGGACGATGACCATAATTGCGGAAGTTACCCATGGGCGCGTTCATCCCTTCCATGTAGTAGTACACGGTATTGTCAGTCGGACTCACCACCAGCACGGCCGCTTCACCCGGCGCTTCATGGATGGCCTGGGCAATGCTCAGATCAGGCACCTTGCCCGGTGCACCCTGTCCCGCTGCAAAGCTGAGCACCGGTACGGTCTCTTTTTTACCCAAATGAGCCAGCTCAATCAGATTAACCCGTTCACTGCCCAGCGAGCGGATATAGACAAAGGCGCGACTGAAGGCTACCTGATAGGGTTTGTTTTCCACGGCAATGGTGTGTGCAACGGTGTTTGTGGAAACGTCAATCACATAGATTTCATCCTGGTGTGTATTGGCGGCAATCACCCACCGTCCGTCCTGTGAAACACCGATCGGACCAACCCCCTGTTTGACCTTGATGCGTTTGTTCACCTTGTTGGCGGCTGCACCGATAACCAGAATTTCACCCTGCTTGCCATCGACGGCATACAGTGATTCGCTCATCGCGGAATACGCGATGCCGATGGGTTGCTTGATGTCCTTGATGGTTTTGACTTTGCGCAGTTTCGCGGTGTCGAGTACGCTGATGGTGCCGTTATCACGATTTGTGATATAGGCATGCCGGCTGTTGTGGCTGAAGGTCAATTCATGGTGACCTGTGCCGGTTTTGATAAATTTCACCGGCTTGCGTTTCGCAATATCAATAACGGTGACGCCACTGTTGGCTGCTTTGCGGTTGTCATTGGCCACCCAGAGGTATTTTTCATCCGGTTGCAGGCTGATACGCAGCGGCATTTTGCCTGCCTTTATGTAACCCTTGACACTGAAGGTCGTCAGGTCGATCACCGCCACTTCACCAATGGTTGGCAGTGAGACATAGAGTGTTTGTTCGTCTTTGGACTTGGCCCAGTCACCACCCGGTGCTTTCATGTTGATGCTGGTATAGAGTTTGGTGATACCGGTAATGCCGATGATGGGATCAATAACCGAAATGGTTTTGTCCTGATTCATCACCAGAACAAAGTAACTGTTCAAATCCACCATGGGTCGCATACCCACGATGCCTTGTAAATAGAGACTGACGCGATCCTTGCAGTTGTTGATCTGCTTGTCGGATTTCTTGCGGTTCCAGGCCTCGGCCATGTCGATCCAGACGGCCGGATAGATACCCTTAACCGGTGCACCGGTCTGTGCATCCGAAATGCGGAATTTCAATTCAGCGTATTCACCTTCCTGGACCTGCGGGTTGTTCAAGGCGTCAGTGAAAAACTCAATGGACACACCATTTTTAACTTGCTTCTGAATGGTGTTTGCCGCTTGTTTGTCCTGCTTGCCCGGCTCTGTGCCGGTCTGCTGTGCTGCACTGCAGGTCAGGGTAATGGATAGCGCCAGCGCGGACAGGATTTTGATCAACGGCCTGTGCCGGATCAGTTTGAAATGGTCGTTAATCTTTATGGACATGGTATTCCCCCTTGCAACCGTACCCTACGCAGAAATGCCTTTCGCATAGTACTTTCGTACAGTTCTTTTTATCCAACACCCCTGAATAGAAACGGGGCGCAGACTGGAATCAATCTGTGCCCCGTGAGTTTAAAAAGCTGTGGCCGGTTTTCATACCGGCCACATGGCCAGTTTTTTCCGGACCGGTTATAAACCGGTCCGGTTTTGGTTTTATGGAGCTGCCGGCGCCTCAACGCGCAGGATACCCCAGAGACCGCTGGTCAGACCGAATGATCCCTGATCATGGAACAGGTAATCACCCGGAACTGCACCGGCACCACCGGCACCATGCTCAGGCACGATGTCGAAGTGGCCGTTTGGTGTAACGCTTTCCTGCGCACCAAGGTACATCCCGATTGGGTTGTGACCAATGGTCTGCGAAGGAACGGCACCCGCCAGGTACGGATCACGCTGCCAGATATGACCATGCAGTGTGAAGGTCGTACCACGACCTGCACCGGTCGGCTCAAGCAGACGCATATAGACGTCCTGACCGGGAGCGGCGGTGAAGACCGGTGTCACCGGATCACCCAGGTTACCATCAGCTGTTGTCGCTGTTCCGCCATTGGTACAGCAGAAGTTGCTGAAGGCTTCGTGGCTGTTGGTTACACCACCGAACCCGATAAGCCCGAAGGGTGCGTCAGCCGGGAGGCCGAAGCGGAACCACAACGGTTCGGAGCCGTAGTTGATGGCCATCTGACCGGCATCATGGCTGTCTTCCGGTATACCAATACCTTCCGAAGCGATGTTGGGCACGGCAGAACCATCACCAAAGCGGTGGTTCAGACCTTTCTGGTGCACCAGAGCCAGGTCGCGCAGTGTCGTGCCGTTGGCACGGGTCACTGTCGCACTGGTCCGGGTGGCACGCAGCGCAGCCGGATCATTCACCTGATGATCACGCTTGCGATCCAGCAAGGCCAGGTCGGTCGGCCAGGTTGCGCCCTGGGGCACAATCACACCGGCACCGATCAGACCTTTCTGGCCCTGCTTGACCTTGTCAGCCGGGTTCAGGTTGAAACCACCGAACTCAACCGGGTTGGCTATCAGGATCAGGTCATTACCGCCGACACCTTTACCGTTGGTCAACGCCACATCATCCGGATTGTTGGGATCAGCCGGACGGGTGCTCAGATCACCGGCGTACCAGGTGTAGGTCTGCGCCTTGTCCAGTGTGATTCCCACTGGCGGAGCGACTGTCTGCACCGGGTTCAGACCCACGTTGGCACCATCAGACTTGGTCACATCGGCATCCACCAATTGTGAATGCAGACCCACGTGTGATGACGGACGGATCAGGTTGTTGTTGAAGGTGGTCAGACCGGCCGGGTTGAGACGGTCACGGTTAACGACCTGCAACAGGGTGTTGTAACCCGCCAGATCCGGCGCTGTTGCAGGCAAGCGGTTAAACAGCTTGACCTTGATACAGTCACCGGCTGCGGCACGCATGACCACGGGTTCAACCGGGGCTTGCGGTTTCAGTTGCACCGCACAGGCCGGGTTGGCCACGCCGGGACGATTTTTGTTGTCACGACAGGCATTTCCACCCTGTCCCGGAACCGGTTCCAGATCACCTGCCTGGATATACAACAAGGCAGTCGGATCATGTAACGGACCGGACTGGCCGCCCAGATTCAATACCTGGCCGGTACCATCGACCACCACCTGCAACTGACGGATTTGGGTTGGACGCGGGTTATAAACCAGCGTACCACCGGCAGCATTGGGTTGCGCACCCACATGCATGGTTGCGGATGGATCGTTTGGCACCAGGGTGGCACCCACGTTATTACCCAACAGCTCATTGGCGGTTATGGCAATCACATTGAAGTTACGCACCGGCGCATCGAGCGGACAGACACCGTCAAACGAGGCCTTGTTCAGGATACGCCCCGGTGTCGGGTTGGTGTTGTTGGGCAACACTGCCAGATCAGCCTGGACGGCATTGTAGGCACGGATCGTACCCCACATACCGGACCAGAAACCGTCCTGACTGGAGTCAACGGCATACAGATAGTCAGACTGGTTACCGACACTGCCGATATCACTGCCCACCGGCATAGAGAAGGTGAACTGCTCGGAGATACCGTCATTCTGGGACCCACGCCAACCGGAGTTGGGCGCTGCACCATGAGCGGAACCGGCTTGCAGCCACTTCAGACCGTGCAGGATAGCGTTGTGCTCATGCTCGGTCGAACCGGACTGGATCTTCACCTTGATCTTGTCGTTCGGATAGGCACGCAACATCGGTGTGAAGGCATCACCCGGCTGTACACCACCGTTGATCGGCGTGACATAAGGCGTATTACCGTACTGCGTATTGAATTCCGGTATTGCACGGTCAATACGAGTTTGGGTTGCATAGGCCAAATCACCGCCCAGACCATCAGCCTGCGAACCCGGCTTGCCGTCCGGACCCAGTTTAAGCGGGTCAAATACGCGCAGACCGATTGGTTCGTTACGATAGTTCACCACCAGCATACCGACGTCATCCGCAGAGATGGCTTCCGCACACGGACGCGGCGCACCACCGGGACAGAGTACCGGGAAATGCAGGATATCCGGGAAGCTGCCACCGATCGGCTGTTGACGCCAGGACGGATTGATGGAGAAGCGGAAGGTGTCTGTACCGGCGATAACTGCACCACCCGGGCCGATACCGGCGGGGGCGACAGGCTGACCATTGGCATCCAGCGGTACACCGCCGGGTTGAATGGGTTCGCCATTGGGGCCGACACCAACAAACACGCCGGCTTCATAGGCGTGCTGGAAGTCACCGAACTCAAAATAGAACTCACGGAAGGCATCGGTAACAGCACCGTTGGCATCCGTCGTAATAATTTGCGCCTGCCAGCTGGTCGGACCACCATCGTGACGAGTATACATGGGTGTACCCGTTTCGTTGTGGAGCCAGGTGGACTTGGCGGGTTCGGTCAATACAGTGGCATACAGACCAACCTGCTGATGAGTGGACGGACCGTAGTGATCGTGGGTAAAGATGATACCCAGACCGCGATCTTCCCCGGCTGTATTCACAACAGGGTCAGCAAACCAGCGCTGAATGGTGGTACGAGCACCTTTCCAGTGTGGGTTACCCATCGCGCCAAAGTAAGGGTGATCGGCAGGATGTAAATGACCTGCTGCATCTTCCTTACCACTCAGCACCGGGGCTGCGGCTGTATCGTTAAAGGCGTTAATGGCGTGGATACGTTCCTGAACCATACCGGGGCTCAGCGTACCGTCTTCATAGTTCCAGCCATTGCCTGAACCGTCAGCGGACACCAGATCCCACTTGGGCAAGTGGATGTGCTGGCCGATGATATCGGTCGGTGTACGCACCTGATAGTCATCCAGTTCATAGTACTCGGGCACCAGGTTGGTGTGCAGGTACTTGGCACAGTCAAAGGTGTTGAGACGGATAACAAAGGGTTCAGGCGGACGCAGTTTGTTGATGGTCGGCATGACGTCATCCCACAGCGCGATAATACGCTGTTGCGGGAAGTGGTAACCGGCCTTGTTGAACACCGCATCGATCTGGATATTCGCGCCCTTGTAGACACGCGGATTATCCGCACCGTACTGCGGTGTACCGGTGACACTCATACCACCCTGTCCATCAAAGAAATTACCGGATTGACCGGTCAGGAAAGATTTCCCGGTATCATCGATACAGGGTTCCTGATAGGGCGCACTCGGCATTGGCAACGCGCCATTGGTGAGATAGTTGGCCGCAACCACGGTACCATCCATATTCAGGGCAAAGCTGGGATGTTCGCGCTGGGCGTGGAAACGCATGGCGACTTTTTCCAGATCGGTACCTGATTCAGGGAAGTACTTGGGCTTGGCAACCGTGATCACCTTGCTGAAGTCCAGACGGTTCTGGGTGGCCAGCGCGGCACTACCCGATTTATAACCTTCCAGAGAGTGACGCGGCAGACCGCCATCCCAACCACCGGCCTGTTTGGCACTCATGTTGGCCCACAACGGATCACCGGATGCCTTCAGGGCATCGGCTTCTGCTTCGGTCAACATATCCAAAGGCGGAGTCGGCGGACGCTGACCGACGATATCTTCCAGGCCGGCGATCCAGAAGGGGAAACCGGGGTTGATATTACGATCAATGACGTTGGCCTGAGATGATTCAGGAATACCGTCACCATTGGCGTCTTTGGTCTTGATGGTCACACGACCGGGGGTCGGGGCCATGGCCTTGCCGGGTAAGGGCAATACCGCCGGGATTGGGGTACCGGCCAGGATTTCACCATCCGGCAGTGCGCGAGCACCCGGCATGGGCAGACCGCTTTGCAGGGCAAAGGGCGCCGCATGGAAACCGGGCACATCGGCTGTACCACCACTGGCAGACAGTACGGTACCGGTTTCATTGGTATCATGGATACGCCACATTTCCCACATACCCTGGGCAAAGTGCGGATAGAAGTGACAGTGGAAAATCGCGTCACCGGCGGTCTTGTTACGGTTACCACTACCACCGAAGTTGATTTCGTAGGTGTAACCGGAACCAGGACCGATACCCTGGGCGTCAATGTAGTTGGAGTTATCATCATTGGCGTTAAACAGCCACTGGTGATTGTGCAGGTGGAAAATGTGTTGTTCCTTGGGACCTGCATGCAGGTTGCGGAACTTCACAAAGTCACCGGTGTAGCTGTGATGCACGTTGGCCGGATCAGCGGGATACAGGGCCTGGGTGGCCTTGGGTCCTACCGCGACGCAATTATTGAGTGCCGGATCACAGGCTTCCAGACCGGCGTTGGCGGGAATGTCCACCAATTGGGCCGGTTCACCCACTGCCGTTGCCGCCAGGAAGAACTCTTCATAGGCACAGGTCAGACAGTCGTGCATGGGGCCGACGCCCAGACGGTTGGCGATGATTTCGGAACCGATACCACCACTGCCGTAGTTGATCATGAAGCTGTCACGTACACCGTGAATGGTGTGACGCAGGACAGGATCGGCATACCAAAGCGGGAAGGCCTGGGCTGCAGCGGTTTCATCGTGGAAGACCACGGTGAATTCACGGAAGGCTTCCAGACGATTCGGTACGGTCGGGTTACGCTTGCCCTGGCTTTCCAATGGATAGGTGGAAGCCGGGAAAGAACCGTCCGCATTGGGACCGGCGATGATCGCATTGATATCGGAGTGCACGATCTGGTTGCCATCATGCATGTTGATGATGGGCAGACCCGCCTTGCCTTCCTGACACCAAACACCATCACCTGCTGCAGGTGCAGCCGGACCACCGGCACAATCCAGCGGATAGCGTGCCTCGTAGTTAATGATGGGCTGACCGGTTGCGGTTGTACCGGTGGTTGCCAAACGGCGTTCTTCTTCCGTCACCTGGCTGCGGTAGATGCGAGCCTGGGCCGGCTGCACGTTAACCACACCGAACAGACCCACACCGACGTTACCGCCACTGGCTTCACCACCAAAAGCGGCGCCATAGCTGTAGGCCATGAAGGCGCCTTCTTTCTCGGCAAAGTAAGTATAGGTACGGATTTCGCCGGGAGCCGCCAGAGCGTTGGCATTCTTGCCCACGTAGGTACCGTTATCATCAATGCTGTTTACCAGTTGCATACCAAACGGATGGAAGCCGGCGAAACGACCGGCTACCTGATTGTTGTTCTGCATCAAGGGATTTACAGCATTAAAGGGGTTGGCTATGGGTGTCAGCAGGTTATGGAAATTCACCTGTAAACACTCACCGGCCGCCACACGCAAGGTGAGCGGGCGTGGCCGTTTGTCCGGCCGCAAAGCGACCTGGCCTGGCACTGCCGCGCCCCCGCGCGTCAATGGCAGATTTGTTACAGTATTGACCACGTCGCGACGCAGTGCATATACCATATAATTGACGTTCTGCGCCCCAAGGCGATTGAACATCAGGGATTGATCGATTGCGACAACATCGGCTGTCACGGTTCGACTACAGGCAACTGCCGCCTGCGCCGAATCCGAATAGCCAATACTGACGGCAACACCAAACAATCCCAGTGCAGTTACAGAAAAATTCTGTATCCATGCAATGAGCTTGTTTTTGTCTTTCATCTCATGCCTCCCGGGTTAAAGTCTGTGCTTATAAAAACACGCCTGTATTGATAGACCGCACCCGCAACGCAGACGCAGTACTACTGACGGCAGATTATCGGAAGGATTGGTAATTTGTTACTGACCGCGAGATTGGTTTTAGACTACGCTCTTGGTCAGGATAGTGCTGAGCCAAGGGACAGTGCGCGCCTGTACTTTGGTTCAGAATTTCTAAAAAATTGATTTGGACCTGTAATATCTGGCAGTTAATTGGATAAAAATCAAACAAATAAGAACTATCCTTATTGTCACGTACCTGATAGTTATGATAGCTTGTCTACATAATATGTCGGGTTTAAAATGATCCAAATCAAGTAAAATAAAAAAACTGTTACAATATTTATAATAATTCTAAATAAACAGATAAAAAATATAAATATTAGAAACAGTATAAGTTACAGAGATCAGGAAGATTGGTAACGTCGGACGCTGTCGGGTGATTTCGTACTACATGTAAAACTGTACGTCCTGGAAAGAGGAAGCCAATGAATACGACGAAAGAAATCAAGGTCGCAATCTGCGACGATCATCCTGTTATCCGCTATGGATTGTCACAAATCATCAACAATGAACCGGATATTCACGTTGTTGTTGAAGCATCAACACCTGAAGAACTAATCAGCAACTTCGAGAAATCAAAACCGGATATCACCATCCTGGACCTGGAATTAAATGATGCCTCAGGTATTGATTGCCTGTATGAACTTCGCCAGAGTAATCCGAATGCCAAAGTCATCATCTATACCGCACACGGTGAAAGTGATCAGATTATGGAAGCCATCGACCTGGGCATTCAGGGTTATTTATTGAAACAATCCGAGTGCTCCGACATCATTAAAAGCATCAGGGTGGTATTCGACGGTGGCACCAGTCTTGAACCCGGCATCGCAACCAAGTTGCTGGCCAGGATGCGCGATGATCAGGTCAAGGTTGAAAATGTCCTGAGCAAACGCGAGGTTCAGGTGCTGGATTTGCTGGCCATGGGCAAAACCAATCGGGATATCGCTCGCACACTGTTCATCAGCGAGCGCACCGTCAAATTTCATGTCAGCTCCATCCTGGATAAACTACATGTCCGCAACCGGACAGAAGCTGCGCTCTACGCCAGAAAACAATCCCCGCACGACGAGCATCGTTACAAAGCGGTTTAACAATACTTACAGCGGCTCCGTCAGGGGCCGCTGTTCCCTATCCAGTTCAAGGATCAGTCGATCAAACTCTTCAATAAAGTGGCTCATGGCTCTTTTGGTCTCGTTATAACTCTGATTTCTGGCCATATTGCTTAATATTTCACAATACTTCGCCATTCTGCGTGCGCCAATATGCAAACAGCCGGACTTGAATGAGTGGACACTGCGAGCCAGTCCGGTATAGTCGCCGCCTTCCAGTTGGTCCCTGATTTTATCTATTCGTTCGAAACTGTCATTAATAAAGATTTCCACAATACGATTAAAAAATTCCGGATTACCTGTACTCCGCTTCTTTAAATTATCAACCACATTTTTATCCAAAATCGGTGCACTAAACAAACTGACAACTGTAGTCTGGTTTTCAATCTGTTCCTGACGGATATTACCAAAATAAGGCAACCAGGCGGCCAGTGTGTCAGACAGGTTTTCCAGCTTGATGGGTTTATGCAAAAACCCGTCAACACCCGTTTCATAACAAAGCTGCTGGCTTTGCAATGAATCATCGGAGCTGGTCACGACAATAACAGGTTGTCTGCCTTTTAATTTCATATTCCTGACCTTTGCTGTCACAGTATGGCCATCCATATCCGGCAATCGATAATCAAGCAGAATTAATTCAAAGGTTTCCTCCATCAGCGCATCAAAAACACCGGCGCCATTTTCAACAGCCCTGGCGCGTATGTTGAGTTCTCCGAGCATCTCCAGTAACAACTCGCGGTTAACCGGGTTATCTTCCACCACAAGCACACGGCAGGCATCCTTGGGGAGGTTGGCAAAATAGCGTAAATCGCCGGGTATTTTTTTCAAATCCGGCACCAGAAATTTATCGTAGTTGAGTCTGGCGTTGCCAAAGACATTATATAAAAGTTTTTTCAGTTTACCGGCCAGAACGGGTTTGTTAATACAAACGGTGTTTCTGATGCCGCTGACCAGCCCTTCCTGCAAGTTGTGCGAAATCGGCACCATAAGCACAATCAGCGAATTGTTGAATGCAGCATGCTTGCGGATTTTTCTCGCCAACTCAATGCCGCAACCATCATCAAGCACGGCATCAAGAATAAATAAATTATAGGGTTTTATATTTATGAATGACTTTTCGATATAGATATCTGAAATCGCTCTGGAAGCAGCCAAATCACATTCAATACCCCAACACGAGAGGAGATTCTCAACACTTTGTCCTTTTTGGCGATGAGGTATCAGAGCCAGACATCTGACACCATTGAATAGGATTGTATTTTCTGTGTTTTCGACAACACTTTCCGTGTGCAACGGCAGTTTAAACCAAAATGTTGCCCCCTGCCCTTCTGCACTGTCCACACCTATTACACCGTTCATGGCTTCGATCAAGCGTTTGGTAATGGCCAGCCCCAAACCGGTATGGTCACTACCGGTCTTTGAACTTTTGTCTAAATGACAATAGGCGGCAAAAATCCTGCCCTGATCTTCCTTGTTTATACCTATACCGGTATCTATTACCTCAAAGCGATAATGATGTGCGCCAAAGCTGCCTTTAACATGTTTTACGTGGATTTTAATATATCCCTGATCGGTATATTTGATCGCATTGCCGATTAGATTTAACAGAATCTGGCGCAATCTGGACGGATCACCCACGACAATGTTTTCAAGTTCCGGGGTAAAATCGCAAAACAATTCCAGTCCCTTGCGATAAGCCCGATTACCCATCACCTCAAGGACATTTTCGATCACTTCGCTGATCGTGTATGGTTGCTCCTTGATTTCAAGATAACCGGTCTCAAGTCGTCCGATAGTGAGTATTTCATCCGTAATATCCAGCAGGATGTTGCCACTGCTTTGGATAGCATTGATATAGCCGCGTTGTTTATCTGACAAATTGGTCCGCATAATCAAATCTGTCAGGCCAATAACAGCATTCATCGGGGTGCGTAAATCATGGCTGATTCTTGCTATAAATGCCGAACGCTCTGCCGAGATTTTTTCCGTTCTTTCCTGTGTAGCGGTCACCTCTTTGGTCAGATGCACCAGTTCACGGTTTTTATTTTTGATCATTTGCAGGTATTTTTCGCGGTCAATTTCCCGTCTGATTGTTATTCTTTCATTACGCCAGATCAAATGACCGATAAGCAGGAATAGCACAACACCGGTCAAAAACAGAGTCATCCAGGAAAAAATAATATTTCGATTATATTCATTAACAATATTTGAAACATCGTAATATATTTCAACAACCCCGGCGACACTCTCCTTGTCAGGCATATAGGCAGGCATGTAGATGGAAATAATATATTTATTGAAATATATTCGCTCGCCGGCATCAAATTCTTTTCTGAAACGGTAACTGGAAAAGGGAACATTGCTTTTAATCACATCCAGCGCGGCAAGATTGATCTTGTTCTCTACGCGCAAATCGTCACCGTCGCCATAAATAATATCTTTTTTGTTACTGGAATAACGCATACGCCCGATTGTATCAAACAATTTCAGTTTTAATGCAGGCGTACCTTCCAGAATACTGTCGATATCACGGGAAATATGTTTATAATTCGCCCTGTTTAGTACATCGGCAAAAACCCGGCTGTTTTCCTGTCGATATTTATTCCAGATCTTTCTGCTGATGGTCAGCGTCAATGCCAACCCCTGCTCATAAATCTGTTGCTTCAACATCATTTCTGATGTATGCATTTGGACCCTGGCAATAAAAAACATGGCAATGCCCAAAAAAATAGCAACGCCCGCCAACAGAACACCGAGTCGTTTATACAGCGGATTTCCAAAAAAACTCATCATCATTTTCCATTAAACAAATTCTGGAACTTTTCCTTGTATTCTTTCAGAACACGATTATTTTCTTCACTGTTTCTGATGACTTTTGGCGTGAGCACAATAATAAGTTCGGTGCGCTGTTCTGTTGTTATCGTTTTACCGAACAATGATCCAAACAGGGGAATATCTTTAAATCCAGGCACACCGCTGTTGGTTTCTGCCTTGTTGGAGCGAATCAGACCACCCAAAACAATAGTCTCTCCATCCGCTACTGAGACTGCACTTTTGAGACTGCGACGGAGAAATGCCCGCTGTCCGGTGGCATCATCGATATCACCGATGTCGGTCACTTCCTGTGAGATATCCACGTTCACCGTCCCGCTGGTGTTCACTGTCGGTTTGATTTCAAGAATGACACCGGTATCCTTGAACTGAACCGATGTAGCAATAAATTTTCCATCCGTTCCGACGATTGCAGTATTAATAGGTTGTTGATCACCAACCCGTATAGATGCCTTCTCGTTGTTTTTCACCAGGATACTGGGCGATGACAGTACATTCACCTTACCCTCTGATGCCAACATACCGATCAGGCCGGAGACATTGCCGGTCTGTTTAACTGCAGAATAACTGAATGTTTGTGGGAAGTTGAGATTATCTCCGACAGTTGTTTGAGTATTGAATTTTCCGGAATCATTGAAAAACCATTGCATACCGTAACTCAAATCATCAGACAACCGTATATCCATGATCGACACTTCGATAAGTACTTGTAACGGCGGAATATCCAGCAATTCCAGTGCCTCTTCAATCCTGGCAAATTCACCGGGCGTAGACATGATCAACAGCGAGTTTGAATCACCGGCCGGAATTATTCTGACATTGCTCACTGCCGTTTTTTGAGGCTCCGCCTGTTGCACAGCTGTCGGTGGGTTTTGCTGTGCAGTTGCCGTGTTTTGCACCAGATTCAGTGTCACAGGTTGTGCTCCGGGCGCCAGAGTCTCAACCTTGTCAGTGGCGGGACCGCCGGTTTTTCCGGAGAAGAGTTCCATTAATGTCGCCGCCAGTGCTTCCGCATTGGAATGACGAACCTGATAAACGTACAACCTGTTTCCCTCACCAACTTCCGGAATATCAAGTTTATTGATCCATTCCTTCACTTTTGCTACGTACTCGGTGTTTTTACCGATAATCATAATTGAGTTTAATCGGTCAATGGATTCAAACGAGACCACACCCTGCATTTTTGCAGCGGCACTGTCTGTTTTAAACATTTTGTGAAGATCATCCACAATATCCTTTACCTTTGAATAGCGTATTCTGACCAAACCGACACTGGTTCCCTTCATCCAGTCAGTATCAAACAGGGCAATTGTATCCAGGATATTGTTCACTTCCGAACCGGTGCCGCCGACAATCAGAATATTGCGTTTTTCATCAAGACGGATAATGGTATTCTTGTTTGTGACAGACTCCAGTATTTTTACCATTTCCGATGCCGCGATATAATCCAGCTCCACCACTCGGAAACCGTAACCCATCTGATTCCGGGATTCATCATCGGCCAGCCCCACCATACCGGATACCGGTTTGTTTTTCGGCAAAATGCGGTAATGGCCGTCATGGCGCACGATGCGTGCGCCGTGTACATCAAGAATATTTTCCAGAATATAAAATGCAGCGTTCTTGTTTACGTTTTTAACCGTCCGCAGATTAACCATACCTTTGACAGCCGGATCGATCAGGTAATTATCCTTGAGAATTTTACCAATAATGATGGATACAACTTCACTGATCTCGGCATTTTCAAAATTAAGGGTAATGCCTTCGCCTTTGCTGTCTGCTTCGACACGGCGACGGAATTTCTTTACATTCAGATAATTTCCGTCACCCTTGTTGATAAATTCAAAATTCCCGCTGACCTCAGGATGCTCGCTCACAAATTTCTTTTTCTTGACCAGCGCGCCGGTTTTATCATAGTACTCGACCGTGACCTCTTTCTGTTCCTGCACGGGCTTTACAGAGCAGGCGGAGACCAGTCCGGCCATAACCGAAATGAGCAGAATTCTATAGTACAGCTTTTTCATTTTCTTTCCTGTCACCAGATCATTTTTGATCTGCTTTGATCAATAGTTCATGGACGTTTCCACCTGATTCCAGCATTACTCTGTCATTCTGGATCGTACCGACTGTCCAGTTGTTAACGATCTCACCTTCATTTACCACGATCGATTTGTTTTGCGAAACATCGACAATCACCGCGAATTTCTGCTCCGGCGTAATTGTGATACCGCGCAGATCAAGCATCAGACCGGGTGACTTAATTGCCGTGTTTGTTGGTTCCGCCGCCGTTTTTTCCGATGGGTAAAAAATATTATTTTCGACGACATTTTGATATTTCACCGGGCTGGTCTTTGGGAAGAATTTTTCCAGCATGCCGGCAGACTTGTACGTCACGGCTTGCGCAGATTGTGTGCCGTTAGTAAAAAAGATGCTGTAATCGAGCATGCTGCCGGCAAGACACAAAAGCACAGGTAATGGCAAACTCCAAAGCATTTTATTTGACATACGCGGTAACCTCGAAGGATGCAGTTAACATATTCTTGCTTGCCGAATGACGGTAGGCGGCCTGAGTACCTGACAAATTGACATTAGCCACAATCATTACCGGCATGGAATTTTCTATCTCGTGAAATATTTTATAGGTCGATTCTACGCTGCCTGTCATGGCTACATGTAACGTGATTGACCCTGTTTTTTCTTCAGATTCTTTTTTAATTGACGATTGAGTCAAAACACTGCCGTGTTTTTCAACCAGACGTCTGACCATGCCCTGTAAGCGCGCACCGGCAATCACACCGTTGCCCTTGTTAATATATATGGCATCCAGACTGCGATTATTCATAATCGAACGGTATTGGCCGGCGATTTTATCTTTGCTTTGTTCCAGATTTTGCAATGTCGAAAGTTTACGCTGCAAGCGTTCAATATCCCGGTATTTTTCCATTATACTGGAATGATATGGCAACACGACTATCAGCCACACAAACATAATAACCAGCAAAAGTATGCCGATTGCCACCGGTTTGCTGTAACGTTCAATTTTTTCCATTTTGTTTCACCATAAACGTGACCAGCATGGATTCAAATTTTCCCTGTTCCAGACTCTTTACCGGTGCATCAATACTGATTTTGTAAAACAGTGCATTTTTTTCCAGCGCCTTGACGACTTTTTCGACGGAAACAGCCTTGCCTTCAATAGTCACCCGATCACCGTGCATTCTAATGGAAGACAACATACCATTCCCTGTCATTACTTCCGTAATTGCCGACCAGATGCGATTGAATTGCGGTTTGTTATTCTTTTCCTCTGTAACCCTGTGCAAGTTCTGTTCAATCTCCAGGATCTTGTTTCGCAAAGCGATGGTATCCTTCACTCTGGTGGTGAGATCGCCAATCCCGGCGTTAACCTGTTGCCGGTAAAGATCCAGTTTATACAACGGAATATAGGCTGCCGGCAGCAGCAGACCGGGCAGCAATATCGTGACCGGCCAATTGGAGCGGTTTTTATCCACCCTGGCTGTGCGTCCGGCAGCCGTGTTACCAGGACGCAGCGTGAAGCTGTCCCCATTAGCCGTAATCTGCAATTCCACCGGCCGTAACGAATACTGCTCTTCAATTGTACGCAATACCGGGGCAAGCAATGATTTTCGGATTGCACGAATTTTTATCTCGATACTGTCATGGTCGGCAGCAGGCAAAACTTCGTGCACACACATGACGTCCTTGAACGGTATGGGAAAATACTTTTCGAATTCGAATTCAATTACCCGCCCGGCCTCGCCGGCTGCCGTACCGGGCAATCTGATTACCCGCTGCATGATATTAATTTCAGGTATCTCAATCTTAATCAGCCGCTTGTTTGTTTTTCCCGAGTCAAATTCCGCTGCCAAATGTACCTCACCTGCACTATCCAGCCTGAATTCCGCAATCTCGCTTTTGCCAAAAGAGAGCGTTGCTGAAAATATCTGCTGCAGTTCAGACAACCACCAGGTAAAGAATGAACCGATTGCTGATTTATACATAATGGCCTGTTGTGGATTAATCATACTTCGCCCCGCGACCACTTCAGCACCCGGTATGGTTTATACGGCTGATTGGTAAGCTGGATCACCGCATCTATCGCGACGGCTTTATCGGCGTTACGATCCCGCGCAACAGATCGAATCCGATAGATATTTTGCAGGCGATCCGAATACAGGCTGAATATATCCGCGAATAACGGAAATATTTCCGCATCCACACCGGCCACCAGTCGCAGTTCTTCCAGATCGCTGTACATGGCATCTTTCGCGCCATATTTGTATCCCGCTGCGTTATAATCGGCATCCTCCATACCACCGGGTTGACGCAATTTGTCGCTGTCACGCCAGTCCACAATACGGGCGGCCAGTGTCGCCGCCTGATTCTGTTCTATGCCGCTGAATTCAAGCACAGTTCTGATTTGCGCCACCGAGGCGGTGTTAACCGAGACTTTGTCTGATTCCGCTTTTATGCTCACTGTGACTTGCACATCTTCCAGCACGAAGCTGTGCCCGGTTGCCTTTTTATTAGTATGTTGTAAGTATCCATCAGTGGTACTTCCCAATAACTGCTGCAGAGTAATATAGATTCCGGAGCGGGCGGCATATTTCAGCACTACCGCATCCTGTGTATTTTTCACTGCCGCAACAGCCATCCTTGTATTCGCGGCATAACTGCCGGCCACCACCAAACAGATCACAATCACCCACAGGACGACCGGCAGGATTGCGCCCCGTTGGCGGGATATTTTGTACTGTTTCACCCTTTGTTTCATACGCCGGCCGTTTCCACATAGATAATTGATTCACCCACACTGCCGTCGGTTAGTGTGTACCGATATTTGATCAGTTTCGGCAGGCTGTTGCTCGCTTGCCAATCGTCATACCAGCGTTCCTGTCCGCTGTCCCTGCTGCCAAAATACCAAAACCGGAGCATACTGACACCGCTCATTATTTCTGTCATGCGGGTATTGTGAGGTGCATCAAAACCACCGTTTTCCGGGTGGTAAAGACCATAGCGCAGCTCAATCCGCTTGTGTTGCTTATGCGCACTAACCAGACAGGTATAAAGTCCGCCTTGTCGTGTATTTTCAAAACGACTGATAAATTTTATCGAGTCACTCAAACCCTGGAAGGCCAACAGGTTTTGACCGTTTTTTTCATAGCCCAGTCTCTCCAGAGCAGACAATTTTGTTCTGAGCATACTGCCGGCCTGATAACGCTCCATGGCACGGGCGGTCTTTTCCTCACCCTTGTGCCACTGTTGCACATCAAAACCGATCCCTTGATAACCGATAATGGTAATCATGGACAACAGCAACAGCGCCACCATCATTTCGACCAGCGTGAACCCCTGTTGGCTGATATTTTGGGCAGCGATCATCGGACTATTTACCCGGCACTACAGTTGTCAACTGCATAAGCGATTTGTTTTCTTTACCATGCAGGATTTCCAGATGAATCTTCCATAACGGCAATGCGCCATTGTCGTGCTTGCCGGACACTGCCGGGTATGGTTCGACGGCAGCCACCCAGTGATAGCCTTGCGATAACTCAGCGGTATACTTGTCGACAGGTGTGCCCGTCATCAACCTCGCATTCACATCCGCCAGTGCAGTTTCAGTCATCTCCAGCAAGGTCAGTTTTTTTGACAGTTTGTCAACACGCAGCGAGTTCTGCGTAACAACACCGACACTGACGATGGTGACTATGGACAGCATAGTAAAGGCAATCACTGCCTCAATAACGGTAAAACCCTGTTGTCTGCCTGTTAATCTCATTTTCTTGCCAGTTGTATCTTGCCGTTAAACCACCCCGCAGTCACAGTCATGACTGTATTGCCCTTGCTCATGGCGACGATCCCGCCGCTGCTGGAACCATCCGGATAAAAAATGATTCTGCCCTGTTGCACTGTTATATCCGCCATATCCAAAGTCAGACTCAAGTCTATATCGCCCGGCAAGGTTATCTTTTCTGTCCTGTCTGCCACCCGGTAGTGCCGACCGTTAAAATCAAACTCGATCGGTTGTTTTTTGCCTTTGCTTATCGCCAGACTTCTGGCATAACGCATGTCAGCCGCCAGTTTTCTCGCCACAACATTGATATCATCCTTGCGCCCGCCCTTGTAGGCAGGCCCTGCCAGCGTCAGAACCAACGACAGGATCATGATCACTGTCAGTAATTCGATTAACGTGAACCCGTTCCGGCTGTACATGTTTGTCTTTGGCTAACCCCAGATGCTCAGGTCACTGTTTTCCTTGTCACCACCCGGTTTCCCGTCCTGACCCAGTGTATGCAGGTCATATTCATTTTTTTGTCCGGGTATGGAGTAGATGTAGTCTCGTCCCCAGGGATCTTTCGGCAGTTTGTTTTTACGCAAATAGGGTCCGTTCCAGCCCGGAATAGTACCCGATGATTCAATCAGTACCTGCAAGCCTTCATTACTGTTTGGATAGCGGCCGACGTCCAGCTTAAACAGATCCAGGCCGGCGGCCAGATCTTCCAGTTGTACCCTGGCTACTTCGGTTCTGGATGAACCGGCATATTTCATCACCCTCGGTCCGACCAACCCGGCCAGCATACCGAGGATAACCAGCACCACCAGCAATTCGATCAGGGTAAACCCTGTCACACGACTAAATTGATTGCGAATATTCATTTGATTCCCCATTGCTTATATCACCACCAGGTCATTCATGCTTAACACCGCCACCATAATGGAGCCGATCACCGCAGCAACCACCAGCCCCAGCAAGACAATGATTAAGGGTTCAAGCAGTCCCAGTACGCGTTTGATACTTCGTTCCACTTCCTGCTGCGCCACCTCTGCCACATAGAGCAGGGTGTTTTCCAGTTCGCTCGCTTCTTCACCGATACGAATCATCTCTCTGGTCAACAGAGGAAAACACTGCCCCACCGTATTACTGAAAGACGCGCCTTCACTTAATTCCTGTTCCCGATTTCTGATATCCGCCTCAATATATCGGTTACTCAATACACCACGGCTGATACGAATACTGTTCTGGATCGAAACCCCGTTTTTCAACAGCAATGCCAAGGTCTGGGCAAAACGGGTCATTTGCAGTTTTTCCTGCAATTTCCCATACCATGGCAAGGCAAGGATTTTTCGATCCAGCCAGATCGAGGAGGCTTCGCTTTTTTTCACCGCATTCACAATCAGCAGCAAGATCAGGACTATACCCAGTCCCGTCATACCATGATTTGCCAACAGATCACTAATATCAATGAACAGCTGGGTAACGGCCGGCACCTCGCCACCCATTTCCTGAAACAACTGTTTAAAGCGCGGCATGACCATCACCATCAGCAGTATGATGGATATCGCGGTCACCACCAGCAGGACCAGGGGATAGACCATGGCGGTAACCAGATCCTCGCGCAATGCTCTGGACTGCTCCAGATGTTTGGCCAGATGTGTCATGCATTCCGCCAGTTTACCGGTAACTTCTCCGGCTCTGACCATGCTGATGTACAAATCACCAACGATGTCCCTACGTTTTTCCAGTGCGCTGGAGAAACTCCGTCCCTCACGAATTTCCGCTTCGATATCCAGCAAGAAGGCCCTGGCCTGTTTGTTTTGGGTTGCCCTGGCCATGGATTTCAAGGCCCGGTCCAGGGATAAACCTGCACGCAACAACATGGCAATCCCATTGGTGATATCAATAATGGGCGGTTTTTTGCCTGCAGTACGTTTGCTGATTAATGTGGATAACGTTGCGTATTGGAATATCCCGGCGCGTTTCTCATTAATCGCGACGGGGATCATATTTAACTCTTCCAGGTAAGTGAGCACTTCCTGTTTGTCAGCCAGTTCAACGGTTCCGCTGTCCATCTTCCCGTCACGAAGGATCACCTTGTAGTCATACAATGGCATATCATACCTCGCTCGCGACCTTGAGCACTTCCTGGCGACTGGTGATCCCGGCCTTGACCAGTTGCATACCGCTTTCATACAAGGTCACCATACCGGCCTGTTTCGCCGCTTCCTTGAGTGAGGCTCGATCCGAACGGGTCAGGATCAGTTCCCGAAACGCATCATTTACCAACAGAAATTCTGTGATGGCAATCCGACCGTGATAGCCGCTGCCGCCACATTGTTCACAGCCGGTTGCCGTATATTCCTGCTCTGTATCTGCCTGTGGCTGTTTACAGGCCGGACACAGGCGCCGCAACAAACGTTGCGCCAGTACGCCATTCAATGTTGAAGCGACCAGATAGTCATCCACACCCATATCCAGCAAACGGGTAATCCCGGTCACGGCGTCATTGGTATGCAGGGTTGATAACACCAGATGACCGGTCAAGGCGGCCTGCACGGCAATGCGTGCCGTCTCGGTATCACGCATTTCACCCACCATGATCACATCGGGGTCCTGACGCAGAATGGCGCGCAGTACCTTGTCGAAGGTCAGGCCGATTTTGGGCTGAATGGCGATCTGGTTAATTCCGGCCAACTGATATTCCACCGGATCTTCCACGGTGATCAATTTTCTTTCGATGGTGTTGATCTTGTTCAACGCGGTATACAGTGTGGTCGTCTTGCCGCAACCGGTAGGGCCGGTGACCAGAAAAATACCGTCCGGCGCCGACAGGACGCGTGAAAATTTTTGCAGGGTTGCTGCATCAAATCCCAGGTGTGCGAAATCCAGCACCACACTGGATTTATCCAGCAGACGGATAACAATATTTTCACCGAACAGGGTTGGAATGGTGGAGACACGGATATCCAGTTCCTTGCCGGACACCTTGATTTGTATGCGTCCATCCTGCGGGATACGACGCTCTGCAATATCCAGCCGCGCCATGATTTTGATTCGCGAGTTGATTGCCGCCGCATTTTTTAACAGTTTGGCACTGCCGATTCTTAACACACCGTCAACGCGAAACCTGATCCGCAAACCATCCACGCCCGGTTCAAAATGAATATCAGAGGCCCGCAGCTGTATGGCTTCTTGTAAAATGCTGTTTACCGTACGGATTGTTGGTGCTTCACTGGCCAGATCGCGCAGCTGGGCGACATCCAGATTTTCATCATGACCGGATTCGATATCCATCCCGGCATCACTCTGCTCGGCCGCAGCCTCACCATCACGCAGCGATGCGTGTTGTGCCAGTTTGTCAATGGCCGCCAGGATGTGGGAGCTCAAACCGAGTCTGGGTATGACTACCGCACCGGTTGTCACGCCGACTGATCGGATGGTTTCGATATCACGCGGGTCAGCCATGATCAGTTCCAGTTTACCGTCATACTCGGCAACCGGAACCACATAGGCGTTTTTCATAAAGCGGAGTGACAGCGTGTCGGGTGCAAGGTCGTTTTCCGGATAGGCATCCTCGGTCAAGCAGTCAAGACCGGTCAAGCGGGACATTGCGTCCGCCAAATCTGTTTCAGATAGCAAGCCATAGCGGATGAGCGCAATGCTCAACGCTTCGTTTCTCACACTGGAAATATTTTGCAATTGGCGGAATTCGTGCTCTTTGAGCTTGCCTTGCTCGATCAACAATCCGGAAAGCGGATCATTCTCCCAATCCACCACCCCGCTATAGAGATACGGTATATTTACAGCGGCCTGTTTTTCGACGGCTGACTCCATCCAATTCGCCCCGGTGGTCCCAATAAATCTTCAATGCGATAAAATATAAAGACTTTCTGACAGTACTTCCCCGTACAAAAGGACGGTTAGTTTTCAACCAGTCAGAAACTGTACCCAAGTACAGGAGGGATGACGATGTATATATATAGAATGCGGCAAGGTGGTTCAGCTGCGCAGGCTGCCACCGGATATTTTGTACACAAATCATCCATTGATGTAGAAACGCATAAAAAAAGGGGCGAAACGCCCCTTTTGTGTGCGGTTGAACAGACCAGAGACCTATTGTTTGATGGCTCGCTGGATATTGCGTAATTGCCTGACCCAGGGTGAGCTCTTCTGAAACTCTTCCGGTAGTTTGGCAATATCTTCAGTCGCCTTGTCCGGGTTTTCATAGGCGCCATAGATCAGGAAATACCAGGTTGTCCCGTCACGTTCCCGTTTATAATAGCCGCCTTTACCCTGCAAACTGTTCTCTTCGAAAGTGCGTTTTATGCGCTTTTCACTCTGGCTGCTGGCCAGTTGCAAGGTGTAGTGTCCGGGGTTTTGTGACATAACCCAACCCACCGGATCGCTGGGGTCCGTTGAAGTGACAGCAGGTGCTGATGTGGTGACAGGCGCCGGTCTCACCACCTGACTGGTCACCATATAGGTATTAATCACCTTGTCGACCTGATGCTTGCTGGCCGGTTGAATACTGCCGGATTTAATCGAAGTGGAAGCCTCAACCAGGCCGCCGCGATTGACTGCTGTTTTCAGGTAGTTTTGCGATTTGTTGCTGTTGGGGTTGGTGCCATACCCCTCTCGATAAAACAGCGCCAGATTATACATGGCAACCGGATCACCCTGGTGTGCCAGTTTTTGCCAGAGTTCCATGGCGCGTGAATAATCTTCCGCCGCCGTTGCCAGTACCGCTTCGCGATATTGACTTGCACCCGCCAGTGACGGGACGATGACTGATGACAGAATGCCTGCCACAATGAGTGTCATTCTTAATACATGCTTCATGCCCATTGTGATACCTCTCGTTCATAAGGCCAACGTCATTACAACGTCAGGTTTACCACTGTATGAACGGTGTGATGTCTATTGTGCCGGGCAATCTGTCTCGGCAAGCGACTGGTTCTGTTCTTTCTGAATGGCAACCAGCCAATCATGCAGCAACAGATTGATATGACGTTTCTCTTCCAGCGGGGTAAACGTGCTGTTACCCAGATCAAGGACACCCGGCAGGAGCCGGCTGGCTCCCTGGTATGCCAAAACTTCTGCGACATTGGCATCTATATAAAGCCTGACCTGCATTCGAATCTCAGGTACCAGCCTGTCCCTGTAGGCCTCGGTCATTACCGCTGAAAGCGTATATCGACACCGTTCGACGACCCTGATCTGCATTTCACCACTTTGACTGCTGTAAGAGAGGGAACCGGTACTCTGTTCCCCCGACCACAGTGTCGGAAACAGGCCCATAAGCAAACGGTAGTTTCGCTCATATACCCACATGGGATTGCGGGCCCGGATTGTCGAAATGGTATGGCTCATGGCCGTCCTTTACCTAACCTGCCGGTTCACCGACATTACTTTGGTTATCGGCTTAAATATTGGCTACTTAATAAAAATACAGACTAACAGCGGGAATAATTATCCAGCCATTATGGAGAAATACCCATCAGAGGCAAGCAATTTCAACATATTTCGGGTAATTAACCCTTATTTTTATTATTATTTAATATTAATTTTTGTTAACGAATACAAACCCTACCATACAGGTAGGGTTTGTAAGGATTACAGTTACTCGTTAAACATTGGCTCCAGTCGTTCCAAATCATTGATGACCCGCCACTTGCCACCCCCGGATGTTACCCGCTTTTCCCAGTCTTCCAGGCGCTTCATATACTCACGGGGATCGACATTATCACTGCGCAGTTTGGTCACATTCAGGGCCACCACCCGAAAACCGTCCAGCTGGAACGGAATATCACGGACAAAGCCCGGTTTTACTTCTTCCTTCAGATCGGAAAAGATAATAATGGTCTTCCTGCCGGAACCCACTTCATTCAGGTACTCAGCCGCCTGCAAAATACCACCGGTAATATCAGTGTATTTACTGCCCTGAACGGACTTAACAAACGCATCAATCTTTTCCCGAAACTGCCGTTTTTGTTCGTTGGCCATACTGGGACGGTCTTCGAAGGTCTGCTTATAGATAATATCTTTCTCACTGAAGCTGCCTGTATCAACTCGCGCTACAGCAAAAGTATCACCGGGATTCAATTGCGATAAACTGTAATTGATCACCTTCTGTGCCTGCTTCAGTTCCTGAGTATAGGTACCCGACGTATCCAGCAACATATACAAACCGTGTGTGTGCGGTCCCTTCTCGGCACAGGAACTCAGAGAGAAGGCCATGAGCACCAGCAGCAGTTTGGGGATGAGGTTTATTTTCATTTTTATTTACCTTTTAGAATGCAGATGTCGCCGCATCGCGGTGGTGAGGTTTAGATCCGTCCTTTTTTGCGGCACGCCCCTTGACCATGTTCTCGATAAACAAAGGAGCGAAGATGATTAAATCGTAAATACTGATCAGTGATTTGCTGGTAAAGCGGGCAAGGTCACCTATCAGGCGCAGTGTCCAGGCCAGGAAATGCAGGAAGCCGACGCCGCTGACGCCGATCACGGTGCGTGTGGAATGAACAAAGGATTCCAGCGGAATCGCCACAAAGGTCAGCGCGAACGGCAGGATAAAGCCCAGCCCCATCTGTGCTGCAGTGGTAATCCAGAGGTGTGAGTTTTTTACTTCCTCGACCACATTACCGCGCAATACAGCACGGGTTGCCTCATTGTCCTGAGCCAGCAAGTCACGCATAAAGGCCAAACCCGCTTCTACAGTTGCCAGGATGGTCAACAGTGTCAGGGTGATCCAGACCATTCGCACGCGCAGCTTGTCGTTTAAGGCGCCAATCACCGGGAACAGCCGGGTAATACGCATGGACTCCATCAGGAACAGGCCCATCGCCACCTCAACCAGAATGATTACCATGGCCGCAATACTGGAGGTCTTGAAGCCCATAATATAGCTGCCTGCACCCACCATTTCGGACATGGGCAGGGCGATCAGGTTAAAGTTGATCAACGCACCACCGATGGCCACCAACAAGACAAAGGCCGAGATAAAGAACTGGGTCATGGATGAGGAAGACAGTTCACGCAGAGCGCTATCGGTTTTCTGCTGAATGCTTTCATACTTATCCATATGGCGGTCTATGACCTTGGCGCGATCCAGCAGACTGTTCACATTCTTGTCGACATGGTTCAGCGCAGTCAGTACCTTGCGCCAATGGGGCATCATGTCTTTCAGATACATGTGCCGTTTGTGGCTGGACTTGCGGTACTCTTCCACCGCTGTATTGTTCGCCTTCACCAATGAAGAGTGAATATCGTCCAGTATACCACCCACCATGGGATCATCCTTGGCGGGAATATTGGCAACGGCCTCAACCGCCTTGATCCAGCCGGGGGGCGCAGGCGGTACTTCAGTGCTCTGCTTGTAATCTTCGTCAATCCGGGTGATCTCTTCGCTTAATTCGCGATGCAGGGCCGGATATTCAGCCAGATCGCGTCTTACAGTGGCATCCACGCGTTCAAATTCACGTTCAATGATACGCTCCACCGCATCACGCCCCTGGGCTGCCAATACTTCCCGATTTCGTTCCGCCAGCTTCTTTTCACCACGCATCACTGCACGGGCGGTCAGCCGCATGGCATTATGAATCACACGGCAGAGCGCCTGGATTGCCATGTGGGCGGGAGTTCTGGCCAGATACATCACCGATATGATGACAAAGAACCAGATCAGACCCGATAAAAACGGATTGGGTACAATCAGGAAGATGTTAGACGCCATACAGAGACCTCCTCGGTCATATATCGTTCTTGAGCAACTAATTTTATAAAACTGATTTGATTTGTCGGCTGATGGTAACGTTTTATAAAGTTGAAAAACCGCCTAACGGTTCACAGAACATCCGTGGCTTTGCAAAATCGCCACATACAGCACATTTTAGCTTAGAAGAGAAACAGCAATTTTGCCTGTTTATTTGTCAATATCACTTAATTTCGTACGGATACGCAGATGGGCCTGACTCAACAGTTGACTCACCCGCGACTCACTCACCCCGAGAACCTGACCGATCTCCTTGAGGTTCAGTTCATCATCGTAATACATACTGACAACAAAACACTCTCGTTCAGGCAGGCTGGAGATGGCTTCAACCAATTGGCGCTTAAACTCATCCCGCTGCACGGTTTGCAAGGGTTCAGGTTGAGTGGACTGCATCCCGTCTCCCATCAGGTCCTCACTGATCCCCATATCGACAAAGTTCATAACCCGACAGTTGCTGGTTTCCTGCAGTATCTGATGATACTCATCGAGCGTGATATCCAGTGCATCGGCAATTTCCTGGCCACGGGCATCGCGCCCGGTTTCACCTTCAATCTTGCGAATGGCCGCCATCAGTTCACGTTCCTTGCGATGGACCGATTTGGGCGCCCAGTCATTACGACGCAATTCATCCAGCATGGAACCACGGATACGAATCGTGGCATAGGTTTCAAAACTGGCCCCCTGAGTGGGGTCATAAAGCTGGGCGGCATCAAGCAAGCCAATCATGCCTGCCTGGATCAGATCATCCACCATTACGCTGGCGGGCAATCTGGCAGAAAGATGGTAAGCAATTCTGTGTACCATACCGGCGTGCTTCTTCACCAGCTCATCAGCACTGCACAGTTGGGTATCGTTATATTTTCGAGCGTTACGCATGGCCATCGGTTCAATCCTGCCGTTCAAACGTGGAACACCCGGGGCCTGATATCTTCAGTTCAAACATCATTTCCTCAACCCCTCATTACAAGTCGGTAGCGACGATAGAATCTTTAGTGCAATCCCTGTTCCATTTACTCGCCACATAACGCACGGTTATTACTTATCCTTTATAATCAATAATTTAAAATCCTTTAAACTTTTTTACACATTTTTTGAAAGGGTTAACAATTTGCCTGCAATCTTGCCGAGCGGCAATTGTGTGTCAGCTGCGCCAATTTTTACCGCCTCACCCGGCATACCCCAGACCACACTGCTCTTTTCGTCCTGGGCAATGGTCACCGCGCCCTGCTCTTTCATCTCCAGCATGCCCCTGGCGCCGTCATCACCCATGCCGGTCAAAATCACCCCGATGGCATTGGGACCGACATTTTGTGCAACGGAGCGGAATAACACATCAACGCTGGGTATATGTCGATTCACCGGCGGGCCGTCATTCAAACGACAGTAATAACGCGCCCCACTGCGCTCAACGATCAAATGTCGGTCACCCGGTGCGATAAAGGCATGACCCGGGATGATTTGATCACCGTCACTGGCCTCCACCACTTTCAATGCAGAGACGCTGTCAACGCGCTTGGCGAAGGATTTGCTGAACGCGGCGGGAATGTGCTGGGTGACCACCACGCCGGGAGAGTTGGCCGGCAACTGTTCCAGCACCGCACGGATTGCTTCCGTACCCCCGGTAGAAGCACCGATGGCAATAATTTTTTCCGTTGTCTTTAGATGTTTGCCGCCGATGGTTTTTTCGATAATCGCATCCGCACTCAGTTTCGGTTCAACTTTATCCATCCTGGGGCGATCAGTGATGGCCCGTACGTGCGCCTTTGATGCCATTTTTACTTTTTCAATGATTTCCGCCGCATAGTCTTCCATGGACTCAACCACATTGAGATTGGGCTTGGTCACATAATCGACCGCGCCCAGTTCCAGCGCTTCCAGCGTGACATCCGCGCCTTGCTCTGTCATGGTGGAGACCATCACAACCGGCATGGGACGCAGGCGCATCAAATTACGCAAAAACGTGATGCCGTCCATTTTCGGCATCTCCACATCCAGCGTCAGCACATCCGGATTCAGTTTCTTGATTTTTTCACGTGCGATAAGCGGATCTGCCGCCGTATCCAGGACTTCTATGTGCGGATCCTTGTTTAATATTTCGGTTAAAACCCGGCGTATCAATGCAGAGTCATCAATAACCAGCACACCAATCTTGCTCATGTTCTGCAACCTCAGTCAAAAAGTTCGATATCGCCAGAGACCGGTTGTCTTTCAAGTTCGGTACGATAATCAATTTCGCGTTTGGCAATCGTGTCGTTATGCATTTTACGCAGCTTCTTGACCTGTACTTTACCGCTGATGGGGTCATACACCACTTTACGCGGATAGATGTCACCCAGATCCTCTGCGGCAATTCTGAATCCTTCTGTCGCCAGAAATTCCCTGACAAACTTGATATTACGCCCGCCAATGTCTGTTTCAGTCATATGTTGAATCACCTTGCCGCCGCCAAATACCTTGACTTCAAGATGTTCACGCCTTCCCCCGTTCTTTAAAATATCATTGATCAGCTTTTCCATGGCGAAGTTACCATAGCGGGTTGCATCGCTGTTACGGGACATTATCCGCCCCGATTCCTCACCCAGTGGTAACATAAAATGGTTCATCCCGCCGATGCCCATGGCGGGATCACGAATACATGCAGACACACATGATCCCAGTACTGTTACAATAATTTCCTGATTGGTTGTAACGTAATATTGACCAGGCAGTATTTTCGCAGCGTAGAGATTTCTCTGCCTGTCCCAATAACGATTAATCTCGGTGAACCCGCGCAGCGCCTTGTCCGGCCTTGGCAAATCTTCTTTTGAGATATATCCGGACATGGTTCACCGCTGTTTGTGATAGATGGTCTTGCCGATCAACTTGAATCTGTCTGTTACTTTGTGCAACGACTCGGAATGTCCGACAAACAGATAGCCGTCATCAGCAAGGATATCTGCATAGCGGTCAAATAATTCGCGCTGGGTTTCCTTGTTAAAATAAATAACTACGTTGCGACAAAATATCACATCAAACGGTCCCTGCATGGGCCAGTCATGCATCAGGTTAAGCTGTTTGAATGTGATCATGTTTTGCAGTTCGGCCGCCACTTTCATCTGTCCGTTGTGGTCAGTTCCGCGTCCCTTGCGAAAGAACTTCTGTTGCCGTTTTTGATCAACACCATTGACCTTGTCGATGCTGTAGACACCCGCTTTGGCGCGCGCCACAACATTCGAATCCAGGTCTGTGGCAAGAATTTTAACGTCTGTTCCGCTATGCACGCCCATTGTTTCCTTCACAGTCATGGCAATGGTGTAGGGTTCTTCACCCGTTGAACAGCCGGCCGACCAGATACGGATGCGACTATTAGCCTTGTGTTTCAGCAATGCCGGCAACGCGGTCCCTTTCAGGTATTCAAAGTGATGCGGCTCACGAAAAAAAGAGGTCAGATTTGTGGTTAAGGCATTGGTAAACTCAATCAGCTCCTGATCACTGTTTTTGAGCATGCCAAGATAATCGGAAAATTTCCTCAACCCCAGCTGTCGCAAACGCCGTGACAAACGGCCATAGACCATGTCAATTTTGTGATCCGAAAGCACAATCCCTGTGCGTTCGCCGATCAGGTCCCGGATGAATTCGAAATCAGAGCGCTTGAATTCAAACTCACGTTCGTATACTGAAACCATAATATTTCGATTCGATTAGAATTCCGCCCATTCATCGTCTTCATCTTCCTGGACAGATGGGCGCGATCTGCGTGCCGGTGGTGCTTCACTGCGACGCGTTGCCCTGGCCGGTTGAGGTTGATGGCCGGTGCGCCGCTTGGCCATCCCGCCGCCGATCCCCGAATCAACACTGTCACCCACGCTGAAGAACTCCATGAGCTTGATCAAGCCCTTGGCCTGTTCTTCCATGGATTCACTCGCCGACGCGGCCTGCTCAACCAGGGCGGCGTTTTGCTGGGTCATTTCATCCATCTGCATGACGGCCTTGTTGACCTGCTCAATACCGGATGACTGTTCCTGACCGGCAGCGGCTATTTCGGCAATAATATCGCTGACCTTCTGTACTGCATTGACGATTTCATCAAGGGTTGCGCCGGATTCATCGACAAGGCGTGAACCTTCTTCAACCTTCTCAACACTGTCTTTGATCAGGGTCTTGATCTCTTTCGCCGCACCGGCTGAACGTTGTGCCAGATTCCGCACTTCTCCGGCCACTACCGCAAAGCCGCGACCCTGCTCACCGGCCCGCGCCGCTTCCACCGCCGCATTCAGAGCCAGCAGGTTGGTCTGGAAGGCGATCTCATCGATCACACTGATGATATCGGCAATCTTCTTGCTGCTGCTGTTGATTTCAGACATGGCAGAGACCGCATTGCGTACCACATCGCCGCCTTTTTCAGCCTGATTGCGTGCTTCAGAAGCCAACTGGTTGGCCTGACGGGCATTGTCGGCATTTTGTTTTACGGTACTGGTCATCTCTTCCATACTGGAAGCGGTTTCTTCCAGCGAAGAGGCCTGTTCTTCTGTTCGTTGACTCAGGTCCGCATTACCCTGGGCGATCTCACTGGCGCCGGAGGCGATATTGGTTGAAGCACCGCGGATCTCGTTCACCATATTAAACAGATTGGAGACTGAGTCATTGATGGCATCACGCAGTTCGGCAAATTCACCCTTGAATTCACCATCCATCTTCTTGGTCAGATCACCATCCGCCAGGGATGTCATGACACGCTTGCCTTCCTTGATAGGTCTCACCACCGCATCCATCAGACTGTTAATGGCGCCACCCAGATCCTTCATAAAGCCTTCATAGTTGGCGGCGTTAATTCGTGAGTCCAGTTGACCTTCCGCCGCCGCATGGATCAGGGATTCAATCTGCCGTTCGGCATCTTTCTGTTCCGTCAGATCCAGCCACTGCACCATGTTCCCCATATATTCGCCTTTGGGTCCCTTGACCATGGTGGCGTTGACTTCAAAGTGCAGGTCGCCGACCTGAATATCGGCCCTGGCAGGCAAACGCGAGGCATCCGCCAACAGTGAACGCTGGTGTGCCGGATTCTTGTGGAACTGGTCAATACACTGGCCCAACAGATTACTCGCATCAAGCGACGGCCAAATCTTGCGCAAGTCCGCCTGTCGAGCTGCCAGCATGCGAATCACCGCCGGGTTGGCATAAGTAATGTTCAGGTTTTCGTCACACAACATCAGGTTGGTATTGGCGCCATCAATCGCCGATTTGAGTCGGGCGATCTCCAGTTCACCTTTCCGCAAGTCTGTTACATCCGACCATTCGAGGGTATTACCGATATAGTTTCCATCCAGGTCGTTCATGGCGCCGACGCGAATGTGGAAAATCAGCGGGCCTACATGAATATCTGTTTCGTAGGGCAGGTTGCGCGGATCTTCCAGCAAGCGCCGCTGGTGAGCCGGATTCTTGTGGAACATATCGATACAGGAACCGAGCACTTTATCCGCATTAAAGCCGGGATAAATGCTGCGCAGGGTATCCTCATTGGTCTTCAGAATTTTTTTGGTCGATTCGTTGGCATAGGTAATAACCAGATCACGGTCGATCATCATAATCGCAGTCTGTGCACCGTCAATCGCACGTTGCAGGCGGAACGCATCCTCTTCCTGTTTGCGACGCTCGGTTACATCATGCCACTGAACGATGTATCCGCGCTTGTTACCCGCCTTGTCCATCAGAACACGGGTCTCGTGCTCAAAGACAAAGTGACCGGGTGTAATCAGGCCGTTACGCTTGTCCCCTGGTCGCAGGTTATTCAATATCTGTTTGATGGCATTCGGATCCTTATGGTAGCGATGAATACTGCCACCCAAAACATCCGCCACCTTAAATCCCGGCAGATACTTTGCCAAATCCGACTCAACAGCGAGCAGGACATCTTTTGCCCGTTTATTGATATAGACAATGTTCTCATTTTCATCGGCAATCATGACATTGACAGGGACAAATTCCAGCATGTCTTTCAACATATCCATGTCGTCCATCAAGGTTACATTACCCAAACCACTTATTGCTTCTTTACTGGCCGCCATTGTTTTTTCCTCTTGTTCAGTATATGCGCCGAGCATCACCTCAGCGATTACATTTAATGCCTTTTCCCACGCATCATGGACGACAGGTGTCCATAAAGCGCCTGCGAATTCTTTCATCACTCCCAATAAAACTCCGGCAACAGCGCCGTAATGAGCGGCGACGGCACCGTAGCTTTGGTGTCTAGCCCCCAGATCAGTCAGCGCCTTACCCAGCACATCCGGTTTACGCAGATTGTTGACTACAAGTTTTAATGCAGCCAACAACTTTGCCTCCTGTTTCTTTCTGCTTGTATTGGCAAATAACGGTTGCACCTGCGGGTACTGCTTGAACAACTCTTCATAGAATTGTTCAACCATGGCGTCTGCATGGGGCGCAAGTGCGTTAAAAGATGTCTCCAGGGATATCACGTCCAGCCCCAGGGGATGGGGTTCCGGTGTTGGTGCAACATCCGGCTGCTGCGACACCACTGCTGCATTATGTGCGGTATTATTGGCCAGTTCCGCCTCGATCTGATCCAGGGCATTATCAGCGGCCGGTTCATCGGCCTCTGGTTGTGTTACATAGGCATCCAGCATCACTTTGGCGACAACATTCAGCGCATCTTCCCAGGCAGTTGCGACTTCCGCTGTCCATACCTCACCGGCAAATTCCTGCATGGCGCCGATGAGTGTTTGCGCAACCGCCGGGTAATGTTCAGGCAAGGCACCGTAACCCTGATGTTTGCCTCCCAATGCAGTTAGTGCCCGCGCCAGGCTATCCACATCTTCCAGGTTATTGATCACCAGTTTTAAGGCGGCCAGCAGTTTTTTCTCCTGCTCCGCCTGGGTGGTACCGGCAAACAACGGTTGGACACCCGGGAATTGTTTAAACAAATCCGTATAAAATTTTTCCACTACATCACCGGCCCAGGGGGTCAGTGCGGCAAAACTCTGTTTCAGTGCAGCAACATTCAACCCCAGCGGGTGTGCAGCGGCCGGAGTCTGTGCTTCTTCCTGCGTTGGATAGGCATCCAGCATGACCTTGGCGATCACCTCCAGCGCCTTGCTCCAGGCAAGCTGAAACTCGTCAGTCCAGGCATCACCGGCAATCTCTTTCATCACGTCAATCAGGGTTGATGCCACCGCGCCATAATGTCCGGGTTCGGCGCCGTAACCGGCGTGGCGTCGACCAAGCTCGGTCAACGTAGAGGCCAGGACCTCAACATTCTCCAGATTGGCCACCACCAGCTTCAGGGCGGCAAGTAATTTCTGCTTCTGCTTTTCCGGAGTGGTATTGGCGAACATGGGTTTGACGTCAGGATAACGGCGGAACAACTCCGAATAAAACCGCGCCACCAGTTCTTCACCTCGCGGCGCAACGGCCTCAAAACTGGTACGCAGAGCGGCAACATTCAACCCCAGCGGATGCTCATTCGTTTGGGCATCACCCTTCATCCACGCCAGTGGATCGAATCCCAGTTTTCCGTCACCTGAAGTCATTGCTCACCTGATCGCTTCTCTGTTCCTAATGAATAACCTGTTCCAGCACAATATCGCTTGCCAGATTCATGTAATCTTCCGCGCCGCGATTTCGCGCACGATAATCAAAAATGGTTTTGCCATAGGCCGGACTCTCGGCCAGCGCCACCGTTTCCCGAATCGGTGTATTCAGCACCTGCTGCGGGAAATAGTGCACGATCTGATCACGCACATTGCGTGCCATTTTGCGCCGTTCGTTATAGCGGGTCAGTACAAACCACTTGCGGGTCCGGCGCTGTAATTTGGATTCCACGTAGTTGAAGATTTGCATCAAACGGGAAACACCCTGCAATGAATAAAAATCACTGGCCACCGGCACCATTACTTCATCCGCCGCCAACAGGGCATTCATACCCAACATACCGGATGTCGGCGCACAATCAATGAGGATAAAATCACTGTCCAGTTGTTCACGGGTAAACAGACTCTGTAACATGAAACCACGTTTGGCGCCGCCTTCCGTCAGATACTCAAATTCACCCAGACGATCACCCGCCGGCAACAGATTCAATTTGTCTCTGACCGGCTTGATCAATTCAATCAAAGGTATGTTATCCATCAATGCATTACCGATACCGGCCTGCGGTCTGACCAATGCACCGAACCCAACCGTCAGGTTGGCCTGCGGATCAAAATCAATCGTGGTCACACGATAACCTTTTTTGGCCAGCGCATGGGCGAGGTTCATGGTCGTGGTGGTCTTGCCCACCCCGCCTTTTTGATTGATTACCGCGATGACTCGCATCATGTTACTCCACCGCCGAATCCATGGAGGCCAACTCGGCGGAATTACACATGTGATCGATATCCAGCAGGATCACCATCTTTTCATTCACTGTCGTCATGCTGCTGACGAATTTTGTATCCACCGCTGTGCCGAAGTCCGGGGCCTCTTTCATCTCTTCCCGACTGATGTTATAGACATCAGAGACACCATCGACGATGATGCCCATAATCCGGCTCCGGCCGCCTGGGGCAATCACCTTGAGGACAATCACCACTGTCGTGACGCCGTATTCCAGAAAGGGCAAGCCAAAGCGGAGTCGCATGTCGATGATCGGGACTATCGTGCCGCGTAAATTAATCACACCGCGAATATATTCAGGGGTATTCGGTATTTTGGTAACGTTATCCCAGCCCTTGATCTCCTGCACACGCAGGATATCAACACCGTATTCTTCGCCGGCCAACATAAATGTTAAAAACTGCTGACCATCGCCGCCGACTGCCACCAGGTCATTCACATCCACTTTTTGCGCCACTCCTTCCATTTCATTACACTCCGGATGCCGCGATACCCGGTTCATCGCTGCTGTCGTCAGCCCGATTACGGGTACTGTTGCGGAAGACGAACTCGGGACGGGTTGCTACTTTTGAGTTAAGATCAAACAGTCCTTTCACATCCAGGATCAGTGCGACGGTACCGTCACCCAAAATTGTTGCGCCGGACAAACCTTCCACTTTTCGGAAATTTGTCTCCAGACTTTTGATCACGACTTGCTGTTGACCAAGCAATTCATCAACAAACAGGGCAATCTTTTCACCTTCCGCCTCAACCACAACCAGCAAGCCGCGTTCTTCATCCTGCATGTTGAAAGGGATGGCAAAAATATGATACAGGCGCACAATCGGGATATAGTCATCGCGGAGTTTGTATACTTCACCCCGACCACTGACGATATTGATGCGCTTTTCATCCAGTTGAACTGACTCGACAATGGAGACCAGCGGGATGATATAGGTCTCGTTACCCACCCTGATCAATTGACCGTCGAGAATGGCCAGTGTCAACGGCAATCGAATGGTAAAAGTTGTCCCCTGACCTTCGATGGATTTCACATCCACTGTACCACCCAGGGATCGGATATTTTTGCGCACCACATCCATACCGACACCGCGACCGGATACATCGCTGATGGTATCTGCCGTGGAAAATCCGGGCTGGAAAATCAGATCACCGATCTGTTCTTCAGTCAGTGTTTCATTTTCCTGTATCAAATGCTGTTTTCTGGCCTTGGCAAGAATTTTTTCCCGGTTCAGACCGGCGCCGTCATCAATGATCTCAATGACAATGTTGCCACCCTGATGATAGGCATTCAGATGCAGGACACCCATTTCGGACTTGCCGATGGAGCGCCGCACATCGGGTGCTTCAATACCATGATCCATGGAGTTGCGGACCAGATGCACCAGTGGGTCACCGATTTTTTCCATGACGGTTTTGTCCAGCTCGGTCCCTTCACCGGACATTTTCAGTTCGACTTTCTTGCCCAGTTGCGCACTCAGATCATGTACCAGCCGCGGGAAACGCTGGAAAGCAAAACTGATCGGTAACATGCGGATCCGCATCACCGCTTCCTGTAACTCACGGGTATTTCGTTCCAGTTGCGCCAGACCGTCACGCAACTTTTCCAGATGCGAACTGTTCAATTCTTCCATTTCACCGAATTGACCCAACATGGACTGGGTGATGACCAGTTCACCCACGGTGTTAATTAACTCATCCACCTTGTCGATGGATACACGTATTGAAGATGCCTCACCACCGGCAGACTTGCGTTTCTCTACCGGTTGACGTGCCGCAGCAGCGGCAGGCAATTTCTCTGCCGCAGGCAGGGATTCCGCCGGCATGACGGCAGCATCAGGCAAATAGCTGTCCTGCATGACCCGGGCAATAATGGTCAGGGCGTCAAACCAGGCGGTTTCCGCTTCATCATTCCAGGTGTCGCCGGCCACTTCACGGAAGACATCTATAAAGGTGCTGATCACTGCGTCATAATGCACCGGCTCGGCGCCATATTCCTGATGTCGCAAACCAAGTTCTGTCAGGGTTTTGATCAGTTTGTCAGGGTTACGAACATTTTCGACAACCAGCCGCAGCGCACCCAGCAATTTGGCTTGCTGGTGTTCCGGTGTGGTATTGGTGAACATGGACTGGATACGTGGAAAGCGTCTGAACAATTCTGCATAAAAACGCTTGACCAGCACATCACCTTTGGCAGAGATGGCGTTGAAGGTTTTTTCCAGCACATCGGCCCGCAGCTCCGGTGCACCCGCTGTTGTCGTTTCCGACATTGCCGTGTTAATGATCTGCAAGTCACACTCATCTTCAACCCAGGCAAAGACTTCGCGTATGTCGTTTTCCGTGACATCCGCCTGTAAGGTAATATCCCAGGCGCAATAACTGTTTTCCGGTTGCAAATCGTCAAGATCAGGCAAGGCTGACGTATCCACCTCAACCGCAATTTGACCCATCTCGCTCAATTCACGGATCATACGTACCGGATCATTACCTGATTTGAACATATCAGTATGGGGTTTAAATCTGATTCGCCAGGCCCCGCCCTGTTGTTGCGGCGGCTCGCCGGATAAGGTGGTCTGCGGCTGTTTGGCGGATGCTGCGGCAGCATGGCCGCCGTTGGCCATCAAATCATCAAGTTCTTTTTGTGCTGAGGCAATCGCGTCATGATCCAGCGAATGTTCATTCTTCAGAGCTGAAAGCATCTCACGCAATACATCGACTGAACGCAACAGGATTTCCACCGCCTGCTGGGTTACGTCGCGGCGTCCATCACGCATTTCATCCAGCAGGGTTTCCATCACATGGGTAAACGCAGCAACGGCTGACAAACCGAATGTACCGCTGCCGCCTTTTATTGAGTGTGCTGCACGGAAAATGGTATTTATTGTCTCGGGATCGGCGGCGCCCACATCGAGGTTGAGCAACTCCGATTCCATGATTTCCAGACCTTCAAAACTTTCTTCATAAAAGGTCGCAAGAAATTGAGACATATCAACTGTCATGATTTATCCTCAGCCCAGGACTTTCTTAATCGTGGCCAACAGCTGGTCCGGGTTAAACGGCTTGACAATCCAGCCGGTGGCGCCGGCTGATTTACCCTGCTGTTTTTTGTCATCACCACTTTCAGTGGTGAGCATTAGTAAAGGTGTGAATTTGTATTCACTCAAGGCCCGTAATTCCTTAATCAGCGAAATACCATCCATCACCGGCATGTTCACATCGGAAATCACCAGATTGAATTGTTGCGCCTTGGCTTTTTCCAGAGCCTCTTTGCCATCACATGCTTCAACAACATCATACCCTGCACCTTTCAGGGTAAACGTTACCATTTGACGCATTGATGCAGAGTCATCGACTGCGAGTATTGTTGCCATGTATCTGTCCTCTTCGCTCTATGTCTCTCCGGAAATCTATCCGGCAGTCAAATTCAGTTTGTCGGTTAACCCCAGTAACCCGGCAGACCGGAGCACGACATCACTGGGTTCGATCCAGCGCGCCCGAACTTTTTTCGCAGCCGCTGCTTTGAAAAAGGCGGTAAACAATTGCAATACCGCAGCATCAATTCTTTCTACATTGGCGGCATGTAGTTCTATCTCACCACCCTTGCCCAATGACTCCCGGAGACGGGTGTGTAAATTCGCGGCAAGTGAAATATTCATCACTTCTTCACACTCGATGTGAATCACATCAGTGCCACTGCTCTTGTCCTTGCTCAAAAAGCCCATAAGTACATCCTGAATTATTAATATCTAACAAAAAATCAAGCACTTCTCGTGTCTTATCGTCCTGTTAAGTAGGAGCTTTAATAATCTGAAATTGTGCTGTTAAACGTAAGCTCTTATACCCATGCGGGTTATCTAACAATTCATTCAGTACTGGCCGGCGAAGGTTTAAAACGGAAAGTTTTGGTGCATTATGCATAGGCATCGAGCATGCCATCGACACTGCGGCGACTCATTAATGACTCAATCTGATCGATTTCCACATTGCCTCTGTCAGACGCAAAACCACTGCCGCCATTTTGCCGGCCATTCTCACCCTCACCACCCTGTTGTGCATGCCGGTGATCCGCCATGGAGTGGTGTGAAACATCAACATCCCCCAGATTCAAACCGTTTGCGCCAAACATTTCTCTCAACCGCGGCATGGCATTTTCCAGCGCATCTCTGACTTGCGAATGGGGTGAACTGAATGTCACATTGGTTTGCTGGTCCTGGCCGATCTGGATACGGACTTCCAGCATCCCGAGTTCGGGTGGGTTAAGACGAATTTGCGCCTCCTGGATGCGTTGGTTCGCCATCCAGTGCACACGATTGCCGATGATGTCACCCCAGGCAGGGCTGTCCGGCGGAACGGTCATATTGGCGATCACATTGGCCGCGTTCTGAGACTGGCCTGCAGCGCCTGACTGGCCGGAAACAGCGTTATAGGCATTAATGCCGCTACCCATACCGGCTACAGACTGGACCCGCGCAATGCCGTTTTCCTGTCCGGCCGCATTGGCCAATGAATCGGCTTGCAGGTTTTTCAGCTCGGTCTGAAAGAGTGAAGCCTGTTGCACCGGCACCTTGGCAGCCGCATCCAGACCTTTCATGCCTTCCTGCAGATCACTGTTAAATTGCTGTTCCGGTTCAGAGACTTTTTTCTGATCCAGCTGCGCTGCGAGCAAATTGCGAATTCGGAATTGGTCGTCCAGCGAGGTTTCCATGCCACCGGCAGTATCCGGCGAGATCAGTTGTGCGGCTGCCTGTTTCGCGAGTTGGTCGGCATGTTGCAATGCCGTCACCGATTCCAGTCCGCCGATTTGCCGCGCCTGTCCTTGCAACGCTGTTTGAAGACGAAGGTGATCCAGACGCTCCTGCAACAAAGCCGCTGCCTGTTGGTTGTCATGCACGGGTATAGCCTGGATAGGCATCTCTGCGAAGAGAGCCTGATTCTCCAGCAGTTCGTCCGGTCCCAATTCGTTGATCAGATAGCCGTTATTATCACCTTCCATGGCGAGCACGTATGGTGTCTCTGGATCAGTGGAATCAAAATAACTGAACAGGCTTTGCCAACTGACATCCACATCCTCCGGCGGCAAGATGTTGCCGTCCGGCAGGAGCAAATCAGCCAGTTGTTCCGGATCCTGTTGCAAACCGGCATCTGCACCGGACAGTTTGGTGAGGAGTAATTGATTGGCGAGTAACTGCTCCGGGCTCAGTAGATTCGCCGATTCCTTGCCCGGCATGGATTGTAATGCTGCACCCAGTACACCGGCAAAACCGTTGCCATTGGCCGGTTCCAGCCCGACAGACGGCGTGGCGGACGGCATCACGGGTGTGACATCCGCGCCCAGGTTCATCATTATTGGTGTACTGTCTGACATCTTGCGCCTATCTCATACTCACTGCAGAAACAAAGACTCACGGTATAAATTGCAAAGGCTGTGCCACATAGTTCACAGAAAACATCCGGTTTATGGCAATCACAGAGACAGTGAAGACAGGCAGGATTTATGCCGGATAAGATATGCCGGACGTTCGCTGTCTACACGAACGTAAATATGTTCTCAATCAATACCACGGTATACTGGGGATATAGTCCGGAATTTAAATCAGCATATCTGCATGGATAATTTTAAAAAAACACCTATTCCGTCCTTTAAGGAACTGGAACAGACCGGTTGGGAACAAAAAGCAGCCGATTATCATGCATTGATTGGCGGCATCACCCGGAGCGCCGCTGCATCCATGTTGGCCGGCGACACTATTACACCGACAACGCGATTGCTGGATGTGGCCTGTGGACCGGGATATATCGCCGGTATGGCCCACAGTTACGGCGCCAATGTCACCGGTCTGGACTTTGCGCCGGCGATGGTAAAACTGGCGCAACAGCAGTATCCCGACTGTGAGTTTATGTGTGGTGATGCCGAGGAGTTGCCTTTTACTGCTGAGAGTTTTGACATCGTGACTTGCGCCTTCGGTTTGTTACATCTGGCCGAACCGGAACGCGCCCTGAGGGAAGCCCTGCGAATATTAAAACCGGGTGGTCGCTATCTATTTACTGTCTGGGATACCCCGGAGAAACACGATTTTTTTCGGATTGTGCTGGATGCCATCCAAACCCACGGCACACTGGACCTGCCCCTGCCGCCGGCCCCGCCCTTTTTTCGGTTCAGCGATCCGGTGGAATGCCGATCGGCACTTGGCGATGCAGGCTTTGTTGATATGGAGGTAAAAGAGATATTGCTGTACCAACATGCACAAGATGCGACTGAGTTGCTCACCATGCTGGAAAAGAGTTCCGTCAGGGCCGCCATGTTGCTGGAGGCACAGTCAGCTGGGGCGCAAATTAAAATCAAACAGGCAATCCTGCATGAGGCCGCACATTTCAAACAGGCAACAGGTTATCAGTTGGCCTGGCCGGTGATTATGATCAGCGCGGTAAAACCCGATAAATATTGAAAGAATGATCCCTGTCTGCACACAGTGCCGAGGCAGATCGATCTCTTCAGCAACAATGTGTCGAGCAGCATCGTTGCACGGTGGACGCCGTTATACCTTGCGAATATTCAGGTCATCACCTGATCCACCGTGATCAATTATGTCGTGAAAGTATAAAAATTTTGCTGATTCAGGTAATCTCTTTTGCGGCAAGATTATCCAGTGAATATGCAGTCTGGTCCTCTCATCATCTATTTCTGGAGACAGACATGTTCGACAAACCCTCAATCATCGTTCGCTTTGAAGTCGGCAAGGCCCTGGGGCTGGTGTTTGGTCTGGCCGCTTTTTTTCTATTACCGTATGCCCTGCCCGATGCCGGTTTGTTACTGCGCTGGGGTGCTTTGTTCTGGTATGTCACACTGGGCGGGCTGGTTGGCATCTTTGGAGTACTGACCTATTATCCAAAACCGGACATGTGGCCCTTCCCCTGGTGGGCCGGTGCGGCATTTGTAGGGAGCTGGATGAATTTTGTGTTAACCCTGTTGGCCTATGACACATTGCAGGCGATCATGCTCGGCGTCTTCGGCAAGGATGGTCTGCTCACCTCCCCTTTCTGGTTTGTGGCAGAAGGTATTGTGGTAGCGGTGATTATCGGTTATTTCTCCACCCGACTGGGTGGTGAAGGCAAGGCAACAGTGTACAGATGATACATTTCAGGCACAGCATGCTGCCTGCTGTGCCGAGTGTGACTGATATAGCCGTGGAATATCAACCCAGAAGCGGGTGAGTTCCCCCGGCTTGCTCTCAACACCCAACCGACCACCGAGACACTCCACCAGTCCTTTGGTCAGCACCAGCCCGATTCCACGTCCGTCATTGGCTTGCATATTATTTGCATTGGCAAATGGTTTGAATAATTTGGCAATATCCTGTGTATCAATACCTGCACCGGTATTACTTACTTCGATGTGAATCATGTCATTGGTAAGCTCATTTGCTGTTACCATTACAGTACCATCCGGTACATTATATTTAATGGCATTGGACACCAGGTTTTCAATAATCTGGCTGATTCTGGAGCAATCTGTTTCGAGCATATCCACATTTGAGTCGAGAAACAGGTATTCAAGTTTAACCCTGTTGTTTTTGGCCATGCGCGACATTGAGGTGGCGCAATTTTCAATCACACTGCGCAAACTGACTGACTCAATATTGAGTGTTATCTTTTGCGCGGTAATCCGTGTCAGATCCATAATATTGTCCAGCAGCGCCAATAATTGCCAGCCGGACTGTTCAATATGTTTGAAATAGACAGCGTGCTCCTTCGGCAATCTGTTGTCTGTATCCATATTGATGACCTGTGCAAACCCCAGGATGGCATTCAGCGGTGTGCGCAATTCATGACTGGCCCGGGCCATGAATTCATTTTTATATTCATTTTCCATTTTTTCTTTTTCATGCGCTATGACCAGGGCGCGTTCGGTCCGCATGATATAACGGTAGGCCAACAGGTAGGCAATCAAAAAAACAAGGAAGGCCATACCACTGCTCAGCATAACCAGAGTCAGATAGTCTTCGCGCGATTCTTCCGTCCGTCTGACAATCGCAATCATCTCGTCATTCTTGTCAGACAGAATAGTATCAAAGCCGGTAATAAACGCATCCTGTACAAGTAATGATTGTTTTTGTAATAACCTGACAGCCATTGCATCGTTTTCATCGACGAGATGATCGACAATCTTCCTGTGCAACTCCCCACCGGCATTGACTTTGTCTTTCAGCGCATCCCATGCCTGCTTATCATTATGATTGAACGCGGCATGAGTTAACAGTTGCTCCCTGGCACCGAGAAATTTGCTGCCCAGATAGTTGAAGTTCACCTCTTCCTCATAGCGCTGCAGTTGATCGTCCATGAGTAACATGCGATGTGCAGACAAGGCACGTAACCGCGAGGTGTCGGACATGGTATGAATCAGGCGGGAAATGGTAAATCTATCCTGCATTTCAGCCAGACTTTTCTTCATCTCTTGTGTGCTGACATACCAAAACAGGTTCAGCACCAGTGTCACAACAGTGACAGCGATGAAACCGGCGATCAGAATGTGTCTGGTGAATGATGGTTGCATGATGTCCTCACAATCAGCCCCCGGGCCTGAAGCTTGTATCGGACAAAGTGTGATGGCATTGACAAAATCTCACAAATATTACAGTTAAATTCACTTGTATTTCATCAGAGTATGTACTATCAAACCGAGTCAATCCTGCGGCAATAATTCATAACACATTGTTTTATTTGATATTCACTGACAATAACCGGCCCATTCCAGGCTCAAGCCGGTGCGTGGCACACCATCGCGTCAGTGGCTGGTACGGCAGGCAGTGGAGTGTAGTTGGCAGGAACCGATCTTATAAACGACTTGGACACGACCAGTTCATCTTGCCGCCTTTCACCACGGTTACGGACAGATTGTTGCTGATGTAATTGCTCATCAGTCACACCACGCCGAGCCCAGCTTGTTATTCCGTCTATTTCCACAAAAACCAATTAAGTTTTGCCGCAAGATTGTGATTGATAAGTTATTACTTATGCCGGTTCTGCCAGAATCTGGCATTGCTCAGGTCATCCAGTTCGCGTTGTTCTTTTTTATCGGCCTGGTGTTGTTCTTGTGATTTGAGGCGATTGACGGTTTTGTCCAGTGCCTGGGTGCGGGTGTGACGTGTCTGCCACTCTTCCCGTTTAATATCCCGCTCCTGATTGGCGCGGATAATGGCCGCTTCCTGCTGTTTGATGGCCAGATCGATTTGGCCGATGAAGGTCTGATAGGCCTGCAATTGAGAACCGTCCATGCCGCGACTGCCGTGTTCCTGAAACAGGCGGGCATATTCTGCACGGTAGTTTTTCAGTTGTTGCAGTTTCAGTTCATGTTCGGTCAGGGCACGCTGTGAATTGCCCAGCGCCGCAGCGGCATCCTGTTCATGGTTGGCGGCGATCTGTTTGATCGGTTCGAGACGCTCTGACTTTTTCATCACACCTCTCCTGCCTGTACGGCGGCACCTGTTTTAAGCATAGTTTACTGAATCAACAATTGTGGAACCTTGTCCGGTTTTTTCTGGCTTTGCAACAAGGCTCCCAGATCATGCAGACTTTGTTCCAGATTCACAGCATTGCGATGGTCCTGTCTGATAAAGTCCTGAATGCGTGGATAGGCGCGGATGGCTTCATCAATGCGGGGATCGCTGCCGTGCGCATAGGCCCCGACACTGATTAGATCACGGTTCTGTTGATATGTTGAATTCATTTGCCGGAAACGGACGGCAGCGGCAATGTGTTCCGGCGAGGCGATCTCGTTCATTAAACGGCTGATCGACAGTTCTACATTGATCGCAGGATAGAGTCCCGCCTCCGCCAGTTCACGCGACAAGACAATGTGGCCATCAAGGATGGCGCGGGATGAATCGCCAATCGGATCCTGATTATCATCCCCTTCCACCAATACCGTATAAAAGGCAGTAATCGAGCCTTTGCCGTTTTCGCCATTACCGGCCCGCTCCACCAGTTGTGGTATGCGTGCAAAAACTGAAGGTGGATAGCCCTTGGTGGCCGGTGGTTCACCGATGGCCAGGGCGATCTCCCGTTGTGCCTGGGCAAAGCGGGTCAGTGAGTCCATAAGTAACAGGACATGCCGGCCCTTGTCACGAAAATATTCCGCAATCGCCGTGGCCAGATAGGCGCCGTGCATGCGCATCACCGGGGCATGATCGGCGGGGACCGCCACCACCACAGCGCGCGCCATGCCTGCTTCACCCAGGATGTTTTCGATAAATTCTTTTACTTCGCGGCCACGTTCACCGATCAAACCAACGACAATCACATCGGCACTGGAGAAACGGGTCATCATACCCAATAACACACTCTTACCCACGCCGCTGCCGGCCACCAGTCCCATGCGTTGACCGCGCCCGACTGAGAACAATGCATTGATGGCGCGCACGCCCACATCCAGCGGTTGCTTGATCGGATCACGCGCCAATGGATTAATATGACGACCGTTTAACGGGACTTTTTCACTGGCACGGATCGGTCCCTTGCCATCCAGCGGACGACCTGAACCATCCAGTACCCGCCCCAGCAGATCATCACTGACCGAAATGGTATAGGCGCTGCCGGTTGGGATCACCCTGGCGTTGGGACGAATACCGTGCATTTCGCCGGTGGGCATTAAATAGAGATATTCACCGGAGAAACCCACCACCTCTGCTTCCACCGGGTTACCGTCAATACTTTCAACCAGACAGCGTGCACCAATCGCGGCCTGACAGCCAATCGCTTCCAGAGTCAGCCCCACCATACGGGTCAGACGCCCTTCCACGATCAAGGGCGGACTGTCTTTCAGTCGCCGGCTGATGCCTTGCAGTTGATGCGCCCACAATGCCGAATGCGGGGCGTGTGGAAAAGCATCTTTGGCGGAATCATTCGGCGCTTGTGTCATCACCGCGTTCCCCGCCCATCAGGGTGGCAACCACCTGATTAATACGATGCTCCACCGTGGCATCGATCTTTGAATTTTCCGAATGCACGCGACAACCGCCACGGGTCAGGGCCGGATCTTCGATAATCTTCCAGATCTGCTCCCGTTCTTCATTAATGGCAAATACTTCACGGACCAGTTCAGCATCATTCGGATGCAAAAAAATTCGCACATCCCTGGAACCGGCAGGCAAGGCAGTGGTGGCTTCACGCACCACGGCAATCACTTGTCCCGGATCAGTATGCAATTCACGACGAATGATCTGTTTTGCAATAATGACGGTCATGTCAGTCAACTGTTCCACTACCGCCTGGTCCAGGTCTTCCAGTGGTTGTGACAGAAAGGTCATCACCGAAACCAGTCGTTGCAGTTTTTCCTTTAACTGACCTTCCAGTTTTTTATGTCCGGCATTGAAGCCATCCTGGTGCCCCTGTTCAACACCGATCTCATAGCCCTGGGCATAGCCTTCTGCATAGGCCTGTTGTTGAATGGCCTCAATCTGGGCGGCGGTAACCAGTTCCTCAGGTTCAGGAACATCTTCTTCAACCAGTGGTGCTTCCCAGCGCTCGTATGCCGACATCCCGTCTTTGGATAAAACCTTGGATATAGTCATCGCTAGATATACTCATCACTGCTCTTCAGGTTAATCTCACCGGAATCCGCCAGACGTCTTGCAATGGAGAGGACTTCTTTTTGGGCGTTTTCCACATCGCTGATCTTGACCGGACCTTTGGATTCCAGATCGTCACGCAGCATTTCACCGGCGCGCTTCGACATATTCTTGAAAACTTTTTCTTTCACATCCTCATCCGCACCTTTTAATGCGGTGATCAGGATGTCAGATGATGTTTCACGCAACAACACCTGAATGCCGCGGTCATCTATATCAATCAGGTTATCGAAGACAAACATCAGATCCTGGATGCCTTCCGCCATTTCAATATCGGATTCCTTGACGTATTCCATGATCTCGCTTTCGGTGCCCGGTTCGAGATAATTCATAATGTTGGCTGCTGTTTTCAAACCGCCCACCGAACTGGTCTTGATGTTTTCCGAGTTACCGGAGAACTGTTGTTCCAGCATGTCATCCAGCTCATTGATGGCGCTGGGCTGAATACCATCCAGCGAAGCAATACGCATGACTACATCCACGCGCATGTTTTCCGGTAATGCCGAAAGCACATCAGCGGCACGATCCGGTTCCAGATAGGAAAGTACAATGGCAATAATTTGTGGATGCTCAAGTCGGATAATATCGGCAACGGCACGCGGCTCCATCCACTTCAGGGCATCCAGCCCCTTGGAGTTTCGCCCCATCAGGATGCGATCGATTAGTGCACCGGCCTTTTCTTCACCCAGTGCATTGGTCAAGACCTTGCGCAGATAGTCTTCACTGCCCACACCAAGGGAGGTCTGTTCTTCAATACTTTCTGCGAAATTCTCCAGGATTTCGGCGACCTGTTCCTTGCTGACACCGCCGATTGTGGCCATGGCCTCACCCACCGCCTGTACCTCTTTGGGTGACATGTGGCGCATGATTTCACCGGCATCTTCTTCACCGATGGTCAGCAGCAGAACGGCTGACCGCTCAATACCGGAAAGTTTCTTTGGTTTTTTTTCAGCCATAATTACCCGTTAACTGGATGCAATACGTTTCTTGTCACCCTGAATCCAGGAACGCACCACTTGCGCCACCATCTTGGGATCGTCCGCTGCCACTGCCTTGGCCAGCTGCAGGTTGGATTGATAAATCGGCGGAGCCAGCTGTGGCGTCTCATCCAAATCAATTTTCTGCAATTCCTCTTCCTCAGCCTCCAGTTCACGATCCAGTTTGGCCTTGGCGATCAGGTTCTTCATCATGGGTTTCAATACACCAACCATGAGGAAGACCAGCATCATTACCACGGCAATCTGCTTGAAGGCAGACCAGAACCACGGCTTCTCCCAGAACGGTGTATCAACCAGGACCGCTTCCGGCACAGGAGAAAAGGCCACGTTGGTCACATTTACCGTATCACCACGCACCGTATTAAAACCAACCGCCTCTTTCACAATGGCGGTAAACCGGCCCAGATCTTCCGGGGTATAGGGAATACTGATGGGTTCCCCTTCAGCATTCACCCCGGTCTTGTTATCGACCACCACGGCAATAGATAAACGTTTTATTGTGCCGGGATTCTTGCGGGTATAGCTGATGGTCTTGTCCAGCTCATAGTTACGGGTGGACTGGCGTTTGGTCTTGCTCGGCGACTGTGTTGTCTGATTGGCATCATTGGCCTGTTCCGGGACGGTTGCCGTTCCCGGTGGTTGATTGGTCAACGCGCCTGGAATACCCCCGTCGGACTGTCCCCGGCTTTGTTCTTCCATACTCTGTTCACTGCGCACAGCAGGCAAATCAGGGTTAAACCGCTCCTGGGTCAGTTCGGTTTCAGTAAAATCCATATCTGCGGTGACCTGGGCGCGGATCTTTTCCTGGCCGACAATGGGTCCCAATAATTGCTCGATACGACCGGTATAGAGTGCCTCGATCCGGCGGGTATAGTCGAATTGTAAACTTTTTTGTTTCATGCCTTTTGGCTGCAAGCCATCCGACAACAAACGTCCCTTGGCATCCACCACCGTTACCTGTTTTGGATCCAGTTTCGGTACGCTGGAGGCAACCAGATGGCGGATTGCTTCGATTTGTTCTTCTTCCAGGCGTGCGCCCGAAATCAGGTTCAGCATGACGGAGGCACTGGGTTTGCGCTCATCGCGGATAAAGGCCGATTCTTTCGGCAAGGCGAGATGCACACGAGCATTGTCTACCGCGGCCATGGTCTTGATAGTGCGTGATAACTCACCTTCCAGGGCCCGTTGATAGCGTGCGTTCTGAATCAGGTTACTGGCACCAAAGCCCTGCTCCTTCTCAATCAATTCAAAACCAATACTGGTGTCCTGCGGCAGGTTGTGTTCCGCCAGCATCATTCTGGCATGGTGTAGACGATCTGACAGGACCAGCACCATTCCGGAATCCGGTTCGACCTTATACGGCAGATCCGCCGCCTCGAACACTTCAATAATGGCGCTGGTGTCTTTTGGAGAAAGATTGGTATACAGCACACTGTAGTCCGGTTCGTTTGACCACATGATGATCGCGACCGACAAACCGATACTCAACGCCAGACCAAACATGATGACCAACTGGCGGGTGATCGGCATTGCCGCCATACCCCGCAATGACTCAGCAAATTGCTCTGACTTGGTCAATTCTTTACTTTCTTCAGCCATATTGCCTGTTCCTGCCGGTGTTTAATCTGTTAGACCTGCATGTTCATGATTTCCTGGTATGCAGATACCAGTTTATTGCGAACCTCGATCATGGCCTGAAAAGAAACATTGGCCTTTTGCAGGGAAACCATGACTTCAGACATTTGCACATTCGGATCACCTTTCTGAAAAGCTGTCGCCAGTTGATTTCCCTCTTGCTGCAGGTTATTCACCTGATTGATGGACTGTTTAAGTAATTCCGAAAAGCTGTCGGCCTTGTCGACACTTTCCGGCGCGGCAGCCTGCTTCTGTTGTATCTGAGCCGCCATGGCCCGCATCTGGATCAAGAGCGTATCCGGATTGATCGTGTTATTCGCCATACTTGCCCCCTGTTAATCTGTTAACTGAGCCCTAGACTGCTTCCACATCCACCGAACCCGGGATAGCAATGCCCGCTTCACGCATCCGCGCCAGCTTGTAGCGCAAGGTCCGCTGGCTGATACCAAGCCGTTCTGCCGTGCGTTTGCGGCTGCCGCCGGCGTCACGAATCGCCTTAATGATCAGATCCCATTCACGTTGTTTCAGATCGCTGTTCAGGGAATCGCTCTGTGCTGTTGTGGCCGGCGCCGTCTGCGTCGGCATCTCGACTGTTGTTATTGTGCGTTTGGGTGTGGATGTGAACTCAAACTGGATATCAGAGCTGTCAATCACATCACCCGATTGCAGGATTAGGCAACGCTGGATGACGTTATCCAGTTCGCGAACGTTACCCGGCCAGTCATATTCTGTCAGACGTGCAGCAGCTGACTGGTTTAGAGCGGGAATTGACCGATTAAAGGATTGCGCATGCTTTTCCAGCAAGCGATTGGCCAGTGGTACAATATCACCGCGACGCTCTGCCAATGATTTGACATGCATGGGAAAGACATTCAATCGATAATAAAGATCTTCACGGAACTCGCCGTTTTCCACCGCTGTGCGCATATCACGGTTGGAGGTGGCGAGGACTCTGACATCCAGTTGAATCATGCTGTTACCGCCCAGCCTTTCCACTTCCCGTTCCTGTAACACACGCAACAGTTTCGCCTGCAAGCCCAGATCCATTTCGGATATTTCATCCAGTAACAGGGTGCCGCCATTGGCCAATTCAAATTTACCCGGCGAAGCCTTGTAGGCGCCGGTATAGGCGCCTTTGTCATATCCGAACAGGGTGGCCTCCAGCATATTCTCCGGAATGGCTGCACAGTTGATGGCGACAAAGGGTTTGTTGGCACGGGAAGAATTCATATGGATGTATCTGGCCAGAACTTCTTTACCGGCACCGCTTTCACCGGTGATCAGCACCGTCGCATCACTGTCCGCTACACGTTTGGCAATTTGTACCAGTTCGCGACTGGCCGGGTCTTCGGCAATCATGTCGCTGAAGTTCTCTTCCGGATGACCTACATAACGGCTGACCATATTGGCCAGGACTTCCGCTTCAAATGGTTTTACCATGTAGTCTGATGCACCATCACGCATGGCATCAACAGCCTGCTGGATGGTACCGTAAGCCGTCATCAGAATAATCGGTACATCAAGGCCCTGCTGGCGGATCTGTTTCAGCAGTTGCCGACCATCCATATTCGGCATCTGGATATCACTCACGACCAGATTGATTTTGTTTTCTGCCAATACAGTCAGTGCATGCTGACCGTCACTGGCGGTGACAACCCGATACCCGGCGATTTGCAAGGTTTCCCGCAGGGCTTCCAGCAATTCATGATCATCTTCGACTACCAGTATTGTTGCGTTATTCATACTCACCTCGAACTCATTGATATCCTGTTTGGATCAGGCATAGGTGCCTGAGCTGATATAGACCTGCGCATGCGAAATGTCCGCCTGCGGCTGTGTAATAATCGGTAATTGCATAATGAAGGTGCTGCCCTTGCCGATAGTTGACTCCAGAGTGATTTCACCCTTGTGTGCATTAACGATGGCTGCAACGACCGCCAGCCCCAGGCCGGTGCCGTCACTGCGCGTGGTAAAAAACGGATGAAAGGCGCGTTCCCGGCCTTCTTCAGTAAATCCGGGGCCGTTATCGCTGATCAACAGTTGCAGGTTGTGTCCATCGCAACCGGCGCTGATCGTGATTTCCACGCCCTGACCACCGGCCTGGATGGCATTGACAATCAGATTAATCATGGCGCTGAGCAACATCTGGCGGTTACCTGCCACAACGATGTTCTGTGTCATATCGTTGATGCGGAGTTTTGAATGACTGATCGTCAGTTGTTGTTCAACGGTATTCTCCAGCTCGGTTAATAAGTCGGAGACACCGAATTGTTCCCCGCCGCTGCTGCCGCCACCCCGTGCATAGAGCAACATGTCGTTGACAATATGTTCCAGATGACGCAGGCGTTGCAGGATCTTTTCGCTGGTTTGACGATGCTGTTCCTGTGTCAGGGTGCCGCGTTTCAGATTGGATGAATAGAGAATGGCGGATGACAGCGGTGTGCGTATTTGATGTGCCAGTGATGCCGCCATTTCACCCATGGCGGCAAGACGTTGGTGTTGACTGAGCCGGTCCTGCAACTTGCGCATTTCCGAAACATCGGTGATCAATAAAATCTGGCCCGGTTCGGTTCCGAGCGGGCAGGTGGAAATATTGACGCGGCGTCCGTCTGACAGTGACATATCATGGCCGTCGTCATTTCGCGGTGCAAAGGCGCGCCGGATCACATCCGCCCAGACTTCACCGTGCAGGGGTTCACCCAGCAAATTAATGGCGACCGGATTATGTTCCTGCACTCGTCCAAATTGATCCAGTACAACCACACCACCCGGCAAAGCGCTTAACAATGCCTCGAGCCGACTGGCCAGTTTTTCCTTGGCAGTCAGTTCCTTGATGCGTTCGTCCTGGGTATTGGCCAGTTCAGAATTGAGTTGCGCTACCCGATTTTCCAGGGCTTGATAGGATTCGGCCAGCTGTCCTGATAACTGGTTAAAGGTTTGAAATGCCTGCTCAAGGGCGGCGGGATAGTTGGCACCGGACTGACTCATCTCTTCCTGCTCCACTTACTCTGACATCAACGCTGATGGCAGTAGACTGGAGCAAGAAGCGTGCCTGATTTATTATTCTTTTAAATCAACAAGATAACTTTCATCTGTCAATGTTCAGTCAAATTTCCGTCGCCTGATCATGACGCTGCAAGCCATATTTCCGCATCTTTTCCACCAGGGTGGTGCGACGCATGCACAATTTCTTCGCCGCATGGGCCACCACACCGTTGGCTTCATCCAGTGCCTGCTTGATCAGGGAGAACTCCAGATTGGTGAGATGCTCTTTCAGATCGATGCCTTTGGATGGCAAGCGTTGCGGTATTTCCAACCCACCGACGTCGCTGCTGCCGGCGGCGGCTTCCTTTACATGGGCAAGATGACGACCGGGATCGATATCCGTCACCGTGGTATGGCCGCGAAATTTTTCCGGTAAATCGCGCACATCCACCACGCCATAGGGAAACATAATCACCAGGCGTTCGATCAGGTTGGACAATTCGCGGACATTGCCCGGCCACGGGTACTGGCAGAGCGCCGTGATCCCTGCCGGGGTAATGCGCACCGAACCCCGTTGTTCATGTTCCATGCGCGTAATCAGTTCGTTGATCAACAACGGGATGTCTTCCACCCGATCCTGCAGGGGCGGCATCTCGATAGGAAAAACATTTAATCGGTAGTAGAGGTCTTCACGAAAATGTCCTTCCCGGATGTGATCTTCCAGGTCACGATGAGTGGCCGCGACAATACGTACATCAACCTTGATGCTTTTATTGCTGCCGACCCGTTCGAAGACACGTTCCTGTATCACCCGTAATAACTTGACCTGCATGTTCAAGGGCATGTCACCGATCTCATCCAGAAACAGTGTCCCGCCCTGGGCCAGTTCAAACCGACCCTGCCGGGCACTGATGGCGCCGGTAAAGGCCCCCTTCTCATGTCCGAACAGTTCGCTTTCCAGCAGATCAGCGGGAATGGCGCCGCAATTCACCGGCACAAAGGGTTGCTCACGGCGTGAAGAATAATAATGCAGATTGCGCGCCACCACTTCCTTGCCGGTACCCGATTCTCCCAGAATCAGAACATTGGCTTCGGTATCGGCCACCTGTTCGATCAGTTTGCGTACCTGGATGATGGCCCGACTGTTACCCACCAGACTGCGAAACAACATGGGCGAGGTTCCGCCACCGCTGATCTTGCTCTCACGATAGACTTCAGCCAGGTGCAGGGCATGGACAAATTGCCGGTATTTAATCGGGATGTTGATTGCAGTAACGATTAAGGAGGTGATTTCCTGCGGAAACTGTGACTTGTCACCATCGATCAACAGCAGTATCGGCATATTTTCACCGAGTTCGGTTTTGATCTTTTGTAACTGTGTCAGGGTTTTATTATGCTCAGGTGCGGCGGCCAGGATAACCGCCTGGGGTTTGTCAGAACCGACAGTCCACTCATCGTAGAGAAACACATTGGGGTCATAGTCAATAAAGTTGAGAATCAGGCTTAAAGTGTCACACTGTTCTTTATCTTGGCCTATCACCAGCACATGCATAGAATCTATCCACCACCAAATCTAAGAGTAAACTTATTAACAGTCGTACAAAACCGGAAACTTGTCCTGATTGCCCTGTCTGGTTATGGGAATAGACCAGTGAGAAATATCAGACACGAAAAAATACTAGACGTGTATCCCGGGCATGTCAAAATTTCGACGGTTAAAAATTCCGGTATTCAAACTATTTATTTAATGAGGATATTCTAATTATATATAAAGAGCATCCCTGCCAATCAGTTCCCAAACCTTTATATTCCGGTTAAAAACCGGTGGCGCTGCTGTCCAGATAGGCATCAACTGCCCGCTTGCCCTGTCTGAGCAGTTTCATCTCACTCTTTAAAACCTGTTGCACTTCCTTGCCCAGGGCGATGGTTTCCTGATCCATTTCAATTATCCGGCGTAACAAACCGGCAATCTTGCCCAACTCCAGCGTAATGTCCGGGTGTTGAAACAATTTCTCCATCACCAGCGCACGTCGTTGTTCCAGTACGGTCAACTGTTCCCAATCCTTTTGTTCAGCGCACTGTCGCATGGCAATCGTAAAGTTCAGGGATTGCTCGGCATAACTTTGCGGGTTATGCAGTTCCACAATTGCGGCGCTGTTGCTCATTTAGCCTTCCTGAATATCAACGGATTGTGTTTGTATGGCAACATCGCCGCTTTTACCCAGTTGTTGTGGTAATTCGTCCCAGGCGCCCTTGATAGTTACCATCAAGGAGCTGACTTCATCAAGGATATCAATGTTGTTTTCGATATTGGCGCGTAACAACCGGCGAATCATATAATCATATAAATCATCAAGATTTTGCGCCAATTCGCCACCGGCGTCCTTGTTCAGACTGGTTCGCAGACCTTCGATAATGGAAATTGCCCAGCTGATATGCGCACCTTTATTGGCAACATCACTGCGTTCCATATAGCCTTTGGCAATGGCCACCTTCTCCATCGCCCCCTGCATCAACATCTGTATCAGGCGATGAGGATCTGCAGCTTCGACACTGGAGGCAACACTCACCTTGTTGTACTCTTTCACTGCATCATTTAATTTTGCTGTACTCATAAAACACCCTCTTGCACAATCATCCAGCGTTAGAAATATAAATTACTTCTTGCCCGACCTGCCGGCGCCAGGCAAAGCGCTTAGCTGGTTAGTCAGGAAATTACCTGTTGAGCTCATCTTTCCGATAAGAGCGTCCAGCTCGGTAAATTGCTTTAGGTATCTTTCCTCGGTTTTTTCCAGTTTTCTGGTCAATCTGTCCCTCTGGTCGTTAATATCGTCAATCCGGTTATTAAACCCATCCAGACGCGGTTTCAGCGGACCTTGTGAATCCAGTATCTGCTGTAACAGGTTATTGAGTTGCGAAGCGACACCGCGGGAGAAAATCACTTTGCCTGCATCGCCCTCTACACCACCGGACACTTCGATTTTCAGCCCTTCAATATCCTGTCGTCCCGCCAGGACCTTGCCGATACCAAAGGTCTTGAAGTTGCCAATCATTCCTTCCACATCCTTGCCTGCCAGACCGCCACCCTTGGCCAGCCCCAAATCCCTGACAGCACCGAAGTCTGACGCCGTGATCTCCACTTTTGAACCACTGCCGAAACGTTCAGAAATAATAATCAGGCGGTCATCATAGTAGGTCACCTTGACCTTGCCGCCATTTGCTTTCAGTTTGCCGTCAATGTTAATTTGTGTTTCCAGTTCCTTGGCCAGTTCATGCCCTGCATAATATGTACGATGAGTCAATTTGATCGGCGCAAGCTCGATGCCATCAACATTCAGGGAAAATTCGTCGTTCACTTCATTTATTGTGACCGGGATTTCATCCACTTCCAGACCGGCATAACCGCCCAGCGTGGGTTTCTGCGAAATATTGACATCCCAGGCCCCCATAATGGTGCGATCACCGGCTTCAAGAAATTGTAACTGGGGGTCGGTCACGGAGCCGGCTGTTGCGAACAGGTTAATCACCTCACCGATATTCTCTTCGACAGCTTCGTTCAATGTATCGTGATCGAGAGTAAGCTTGCCGTCATAATCAGTTTTCAAACCGATGCCGGCCAGGGAGACATAATCCTCGTTGATATTGGAAAACGCAGTGCCAATGATACGGCGTATTTGATTTGTTACACCACGTATGGTTGCATCACCGTTTAACGGCCCGGCCTGTCTGGTTTCCGGGTCATAACCGGTCAACGAATCGATCACATCAACAAACTTGTTGTACTGTTCAACAAATTTCCAGATCTTGTCCAGCACTGCGCCCTTGTTGACGAAGATGCGGATATCTGCATCACCGGTATCTTTCAGATCCAGGGTAATGCCTTCCAGCGCCTTGTTGATCGTGTTGGTCGGACTGGAGACCGGTATGCCATCGATTTCCACTTCCGCATCCATCGCGGCCTGCATCTCAACCATATTACGTCCTTCACCATCATCGGCTTCGGGTGTATACGAGATCAGGGACAATCCCGCCAAATCGTTATTCATCACATCGTTGTCTTCAACGGATATGCGCAAACTGTTTTCAGCTCCGGTCTTTTCCGAACTCAGGACCAGACGAAAGCCATCACCATCGTTGATAATGGAGGCGCGCACACCGAAATCCGCCTTGTTGATGGTCTGCTGAATATTCCGCAAGGTACTGCGGTCTTCGGTAATTTCTATGGTTTTGGGTGCGGCACCGGGATTGGGTTTGAAGATGTTTTCATCTTCATCATAGGTACCGAACTGAAACTTGAGAACTCCGCCACCAAGCGGTTCCTGTAGTGAATCAAACAATACAGAGGTCAATCGTTGTGATTCAGCCAGTTGATTTACTTCTATTTCATACTCGCCAGCCTGAGCCTTGTCATTGGCGGTAACGGTCAGCACGTCTTCATCGTCTGAGCCGGCAGACATCGTCTGAAAGTTTTGCGGTTCTTGCAATCCCTTCAGCGATGTCTGCAGCTCAGCCAGGGCACTTTTAAAGGCACCCATTGCTGATAGCCCCGCCTGGGCTTTGGCCTCATTTCGATCCAATCGAGCTGTTACCGGGCTGCCTTCTGCAGCAACCAGCTTTTCCACAATCCCTTGCACATCGAGTCCTGATCCTATTCCTGGTGAATTTATGGACGTCATTGATACCTCTCAATCCACGTTTTTCATCGCCAATGCCGCCTGCGCCATCGGCTGTCCAGGGTACGTTGCAAATCCTGTACCAGGGTCAGGCTTCTCCCTCAAGAAGCATGCCTTTGGGGCTGTCCTCGAGCATATCGCTTAATCGTCGAGCCAACGCCAGCACCTCTTCCTGCGGGATTTGCCGAATCACTTCGTCCGTAGTGCCATCCACAACCCGGATGACCACCCGACCGGTGATATCGTCTACATGAAAGTTCAAATCACGATGCATGTTCTGTGCAAAATCCTTTAGTTCGCTGGTCACCCGTTGCAGGGTTTCCTGTGTAACCTCGATCTGCTCTGCTGTTGCCTCCTGGGACTCGGCAAATTCTTGCCGCATCTCGATGGTGGTAACAACAATATCTGCAGTCTGTTTCGTATTGGCCTCACCTTTGGTGGTACCGCCAGCGATGACTAGCGAGGTAATACTCGCCATACTATCTGTAGCCATTTCGCCACCTCATACGGTGAAAGGTTAAGCGGGAAGGGCTTGCGCCCTCCCCACTGTCACGCTTATTGCAGTAAGGACAATACGTTCTGCGGAATCTGGTTGGCCTGGGCCAACATTGCCGTACCAGCCTGCTGGAGGATCTGGGTACGGGTCAGTTCCGAAGTTTCGACCGCAAAGTCCGCGTCACGGATACGTGAACGCGCAGCACTAAGGTTTTCAGAGTTCGTGGTCAGGTTCGCAATGGTTGAACCGAACCGGCTCTGAATCGCACCGAACTTCGCACGTTGTCCACTCACTGTAGAGAGGGCTGCGTCAACAATGGCCAGGGCCTTGTTGGCACCATCCACAGAACTGATATCCATTTCAGATACGGACATCAGTGAAGAGGCTTCGGTACCCAATGTCAGGGCTTCACCTTCGTTACCTGTGACACTGAAGGATTTCACGGAGTCAAAGATAACCTGACCGGTGATCACCATTTCATCAATCGAGCTGTCCGCACTCAGTACTTCGCCGCCTACCATGATGTCACCGGAGTTGGCGTTTTCACCGTCACGCAGAGCGATGTTGTTACCGGCCGCATTGCGCAGAATGATACCGGTGGCATCATCGGAAACACGGGCGGTTACACCAGTCAAGCTGGCTACGTCGTTGAATGCGGTGACCGCAGCTGACAGACCATCTGTGGTACTGATATCACTGACCGTGAAAGCGATGTTCTTATAGCTGGTGTTATCGGACATGATGTCCATAACATACGCACCGGTAGTGGAGAAATCCATCTTGATTTCGGTGTTGGCAAATGCACGAATACCGGTATCGTCACCCTTGGCGCTGACCAGTTCGGCCACACGCTTGGCGCTGTCGCCTTCCACAACATTGATGAATTCCTGCCCCAGATAACCGTTCAGGGTCATGTTCTGTTCAGCGATACGAGGACCACTGGAAGCTGAACTCTCGGCACCATACACACGGTTATTACCATACTGGTTGGTACGGAAGTTGGCCGTGGTGGTCGCGATGGTCTGGTTGGCATTCGCACCAACCTGATAAACCGCTGTACCGAAGGTACCATCCAGCAGTTTCTGACCGTTGAACTCGGCGCTGGTCGCGATACGATCCAATTCTGATACCAGCTGACCTACTTCAGCCTGCAGGGCCAGACGGTCAGATGCAGAGTTGGTGGCGTTCGCAGACTGGATGGCCAGCTCACGAATACGTTGCAAGTTGTTACCGGCTTCACCAAGCGCACCTTCAGCAGTTTGCGACAGCGAAATCGCGTCGTTTGCGTTACGGGCTGCCTGGTTCAGACCACGGATCTGCGCAGTAAAACGTTCAGAAATCGCCAAACCTGCAGCATCGTCTTTCGCGCTGTTAATACGCAGACCAGACGACAAACGCTGCAGAGAGACTCGCATGGATTCCTGAGACGTATTCAGGTTACGCTGCGAGTTCAGCGACATGATATTAGTGTTAATAATCTGAGGCATGACGCACTCTCCTATTTCAATCTAGCCCTACGCAGTCGCTAATATTGCTGCGGCTAGGGACTGTACATAGCGGATATACGTCCAAACCGGACATATTCACCGCTCCCGCAAAGATTAGCGTTCCGGACTATGGGAACTTTAGAGGGGGTGAGGAAAAAAGATGCCGCCATGCCAAATCATAACTTATTGTTTTTGCTGGCATTATTTTTCTTAAATAAATGTATTTACCGGGACCGGCAAGATTTCCCGCCTGGCGGGCACGAAGCGCCACCGGCCGGCCCATGCTATATATGTACGCACAAATCGAGGCGTGTCCGGCATTGGTGATAGCACTGTTGGTCTTTTTTAATCAATCTGGTGGCAGGATGATGCCGTGATTTTTGACTGCCGCTACGCGGCTTGGGTGAGTATTGCTTTTCATTCAAAGCTGCTGTATTTCGCCCGCCACTGCGTGGCTGAGGCGAGTGACTTTCTCTTGCGTAATCTCCAAGGGTGTTCTTAGCGGAGAGGTTGCTTTAGTTTCGCCCGCCACTACGTGGCTGAGGCGAGTGACTTTCATTTGCATGTCCAAATGAAAGTCACCAAAGCAAAGGACACCCCATCGGCTGAAGCGTGGTTGAGCTGTATTTCATCCTGTCATTGGCAGATGGTCCCTCCGTGGACCACTGCCAATGCGCGGCATCCCTGCCGCGATTGATTGATGATGAAATGCATCTCAACCACTCGCCGATGATGGGGCTGATCCTCGCGGCAAGGTTCTTGTTTATCGAAAAGCCTGCTTTATACATTATATTCGGGGAGGGGATCATTCCCCATTGGCTGGTGCGCGGTGAAGTCTGGCTTTTAGAATAACGTGAGCAGCCGGGCCAGGGAGGTACCGTTGCCGGGCAACATGCCGAAGTCAGTGTTCACAACAGTCTTGCCTGTGGGGGAAACATTTTTGGTGACTTTTGATGTTTTGTTTCAAAAGTCACTCGCTCCCGGCAGGGAGTGAAATCCGGGGATCAGCACAAAATTCAATGCCGCTCAGTGATTAAGCGAGTATCGCTTATTCATTCAAGGTTGCTGTGTTTCGCCCGCCACTACGTGGCTGAGGCGAGTGACTTTCTCTTGCGTAATCTCCAAGGGTGTTCTTAGCGGAGAGGTCGCTTTATTTCGCCCGCCGCTGTGCGGCTTTCGCAAGTGAGTTGCGCAATTCCATGTTGGTGTATTCCGCCTGCCGCTACGCGGCTTGGGCGGGTCACTTTCTCTAGCGTGACTGGTGTGCGTTACCTGAGAGGTTGCTTTAGTTTCGCCCGCCGCTACGCGGCTGAGGCGAGTGACTTTCATTTGCTTGTCCAAATGAAAGTCACCAAAGCAAAGGACACCCCATCGGCTGAAGCGTGGTTGAGCTGTATTTCATCCTGTCATTGGCAGATGGTCCCTCCGTGGACCACTGCCAATGCGCGGCATCCCTGCCGCGATTGATTGATGATGAAATGCATCTCAACCACTCGCCGATGATGGGGCTGATCCTCGCGGCAAGGTTCTTGTTTATCGAAAAGCCTGCTTTATACATTATATTCGGGGAGGGGATCATTCCCCTTTGGCTGGTGCGCTGTGAAATTTGGCTTTTAGCATAAAACAAACAGGCAGTATGGATACTGCCTTGTGAGCAGCCGGGCCAGGGAAGGCCCGTCTGCGAACCACACGATGAAAGCCAAACTTCACAGCAAGCTTGCACCAGCCGGGGCGGCCTTCTTTTCGGTTCCTTTTCTTGGCCGCGCAAGAAAAGGAATCCGGCTGTTCGGCCGGGTCCGAACATCAATGTCAGCATCGCGCAGCGATTCACATTTAAAGTCACGCCACCCCGTCAGGAGAAGATCATCAAAAATAAAGAAACCCGTTAATACAAGTGATTAAACAAAGAAATATCCTGCACCTTAACGAAAGCCTTTTGCGATGCCTCCAGCCCCACTTTTCGCCCGTTCAATTCACTCACTGCCTGACCAAAGTCCAGGTCTTCAATCTTGGAGATGAGTTCCTTGAGCTGGATGGAGAAGGCTTCGTTGATGCTGCGCTGGCTCTCAAGGGCGTTCAGCCGTGTACCTATACTGGCGCGGACATCAAGGATATTACCCATAGCGGTGTCGATGGAAGCAAGCGCCCGGTTGACTTCATTATGCAGGAAGCCATGATCAGCTGCACTGTTGCGTGAGTCTTTAAGTGCATTGGTGAGTTTTTGCAGTGTGGTGAAGATGTCCTGATGCTGGCTGGGACGAATTACATAAAAATCACCCGGTTCTGGTTCACCAAGCATAAACAGCTGCACACCTTCAAAGGTAATGGCGTTGCCTTCCGAGAAGGGCGTGCTGTCCACCACTATCTTGCCTTTATCGTCGATCACTTTGTAGGTCAGGGGAGCATTGGGATTAATCGGGTCACGGTCCTCCATGATCAGGGCATAGACACCAAAATCATAGTGACCTTTGGAAGATCCCTGATCCAACACGCCAGATCCGGTATTGTTTTTACTTTCGGTAATGATGAATGTGCCGTTACCTTCCCGAATCTTGCGAAACACCTGGGTGCCGGTATCGTTAATCGCCACAGTACGGCGCGGACCGACCCGCACGTAGCGTTGTGTGTCATCGCCATAGTAGAGGAAGTTACTGTTTTCATCCTTGGAGAAGGGACGAAAGCGGCCCTTGGAACCGGCAAACAGAAACTCACCGTCAGAATCCATGGTGTTGGCCAAGCCTACCAGCTCATCGTTGAGCTGGGCAATTTCCTCCGCAATATAGCTGCGAGTGTCATTGGTCTGGGTGGCGTTATTGGCTGCCACGGTTAATTCACGCACGCGCTGCAAGATCGTGGTGACTCCATCCAGTACACCTTCTTCCAGGCTGAGACGGCCCTGGGCGTTATCAATATTACGCTGTAGTTGTTCTGTGCGTCGCAAGGCGTCCTGCAGATTGATGGATTGGGCGACAGCAACCGGATCATCGGACGGCGCCAGAACCCGCTTGCCGGTAGCTACCTGTTGTTGCACCCTGGCCAAACTATCCTGCTGATCAAGCATGGCGTTGATCGCGCCCATCTGGATCTGATTGGTTGATACCCGGATACCCATTATCGGAAGGCCGCCATTAGTACGTCGAGCATTTTTTGTGAGACCGAAATGATCTGCGCATTGGCCTGGAACAATTTCTGGAAGCGCACCAGGTTGGCCGCTTCTTCATCCATATTAACGCCGGAGATGGATTCACGCTTGGCAACGATCTGGTTTAACAAGAGTTTTTGTGCATTCTTGTTGATCTCCAGTTCATGCGTCTTGGTCCCCACGCGGGTAATCAGATCAGCGTAGACATCAGTAAAGCTGGATGTACCTTTTTCAAGCACCGCCTCTTCCTGTAACATGGAAAGCGCCACGATATTCTGGTTGTCCGTGGTGCCGTCTTCATTATATTCAACACGGAAGGTGTCACCGGCCACCGGTTCACCGGTGATCATCACCCGAAAACCTGGGTCCACGCCATTCGGTGAGGGGAACAGGTTAATACCGGTTTTTTGATTATAACGAATACGTGTTTCCACCGCCGGTATACCACCGGTACGTTTGTAATCGTCGTCCATTTCAAAACTTTCACCGGCCTTCTCTTCATCCAGTAAATGCCGACCGTCTTTCTTTTCCAGCGCTTTTGATTCCTCCGGCAAGGCCAGCCGGGTTATCGGCACAGGCATCCCGGTATTATCAAGAATCTCAAAGTGTTCCTCATCCACAAAACGGATAGCAAATGGCGGACTCATGGTGCCTTGCTGCATGGTAAAGGATGGTGTGTTGGTATTCAGCACCTTGCCCATGACGATCTTGCCATTCCCGATATTGTCGATAGATGCCTCGACACGGACCGGTGATGCGGCAGCGATCTTGTTGACATCATCTGTCAGAACATCAATCCGTTTTGCGCCCATTCGCGTGGGCCGGATAATGAAGGTATCCAGGTTTTCCATCGACCCTTTATCAAGCTGAAGGGTGAAGCCTTCCTCGGAAAAATCCTGCGGCATATCGTGAAATTCACGAATCAGGGTATTATCATCACGTCGGATCAGGCGATATGTGCCCTCAAAGTACGAGAGCTCATATTCACTGGGAGCCAGATTATCAATACTGGTAATGGTTGCCGACACCACGGCATCACCCTTGTTATCCTTGTTGGGCAGAACCTGTGGTGACAGTTTTTCTGTCTCGGTAAAGAAGTTCTCGCCCAACGCGCTGTGGACGTCCATACCCAGTTTGTGTTGATCATTAAAGGCCTTGCTGATACCAATGGCGATACGCCCCAGTTCATTTTGCGCACGATCCAGGATTGTACGCTGGAAATCCAGCATCCCGCCCAGTCTACCGCCGGTGACAAAACGGGTCACATAGGCCGAACTGTCCGGCCCCTGGAAAATGATATCCATCTGTTGTGGATCGGCGGGAGTGCTTTCCACCTTGATCTCTGATGCGCGTTGTCCCACCACCAACAATTGGCCGTTACCGATATAAACATTCATGGTGCCGTCGCTTTGATAGGAAACCCGCACGCCAATCAATTCTGATAATTGTTGCAGCAAGTGATCACGTTGATCCAGCAAGTCATTGGGCGGATCGCCACCCACTTCACTGGCCGTGATAATACGTTTATTGGTTTCGGCGATCGAATATGCGACTTCGTTGATTTCAACTGCCACGGTTTTCATATTTTTGTTGGCGGCTGAACGGATCACTTCAAAGCGTTCATCCAGATAGGCAAAACGGTCGGTCAGGGAACGTGCCGATCCCAGCATCACCTGGCGAGATGAAGTGGAAGATGGATTGTTGGCGACACCGTTCACCGCACTGAAAAATTCCTGCATTGCCGGCGCCAGACCGGCTTTGGGATCAGCCAGCATGTTATCCACTTGTACTGTATAGTCATGGTTAATATCCATGGATTTGGACAGCGCAGTAATGCTGCGCACCTGCCCCGTGACAAAGTCATCATAAATACGGTGTACGTCGTTAACCACCACACCATTACCAATACCGCCCCGCCCCACCGCAGAGGGAGGCCTGGCTTCCATGGTAATACGCTGCCTTGAATACCCTTCCGAGTTGGCGTTGGCAATATTGTGGCCTGTGGTGCTGAGGGCGCGTTGCGCCGCCATTACACCGGAGACACTGATTCCAAGCATATCACCGGTAGACATCTAGCCCTCCTCGCCTGCGATTTCAGGTCTATACATCACGGTTTTTCCCTTCAGTCACTGCACCGTATTTATCGAAGGTCGGTGCTTCACGCTGCATGATGCGGATGACTTTCTTTGCGTAATTTGGATCGGTGGCATAGCCGGCTTTTTGCAACTCATTGATGTATTCAACCGGTTTGTCTGCCGACTCCAGTGCCTCCTGATAACGTTTTCTTGACTTGAGGAAATCCACATAATCCTTGAAGCTCTCAGCATAGGAGTCATAGGCACGGAAGCGGGCCACTTCGGTAACCGCCTTGCCGTGTTTAAATTCCACGGTTTTCTTTTCGATATATTTACCATCCCAGTCACTGCCGGCTTTGATATTGAACAGATTATGACTGCTCTGTCCCTTGCTGTTTTTACTGATGTGTTTACCCCAGCCGGTTTCCAGTGCGGCCTGCGCCAGTAATATCTCCGGGGTGGTATTTAATTCTTCGGCTGCCTTTTCCGCCATAGGCCGGAGGGTACGCACAAATTTCTCCACACTGCCGAGACGGGGTTGCGTCGGTACTGTAGCGGACACGACTTTCTTCGCACGGATTGCCGGGGCAACCGGCTGGGCATTGGGTTGCGGTGCCGGTTGTGCCGGGACAAAAGTTTGCGGCGTCATTTTCGGCATTAAATCCTGCGGCATGGGCATGGAGACCGGTTTGGCGATCGGTTGGGTGATTGGAGGCGGCAAGGCCCGGCTGGTTTCATCTGCCGATTCAGTGGATACCGGCAAATTTTGGCCGAGTTGCCGGGCCAATACATCAGCCAGCCCCAGACCTTTACCCTGCGACAGGGACAACGCCAGCTGATTGTCGTACATGTCCCGGTAGAAGGTACTCTGATTATTATCAAAAATGGGGTCACCAAAACTGGCGTCACGCATACTCTTCAGCATCATTTTCATGAACAATCCTTCAAACTGACGTGCGACATCCCGCAGTGCAGCTTGCTGGTCCGTTCTGGCCTGGCGTTTCAGATCATTCAGTCCTGAAATATCGGTGTAGGTATATGATGGCGTCGCCTTTAACATGAGTTGATCTACTCCAGTCTCTTTACCTGTATTAGGCAAGAATCAGGCCGGCTGCCCGGTTAGATAATAATTAATTCCGCCCTTAAGGCCCCGGCTTCCTTGAGGGCTTCGAGGATGGCGACCAAATCTCCCGGCGCGGCACCAACGGTATTGACTGCCCGCACAATCTCATCCAGGGTAATACCGGGATCAAACTTGAACATGCGATTGTTTTCCTGCTTGGCATTTATATCTGTTCGGGGCACAACCACCGTATTACCGCCCCCCAGTCCGGGCTGATTGACTTCCGGTCGTTGGGTGATGGTAACAATCAGATTACCGTGAGATACCGCCGCCGGTTTAACCCTGACATGTTGGCCGATCACAACCGTACCTGTCCGCGAGTTAACAATCACGCGGGCCGGAGCATCACCGGGATTGACCTGTATATTTTCCAATAATGATATAAACGCGACACGCTGCGCCAGATCTCGCGGTGCATTGACATTGACCGATCCGGCATCGATCGAATAGGCCGTGCCGGGGCCGATAAATTCATTGATTGCCTTGGCTACGGTATTCGAGGTGGTAAAGTCGGGTTGACGCAGATTCAGTGTCAGTTCATTGGCTTCACCAAACGGTGTTTCAACCGCCCGTTCAACAGTGGCGCCATTGGGTATACGCCCCACACTGGGGACATTGACTGTGATGCGTGATCCATCGCCACCTTCAATACCAAAACCACTCACCACGACATTACCCTGGGCGATGGCATAGACATTACCGTCCACACCTTTGAGCGGCGTCATGAGCAGACTGCCGCCACGTAAACTTTTGGCATCACCAATGGATGAGACGGTGATATCCAGCGTCTGCCCCGGCTTGGAAAAGGCGGGCAGTTCGGCATGGATGGATACTGCGGCAACATTTTTTGATTGCAGGTTTATATCTGTCGGCAGTATCACACCCAGCCTGTTCAACATACTCTTCAGGCTTTGCGAGGTAAAAACCGACCCGCCGTCACCTGAACCATCCAAACCAACCACCAGGCCGTAACCCACCAGTTGGTTGTTCCTCACCCCTGCAACCTTTGCGATATCCTTGATGCGTTCCGCAAAGGCCTGCATCGGCAACAGCAGGCACATCCCGATCAAACAGAGGACTGTGCGAAAATTACGTGATTTCACTGTATAGGTTTTCATTAGAATGGATACGCCTTGCTTTGGAAGAATTTACCCAGCGGTCCCATGGTGTTGGCGGAAGACAAATCGCCGCTGTCACCATAGATAATGTTCGCATCCGCGACCCGGCTGGAGAGTACGGTATTATCCGGCCGAATATCCTCCTGCCGCACAATACCTGAAAAACGGATATATTCACTGGCCTGATTCATGGTCAGCAGTTTTTGGCCCTTCACCACCAGATTGCGATTCGGCAACACCTCGGCCACTGTCACGGTGATCTTGCCGTTTAATGAATGGCTTTGTGAGGTATCACCCGAGCCGGAGAAATCACGTCCGGCGTCCACACTGTTGCTCAACACGTCACGGCCTTCCTTGGTAACCTTGTCACCGGCCACTGTCGGTGAAGGCATATCCACCGAGTTTTCCTTCTTGGTTTTGGTGCTGGACTTGGCGCTGGCGTTCGCTGTCTCCACCAGTTCAATAGTCAAAATGTCACCTATATCCCGTGCGGTTCGATTATCAAACAGACCGACCGTCATACCCTGTTGATAGATTGCACCATTGTTCTTGCGGGGAATATCCACAATCTGTGGTTTGGATGGCGCATAAGGATCTTTCTTGACCCTGAACAAAGGGCCATCCACACAGGCCGCCTGCAACAGCAGACTTGTCAGCAATAACAGCAGTCCGGCATAACGTGTCAATCTATTCTGTGTGTTACTCATATCACTCACCATCAGGTATTGTTGTTCAGGTATTGCAACATCTGGTCCATCGTGGCAATCGCTTTCGAATTCATTTCATATGCGCGCTGGGTTTCGATCATGCTGACCAGTTCTTCCACCACATTCACATTGGAACCTTCCAGCGAACCCTGGTGCAGGGTACCCAGACCGTTGGTGCCCGGCACACCGATCTGGGGTGCGCCACTGGCGGCGGATTCGAGAAACAGGTTTTCACCGACCGGGGTCAGACCTGATGGATTCTGGAATGTTGCCAACTGGATCTGGCCGATCTGGTTCAGTTCCGGCTGGCCCGGCAATGTAATGGATACCGTACCGTCCTTGCCGATGGAGACCGACATGGCATTGGGTGGAACCGTAATGGCCGGCTGCACAGGATAACCGGATGAGGTGACTATCTGCCCCTGACCATTAATCTGAAACTCACCATTGCGTGAGTAGCTGATACTGCCGTTGGGATGCATGACCTGGAAAAAACCAAATCCCTGAATGGCAATGTCATACGGGTTTTGGGTTTGCAATACATTACCCTGTTGATGCAGTTTTTGGGTCGCCACGGTTTGCACACCCGTACCCAGAGACAAACCGGAGGGTAATTCTGTATCCTGGCTGGTCTGCCCGCCGGCTTGTTTCACATTCTGGTACAACAGATCTTCAAACAGGATACGATCCCGCTTAAATCCGGTTGTACTGGCGTTCGCCAGGTTGTTACTGATCACAGACAGTCTGTTCTGCTGTGCTTCAAGACCTGTTTTACCTACCCATAATGCCTGTGCCATTGCTTAACTCCGCTTGCGATTATCCCAGTCTGACAAATTGCATTTCTCTTTCTGCATGTTCATCTGCTGTTTTCATCAGTTTCACATGCAGTTCAAATTCACGCGCCGAATTGATCATATTGACCAGTGCTTCGGCAATATTCACATTACTCATTTCCAGTGCGCCGGAAACCAGATTGACATTGGCATTGGCTACCGGTATTTCACCGCTCTTCAAGCGCAACAAACCGTCATTGCCCTTGTAAATTTCCGATGCCGGCGGATTAACCAGCTTGATGCGCCCAACCACTTGTATATCCGTGGCCGGTTGCCCCTGCGGAATAATGGAAACTGTGCCATCTTTGGCAATCTCAACCGCATTGGCCGGCGGCAGGCTGATGGGACCGGCATCACCCATCACCGGCACACCGGATGCATTGATCAACAAACCGGTCGAGGTCAGGCGCAGATTACCGGCCCGGGTAAAGGCCTCGCTGCCGTCTTTGGCTTGCACAGCAATGTAGCCATCACCATCGACAGCAATATCCAGAGGATTACCGGTGGTGTTAAGACCACCGGGATTGAGATCGATGCCGGGGCGTTCCGCCATGGCATAGGCACGGGTCGGATGACCCAGCCCGAACACGGGCATACTGCGAAAGCCGGCAAAGTCAGCCCGAAAACCGGTGGTGCTGACATTTGCCAGGTTATTTGTATTTGCGGTTTGCGCCAGCATATTCTGCTTGGCGCCGTTCATCGCAATATACAACATCCGATCCATATCTATACTCCTGTCACGTTACCTGTTATCAGTTATTACCTGATGTTAATCACCGTCTGTGTCACGGTATCCGCTGTTCTGACGATCTGTGCACTGGCCTGGAAGTTACGCTGCGCAATGATCATCTTCACCAACTCACCGGTAAGATCCACGTTGGAGTCTTCCAGTGCACCCGGCTGGATCAAACCCACCGTACCGGTGCCCGGTGAACCCACCAGTACCTCACCGGAGGCAAAGCTTTCCGCCCAGGCGGTATCACCCAACTGGCGCAACCCTTCCGCATTGGCAAAGTCGGCCAGACTGACCAGTCCCAACTGACGGGATTGACCATTGCTGTATCGAGTGGTGATATAGCCGGTTTCATCCACGTCCACACTGATCACGCGACCGGTGGTATAACCATCCTGCACCAGGGCATTCACATCAAACTTGCCACCGTACTGTGTCGTGGGTGTCGCCCCCAGCAGGTCCATTGACATTTTCATGGGAGCGGAACCGGTATCAGTAACATAATCGGGATAATTGATCTTGCCCGGCGGCACCGGACCACCATTGATCATTTGCAGACGACCGGCACCGTCAAAGGTGACAAAATCCGGTTCAAAGGGAGGCTGTAATCCGCCCTTCACATCCTTGCCGTCAACCGTGGTATAGACTTCCCAGGTATTCGGCTCGGTACCTTTCACAAAATAGATCGTGGACAGATGTTCCACACCCAGTGAATCATACAGAGTCAATGAAGTGGAATGGTTGAATGAAGAAGGGGTATTGGGATCAAACGGTACAGACAAGGGACGATCCTGACCACTGTCCAGGTTGACACCCACTTCGATATTACCGGTTGCCTGGGGACTGATATTGGATTTATCGATACGCAATGGACCGACACCGCCGGTCAGATTACCTTCTGGGTCGGTTTCACTGATCACGAGTTTTTGATCACTGGAGTTTACCACCCAACCTTCACGGTCCACCGAGAAGATACCGTTACGGGTATAGGCACGCCCGCCGTTATCATCCAGGATAAAAAAGCCCCGCCCGTTGATAGCCAGGTCGAGTTTGTTATCGGTAAAACCGATATTCCCCTGACCGAACTGCTGCCGTACTGACGCCAAACGCACACCGGAACCGATACTGTTGGCCGATGCACCTTCCGCCGCGTTGGCATAAACATCCACGAACTCGGCACGCGAGCCTTTAAAGCCCGTGGTGCTGGCGTTCGCTACGTTATGGCCGATGACCTTGAGGTCATTGCCCGCAACGTTAATTCCACTTAGTGCTGCACGAAATGGCATGGTTATTCCTCCTCTGCCTGACTACATGACTTCTTTAACATTGGATAGTGTCGTTGAACCGGAATTTCCCAGATTCAATGTTACTGACTTCACACCCTTGCCCAACGACACACTTTCCACCTTGTCCAGAACCATGGTACCAACCGGTTCCGGCTTTCCATCCACAATCACTTCGGCGCGTATGCGATACTTGCCGGCAGTCGCCTGTTGTTTGGCGGCATCCGGATCATTCACGCCACGATCAATCTCACCATTCCAGCTGAAGTTGACCATGCCCGGCGCCTGTCGCCCCAGATTGATCTTCTTCAACACCTGACCGGCATCATCCAGCACACTGACCACCAGTTCGGGTGCGCCGGTTTTCAAATCCACTTTACCTTTTAACTCGCCACCTTCAGGCAAAACAGCGGTATTACCCGGCACCAGCACAGTACGACCCACCATACTTGATGCCTGCAAGGCCTGGCTGGATTGCAAAGCCTCAGCCAGAGAGGTGAAAGAATCCTTGATCTCTTTCATCCCCTTGGCGGCACTGAACTGCGCCATTTGGCTGATGAACTCACCATTCTCCATGGGCTTCATGGGATCCTGGTTACTCATCTGCGCCACCATAAGAGACAAAAACTCATCCTGCCCAAGATTTTTCTCTTTCAGCCCTTCCTTGGGACGCGCCAGACCCAGTTCTTCATAGGTCGCCTCACTGCTCTTGACACCACCCGGCTGGTTTGCGGCCGGGTTGAGTGATTTATCGATGGTATTCATTGCTCATCCGCTCCTTGCTGTTACTGACCGAGAGAAATGGTCCGTAACAACATCTGTTTCGCACTATTCATGATTTCGATATTTGACTGGTATGAACGGGATGCCGAAATCATATTCGCCATCTCTTCCGCCACGTTGACATTTGGCAAGTTGATGTAACCTTCTTTATCCGCCAGGGGATGATTCGGATTAAATTCCTTTTTCAGTGGTGCATTGCTTTCCACAATGCCCAACACCTGCACACCCACACCGGTTTGCGGTTCATCGAAGGCATCCAGCATGGGGGCAAACACCGGGTGACGTGCACGATAGGTTTTATCGATACTGCTGCTCGCGGTATTGGCGTTGGCCATGTTGCTCGCTGTGGTATTCAGACGCAGAGTCTGTGCATGCAGCGCGGTTCCGGAGACATCAAAAACATTAAACAGAGACATGATTATTGCCCTTTAATTGCTGCCTGGAGTGATTGCAGTTTGCCGCCCAGAAAACGCAGGCTGGCCATATAGCGCACCGAGTTTTCCGTGAATTCTGACATTTCGGTTTCGGTTTCCACCGTGTTGCCATCAATCGCCGCTTGCTGAGGATGACGATAGAGCACCTCATAGCCATAGTGATAACCGGGCGGCTGGATATGACGGAGGTTGGTGGCCTGCAGTGGTTGATGACCTTTTGGGTGTTGCATGGCCATTTCCAGTGCCGCATTGAAATCGATATCCCGCGCCTTGTATTTCGGCGTGTCGGCATTGGCGATATTGGCCGCCAGCAACTGGGCGCGCCGACTCTGGGTATGCAGAGCGGGTTCATGAACACCGAATACTTTCTCAAAACTGAATCGCATGGCATCTACCTGAATGTTGTCTGCATTCAGAAGTGCAACTGCTGTGCCAGTTTTTAACTAATTGATTTTTATTGAATTATTGTTTTTTAATGCGGCAATTGGGGGGGCGGCAGGCGGCAAATCCAAGCCGGATGAAGAAGCGGACTCAACTCCCTTCCTTGAGTTTGTAGATCACTCCCTGGGGAAAACGGATCATTTCAAAATAAGGGCTATAACCGGTGGGTGACTCCGATCCGCCCAGAATAAGGATCCCGCCGGGATTGAGTACCTTGGCCATGCGGTTGAGGATATCGGTCTTGCTGTCGGTAGAAAAATAGATCAGGACATTACGACAGAAAATAATATCGAACCGGCCCAGCAGGCCGTAACTGCTGAGCAGATTGAGATCCGCAAAGCGCGCCAGGTTCTTTATCGCCGGACGCAAGGTCCACTTACCGTTTTCGTGGGTAAAATACCGTTCCCGCCGCTCCTGAGACAGACCTCGCATCACATTGATTTCATCATAGATACCATCACGGGCGATTTTCAGTACAGTCGGCGAGATATCGGTACCCACAATTTCAATAAAGCCGGGCAAGGCGCCGGGATTGGCGATTTGATATTCCGAGATGGTCATACTGATGGAGTAGGCCTCCTGACCGGTGGAACAGGCCGCCGACCAGATCCGCAAGGCGCCGAGCTTTCGTTTTGCCATGGTTGGCAATAATTCATGGCGCAGGATTTCGTAGGGATAATTATCACGAAACCAGCTGGTCTCATTAGTGGTCATGGCATCGATGATGCGTTCCTTTAAGACCTTATTGGTACCCAGCTTAAGGGTATCGAGCATGGCGCTGATACTTTGAAAGGAAAACTCCTGGGTCAGACGATTCAGGCGACTGGTCACCAGATAGTGTTTATTCTCACCAAGGACGATCCCACAAGCCTCCTCCAGGAAACTGCGGAATTCATCATACTGAGTTTTGGCAAGAACCTCGTCTTTCACGCTGGTATTCTTAAGATAATTTGTTATTCGTATAGTTATGTTGATTTTGCCGTAAATAAGCCCGGTTTTCCATTACCTTTCAGGACCTTAGCCGACAGGGGTCAGATACGACTTTACTTCTGCGCCCAGTTGTTCGGCACTGAATTTGGGGATAAAACTGTTTGCGCCGACCTGTTTTACCATATTTGAATTAAATTGTCCGCTCAGTGAGGTATGTAATATTATAGGTATGGACTTCAATCGTTCATCCTTGCGAATTTCCGTAGTAAGGGTATAGCCATCCATTTCGGGCATTTCAACATCAGAAATGACAAGATCAATTTTTTCTTTAATATGTCCACATTCGCCGGCAAGCTGCTTTAAGGTGTCAAGTCCTTCCCGACCATTATTGGCCATGATAGATTCTATGCCCATTTGGTCCAGTGTGCGTTTGATCTGTTTGCGGGCAATCACCGAATCATCCACGATCATGACACACCAGGCCCGCTCCGCCTTTTTGGTGACATTGGCGGTCTCTGCGCTGATATTTATTTTCACACCAACCAGATTGGAAAGCACCTTTTCCACATCGATGATTTCCACCAGCTTGTCGTCGACTTTGGTAACTGCGGTCATGTAGTTATCCTTGCCCAGACCTTTGGGTGGCGGTTGAATATCCTCCCACTTCATATTCACGATGCGATCCACACCTTCCACCAGAAAGCCCTGCACACTCTGGTTAAATTCGGACACGATCACATAACTGTTCTCAACATCCTCAATACGACCCTTGCCGATGGCGCTGGCCAGATCCATAACCGGGATGGTTTTACCGCGAATGTTGGTGATACCACGCACCATTTTGTTTGAATGGGCGACCTTGGTCAGCTTGGGACACTGTATTACTTCCTGAACCTTGAAGACGTTAATACCAAACCGTTGCGAGCCACCAAGGGAAAACAGCAACAGTTCCATACGATTCTCGCCGGCAAGGCGAGTCCGTTGATCAACCCCATCAAGTACACCTGCCATATCCTTCTCCATATGAAGGTACTGAATTTGCTTCAACACATATCGGCTGAAACAGGTCCGGCCTTGAACCGGCATCATCTGGCATGCCTCTTGCAATTTTGCGTAATACTATCGCCGGAATCGGCTTGTCCGCTTGAAAAATGACACATCAGGCAACAGCCGGCAGAAAAAATTAACTTTACTATCATTAAGTTAGCTTTACTTCCGGAGAGTTAATGCACACAGTCAAAGAATTGACTGAAGGAGCGCAACATGCACAGCAGGTTTATTAAATTGTTGCCAAACGTAATAAATCATATCCGTCCGGTGCATTTGTTCCAGGCGGCAATACTTTGCCTCACCGGCCTGCTTTGTTTGCCGCTCTCCGCACGCGTGTTGGAACCGATCCAGCCTCACGGCGCGCTGGTTGATTCGGTCACGCAATTCGTGAAACAACAATTTTCATCAGGCTTTCAGGTCTACACCCAGGTGGGAAAAATCGATCCCCATCTGCGCTTGTCTGCCTGCACAAAACCGCCGGAAGCATTCTACCCGGTCGGTGCCCGGAAAATGGGTATTACCAATATCGGCATACGCTGTCTGGGCGAAAAAACCTGGACTATTTACTTGCCGGTGCACATCAAGGTTTATGGCGATGCGGTGGTGAGCAAACACTCACTGCCGCGTGGCAGTGTCTTGCAAGCGAGCGATCTGGGCATGGCAAAACAGGAACTGTCCCGTGCCATGAACGGCTATTACACCGATATCGAACAACTGGTCGGCATGAGTCTGAAACGCAACCTTGCACAGGGTACAATTTTACAACCCTCCATCGTCAATCAGCGCCACATGGTGAAACGCGGTGATTTGATTACCATACTGGCGGAAACCAACGGTCTTGCCATTCGCGTCAAGGGCAAGGCCATGATGGACGGTTTTCGGGGTCAATCGATTCGGGTCAGGAACTTCCGCAGCAAGCGGGAATTGCAGGGCGAGGTCATCGCCCCCGGGACAGTGAAAATAAATTTATAGGAATCAGTCAGATACCCCTATAGGTTAAAGATAGTCAGATTAACGCCGCTATATAAGAGTGGCCAAGGTCAGGAGTGAAGTATATGGCTAATGACATCTCAAGCGTAAATTCATCACGGGCTCAACAGTCCGGTGAACGTAGTGTCAATCGCGCCAAAAAAGACAGCAGCGATACCGGCAGCACAGGTTCGTCCGGTTCCTCAGCAGGCAGTTCTGACAAGGTCAGCCTGACGGATACCGCCGCACGTCTAAAAGCGCTGGAACAGCAGCTGACCAGTCAACCTGAGGTAAATTCAATCAAGGTTGATGAAGTCAAGGACGCCTTGTCGAATGGCAATTACAAGGTCAACCCCGAACGAATCGCAGATAAAATGCTTTCCTTTGAGTCTGGATTTCAAAAATAACAGACGATAATTACAAACGATGTGGAGGAAACAACATGAACCTGTCCCGGCTGGCTGATCTTGAATTATTACTGCGTGATATGTATGAGGCGCTGTCTGAACTCGCCATGGTGCTGGAGAATGAACATCATGCGCTGGAAACCACGGATGTGGACAAATTACATCAGGCGGCAGTCCGCAAGGAAGGTCTCAGTGATAAACTGGAAAAACTGGAACAGCAACGCGTTGCATTGTTAAGCAGGGCGAATAAGACCCCGGACAAGGAATCCATGTTGTTGTTTATTGATGAAGCCGCCGGCAACAGAAGCGAATCCATGCACAGCATCTGGCAAATGGTTGAAGAACTCGCAGTCCGCTGTGACACACAAAACCGAATCAACGGTATAGTGATTGAAAATTCCAAGCGGCAAACCCAGGCAGCCCTGGCGATATTGCGCGGACATCTGACTGCCGAAGATAAACTGTATGGCGCCGATGGCGGCACTGTTTCACAGGTACAGAACTCTTCGCTGGCGCGCGCCTGATCACCGGAAACATGCCTGACCGTGACGGAGCGACGACCTGATCACATCATTACCCGCCCGGAGATACTGGGCATCCTGAAACGTATCTTTGAAAATCGCTCTTTGTTGAGCATCAAGCTTGAGCAGCACCCCCAACCCTGCAACAGCACTATTCTGGGTATAGACAGTCGTAAAGGCCTGTTGTTGATCGATGATCTCTTCCCTGCGCCACCTGTGGATCCGGAACGCAACACCCCGTTGCATATCTTCACACGTCTGAATGGGATATGTGTCAATTTCAGTTGTGTGCTGAAAGCCGCCGGCCAGAGCCAGAATCATCGCCAGTATCAATTAGCCTTGCCAAATCGGGTGCATTATCATCAACGACGACGTCACTACCGGATCCCATTGGGCTGGACGGCTGCCGGTCTGCACTGGCAAGCCGGAAAAAACGCGACAAACGCAATTCTTACCGACATCTCTGCATCCGGGATCGGGGCCCGCATTGAAAATTCACTGGGAATGGATCTGGAATCAGAACATGTTCTGGAACCATGTACACTGACCATTCCGGGTTTTATGCAAATGGATCTCGCCTTACGGGTGCGCTCTGTACGCAGCAACCTGCCGGAAAGAAATGTCTACTTTGGCGCTGAATTCATTCGACTGGATCATCATCAGCAAAAGCTGTTGCAACAACTCATGCCACATCTGGATCGGGAAGCCTGTCAAATCCGCACCCAGGCGCCGCAACCCGGCCAACGCGGTTCTCTGGGCTGAGCGGCCAACTGGCATCCCTTTGGTCGCAATGCTAAACTGCCGTGAAATTATGCCCCGGTAGCTCAGCGGATAGAGCAGCCGCCTCCTAAGCGGCAGGTCGGACGTTCAACTCGTCTCCGGGGCACCATATAAATCAATGCTTATCCGGTTTGCGCTCACTAACTATTGTCGCTCATAGCCCATTTAAGGGATGGTTAGAGGGACGGTTAAGATTCATTTGCTGTACTATTAATTTGGATATAAAAGGTATCTGGGTACAGGGTCTCAAGAGAGACCTTACATGAGTTCTAATTTTTTTGTGTCTCCAGTTACGCCCTTTCCCCTCTTCTGTCCGATACCGTCTCACATCACGTGTCCTTGTTGTGTAACTCACACCCCTGATTACTTGTACCCTAATACTATCTATATCTACGCGTAATTTTAGATCAGCAAAGTTTTCATCAATATCAAATTCATCACCAGACGTGTCCACGATTCCAAGTCTTGCAATTCCGATAACCAGAACCCTCTCATGTTAACTTTGGTTTGATTGTTCATCTGGAATAGATTCAAATATCGTGATACTGTCATCGAAGCCGTTCTCACTCGCCCGCCCAATATTGATATCAATATTTGTCCCGGTAGGGAGGTTATAATGCTCAACAACAGAGGCATGATTGAAGAGCACAATATTTCGCCCTTCTTCATCTGTCTGCGATGAATGGAAAATGATACTTGGCCTGCCCGAATACAGGTTCCTGGTAACCGTGCCCGTTTGTGGTGCAAGAAGGATGTACACAGTTGGTTAGAACAGTTCAAAAAAACTGGTTGATTCAATTTATTTCACATTTGGATACGCACTAAATTCAGGTTTGTCTTGATAACTCAATTTGGCTTGACTACGCACCTTACCACCCAGATGTGGTAGTGCAATATATTAGCCTGGTCAGGGGCGTCGGAAGGGTTTTTGCTTGTAAAATCGAATTTAGACGAAGGAGACTGTCTAACGTACAGGATTAGGATTGTGTGACAACAATAATGACTCTTGATCTACCCCTCGCCCAGTTTCAAGCGGCATGTTGTATATGCGTATTACTTCAGGATCGCTCGATGAGTCAATGAGTTCTCTATCTGATTTTGATTTGAGTTTACTTGTGTCACCATGTTTTCGTAGTAGAAGTGTCCCATGGTCAACAGGGCCACCCTTGCCAGCTTCGAATATTTCGACCATGAGTATCCACTCCATGGATAGTAAATTTAGGTAAGTTTTTGGTTGCATAATGGGAAGTGTAGTATAAACTCAGCGCCCTGCCCTTGCTTGCTTTTACAGGTGATGTCACCACCCATGGCGGTCATGACGCGTTTACAAAATGGCAGGCCCAGTCCGGTGCCGCCGACTGTGTTGTAGCTGGCAAAGTTATCGAAGATGTGGGGGAGTTGTTGAAGCGAGATACCCGCGCCATTGTCTTTAATGTGGAGGCGGTTTTCTTGCTCACCCTGTTGTGGTGTGATGGTGATCTTGCCACCCTCTGCCGGTAGATAGTACAGGGCGTTTTTGATCAGGTTAAACAGGACAAAAACCAGCAGGTCTTTATCACCAAGGATATGAAAATCCTCACCTGCCTCATGTTGCACGATGTCGGTTTCGCGGTCCTGGAATGGATAGGCCTTGAGGGCGTCAGTGATAATGGGATTAATGGTAAGTTCCTTGAATTGTGCGGGGTCGATTTTCTCTTCACGGATGTTTTTCAAAATCATACTGATCACCACATCGCCGCGATTGAGCACCTCATAGGCGGAACGGGTGCTGTTTTTGAACATGGCGATGCGCTTTTCGATCTTCGCCATATCCAGTTCTTTAAGGGCCTGTTGCAGGATTTCCACACCGATTTCGAGATTAATGATGCACTGCTTGCCTGCGCTGACAGGGTTTCGGACTTCGTGGGCAATGCTGCCAGAGAGTGCCTGGAACATTTCGGCGCGGTGTTTTTCTGTATTTACTTTACGCTCAATTAATTTTGACTCTCGAAGTGCTAAATGCATAAATGGAATGCAAATTACTAGCGCAAACAACATAACAGGTATGTATTCTATATTGATGTCTAAAACCGCCAGAGTTCCACCATCTAGAACAAATAGAATGGTTCCAGCTATTGAACCAAGTATTAGCAATATCCAAAACCAAATCAACTCAATTATTAATAAAATCATGAGAAAAATCATGCCTAGGTGACACAAAGTCCACACAAAATTAAAATTGTTTTTTAAAGCAAGGAATGTAAAAGTCACAGGTAAAATTATGAACAAGAATACGTGCCAATAGAATGGAATATATTTTTTAAATGAAATTGGCCATCTATTTCTTAAAATTAAACCTATTGACAGCAGGGCCGAGCCAAAGCGCAGTAATACGCTGTCATGTGGTTGTGGAAGCAGGTAGGTCCAAATTACCCAGTAAATTGGATGTCCGGCTAGTGTTGCCCATGAAGCGAATGTAATGTTTGTTTCAGAGTATCTGGTTCCTCTGACCATTGTTTTGCTTAGGTAATCCCACGTTTTAGTCATCATATAATAGACCCCGCCACTAAATTTAATATTTAAAATTTGTGGCATTGAACGCCATTCCTGCACTTCCTACCCATAACGCCAATTCATCGCCACGACTTATTAAATTATTAATTTTTGCGTTGTATATTGATGTTGGAACTGAAGCAGAGACCAGATTGCCAGTTTCCGGATAAATCTGATGTATTTTATCAGTAAGCCCTAGCTCATTACCAAAGCGGTCCCACTCTTTTTTTGATGAGGCATGAACGAAGACCTTATCAATAACTCGACCTTTAGTCAGTTTTTTAAATACTTCGATTATTTCATTAAATCCTTCTTTATGGAGTTCTTGTCCAAACGATGTAAATCTTAATATGTCATTTTTTCCCATTTTTTCTGATGGGTGACAAAAGTTTTTATAACCTGCCATGGGGATTGTGCAAAGATCTGATAGATCGGGCCGTGATGTAAAATGAAATTCGAAGTTATCAGGTTCCTGCGGTGTCAGGAGGGTAGCTGTGGCTGCCTCGCCAATAGTAAAAGTTGGAAAAGTATAGGCAAGTTGCTCAGCATTTCTTAACACAAAATTATCAGGATAGAGCGGGCCATTTTCATGCATATTAAACTCGGCATTGATCACCAGCGCATTTTTATAGCTGCCACTCTTAAACAGGCTGTCCACCAGTTGCAGTGCCCGCACCCAACTCATACAGGCATCCACTACGTCAAAGCACTGGGCATTCTCAAAGCCCAGCGTATTGGCAATTACATGACTGTTACCCGGCTCGATAAATCCGCGACCTATTCCCACATAAATCAGCAATTCGATATGGTTGCGGCGCAGATAGGAGTCCTCCAATACTTTGCGCACGGCTTTGGCCACATGGTCAATCGGTGATTCATGGCGGTCACACCAGCGGCGCTCTTTGAGGCCGGTCCGCTTGAGCAGGTTTAACACCATCTTAAGGCGGCGATCCAGATCGCCATCATAGTGTCCTGTGGAGTGCTGCCGGATGATTTCGATTATCTCTTCATTACTGACCCGTCGCTCGGGCAGGCTGGCGGCGATACTTTTTATTATCATGGCTTAACGCCCTTAAACATCTGAGATTAGGGAGGGCAACACTATACCGCCAGATTATGGCCTTGCATAACGGCTGATCAGTACTCTGGCCTGGTCCAGTTGCAACGGCTTGGTGATGAAGTCATCCATACCAGCCAGCAGACCCTTGTTATGGTCGCTTTCAAGCGGGCTGGCGGTGAGGCCAATGATGGGTGTTTTGGTCTCTGTTTCCTGCTCTCTTATGCGTCGGGTGGTCTCAAAGCCATCCAGTTGGGGCATACGACAATCCATCAGCACCAGGTTAAACCGGTCTTTAGCCATGAGTGACAGAGCCTGCTCGCCGGAATTGGCTGTGCTGACCTCACACTCCAGACACTCGAACAAATCGACAAATGCCTCCTGAAAGACGGGTTCATCATCGACCACCAGTACACGGCATTTTATCGACTCTTCCGGTCTGCCTATGTGCTGGTCTGTACTATTATTTACTGCGGTGTGCTGACCGCCCTGTTCCATGACCAGCTTATCCAGCGTCTCCCAGAACTCCTGGTGCAAGTAAGACAGTTTGGCGGCAGTATCAGGCAAGCCGCTTTGTATGTGCTTCAGGCGCGCCTGATCCCGTTGTGTAAAGGGTTCAGTTATGCCCGCCGAGACTGCTGTCTCATGGACCTGGAGCAGTCGCGGCAGCAGTGTTTCCAGCATGCCGGCAATGCCGTTTATGTTGAGCAGTTGTGCCGCCGCATCGTGACAGAGGTCAGCACCCAGTTTGTGAGCCTTTTCCAGCAGCTGTTTGTCGTCTTTCTCTGCCCTGTTGGTATTTTTATTCATGTTGATCCAGCAGGGCCTGATCTAACAAACTGATATAGTCACTATAGCGACTGATCGCCTCGGTGGTTTCAATACCGGTTTCATCAATCAGGGCATAGTAGTAATCAGTATAGGCCAGCCGACTGTAGGGGATGAGAAACCGGGATGTGTTATTGGCTGGTTGTGAAATTTCCTCCTGCCTGACGATGATGAGACGCATGTGCTGTTGTTCTGACAGCATAAAATAACCGCCGGGTGATGCAGCCAGATAGTATTCAATGACTTTATATTTGGCACAAAGTGTGTCAAACACTGCCTGAAATTCAGCCATGTTCATATAGGCGTAGTCGTCGGCGTCAAGCTGTTTTAATAAAGGTTTGCCAAGCTCGGCAAAGTAACTGTATTGACATTGTCGAATATGGTGATTGAGTTTTTCTATCCAGTCTGGTTCGTGTTTGGAAATGAATCTATCGATCAAGCCGCTATTAAAGGCCTGAATGGCGGCGCCCTGTTCCATCGTAGCGGTGAGTAAGATTTTTTTTATCTCGGTTTGTTGTAGATTACGGCAAAAAGTCAGACCATCCATGGATGGCATACTGTAATCAACGACCACTACAGGGCAGGACTTGAAACGTCGAGGCTGGGTGAGATGCGTTTTTAAGGTAGCGATGTCTGCGTATGGCAGGCTGATTTCATAGTCGTCTTCACCAGGATTTTGCTTAGCAGTAGAGTTGATATATTGCAGTGCTTCAAGTGGCGAGGTGAAAAGTTTAAATGCCAAATCGTCATCAATCTGCAAAGTCAGATTATACAAAAAGCTCTCGTTATCATCTATCAAAACAGCGGTAACAGGATGATACCAGGGTAGCGCCGGGGGCGCTGTGTGTGTGATGTCTTGTTCTATTCTGGTTTCCATATTGATGAGTCTGAACCTGCGAGATCCCTAAATATATCAGCATTTATTAAACATAGACAATTGGTTTTAATGAAACACGCGTCAGCTATCATAATTGTTAGTCTGGTAATTTTCTCTGCCTGTTATGCAGTAATCACGTTTTCCATTATAAACCACTCATTGTCCGCATGAATCATACCCATATTTGACAGGTGTTTTATTGGGCAGGTTTGGAATATATTTTGGATAATTTTCAAAGAAAAAATACCTGACCGGTTTGAGATACACAATGATAGGACATGCACCGATCTTTTTTCCAACAAAAATTGCGATTATTGATGATGATCCTGATTATCTCACACAGGTAGAAATGCTACTGGAAGATGAACCGGTTTGCCAACTATTTACATCACCATTAAAGGCACTGGAGGAAATAGAAAAAAATCGACTAACAAATAGCCAATTTGCTGAACAATGTGCTGCTTATGTAACAACAAACCTGACGATGAAACAGCCAGGAAATGGAACCTGTCATTTACACAGGTTTTCTAACGATAAACTGCGTTTTGAACGGTTTTCGATCATTGTGCTGGACTATCAGATGCCCGAGATAGATGGCCTGGAAATGTGTCGTCGCATTTATGATCCGTTGGTAAAAAAGATCATGCTTACCGGTGAGGCAAGTAACGACATAGCGGTTAAGGCCCTGAATAGGGGTATGATTGACTATTTTATCCGTAAAGATGATCCCGGTGTTGCCTCGAAACTGAATCGAGCCATCCGGGATCTATCAAATCGGTATTTTGATGAAATCAGTTCCAGCAAAAAAACCGAGTTAAAAAAACAGATCCCTTTTTTGTTTGATCCTCAATTCATGCTTAACTTTAGAATATTGCGTCAAAAACATAATATTATAGAATTTTATCTAAAGAAAAATGAATTTGTTAATGTGTTCAAGCTAGTTAATAAAACCGGCGACCTCAAATACATGCTGGTGCAGACCAAAGATCAGGCCAAAGCGCAATATGAGAGTCTCCTGAATGATAAACATGAGTATATGGCCCGTGCATTGCGGCAAATAGACAGAAAAGATGTGACTGATCAGTCAGTTGAAAAATTATTGGTTAATCTCGGCGTGTCTATTATCATAAGAAACGAGATATTGAAAAGCATTGAGAGTCGCAGGACTATCGCCTGGTTTGCAGGGCATGGCCACTATGATGACCGGTTTAAAAACAACTGGCATGACCATGTTTATTCAGCTGAAGTATGTGGTAACTATAGCTATGCACTGGTTAACACAGACGCTCTCGCGGGTATGGATGGCGAACAGGTGACTTTTTCATACGAGCACTTTTTGCAAGAGTGCAATTGAACAAGTTTGCACTTACGCATACCCAACCTCCTGCAATACAAAAGGTAAATACCTCCTATCAGATATTAGAAGCGGTCTCAAAATTACTGCGCTTGGTGCTACGGCGTTAAAATTGAACTCAAAATACTCATTTACTATTTGTAAACTCCGTTTTTTCGTTCAATTTTTCCTTGTATCTCCTGCGCTCGTGACATTTTTAGACCGCTTCTATATAAAATAATTAGTTTGGCCCGCCCTTGCGATTGTACACAAACATTAATGTTCCATATAAAACTTATTCAAAAACTCTTTGTAAGAATAAGGCATGATTTCCAAGGCAAGTTCGGGGATATCCTTCGCTTCTATCAAAGAATAGATATATGTTTTATACTTCTCCGCCTTGTAGACATGATTTTTCCAGCTATCTTTATAGCTTGATTCATAAACACAGCGCCCTGCAAAGTAAGGGATAATTTCTCTATTACACACCAGCTTAAACAATGCTTCCGGCATTAGACTCTCTTCTTCAACCGCTATTTCCATCTGTGCTTTTATTTGGTCTTCCGTTTGAACCAAAAGGTATTTAACATCACCGGTTTTGGTAATTAGCATAAACTCGCTGACCAAAATATTTCTTTTCAGGTAGTATTCTGCAACATCATTCATTTCACAGATTTTCTGAAACCGCTCATAAAAACCGTCGTCAAACAGATATGGTGCATGTTTTTTGACAAAAAACATACTGTGCGAACACAAATCTTTAAAATACTTATGAGACAAACGTTTTATCGTCGAGTTTAAAATACTATTAAAGTCAGCATTTTGCTTTTGTACAAAAAAATCTATTACACCATCATTAAATGCCTGGATAGCAATACCCATATCCGCCTTTCCGGTAATTAATATTTTCTTGACTCCGGCATCCTTGATATTTCTGCATAGCTCAAGTCCATCCATTTCCGGCATAGAGTAGTCTACTAACACTACAGAGTATTTGTTAAATCTTTTTGGATCATCGGCGAAACGAAAGAAATTATTATCAACATTTTCGTAATCAATCTCCAGGTTAGTCTGATAGGAGCATTCCTGATACAAATTGACAGTATCAATTTGATTGTAGTTAATTGACTTTAAGGCCTGGATTGGTGATGTATATAAATCACAAGCGTAGTCATCACTCAGGGACAAGCCAATCTGGGAAAGACACTCACGCTCATCATCAATTATCGCTACTTTCGTTGGGAAGTAGAATGGATCAAAAACGGGAATCGCTGTATTCATAACATACCTCACAATAAATAATGGATATCGACAATATAAGTGTTAGAGTCAAAAGATTATTGCTTTGCACAATACAGCCATCTTAATCATGCAAAAATAGCGCTACGTGGAGATAGTAAACTTTTCTTACTATACCTTATATTCTTATTTGTGACATGTTATACTGACATTTCAAAGAATCAAATACCATGCCCGTCATACTCCCGTGTATTTTTCATTACAACGCCCTTTAAGCCTACCTCTGCCAACGCTGAATAGATTCTTTCGTGCAGAATGATCAGAGTTCCATCTTCATGCAAGCGAAATATTTCTGCCCCCATTGTACGGGACTCATCAATACAAAATGATTTAAAATCATATCCAGTACCAAAAACATCTTCTTCAGCATCTGAATTTTCTACATCCAAACAACTTATACGGCCACAGATATTTGCAAACCAATAATCTGAATTAATCCTATTATTTTTTGCATTAATCAATTTAACGGGATAGTAATCAATATTATCTATACCGCATTTATCAAGGCGTGTTTTGACTTTGTTTGAAAAAAGGGTAATTAAAACATTAAAAACATCAGGAAATAAATCACCGCCAGATTCTGAGATTTTAATATTGATATAACTTGGTTCAGGAGTAAGTTTTGCGCCATTCAATAAATTAACTGGTTCAAGTGGATGATCAGACTCAATAGAGCCTAAAGATACCAAATTATCAAATGTTACAACACCTTGATTAAGGAAATAGTATTCAGACATATTTAAACACCATATCAACCATTTCTTTCATAATTTTTAGCCCAAATCGAAACGAAATATGGATAGCTATCCTTAGGCTTATTTTTAAATAAATTAAGTGCAGTTTCTATATCCTTGCATAGCTTATCCAACGCAGATTGAATTTTATTCTGGTCTTTTGTATCACAAAGATTTGATGATACGGCTTTATCGGCAATTTTCAGTAATTTGCTCAATACAACTTCATCATAGGGATGATGATCCAGTTCTCCCTCATCTTCCATATCCTCTGTTGTATCTTCTTTTTTCGGTATATCGTAGTGATGATTACCCACATGCCATTGGGCACCTGTTGTCTTCATAGCATCGTTTCGGATTTTATCCTTGACTTCTTCGTCTTCGATATCACCAAAATTAATTGGTTCCGGTAGACCATCCACTTTGTATTTATTCCAGGCTGTCGGCAAGGGTATTCCGTTTTGTGATCCGTTAATGTTATAACCAACCGACTGTCCCATTGCGGCAATACGTCGCAGTCGAGTGTAACATTGATGCACGGGTATCATGTGGTGCCTTGCCCTGCCATATTTACCTTTGCTCTGTTTTGGAGTTAAATTGCCACAACCCAGACTTCTCGGCTTGCTCTCGATTTTACTAATATCAATTTCCTTCTTTTCCGGCCATGGGTGCTCTGGTTGATTGCAAAATGGACAGGTGTCCTTGATAAATTCCTCGTTTGACTTGTCTACTTTTTCACCAATTTGTGACACATCACCCTCCTAACTAAATCTTATTTTTCAACGCACACGGCTGACCGGTATAGTCCATCCGAAGAACAATATGCCAGCCCGGTCCCTGTTATGTTTTTACTCATTATACCCAACAGAACCGGGCCAAATGCCGCACCGATATCACCGATACAATCCGCCGGATGTTCGAGTTTGATGTTGTCCGCAAATACATTATTATTTCGTGTCATAGCTACACCATATTCTTTGGCCCAGTGATTTTCACCATTCATGCTGGAGTAAATAACATCTATGGGTACATGTGGCCTCTGAGCAATGGCGTTTTGAAATGCCTCAGCCAGTCCATCTCCCTTATAGGGCTCATTACTATACCGATGCCCCGCCTCTGTACCAAACCCTGACTGATACACAGTTAGATGGCTGGGCAGGCGATATTTTGCCTGAGCTTCTTCGGAAACGAGTAACAAAAATCCCGCTGCCTCACCGGGAGCGAACCCATCCATGACACCTTCAGCCAATATGCGATCTTCCCTATCAAGGTTGCTGAGTCGCTGGAGGTTGAATTTGCAGGTATCGACGCCGCCTATCAGAGCAAAGCCCTTACCTGTGGCCTGAAAATATTTAAAGGCGATATCAATCGCCTGCAGGCCACCCGCACGACCGGTAGCCAACAAGCGGCTATTTCTTCTATCAATTTTGACGCCCGACTGTAATATCAGACAATCAAGTAATGATGCCGGGATCTTCTCGGCCGAATTCGGTAAAGATTCAGATAGAGCCAAGAAGAGTGGAACAGGTTCATCCGATGTATATATGGACAAACATTCCTTTAGTGGTAAATCAGACAGGCGAACCACATGTTGATAACGTGGGGTAAAACCGGGAACAGACAAAAGTTTTTTATTTAGAGGTGGTAGTGCTTCTTCGGGGACACACGCCATTTTCATGGGTTTTCGGTCTTTGTTGTAGTAACTTGATTCTTGATATCGGTTGAGTCCTGCACGCACGATGGCCGCCGTCATTGGCGTATTGGCCCCACCTGCCGTCATCATGCCTGTGCCTGCTAAATATACTTTTATGTTTTTATTCATGCTCAGTAAAAAATCAATCTGCCGTAATAAATACAAGACTGCTCACAAAGTCATAGATTCACAATGACAGCAACTCGGTTGCAAAAAATCCTGGAAACCCTGATATATTTTTGTCCAAATCACTGCGCCAGTTGTATACGCATTAATGGCATAATATGCAGAATAATACATGAAGCATTGAGTTTGCGGTACCTGTAATAATCAGGTACAGAGAACATGCTCCAATCAAGTATTACCACTATTGCTATGGGTATACTGTTCAAAGTATCATCAGTACCATTCTTGTGGTGGTATTGTTCGTAAGGCATTTTGACTACAATAACGCAAAATCAGCACCGGGCGATGTGTCCAAAGTAACTGGCCTTTATAACTATTCTAAAATCAACATCTCCCCACCGGCTGCCATGACAGGTGACCGATGCTGACATTGCTATATACCTCATCCACAGGACAAAATGAGTAGGGTAACACATGATTAAATACATCGACGCAACTCAATACATCAGACACAGTTTTCTAACCCTTGCAGGTCTTTCACTCATGCTGTTTGCCGCTTGTAGCGGTGGAGGTGGTGGTACATCCAATCAGGATGCCGGCGGGATCTATACCGGGACAGGTACGCTCGGCGGCACAGGTTATAGCGACCTAAAGGGGATCATCCATAATAACAAGTTGATGATTTTCAGTGTTAATGCCCAGGTCCTGTACGATGGCACCGTCACCAGCATTACCGGCGATAGCTTTACTGCTTCGGTAAATGTCTATGACAACGGCGCACTCGATTCCCAGTCCCCGGTGACACTCACCGGCAAGGTGATGAGTGAATCTCATTTTAATGGCACCTTTGCCAACTCAGGTACTGGCAAGGCAAGTGGGAGTTTTGATCTGACCTATAACGCGGCTTACAAAAACAAAACTGCCACGTTTAATCGGATAGATACGGATGCAAACGGTATTTTAACAGGCACACTGTATGGAAGTCAGAACCAGGCTTCAACCTTCTTGTTTAGAACAGCTATTCAGTTTGGGTTTGGTAACGATTTAACAACCTGTGGTACCTCAGACGTCCCCGTCACCTACTCCAGTCAGGTTAATGTATATTTATTGTCGACCAGTTTTACGATTACCGATAGTGGAGGACCGGTCTGCAGTTACAGTGGCACATCAGGATTAACAGGCATGGCTACGCTGGTAAATGGCAGTGGTACGGACAATGAATTATGGATCGCCTTCAGCAACGGCAGTGCCGCCTTTTTCAGCGTGGCAACCCGATGAACACATAGATATTTTTAAAAACAATTCACAAGAACATAAACCAAAATAATTATTCAGTGGGTGCAAGATAATAACAATAACAAATGCAATAAGTTAATCAAACAATAACCAACAACAGGGGCTGGAACATGAACAAAACCGTAGCGGGACAATTCCGTTATGTGTTGGTGTGGTCGCAGACTATCTTATTTATCGTGTTGTTTATCCACCATGCCGGTACTCATGCCGCCCCGCAGGGTGGCGCCGTTACCGGTGGTACCGGCAGCATCAGCCAGTCGGGTGCTCAGACCACCATTAACCAGACCAGCCAGAACATGGCCATCGACTGGCAAAGTTATAACGTCAACACCAATGAACGTGTGCAGTACATCCAGCCCAATGCAGGATCACTCTCCCTGAATCGTATTCTGGATAACAGCCCCTCCCAGATCCGGGGCCGTATCGACGCCAACGGCCAGATCATCCTGGTCAACCCGAACGGGATCTTCTTCTCCCCTGATTCGGTCGTGAATGTCGGCGGCATCGTCGCCACCGGGCTGGTCATCAATCCCGCTGATTTTATGAACGGCCATTACATCTTTCGTGATATACCGGGTACCGACGGCGTGGTGATCAACAGCGGCCTGATCAACGCCTCGACAGGTGGTTATGTCACCCTGCTCGGTAAACAAGTTAAAAATGACGGTTTGATCTCGGCCCGGCTGGGCAGGGTCAATCTGGCTGCCGGGAAAGAGGTGGTATTAAAGTTCGACAACCACGGGCTGATCGGGATCGAGGTGACCAAAGAAGTCCTGCAAAACGAAATCGGTGTAGATCCGGCGGTGCTCAACAGCGGCACCATCCAGGCCGAAGGGGGCCAGGTGCTGCTCACCGCCAGCACCAGCCGGGATATCTTTTCCCGCCTGACCAATGTGGATCAGATCCAGGCCACCAGTGTGGTGGTGCATGAGAATGGCAGCTTTACCCTGGGCGGCGGGGCCGATGTGGAGAACAGCGGCACCATTGATGTCAGCAATTATGCCGAGAATGCCGTGCAACCGACCGAAATGCGTGTTGTCCTTGTCGGGGAAAACGTCAGCCAAAGCAGCACCATCCGGGCCGATAATGTGAATGGCAATGGCGGCGAGATCGAACTGACTGCACGCGACACCGTGCTGTTGAATAGCGACAGCCAAACCACGGCCCGCAGCGAGGCGAATGGCACGGGTGGTCTGATCAAGGTATTGGGTGACAAGGTCGGCTTGATCGATGACGCCACGGTGGATGCCTCTGGCGCCCACGGCGGCGGGACGGTCCTGATCGGCGGTGACCAAGAGGGACATAACCCCTTTATCCCCAATGCCAACTTTCTCTACCTCGGTGAACACACGCAGGTCCGTGCCGATGCCCTGGACAACGGGGATGGCGGTACGGTGATCGCCTTTGCCGAGAATACAGCGCGGATCTACAGTTCGCTTTCTGCGCGAGGCGGGATCAACGGGGGCAATGGCGGGTTTATCGAGACCTCCGGACTGATAGGCTTTGATCTCATCGGTGCGCCGGATGTGTCGGCCCCGGCCGGGATCGGTGGTGAGTGGCTGATCGATCCCTACAACATCACTATATCCGGCAGCAATACCAACGAGGAGATCCAGCAGCCCGATGCCTTCACTTTCGAGGCCATTGCCACGGGGGCCAACGTGAATGTTGCCGATATCTATACGGCATTAAAAAGTGGTGATGTCACCATCCGCACCAGCGCACCCGGCGATGCGGGGACTGAGGCGGGTGATATCACATGGCTTGCATTCTTTAACTATCACGGTATCGGGAATGAAACGGCGAACCGGACCCTGACCCTGCAGGCCGATGGCAATATCAACTTTGCCCTCAACAGATACATTCATGACGGATCAAACGACAATGAAAATCTCTCCGTCAACCTGTTTGCCATAGGTAACATCACATTAGGCCAGGGTGTCGAAATCGAAACCCGTGGCGGCGATTTTACGGTGGGCGGTATCGTTAATAATGTCAATTATTATCCCACCTATTTTGAGCAGGGCAGCAATACCGCCTTTATTGACACCCGTGGCAGTGGCACCACTGGCGACGGCGACGGCCACGTCACTATCACGACGAACGGTGCAGATATTGGTGTGGGCGTTAACCTGGGCCGGATCGATACCGGTAATGGTAACCTGACCATCACCGCCAACGGTGGCACCATTATGCAATCGGGTAATACAACTCGACGCCTGAACGTGAACGGCCTGACCACGCTCACCGCTTTGGGACAAGATGTCACTCTGTCCAATACCTCAAACAACTTCAACCAGGTGAACATCAACGCGGCGAGTGCCACACTCTATGATACAGATACTATCCGGCTTGGTGATTCGATCCTGACCGGCACGGCGGGGAACGTGCTGACAGTGACCACCAATAACGGAAATATGACACAGGCAGCCAATACCACGCTCACTGCCAGTGGTACAGGCGCCAATGTGCGACTGACCGCCGGTGGGAATAACAACATTACCCAGGGCAGTAATGCCGCACTCATTAATAACGGCAGTGGTTCACTCACCACTCTTACCGCCACCGGCGGTAACATTGTCCTGGATAACACAGGCAATGACTTTACTCGTGTATCAGCAAACTCGGATGCGATCACCCTGCGCGATGCCAACGCCATTGAACTGGGCGCGTTTTCCAACACCCAGAACAGCGCCACCCTTACCGTCACCACCGATAACGGCTCAATTACCCAAACGGGACTCATTAGCTATACGGGTGATGGTACGCTGATTCGATTGACGGCCAATGGCACCGGTAGTGACATCCTGCAAAACACCAGACTGATCAACAACGGCAATAACGCCCTGACCGATCTGACCGCAGCCAACGCCATCACCTTAACGAACAACAATAATGATTTTACCCAAGTCGCCATTAACAGCGCTTCAGCAATACTGAGTGACAGCAATGATGTTGACATGGCGACAACGACCATCACCGGCAGTGGTACCAGTTTACAGATAACGGCGCTGGGTGACGGCAACATCACCCAGTCAGGCCGGATCAGTAATGTGAATGGCACCACCACCCTGCAGGCTGTTGGTAACGACATTACCCTGACCGACGGTCTGAATGACTTCGCCACGGTATCATTTGTCGATGCGCGGAATGTCAACCTGCATGACACCAATGACATTGTCCTGGCCGGGTCCAATGTGAGCGGCACTCTGGACATCACCACAAACGGCAGTGGCAATATCTCTCAATCCGGCACATTGAATATCAGTGGTATCACCACCTTAAATGCAGGCAACACCGTCACGCTGGATGATCTCAATAACAACTTTCAGCAGCAGGTCAATGTGACTGCCGTCAATGCCACCCTGGTGGATACCAATGCCATAGAACTGGGTTCGATCAGTATCAGCGGTAGCGGCAACAGCCTGAACGTCACTGCGAACAATGGCGATATTACCCAGACCACCGGCACCCTAATCAACAACAGTAACGGCACGACTATCCTGACTGCCAACGGCAATGCGGTGACTCTGACCAATGCAGGAAATAATTTCGGCAGCCTCAGTATTGGCCAGGCCGATACTGTTTCCATATTTGATACCAATAGCATTAACCTCGGCAGTATCAATATCACCACCAGCTTAAACATCAGCACCAACGGCAATATCACCAATACCGGCGGTGCAATCGTACTGGCCGATACCGCGACGGCTGCCTTCATAGCCGGGAACAACGGTTCCATCAGCCTCACCGACGCAGGTAACCGCTTTACCCTGCCGGTCGCCCTCTCCAGTTCCGGCACCCTGACCGATGTGGCAGTGACCAATACCGTGGCGACCGAGGTTAACGTGGGGGATCGCATCACCGGTGATCTCGATATCATCTCCGGCGGGGACATTACCTCGACGAATGCCCTGACGGTGGATGGCGCGACGACGCTCTCCGCGTCCGGTGCGGCGGTCACGCTGACAGATCCCAACCATAACTTCACTCTCCTGAATGTGACGTCAGCCAACAGCGTGGAGGTCACGGACACCAATGTCATAACCATTGGTACAGTGAATGCCGGTACCGTTGCCGTGGAAGCGAACCAGATCGCCCTGGGCCGGGTGAACGCCACGACAACCACCCTCACCGCCCGCAATGGTCAGATCACGGATGCCAACGGCGATAATCTGAATCTTGTCGGCGACACTGCCACCCTCAGCGCCACGGACGGTGTGGGGGTGAACGATCCGCTGGAAACCCAATTGAATCAACTCACCGTCACCAGTGGCAGCGGCGCAATCGGGATCAACAATACCGGCACCCTCACCGTCAAGCTCGCCACCAGTGGTGATATCAGCCTGACCAACAACGGCGATGTCTATCTGGATCTGATCGATGCCGAGGCCAATGGCGATACCCACAGTCTGATCGAATTGACAATAATCAATGGCTCGGTATTCAGTGCTGTCCCCCAGACCATACCGGACATCCGGGGTCATGATGTGACGGTGATTGTCAATGACGGCTCCGGTGACTTCGGGGGACCGGGCAGCCCCATCACCATTGACATCCATGGCGTATTCACCCTGCTGGCCAATATCAGTAACTATGACTTTTACAACAGCATCCCCAGCGACATCGTGGACAACTCCACTATCCGGCTCTCCATCGGTTCGTTGTTTTCGTTGTTGTCCGGCCAGAAGCTGATCGAGGTGGAATCCATGTTTGATATTGATCCGGCGATCTTCACGGCGGTGCGAAACTTTTACCATGATGACATCGCCATCCTGTTGCCACCGGATCAACGCTATACGGAAGATGACGACGTAAAATATCGTCAGACCTCCGTGAGATAGTCTGGACCCGCCTTTACATAATTCCTGCTGATCATGAAGACGATAACCGTCAGCCAGGCGTGAGGACCATACACCGTACAATATAATACAAGCCTGTCGTCTATGAATTGTTTAAAGCGATCAAGTCAAATCTCCCGTGTCTTCTTTCTTGTGCTGTGTCTGACATACAGCCATGTGACACGGGCAGGTTTTCTCGACATGCCGGAAATCATCGAGTCGATGCCGCTGCGGGGCAAGACCATGGTGCGCGACCTGGATATCCCCAATGTGCGGGAACGCAACCCCGATCCCAAATCCGGGCCACGGCTGGCGGTGAAGGAATTCCGCATCCAGGGATTGGTCGAGTACCCCGAGCTGGGCATCACCCGCGAGGCGATCAGCAAGGTGGTGGAGAAGATCCGCTATGAACTGATGGGCGAAGGCAAGCTGTTATCCTCCGGTTATACCAGTGATGAAATCAGTCAGATATCCGATCTGCTGGTGGATATCGAGGACGAGACCCGTAACCGCCACGTCACACCGCTGGAGTTGCAAAAGCTGGTCTGGCTGATCCGCGAACAGCGCGCCAATCGCGGCATCCACCTGGGTCAGATTGAGGCCATTGCCGATCAGATCACGACCTTTTACCGCGAGCGGGGCTTCTTCCTCGCCAAGGCTTTTATCCCCAAACAGGACGTCCGGGAGGGGATCGTCACCCTGACCCTGCTGCTGGGGGTGCTGGGTGAAGTGGATGTGGTGGGTAACCAACTCTATGCCAAGGCCCACATCCGGGCCGTGTTTGATGACCTGCTGATCAAACCGGTGACCAGTTCCGATATCGAGGAGCATCTCTATCTGGTGAATGACTTTCCGGGGTTGAGTGTGGAGGGTTATTTCGCGCCGGGTTATCAGGTGGGTGACAGTAAACTGAATCTCAACGTCAGAAAGGAAGAGCGCTTTAATTACAACCTGCGGCTGGATAATCACGGCACCGAAGAGACCGGCCGGTACCGGTCCTATGCCGATGTGCAGATGAATAACCCGCTGGGGTTGGCCGACAGACTGAACCTGGCGGGCCTGTTCGCCTCATCACCGGCGAACACCACCTACTGGCGCGCCCTCTATGAAACCAATGTCCTCAGCCCCCGCTGGAAGGTCGCCATCAGTTCGTCCACCAACCAGTATCTTGTCGATGAATCCCTCTCCTCCGCCCCCCTCAAGGTCGAGGGTGAAGTTAAACAGGACCGCTTGACCACGCGCTACTTGTTCCGGCGTGGCCGGGTCGGGAACGATTCGCTGGAACTGGGTGTTGAAACGGTCACCTCCGATATCAATATCAACGATTCCAACAGCAACTTTCTTGATGAAAAGGTCAGGAATACACTGCTGACCTACCACTTCGATCGGCTCGATGAAAAGAACAATATACTCCATGAAGGTCACCTTAAATATACGCTGGGTGAGTTTGTCTATGGGCAAGGGGGAAGACAAAACAGGGACTTCGACCTGTTCAATCTGGATTACACCTACCTGTCCTTCGTCAAGGTCCCCCTGTTTGACGCCGGCTCCCGACTCATCCTGCGCACTAACCTGCAATATGCCGGTGAAACCAATCTCAGTTCCATCATGCGCTTTCAGTTGGGCGGGCCAAGTCGGGCCAGGGCCTACAGTCCCAGTTTGTTCAGTGCCGATGATGCGGTTTATCTTGGCCTGGACTGGGCCTTTAATAGTCCCGACTTTCTGGATATTACGGTATGGGATGACATCAATCTCAAAAAAACCATCAAGCCTTTTGTCTTTCTTGATTATTCGTATGGGAAGCAACAGGCCATTGCCGGCAGCCTTGATCCCACCCCCATTACAGCGAGGCTCTCGAACTGGGGGTTGGGATTACAGTTTTCTCACCGGAACCGGTTTAACGGTAATCTGATGCTGGCCTTTCCCATCAAGCCTGTTGCCTCGGACCCGGAAGTCATACCGGATAAGCCGGACAATCGGATCATCTTTGATTTTCAGGTCAGTTTTTGACTACATGATATTTTAATATTTAAAAGCAATTTTCTATGACACGATATCTGGAAGACATAAATTTCCTGCTGTAATGATGTTCAGGATTATTTCATTAATTATTGTCGGCTTTCGTTGCAACAGTGCACTCTCCTGTTGACTTACATGTTGACGTTTCGAAATTTCAGCTGATAAATTTTCCTATCAGACAATTTAACCAAAATCTACATATATCCAACAACCCTGAAATAAATAATATTTCTTCTTAAAATAGTCAATAAATATCATACCTCTCGATCCCACCTTGAACTTTCCTCTGCATACTCTTGATTATCAGAGTTTTAATCCTACCAACACTATTGGTTATATTTAACCACATATACTATGACAACTACTCCATAACATAGCAGTTACGCCAGTTTTAAAACACATGTATAATTATGAAAACAGAATGTCTGTAAGCAAGCACTGAATCGATATATTGTATTGTTTCATATTATTACACCGTAAAAGCTCTATTTAGAAAGGAGTATGATTTTATCTTTAACCTGCATTTATAAAGCAGGCAGCATTTTTCGCATTAATCATGTTCCAATAAAACAAACAAAACAAACAAAACAAACAAAACAAACAAAACAAACAAAACAAACAAAACAAACAAAACAAACAAAACAAACAAAACAAACAAAACAAACAAAACAAACAAAACAAACTGGCATAACATATTCAAGCAATACATATAACTGTTTTTTCTCTCCAAAAACAGTTTAAAAAGGGGTTAACCCTGATAACGTATTTATGGATATTATTATATTATGTCGGAATATCACTGGATTTCCTGCACCACTGCTCAACATCGAGTTGAACTTTATGGCGAGGTTATTGAAGATGAAATTTTTTCGACAAATAATGCTGAATCACCAGATCCTATTCCTGTCTTCAAATTAGTCTCCCTGGCTGCATTACGTGTCCGCAATTACACGGACCAACATGTTAATGAAACCGTTTATATCGATCTGGAAGAACTGTTTCCAGAAGACCCTCTTATCTTAGCCAGTGTCGCCACACCCGAGGAAACAGATAATCAGTCAGTGGATGACGATTCCCTCCCTCCACCCTATAGACTGCAAACCATATTTTCCGATGAACTTATACTGGAAGGTGTTGAAGCGCCGGAGTCCCATTTTCTGGATGTCATGCCGGTTTCTGGCTGGAAACTGGTGATTCGCCAAAACCTGGATAAACACATAATCAAATGTGAGGCAGATCTCTATCTGTTGGCCGAATGGGAAATGGATACCCACCCCGATTATTATCCCGGATCGACCTTCGGTGAAATTTCAATGACGGGACGAGGTACATCAGAAACCGATACTGATCTGCAGATCGAGATCCCCTGGCCCATGGCCATTAATGGCCGTTTGGGCTTGCTGGCCCCGGAGCGCATAGATGGGGAATGGCGCTCTACCATTGATCTCGAACGCACTGTTTCGATCTTTGATGGGGCTGGTCTTGCACTCAGGGATTTCAAGTTTGGTGCTATAGATCTGTCTTTCCTGACAGAGCAACTTAAAACTTTGCCTGGATCTGTCAAAGACTATCTACGCTTTGAAACCGGCCTCCGTTTAAACGGGGATCTCTTTTTCCGACTAAAAGTCGTTGCACCTGATCGATTACCACTGGCAGAGCTATCCGGACTTTCTCTAGTATTGAAGTCAGGTGTCGCATTTGTCCTGGAAGGGACCTTCACAGACACACACCTGGAATTACAAGTATATCTTTCCCTTCTATCGGGATCGGGCTTTGTATTGGAAGGGCCACTTCTCGCACAAATTGAGTCAGCCACTGAATCAGCACTCGAAGCAGTTTCTTTTTTACCCTCAAATGTTATCCCTAATGTGTCGGATATCCCCAAAATAGAATTGTCCCTGGTGACCTCGCAAACCATGCGCTACGATTTGGCTCAAGTCAATTTACCGCTGCGCTGGGATGTCGTACCGGATTTTCCAGATTTTATTAACGATCTCAGCACCATTAGCCTAACTGATCTCATTGGTGATAATTTAATTGGCTATAGTATCGCACTTCTGGACGGTGATACCCCGAAGGTACAACTCATCGTTCAGGACTTCGATCCCATAATCAGTGGAGATGAACTCGGTGCAACCCTAAGTATTCGGATCCGGGTTGAAGCTTCTCCTGGAGAGCCCCCCTTCGAATTGACCGGGACCTGGGGTTTCCGTTTCGAACTGGAAACATTTTCGTTTATTCCCGGACGATCCATACAATTCACCTCTTCAGGTCTCAATTTTCGCGCAGGGGGGCTGCACATTACCGGGTTGCAATCATTTGCAGTAGATTGGCAAAGCGGACAGTTATCCCTATCAGCAAACAATATTAGCGCCTATTATGACGGCCTCACCGCTCCCGGCGATGACTCACCGGGATTTGCTTTGAATATTTCCAATATCAGTATTTCCTCTGGCGGTCTGGATCTTGATATTGAGGCCAAAGGTGGCGTAACAAAAGTTGTCGGTGTTGGCGAATCATTTAAAGGAGCAAAAGGATCAGCAGTGATCCGCAACAGTCGCATACAGAACGCCCAATTGACCGTCGAAGGCCCCCTACCCTGGCTGGATAACGCCACAGGAAGCATGACCATCCTTTTCAAGGAGGGATTTCGCCCCGATCAGGTAAAATCGGAATTTCAACTTGGCCTGCATAAAAAAACCGACTGGTGGCTGGAACTGGAACTAAATGCAGTCGCCATTGATATCTCCTTCAACGATGGTCGTCCCGCACTTGTCATAAAAATTACCGGGGCGATCATGATCGTGCCGCCCAACGGTGCGGGCAACTTCCTGGCGACGTATTTGAAAAAAGCTCGTATGGAATTCCACGAACTGCCCCTGACAAGGGATTTTGCCGCCATCCCTGCGCACTTGTCGCTCTACGTGGAACTCAACAAACCCGACAAGGTAAAACTGCTGGAGGTATTTGGCTTCGAAATACGGGGAATAGGCATAGGCCCGGGAAGCGATCCGGGAGAAGCAGCCCTCGTCATCTCCGGCCAGATTTTTTTCAGCAGCGCTGATCTGTTAAGTCTGGAGATCGATTTTCACAAACTCAAAATGCAAAAACCCGCGCAGGATTCCATCCTTCCCCGCATCAGTCTGGAGAGATTAGGTCTTCGTTTCCAAAAAAAACCCGCCATTGATATCAGCGGGTTCGTCTCCTTCCTGGACGAAGATACCCGCCGCGGATTTACTGGACGAGGGCATATTAGCGTCGGAGATACCTTCGGGATGGACGTAATCATGGAATTCGTTGTTGTAGAGCGACCTGCAGATGGGAAAAAACTCCGCGTCTGGATGATTTACATCGACGTTTTAAACCTCAATCAACCTTTTATTGCGCCTTTTATACTACGCGACGCGGGACTTGGATTCGGTTGGCGAAAAACCATCCATATCATGGATGATCCGAACCTCTTTACAGCCGAACCGGATAAGAGTTCACGCACAGTGGGACCGCATCTACCCTCTTCATGGGAGGATGATCTTGACGGCGAGGAGGCGAACTGGACACTCTGCATGTCGGCGGCAATAACGCTGGGCCCAACCCCGAGAAGCACTCCCTCGATATTAGCAGGGGATATCCTGCTAGGCCTGCGAAGCGATTTAACGATTTTCATCGGAGCCAGGGCCTGGCCCTTCATGTCCCTCGATAGCGTCAAATCCGGAAGCCAGTCGAATCGTCCTATTATGTACGGCTTTATTTATTATTCCCTGCGTCGCAAGCACCTGCTCACCACACTGGTCACAGACCCTGCGGGAGCGGCGCCCGAGGGTGTTCCACCACAGTTGATCCAGGCGCTGGTCGGTGATCCCTTTTCCATCACTCTGGAAACAAGACCGGGACTGTTTCGCTTCGAACTGGGCTTGCCACGTCAGTTGAAAATCAACTTGCAGCCTTGGACCGGATGGGCAGGTATGCTCATTCGCCAGACGGGCAACTCGCTTACCGTGGGGCTCGGTTTTGAAATCGGCTTGGAGTTCAGCTTCAGTTCCGGAGTCAATCTCGGTTTCTTCGGCTTCAGCATATCAGTGTACGGACGCATCAGCGTTTTCGGCGATATCTACGCGCGCGTCGGCAATAGTCCCGCCCTCTACGGAACAGTGGGTGTCAATGCGATCCTGCTCCTTACGATCGCCGCCTGGGTGGCCATCAAGATCGGCTGGTTCAAAATATCCTTTCGTTTTTCCTTCGGTTTCCAATTGATGATGACAGCACGTGTCAGTTTCGGTATCGCTGCCAGCTTCGGTGTAGAAGGCTATACCGCTGTTTCGCTACGCATCTGGAAATTCTCCATCGGGGCGAGTGTAGCTATTGCTATTAACCGCGGGGCATTGAACGAAGCCCGCAGACGCGTATTCGAGGGTACGAATTTCGCGGGTGCGGGTGACGCCCCGACACACAGGCGTTATCTCCCCAATGGCATGGGTGAAATTCCTGCCGTAATCGAATCCGAAAGCGGACGCAAATGGTCGGCCATGCATATCCAAAAAATCGATCCTGCTACAGGTAATACACTTATATATACACTTCTCCTGCCTGAAGATGACTCTTGGCTGGCTTGCCCATCCGCACCCACCGGTCCCGATTGGGAAATAGATGGTGAAGACTATCGCTTCCGCTTCGAATTGAAAAACACAGCATGTCGAACACATCTGGGCAGTACCACGACCTTCGATCCTCAGGCGACTGTGATAGAAGCGAGTTATCGCTGCCCCTGGAACAATAGCGTGCACTCCCCGGGATTGGAAAAAGAAAACGATCACGCACCGGACATTCGCCTGGGAGATATCCTTTATGAACCGGAGGCGGTAAAAGAACAACTCAAAGTCATCCAGACGATCCTCGAAGATGATCACTATCGACCCGAACTTTTGACCGACTGGCGTGTGCGTGCGGAAAAAGAGGCCACTGATAATGCCCCAGGCATAAGACCCGACGTGCGCAGCCCGCAGTTTTCCGCCGACGGTAGTTTTTACGACATGGCCCTGGAAGAGGCCTTCGGTTACGGCGAAGATAATCTCTCATGGCACCGGATCGCTTTGGGGCTCACGCGCTGGCCGCAGGAAGTTCTAAATAACGAGGCATTTCTGGATTTCGTTTGCGAAAAGGGTGAAGACGGTGCATATCTTAACATCAACGAGGAGACAATTATCGGCGGCGCGGAACGGCTCAGCTCCAATCGCGCTTCGCTGGTCAACATGTTGCTGGATGAGTTCCGTGACTGGGCGGTGAACGGCACGACCCCTGAGGACGGCCTGCTGTTCCAGTCGGGCCTGGCCTTCCAATTTGAAAGTGCTTCCTCGGATTGGGAAATCAAAGCAACACACATTGAGGCAAATCAGGGATTCGGTGTGAAACACTCGCTCAGCTGTGCAAATGCTCAAATTGAAAACTTCCACATCACCCCCGGCGCCGGCGGTATCGGTTTCAGACGTAACGAATATCGCTACCGCATCAAAGATATTCTGGAATTCCAGGAATCAAGCGGCATCCATTTTTCCTGGATACTGGAGTGTCTGGACCCGGACAATGTTTCCTCAATCATGACCCATGAAGAACTTTCCGGGCTCGGCCAAAAAGGCCATTTTGAATATTTTCACCATTACGAAATTGAGCGCATTAATCTGACCCGCGACTCACGAAGCGAGAACACCGATGTGCATTTCAAGGTGAGCATCGCCTACATCCCCTCCTTGTTGGACATCGGTGCTGGTCAGGCAGAATTTTTCATCTGTGCCCCACGTTTCGAATTCTCGGATCTGTTTGAAAGCCCGGCGGACATTGGCGACCTGCTGCTTTATCGCATTACCGCTGTGGATGTTTTCGGAAATCGTTCCCAGACGGCTGAATACATCACCGCTCGTAAGCAATTGGCGGCCCCACCACCTCCCAACAAGGGCAGCGTTGCCTATACGGTCCGCCTGAGTACCGAGTCTATAGAGGAAGAGACCCTGGATATCCAAATCGAAGCCGGGGATCTCGCCGCCTGGTCGGACGAACCCGTCTACCATGAGATATGGGTACGTTCGTTTCCTCTCGCCCAGAGCGGTTTTTACGGCTTGGGCGACGATCTCGAAGATGATCCCGACGACATCGACAACGAACCATTGCTCGAACCAAAGGGTATGTCGCTTGTTTCCGCCATGCAGGAAAATTCATTGCAAGGAGGCAACGAGCTGGTTGAAAAACTGGCCCGGGGTTTCGTCTATGAATTCTATGTGCGGACCGTCTCTGCCTCTGGTAATGCATCACGACTGGTGCGCGCGGAGATTCTCAATTATATCCACGGGCCGGCAGGCGCGGCCAAAGAGGATGAAACAGAGAAACCACAAGCATTACTGGAACGCATTCCCCCGCCAACCAACATGGCAGAACAATGGCTGCAACCCGATGCCGTGCGTGCTGAAATCCAACTGGCCGCAGAACCTGTTGTCCATTTTAATACGGATAGTAAAACAGAGATTTCCTACCGCCCCATGGCGAACCCTGCTGAGCGTGAGTTAACCCTGCGTTTAATGCATGAGGCATACCTGGATGAAAATCACATTCACCCGACTGGTGGTTACGAAGTGTATTGCCGTGACCGCGACGTTTCAACTATCGACGATGCTCAGCATTACCAAAAGTTAGCTGAAGTTGAGGTGATAAGCATGGAGCGCTATCTGTCTAACCCGGAAAATACCGATCTCCTTTCCGCCTGGAGGGCAAATTATAAGGGGCCGGGTCAGATCCCGGCCTATGAGCAGATCAACCAAACCGAGGGGCATGATCTGGGTTACCTGGATTGGGAAGATAACAGCCCCGCCACTTCCGGAGCGGCCCTGGAAAACTTCCCGGAGGGCGCGCTGGTCAATGCAAAACTGGAGAACCTACTGGTCCGTTTGCAGGAAAAGACCCGGGATCGCGGTTACGCCATCGCCTACACAAACGTGCTACCGCAAAAAGAGGAGTTGGAACAGCTTTCCTTTGCATCACTGCTGGAGGACTTTAATGACGAAAAGGACAAAAACGGCACTGGATTATTGAAAAAACTGGGTCGATCCGTCGATATCGAATTGCGCCGAGAAACGGAAACCATAAGGTCAAACGAGCTACTCTCCATACTGCGGGAAATCGACGTCGGCCGCACCGATCATGTCTACCTCGAACTGCTTTTCCAGAGCGACCGCAACTCACCCATGCAGCGCTATCGCCTGAGCCTTCTGCCCGTGATCAAAGCCTTGCCGACGCCGGCTGATATCGAACGCGATTTTCCCCTGTTGCCCGAAACGGATCGCCCGGCTAAATTACAGGAAGAAATCGACAAACTGCGCGATCACGCCTTCGCCGGATTCCGCAACTGTCTGGAACTCGCATTGATTAGTCTGGCGGGGGCACTGGAAGAAGGTGCCCGCGAGAGTTATGAGGGTCTGATGCGCCGCTTCCTGCGACAAAGGCCGATCATGCCGCCTCAGACTCGGGTCCTGCCGGGTGCCGCTTATTATTCAGACAATGGTGCTATTTCTCGTCCTGTTAATGCTGATCACACCCTATCAATCCAACTCTATTATCAGCTGGCTCTGGCCAAACGTTTTGCTTATCGTATCAAGCGGGTCAGTCGTTATTTGCCGCTATATAAGAAATTGGGGATCTGGTCTGAGAATCTCTGGTCTACAGAGGATACAGCGATGCAAGTTCGTTTCGCACGTATTAAAGAACCCGCCCCGCCCATTATTCAGTTTTTGGGTGTTAAACAGCGAAACGGCATTCCATTTGCCGAATGGCTCATCGAAGAACACGACGAAGAACTACTAACCCAATCCAATGAAACCCTGCGTAACAGACTCGGTTACCGGGGGATCGCCTGGAGTCTTTTCACAGAAAGAAACTTTGATTGGGAACGCTGGTCAGGTTGGGAAAACGATGCCTGGAAAGCACGTTCGCTGACGCCGGATGACGGCGGACTAGCGGGGCTGAATGCCGAAGAAAAGGCACTACTGGCAAAAGACGCCGCCTGGAAAAACGGCGATCCAAATAACTTCCCGCCAGCGGGCCTGCAGGGACACCCCTTCACCGGGCAACTTGAACCCAAGGGTTCCGTGATCAGGACCCCCGAGTTGCCCTATTACTATCGTTACCGCCTGGGGGCATTCACCCGATGTGACGATCTTGATTCGCCAGTAAAAATGGTCGATGCCGCCGAAGTCTTTGCCGCCAAAACCCCCGAGGTCGATCAGACCAGCGCCGGCTTCAGACTGAATGATGCCGGCGAGATCGAATTTATCTGGCGTATCCCCTCGGCATGGCAAAGCCTGAGCGAAAAAGAGCAAGCGCTATGGCCCAACGAAAAACCCTATGCCACACGACTCTGGGATTTTGATCTCTGTTATACGCTACAACTTCGACGTCAGGGCATTCTGCGCCCCCTGTTTCATCTGCGACTCATCGCGGATGAAAATACCCGGCCTGACGATGGCCCCTGGTTTTCAGTACAAACCATGGCGAGTTACCTCTATAAAGATCCGGTAAAAAAGGGCCGAGTGGAATTCCTCGATCCAGTGACGATACCATCACCCTTCCTGCCGAAACTCTCTGTCAGACTGCGCGGCACCGATAAACTCATAAGCTGGATCAAACGTGAGGATGATTTTGTCTTTGAATTGCATTGCTCTCGTGCTCGTGGCGATTCTCCCCCTACCCGTAATCGGATAGGGAGGCTCAATGAGAATGAAATGGAGGCGAAAACGTCGTGAAAGAGAGTCCATTCATTTTCGAAATCTTTAGTCTCACCAACGGTTGGCGCGGCGAAGCATATCCTTTCGAAAAAAATAAACGACCCAAGGGCAAGCAGACTGAATTTCTTCTGCCCCTGCGTCGTCCTCGCATCCAGGCAGAGGCCGTCAACTATTCTGTCATGCCAAGAACCTGGCAAAGCCGATTGCGTTTTTCCTGGCTGGAGATCGATCTGCCCTCCATCGGAGAGGAACCCCGATTTCTGCGTTTTGAATTTACGACAGATGCCCCCGAGTTACCCGTTATCCTGGGTCATCCCCTCCCAACAGTGGAAGAAAATCCTGAGTTAGAACATTTTCCTGCCCTCGCCGTTTGCCTGGAATTAGTCATCCCCATAACGGACACCCTCCGCTGGCCAGCCTGGATAAAAAAAGCTGCAATCTACAGCGGTGCTACCGGGACAAACGCAACACTTTTAGAAGACGCCCCACCTGCCGTGCTTTTCGTTAATGTCTTTGGAATGGCCCCTGTCGCGGCAGGCAATCACCTCCGCATTGATCCGGATGGATTGCTCCTGGCAGGTAGCAGGGAAATCCCCTGGCGGGATCAGGACGGCATTCAACGTGGCTTGTTCCGATACCTCAGAAGAAAATATGAGGCAGACATATTCAGACACGAATTGATTCTCGAGCAATCACCGCACTGGATGGAAAGTCTGCGGATATATCAGGATCAAATCATTGATGCCTGCCTCAACACACCTGATGAAAAAGGTATGCCGCCGGAAAATATGAAATCCGTGGGCCTCACGCCGGCACCTTTGCCCGAGGAGATCACCTGGCACTGGACAATAGAACAAGGCTGGGTATTCAGTCCTGAGAAATCGCTTTTCGAGTTGGCATTGCGAGGCATCGCGGGTGGTACAGCAATTTGGAAACCCAACAGTATCACCATCGAAAACCAGGGGCTGCAAATCAAGTGCCGTTCACTACCCATAGACCAAAACAACCTGCAATCAATGCAGTACCGTTATTCCAATGACACAACACAACGCGAAAGTGTATGGAGCGGTAGTTTTCATGTGCGACTGAATCATAAGGATCGTGACTATATCGTACAGCAAATGGCCGACGGGTTAGAGGGTGAACAACAAGGTTGGTTGCTCACCGAAACGGGCCCACTGAGTCTCCCGTTGCAAAGTGTAGATGAAATCGATCTTTCCGCCAAGGACAACAGGAATCTGCAAGGCCTCATGACCCTTGGCGAAGTTCCCTGGAAAACATCTCCCGATGATGAATCCGTACTGAGTCCTGATCTCAGTAGCGGGTTTGCAGGCAATTTGCTCCTGCTCGATTTTGAGTCAGCCTCAGCAATTTTCACCTTTGCCCAAGATGAGGAAGGGAATCTCCGGTGTACTCACATTCTCGCCTCTCTGAACAACCCAATATTTCGTATGGAGGAATACCTGCCCTTCTATCTCCACCCCGAGATGAAACGTTATGATGTCAATTTCGGACCTCCCCGCTTGCCGGATATCAAACAAGATACCGCTGAACACGAATTTTCCTTCATCGCGATATCACTGATTCATGCCGAAAGTACACCGCCTGGCCCAAATGAACCCCATTGGCTGTTACAGATCAAATTCCAGACTGGTCGCCGAGGCGCCGAATACATAGAAGGCAACTGGCTGGACACCAACTTGTCAGTAAGCATGCCGGAACAATTCGCCACACGAGCCATCTACTGGTATCGACCAAAAAACCTGCACTGGTTCCCCACATACCCACTATTCGGCGACCCGCGTCAGGACGAGTCCTTGCAACTGTGTGCAGAAAGGACTTTGATGCCGCTACGCCCGGTTACTAATCAACCCATAACCCTAAAAACGGGAAGCAAGCGCGAGACACCTGTACTCCAATCGGGGCAGTTTGTACAACCTGTTCTGGAAACTGTTAACGGAACAGACTTTTTATTTTCCTGGCTCATCCCGGAGATTCCTGGTAACGAGTTTCGTCTGAAGCCCCATGAAGTGGTAACCATTACTGCAGGCAGACCATCATCCGGACTAATCGACTGGGTCTGTCGCTATGAATTACCCATGATGGATGAACCCTTTACCTTAATGGTCGGAGACAAACCTGGCGACCAGAAAAATCAGGAGACAGACCTGCAATTACCATCCAATGCGGATGACCGACGAGTAGCCAACCCGGACTGGTGGCATAAACTTCATCAGTCCGCGCAACTATCACAGTCCCGGGATAATCTGCTCTTCACCAGCACTATCCATTTCAACGATTTGGAAGTACTGAAAGAAACGGATCTGCCGGTGACGATTAACAAGCCTGTCGCCCATACCAGCTTTGCCGGCAAGGCAGATATCAGTCTAAACCCACCGCAGATGAGCCTCTCCCTTAACGGCAGCGATGGAACAGCGATCCCTTTTATCGCGGCAGAACAGATGTTGAAAGGTCCCTCTGCAAAATTCTCCATTATCGAACAGGCAGGAAGTCCCTTTCCACTACTCATACCTGAGGTGACCGATCTCACCGATCTGATTCTGGAAGCAGGGTGTTTTGTCCCGCAACTGATCAGTAAAAATGTCAGCGGGACACAACCCGTCTTTATGGACCAGAATGGTCGACTGACACAAACACTAACATCAGAGACCACTGGTCGCGCATCGATCATATCTGATCCCGATGATCCCGCCATCTGGCGAGACTGTTTTCAATGGTCCCTCCCTGAGCTGGATCTAAGTGACACCTATCATCTGTTGCGCTGCTTCTTTAACGGTCTGCCACTCTACCGTGAAAACACACTCTGGGTTTATGATGCTACAGGCCCCACCGAGATTGACCCTATCCTTCGCGACTTTAACTGGGGCACGGTTGGTGCAACCAATCTCTGGGGTTTTGACTTTCAGATATTCCAGCTGGATCGTCTTGAAGTGATTCCCGGTGCAAATGGTGAACCGGAACAGCCAATACTGATCCGTTTTTCCGGGGTGCTGCACTACAAGGCTGGGGAAAATGCACGAATACGAATGGCCGATCCCGCACGGCAACGAGTACAAGCCACCTTCGCCTATTCAGGTGAAAGATGGCAATTAAAGGAATTCGACGGGCGGTTCCTCTGGCCCCTCTATCAGAATACACCTGATTATGCCGAGGCCACCGAAAAGAATATCAGCGATCCCCTGCCCTGGCTGGAAGGTCCTGTTTCGCTGCCATCGAATTCAGAGCATTCACTCCCGGTATTCGGCACAGAAGAAGAACCGGTGCAACTATCCTTCCAGTTCCTTGATCGGATCTGGCGCATACCCATGGTGTTTAGTCCCGGCCTGGAAGATATATACGGAAATGCCCCTGTACTGAAATGGATACCCATACCCGATTCGGCCACAACAAACGCCGTGCTGCGCGTAAAAAATGGCATGATTAACTTGACCGGGAACATGGATGATCTTTCGAGTCAAATACTTTTTGAAACCCAACTTGCACATGCCGGCTCACCGAATGATGCACTGTTAAGTATGGAACTGCTGCTGACGATCACTCGTTATCAATCAAGTGTTAACATCACCGGTGCGAAACTACTCTCCATGGGTGGAACAAACCATCTGGCCGAGATCGTCCCGCACGAGGACCAGGCAATCAGGATCACTGATACGGGCATAACCCTGGCTATAAACAAACCCGCCGCATTTCGCTCCACCGCAAGTTTCGCGCCCTTTGAACTTTTACCCGGCTGGCCCATTGACGATGAAGCCCCCCTGCTTTCGTATATCACTCTGGGTTTTGAACAACCTCCTGCCGGGCAACGAGTACAGTCAGCCCTCATAGAAAGTTTTCAACTCATCATGGAAACCAGGATCAAAACGCCGGAACCGGTATCAGTTCTCCTCTCGTTTGCTCGAAGTACAGGTCGAAACCCCTCACTGTCCGTCAAACTCACTGGCCAAATTCGCGCCCAAAACGATATTTCCTGGCAATCCAAAGACGGTCAATCGAACTACCGTCATGAGGTTACTTTCCTCTTACGCCAAGCCGAACTTCAGGGCCAACGCCTGATCAGTTCACCGGACTCACCTGCGTTTTTCGAACCGCTTTACCTTCCTGTTGCAGAGGATCCAACCGGTCTTGCAGGTATGTCGGAACTGCCATGCATCGCCGCTCATGCCCTTTATCGAACCAATGGTGAAACGCAGGAACCACTTTTCTCCTGGACCAGCCCGCAGAGACTGCGGATATCCTCGGTGCAAAGTTTTGTGGAAGAGATCCTGCTACGTGGTGACAAGCTGATTAAAACCCCGAATTATAACTCGCATGGCAACACCGCCTTTTCCTTTGTCCCCGCCATTGAGACGGAATCAGGTTTCAGCGGAGCCATCGGAGAACGGCTGGCTCAGATCCTGCTGACCGCAGGCGGCAATTTTATGCTCCTCGAATCGACAGAGGCCTTCTGGGTGCAAGAGGCGAACCAGGCAATTCTGCTCCGACCGGCACGGGAATTGTGGAAAAATCAGACTCAAACTCTCTGGGGGATATTCAGTGCTGCGACCGATTTTTGTCCTGCAGACGAGAACCAGGCTGGCGAATGGTTACGCTTACCTTTCCCATTTCTCACCGATACAGGTGGAGTGATTCAAAACACGCTTGTAGATGATGAGGAATTGGCAGCCCTGATGCAGAATCCCTTCCCGGCCGACACGAACGACGATCCAAAAGAAAACAACGATAAAGACGATGATGATGACGATCACAAAGATAAAGACAAGCATGATCGGGATGAGGATGAAGATGAGGACGACCACAAGGTCAAAAAAGAGAAAAAACGGAAAAAGGATTTCACTCCTCTGAACATAATATTCACCCGAAACCGTCTGGATCGTTTCTCTCTGGAAAACAGTCCATCCCACCCCGGTTATGGTGCCCCTATCGACCAGGTTATCCTGCAACCAGAGGCATATGAGCATATCCTCCCATACACCCTGCCTGTTGGAGGATTTGAACCCGGCTGGCTGATATTCCGTAAGGCAAGCTCCGCCACTCCCTTTGCCGAAACTGGCCTCGCGATTGAGTACCTGGTCAGTCACAACAAACCCGGCAAACTCCTCTGCGCACTGGAAACCATCCCTGCAAGCAGAGAGAGCACAACGTTATCCGAGCGCATTACCGACGAGCAAGGCCGACCCCGGCCATACCTGCTGACAGGAACCCTCGTCGAAACGGGGATAACAACACGAACAGAAGCAGAAGACAGCCGGAGTGATTTTCAGATTCTGCTGGAGATCTATCTCCCCCCCGCCACCTTTGCCTCGCAAGATACCGGTCCCCTGCTGACATCCAGAAAAGTCTTCCGTCTGGGTATCAAACCCGGGGAAACCTGGCGAGATATTCTATTCGGCAAGACAAACCAAAACCCGGAACAGGATGAAGAAAATCCGGTACGCGAAAAAATCCACCAGTGGACACGCACCGAAATCCATCGGTACGCGAAACACCAAGTGCCGTTACTACGCGCCTCGCTGTTAACACCAGTTCAAGGTCTCGAAAACCGGATCTACTTCCTCGCCAGTGCTGTGGATTTTTCCACCGCTCCCAATGCCGCCAAAAGTCGGCGCGATCCACTCTCCGCCAAAATCCTGTTCCGCCTTGACCCCCGCCTCGAACCAAGGGCAGAACCACCGCTCCCCGATCCTCTGATCAATGGCATCGACTACCTGGGCGGCAGGACCTATTACGAAGAAGAAGCGTTTTATACACCACCCCGGCCCATTGCCGACACAGTTACCCCAGCCGGTGTAGTGCTGGAATTCAGCGCTCACCCCGAGAAAATAAAATGGGGTGAACCTCTCATTTTACGTTGGCAAATCGCCACTGAGTGTCGGCTATTTCTCAGTGTGAAAAACGGCCCCGCCGGAGATGAGGTTTTCGGTAATGAGACGATCCTCTACCCGGAGCGTAGCGCCATATACACCCTCCTGGCCCTGGCGGAAAACGGTGATTCCATTGGTCGGCGTGAGATCGTTGTCGAAGTTGAAGTCCCGGCCTCCGGCAGTGCAGCGGGCCTTGCTTACAAGCTTGCAGGTTGTGCAGCGGGTCGGGACCACGCTTCGCGGGCTGCCTGGGCTCGCAAACAGGGTGGATTCCACCGCTGGGTTGAAGCAACACGGGACCTGATCTTCAATGATCTCACCCGCCGGGACGCGGTTTCACGTTTTGAACCCGGCTGGTTCCTCCCCGCAGCACGAAAAATCAAATGGCCCAGCGATGAAATGCGCCTTCAGTCAGAACCCTTTTTACCCCTCGAAGCCATCCATATCTATACCCATGGCCGCCCCGGCAGCTACATGCGTCTGCGCTCCGCCTTCCTTCGCGAGGAAAGTGACGGTATGCTCAACCGAAGTGCCTCATCAGGCTTTGAACTTCGCCATCCTCGGCCTGTGCCCATCCCCCGGGAACTCTGGGCCTTCAACCCATTTGATTCAAGGGACATTGCTCACCGCAAACAACGCGCTACCTGCTTTGTTCAACTACTGGGAGAACAAACACCTTTTCTTGGCGCTTCCCTTGAATGGCAGGATCCGTTGTTTAATCGCCGACTCCTGGCAGCGGCAAAAGACGTCCAGGTCGACGATTTAAAACTGACCCTGGACCGCTCCATCTACGCCGGACGCGACGTGTTCTATCCAGAGCTGCGTTTCAAACCAGCCACATTAAACGGCACCTGGATCATTGAACTGTCGCTGAGTATCTCGCGAAAGATCCGCTATCGGCCCCAGACCATCGACCAACGCATCTACCGCATATATGGCAGAGAAAACGGTGCGGTACACCAGATCCACAACGGCACCCCTGCCATCGACACCCTGCCCCGTATCAAAGAGAACAATCCGGCACTGAGCGCCAAAGGCGTGCAGCGCTGGATCTGGGAACTGGGTCTGGACCAGAGCGAGGCCAAAGACGACTCCTTTAATTTGTCGCTGCAAAACCACGATAAGATCTATGCGACCGCACGCCTGCTGACACCCACGGCAGAAGGTCGGGAGGATGAGCGCTTTCGCCTAAAACTCGACGCGACCATCCGCACTGACCTGAAGGTCTGGCCCCAGCCCCAAAGTGGATTCGCAGTGATCCGAACCGAACATGGGCAAGAAGCAATTAAAAGTGAGACCGCCGCTTTCGGCTGGTTCCCTGTCCCGGTAGTCGTCAAAAGACGGGATCGTTTTCTGGCCGAAAGCTGGGAGGGAACCTTCCGCTACCGCGATGTCTTCATCCCCGAGCCGGGCCACTTCATGCAAGTGCTGGAAACAGTCCATGCAGACGAACTGCAGGCGGAACTCAACCAGGGCATCCTGCCACAAAAGATCACGGCCCTCTTCTCGGGACAAAACACCCCACCTGTCGATCTAACGACAGTGGTTGAGGCACAAACAGTGATCCCGGGTCATCTCTGGTTCTTCCGCAAAGCACATTACCAGCTGGTGATCCAGGCCAAACTGGAAGAAGACCAGCCCGCAGTATTCAGCATCAGTTCAATCCATTATCGAATTGCAAGCTTTACTGCCTACGGTGAACAGGTGATGGAGTGGTGAACCCGGCGCAAATTTAACACAGGTGCATAGATCATGATCTCGAATGAAAACAGAACCAAGGTGGCGATCCACGAGGACAACGGGAATTATTTTCGTCTGGAATTGCGAAACAACCTTTTCTGGGATTACGAAAGAAATGAGGGTGCGGATCTGCGAGGTGAAACCAAACTGGAAAGAAAGTGGTTCGAGCCCGTCGCCCGATTCCAGATCCTCGACATAGCAAACACCGTTGAACAAGCCGCAGTTGACAGCAAGACCTACCAGACCCTGCTGGTGGTTTTCGATGAGGATCGAGACAATCTGGAGATGGGCGTGATCAAGGACGATATCCGCGTCGACGCCGACTATTTCAAACGCCTGGAACGGGCAGGCGTCCCGGAAGCCCTGATAGCCAACCTGAAAACACAACCATTATTACAGGAACCCATAACAGATTTTCCTGACTTTCTGGATCGCTATTATCAAATCATGGAAAACCTGGAAACTGAAAACCCCGACCTGCATGAATTCTATGAACGGCACGAGGATGAGGTACAGCTTGGTCTGATCAGCGGTTATTTGTGGAACATCTATCAGGATACACCCTATGCCTTTCCCGAGGTCCCGGATGTGAAAGCTGATGAAGCGGGGATCAACGTGGTGAATTTGCAGTTGTGGTTGAAACTACTGGGTTATAACCCCGGCGAACATGACGGCATCATGGGGCCGCTAACCGTTGCGGCAACAAACGAGTTTCGTGCCAAAATGGCACATAAAGGCGCCATCATCAACGAGCCTGAGGGCATCTTCCTCACACGTCGCACTTGGTATCTGATGGAAGCGCTTTTGCAAAAGAAACTGCCGCCGGATCCGGTGACGCTTGAGCGGATCCCGTTTCCCTGTAAAAGAGACTTTGAAAATGATGCAGCGTATTACCGGGCCGTTTACGAAGGCTTAAAGGGGTTCGGCTTTCCCATAGAGACAACCAGCGAATCGGTGCAATATGAACTTGACGTCATCGACGGAAAGGCTTACCTGGATAATATCCCGCAGGATGATTATGAGATCGTGCTTGATGATATCAACGTGGACTATCCCCAGGCCATAAAAACGCCATCGGCAACAGGAGATGGCGGCTCACTCGACATCCAAATTGAAAATGAGACAGGCGAACCTTATACAGGCAAGGTTTTTCTGGTGAAGGATGTTCCAGATCGGGAATCACTGGCGAAAGCGGTACGATTATTCAAGGCCATTGTGCGGAATGTGGACAGGTTTGAGAATCAGGATGGAGAAAATCAATACTCGCAGCCATTATCCGGCGAGTTAGGGGAAAACAGTTTTATGGAAGAGGCATGGGATGATTTTTCCGATACCTGGGGGATGTTTTATGGGGCTCCGTGGAAGGGAATTATTCTTGATCCAGGGGATGGACTGAATCCGGCGGAATGGAGTTGGGGGCGTAATAAAGTTGTAAATCAATTAGTGATACTTGGCAACGGCTTCATTTCTAACGGCTCATATTCGCAATGCACCGCTGCGCTCAATAAACCGATAGCCCTCAGGCATATATCCAAACCACTTGAAGCAATTCTGGAAAAAATTGATTTCTCACAAACAGGAACACAGGTCTCCTATCAGGTCCCCAGTACAGAAACAAACGGTATATCTGGAAAATATTACGGTAATTCAGATTATAAAAGCGAAAACTTCGATCGAGATTATTTAAATTCGATCATTGAATGCCACAAAGCCAATTCTATTTTTGTAGGACGCATTTTATGCCCTGATGATTTCATTGTAAATGAACACAACTCAAATCAATTCAATAAAGTGTTCAAAAATGCAGCGCCCGAGTCGGTAACAAACAACGCAAAATTTGATTATCGGGAAGGAAAGCATCTTAAGCATATTAATGGTCTGGAGCTAAAAAGCGAAATTAGTGAGCTAAAATCCTTAATTAAAGACTATTACGAAGGGAACGTAAAGGAAGATGGTAAGGTGGTAGAATTCGCTCCTGACATTAAAAACAAGTTAACAGATCCAGTAAAGATACAGCAGGCAAAAACAGAAAGGTATAATCTTCTGATAAAAGCAATCGATCTCGGAAATGCCAATCTTAAAGATATTGGATTTCCCTTAAAAAGTAGATTTAGTGGACCATGGCCGTATTACATCGCACACGTAAAAATGAGCGGAAGCGCTGTTCATAAAGGAATTGATATGGTCACGTGGGCTGAGGAAATGAAGTCCCTGGCCGGCTACAAATTATTCCGTTTAAATGACTTTTATATCATCGGAATAAATATTGAAAAAAGCAATTATGTTGTTCTAAGAGTTAATCTTTCGTTTAACTATAGGCCGTTTTTGAAAGAGGAAAAAAGCGGCAAACTTCCAGCCAAATTCGTCGAAAATGCAGGCACTATTTTTTTCGTAGAAAATGACCTTTGCTGCATTAATAGGGCGAATGGGATTTTTGGCAATCAATTGTTCAGATGGGAGTTTTCATTATCAGACAACGAATGGGATAGCTTGCAATCCCTTAAATTTCCAGACAATGCCCTGAAAAATAACAACTGGGGTAAAATCGTAAATTTTTATGTCGCATGGCACCCGAAAGACGGATTAAAACAAAAACGAATTATTGCATGGATCAAGGAACCTTTTTCTTATATGCAATTCAATTATAATATAGGAAGTTTTCGTTATTTTGACAGCCTGAAATGGGATGAGAATATAATTGTGCCATTTAGTGCTAAAAAAGAAATCAATAACTCTTATATCAACATAGTTTCTGATGTCAATCCAGACAAAATAGATTATGTCGGTAAAAACCACGCCATCCTGCGCAATGAAAGCACCGGGTTGACCTGCGCCATAGATATGACAAACCTGACAACGTCAATGAAGAAACAATGGACAAGTATAAAAAAAAACTATCAACTACTTTACCTTGGGGACAACCAAGTCTTGGCATGGAATTACAAAAATGCAGATTATGCTATTTACAAATACGAAAGAAATAAAGCTAATGATCCGACAAAAAATAAAGACAGTGATTCGCTTAAGGAGAAAATTTTCGGAAGGATAGGGTCAACTACTCATCACCGTCCTGTCGCATCCGTTAATGATGGTCAAGCTAAAAAATTTACTGGAGGAGCCTATGGAAACCACGTCAAAGTTTATTTTTTTCAATTTAGAAAAATCAAATTTTACACATTATACGCGCACTTAGATAAAATACCCGCCAAAATTTCTTTAAATAAATTAACTACAGTCAAAAGAGGAGAATTTATTGGGGTAACAGGAAAATCTGGTCCTCCCAATACACCGGTGCATCTACATTACGGTATATACTTTGAGGGTGGAAAAGACGCTAAAGATGCAATTCATGCCTATCTGGATAAAAGGAAAGTCGAATCGAGTGAGAGTAAATTTTATATAAACGAAGACAGTCTTAACCCCTTTTACTTCGATTTGGATAGTCTTAAAGAGTCGCTGGATTCTTATTTTTCTATTAAAACTAAGCGTATAGGAAAATCAATAAAAAAATTTACCTCCCGTACTTAATTGTCTCAGATGCGTACTCTCATAAACACATTGCTCCAACGGACATCAATCATGGCCCAAAAAATCAAAATACACAAAGACCGGACGACCTCAGAACGCATCCAATACGAGGTGCGAACAATAAAAATTACCGCGGTCAAGGTAATCCGTCGCCTCCATGCCCTGGGCTGGAACAAGCTCTACTCCACGCTCTACGCCTATGCACTCACCTATCACCCTGATAGTAATGCATGGGATTGGACAAGGGAAAAACTGATCAAGTTGAGCAATATATCCGGGGTTCACCCTGAAATTCTCACCCTTGAAGACCTCGATTACCTGTTGGAACTCGACATAAATGAGAAACTCAAGGAAACCAGATTTCGTGACTCGATTGAAAAACGCCTGGCCTACTTTGAAGCAATGAAGTGGGACCTGAGTGACGCGGATACTGAAAAAAATGTAGATACAAGCAAGGAAGCTAATCCCGGTTATTATCGCAAAAATTATTTTCAGGATACCCGGGATGCAGATGATTCATATAAAGGGTGGTGGCTGCCAAAAGATGACACCCATTATTCACCACACGAGAGCTACATTAACACGTCTGTGCCTGCCAAAGATGAACTGCGATCTCAACATTTCAACGAGAAATATATTACCGCACTGGCCGACGATTCACACTCGGACACCGATCCATCACAAATTCAGAAAAAAGACTATTTTTTGGCTGTCATTTCTGGAAAGACCTGTATGCTCCGCGGCAATCACGGTATTCATATTAAATTCTTACAGGAAGCGCTTGTGGAATTGGGCTTTAATCTGTTTCGTTATGAAACCGACGTAGAACCCGTCATCATAGATGCCAAGCTGTCCTCAGATCCCATAATGACCTATTCTTCCGGCACCGAAAGGGCCGTGAGAGCGTTCCAACGTTCTAACGGTTTAATAGGCGATGGTGTGGTAAATTCCGAGACATTGGAAATACTCGACTCTTTCATGTATACCCGCGAAAACATATACTCCGGGGTTCACCTGGATAACGGCGATATCAAGACCCCCGATGACATAAGCAAGGCGACCGAGGAGGATATCAATAATTCAAAACTATTTATTGAAAAGGCATACGACACCTTTGATACCACTGGTTTTTTAAGCTGGTTAACATCCGGCGCAAATACAGATAAAGCAATACGCTTCATGCAGACTCAACTGTCCTCAAATTGGGATGACTTCCTCAGCGAGCTCCAGGATATAAAACCATTGGCATTCCAGCAAAAATATAACCTGAAGCGCCTTTTTATAAATACGAAGAATTTTGATGACAAGCAAAAGATATTTGAATACCGATTCAATAAAACAGTAGACACCAAAGAAGGCGCCGTCTGGAAGGATTCTTTATTAAATCTCATTTATTCACAGCTTGACAGCTTACCCGACATGGTGACAATGGAAAATGAAGCCTTAAAGGGCATCATCCTGCGGCCGGAATTGAAAAGCAATAAAGGAGAATCGCTCAAAGGTGTGTATATATGGAGACAGAACTGGTTTTATGAATTAATCGACGACATTGGAAACCTGATCCCCTGGACGGATCTAATGGGATATCAAGGCTATATTTTCATATCAGAAAAGGCAGCAAACTTAACTGACCTGGACATCATTTACCATGAGTTGGGGCATGCGATAGATAATAATCTAACAGCCGAAAAATGGTATAAAAACAGGTTTTTTTACCAGATCAATTGGCAAAGCTGGAATATTGATAAACTTGAATCCTGGTTAACGGATATGGACATAGAGCATGAAACACCTCTTGTGCAAGAAAGAATAAGAGATTTTTATAGCAAACGAATAAATGATCCCACATCGACAACATCACTAAATCTGGACGGCATCGAGAATACCGAAACACCAATATTAGTCACAGCATTCATTAATAGCGCTCCTAACCCTTACCAACATGTTCAACACTTACCTTCGATTAATGGACGGTCATACTTGTTTGGGCTAAAAGATACCAAGCTTTATTCCTTCAATGCTGAACTCCTCGAGTTCCCGGCCTTTATAGACAGAAATGAACCAAATTCTTATTGTATGCACACCCCGTTCGACTGGTTTGCAGAACAATTCACATGCCACGCATTGGGAGGAATAGTTGCACCCTGGGTGGAGGAATGGTTTTATAAAAAATTCAAACCCGGCACTTGAAAAATGCCCCTCCTGATCCACATCCCCTCCCCCACCCTGGACCAAAAAACCCGCCCGGCGGCCCACCTGACCCGGCTCGCGGCCATCATCCAGGGACACGGCGCCGCCACAAGCACCCCGCCCGGTGTAACTCCCATCCTCATAAAAACTGCACAAAGCAGACAGGAACTCCGTCGCGCCCTCCAAAACGGCGCAGACATCCTCTACCTCTTCGCCCATTCGACCCAACGCGGCCTGGTCTTCCCGGACGAGACCACCGCGAACGGCCCGGACTTCGCCTCCCTGCTCCCCGCCCGCTTAAGCCGCCGCCCGCAACTCATCTTCTTCAATACCTGCTACGCCGCAAGCAACGGCCTCGCCCAATCGGCCCTGGATGCAGGTGTGAAGAAAGTCATCGCACCAAATGAATCCATCCCCTTGCAACACATCACCGGATACGCGGAAACCTTTTTCGAAAGGTATGTCGAAACCCGATCAAAACAACAGGCACTACACACCGCGAACCGTCAATATGAAGAAAATGGTATTAAATTTCATCTATTAAAATAAATATAACTAGCTTTATCCAAGATTTCATAGCAATCGTATGCTTAAGACTACGTTCTATCCATATAAGACTGCATGTTGTCTTAAAACAACGACCAAACTCGTGCTTAACGTGAACCGCATCCTATGTATGGCATCCCATAGATTGGCGACATATGTGCTATGTATTGGACATTATACAAACACAAAGTGTTAGCGACATATACAACCATCTATTAGATTCTTTTACATTTATAAAAATATTTCAATGACATATCAGAGTTTGCGATAAATCCGTCTAAATAATTCGTCTCTTACAACAGACCTGAAAATGTAATTCCTTGCCTGAAAGCAGATGCTGGCAGTGTCAACAGCGAAGCGGATAATTCACTTCTGAGCACAAATACTATCAGTGGCAGCAGATTGGGAAAAATGGTAATGTTTTGAGTGAAAGTGCTGACACTGTCAGCAGACTCACATCACACTTTTTGAAATCTCGCCCCTTGGGTTGAGTTATCCCACTGGTTTACGTTTTGTGCCTGCATTATGGTGATGTTGCAAAACCCGTCATCACTGCGGTTTATCAGCGATAACCTTGCCGAGTCATCGGCTCCCCGCACTGCTTCGGCCTTTTCAGTGCGACAGTCACTTTAGGTGGGCGTTCACCAAATGAGTTGTTTATGGGGCGGCGTGTGGATTTACTCGCTGCATAATTTGATTGCATTTATTACTTGAAACCGCGATTAATTATTTTCATAATTGAAAAATTTTCTGTTGATTTTACTTCACTTTCTAAACTAGCCTGTTAACAATACTCTCCACTGTGTAATCAGTGGTTCCCTTGCTGGCTTGACCAGCTCCTTGACGCCAACGCCGAACCGTGAAACAGGCGTACCGGTCCTATGACCGTCGGTTCATTCTTAAGTAAGCCTTATGGCTTTTTCTCAACCCTGCCAGGGATGTTTCCCTGTCGGGTGACCTCCTTGTGCTTTTTTTGTTACCAGGAGGTAATCCATGAATATTGATGGCGTATTATCCATTAAAACAATTCACGGTCGTAACGGACCGTTCAATGTTGGCCGACTCATCACCGATTTAGGTGAATTTGCTGTCAAAGACACCTTGCTCGAACAATATGATGAAGGACGGTATGAGGGTAATTTTGCTATTACTCAGATTTTTCCCTCATCGTATTTTGCTGGTGGTCGCTTTGTTGTCGAGGTCAGAGCCACGCTCAAAAGTCTGAATCTCATCGGGATCGACGAACTCAAACCCGACGACAAAGCCGCCAACACGGAACCCGATCCTGCCGATGAACAATCACAGACAGTTGTTGAAGCTTCTGATTCTTCAGTACAAACCATCCAGTCTTCTGAAATCGCAGCGGAAACTGATGACATAACGCTGTTTGGATCATTATGGCCATTGGGAGATCAGGTCAAACTGGACCCCACCGTAGACCGTAAAAGGTTCCGTGATCAACGGAACCGGCTTAGAACGCTTGATTATATCTTCGATGCACTTGACCAGGTCTGGAATAAAACAGGCTCGATTTGCGAAAGTCAATAACGTCTCACCTCAACCCCCACCTCCCCTTAGCCGGAAAACACGCTCGCCCTCCGGGCGTGATTTTTCCGGCATTTTTTAATTCTATTTTTTCTAAACGAAGGAGAAACCTATGTTTGAATCATATCTGATGCCATTAGACGAAGCACCTGATCTCTTTGCCGATGCCGCACTGATGGATGCCGCTGATAATTTATTGTTTCTGTCTCTCTGGGGACGTGACACGGCTCTCCAGGAATTTCTGGCCCGCTTGTCACTCCCACAGGATGAGGGCGGGTTAAAGAGTTTTTCACTGCTGATTGACAGCGGGGAAAACAGGCGAACCCGTCGAAAACTTATCCAAATCGGCGACAGCAGTGTTCTTAATCATTTCACAGGCCGATTACGACAAAATATTCTTGGTGACATTGCCCATCTGTGGGTATTCAACCGACTCACTATCGAGCCGGATCTGGCCAATCGCCGTACTTTTGTCCTATTCAAGCCGGATGAAATTGCGACAGAGTCAGGTCGTCAGACTGTGCATGATCGGATCTGGCACGTAACAAAAGCAATCTGTCACCTGCCCATGCTTGACCACTGGGCCGAACCAATCATCTGTATGTTTCGTTCTCATGAATGGATCAGGGACTTCGAGGGTCATGGCATGCATGCCACCCTCATCGATCTCAACCTGAGTGACGATGTCGAAGCGGTGATCACAGGCCTTATTCGGCAAGGTACGCTCACCCTTGCCACATAGCCCTCGTACCGGGGGCTTCCCTGATTATCAGGATTTCCGGGTCATCAGGGAAATCTCTGGTAACGTTTTTCACCCTGGCTGCCAGGTTAAAAGCAGCACCCTTACCAACCTCGGTTGGTATCCTTTGCGTCTTCGTCGAACCAGAAACAGACGCAACGGTCATTTGACCGTCGGTTCATTCCATTAACCCGCAGGGTAATCATTTACCCCAAGGGTCATGATGCACCCTGCTTTTCACTCAAATGAGAAGGAGGTACACCATGGGCTGGCTTTTTACCAAGCACGCATCAAAGTCGGACATAATCCGGCATTTAATTTCACCGGAGGAGAATGAAACACGTCGCAGAGAGATATTGGCTCATTGTGTGCGTGGTAAAGTTCTTTGGCTCGTCATTGAAATCACTCAAAAACAAACACATAACACCCAACGTTTTATCGGCTGTTGTCTGCTCGCTACTGAAAAAGGGTTTGGCTGGGGATACAAGGACATGCAAGAGTCCGAGCATCCATTCTATTACTCTTGTCCATTAAAGTATTTGGAGATGGTGCCGGAGGCTAACGCTGAATGGCGTACAAAAGTCCGAAAACACCATCGACAGCAAAATCGTAAAGTCGAGATTGGTCAGAAAATCGGCATTATAAATTCGACAATACCCTGGGTGGTCATCATGTCCCGACGACCTTTAGTCGGTGAATACGATGGTAAACGCTATCGGGTTCCCCGCCGGATGCTCGGTGATGTGTTGAACTGAAAACCTAAACCATTCCAACCCTGCCGGGGCTTCACCTTCCCCAGTGGGGGTGTCTCCGGCGTCACTTTGAACAAGCAGGAGACATCTTATGGCTTTAATGTTTCAGCGCCTGGCGCGCAATTTTATTAAAAACGGTTATTTCCCAACGGATAGCGAAACCACAGCACGAGTGTTGTCCGCGCTCATACCTGCCACATCAGGGACTCTACGGATACTTGATCCGTGTGTTGGAGAAGGTGTCGCACTCGCTGAGTGCAAACACCATCTTGATGATCATCGTGTCCAGACTTTTGGTGTGGAGTATGACCTGGAACGGGCCTGGCACGCCAAAGAGATACTGGACCATTGTATACATGGCGATATCCAGGATTGTAATCTGGGTCAACGGCAATTCGGTCTGGTGTGGCTCAATCCGCCTTATGGTGATCTTGTTGCCGACAAGGGCAGCACCGGGGATCGTCTCGGTGGCAAGGGTCGCAAACGCCTTGAAAAGTTGTTTTATCGAATGTCATTTCCGGCACTCCAGTACGGCGGAATCATGGTGTTGATCATACCCCGTTATTCACTGGACAAGGAGTTGGCTATCTGGTTCACAACCCATTTTCAACGTATCCAGGTGTTTGATGCACCGGAACAACGCTTCAAGCAAATCGTATTGTTCGGTGTCCGCTGTCACACGCAGGATACTCCAGTCCGTAATGACAAGATACGTCAACACTTGATCGCAATCGGTCTGGGTGAACAGGAAGCGGCAATACTGCCCGAGGTATGGGAAGAAACGCCCTATGTCGTACCGGCTGCACCGGGTGGCGAGGTCAAATTCCACTACGCCAAACTCGACACAGCACAATTGCAAGCCGAGATCCAACGCCATCGCTGTTTGTGGGATCAATTTGATCTGAAGTTTCGACATCCAGCCCTGGAACATCACCGCAGACCCTTGTGTCAGTTATCGAACTGGCATCTGGCATTGGCACTGGCCGCCGGACAAGTCTCCGATGTTGTGCACTCAAAAGATGGCCGTATGTTCCTGATTAAAGGCGGGACGCACAAGGAAAAGTTGCGTGAGGCCAAATCGGAAATCCAGGCGGATGATTCGGTTGTCAATACGACCGTCCTCACCGACAAATTTGTGCCGACCATTCGAGCGATCGATTTTACACCGGGGCCGGAGTTTTCCCGCGTTATCGAAATCAAATAATTCATTTTCTTACTTTAACCCACCTGGGGAGACATTTACCCCGGTGGGGAATGGTGTGCTCTCCGTTTCACTCAACACCTTTCAGGAGAGTCACCATGCAAGAGAATAATTACATCGTTCAATTTACATCACCTGATGATCATCGAGTCATGTTCTGTATTCAGGCCAACAACTTGAAAAACACGATTATCAAAGCAATACAATCCTACGAACAAAGTGAAGATTGTGGAAACACTCAACGAGACCAACTCCAGCTTGATATTTTTCGAGAAACGATGGATGACGGTATACCGCTAATCTTCACTACCACACTTCAATAAACATCGCCCCGTTTCATACGGGGCCATCTCAAAGCGCAGATCAAACTGTGCTTTGAGATGGCTGTTTTATCACCGTTGTCACTGCGGATTCAGTGACACCCTTGGTTGATGATGCCTGCATGATCAACTCCCCTTGCGCTTTCGTCGGACCTCTACAAAGCGCAACGATCCTCTGATCGAAGGTCCATTTTCTTTAACCCTACGAGGGCAAATGTCCCTTGTCGGGACAGTGCTGCCCTTTCTTTCTACTCATAAAGGAGCACATATTATGAATACAGTTGTTAAAAATCAGAAACGAAAAGACGCTGATCTTTTCGGTGAGATTATCTATAGCTACACCCGCGCCCAGGCTATCGAGGACGGGATGCTGGTCGATGTCTCTGATACGGCATGTGAAGCCGGTTTTCTGTGGCCCGTGGCCGTGACCTCCGCCGTCTGGGATGATTGTGTCGCCTGGTCAAAGGATGACAACAAGCGCAAGGAAGTTTATCAGGATGAGGCAGGTCGTCTGTGGGATGTCATTTGGATGGCATTCGATGCAATACGTCGAAGCTCTGGTGGTACTCAGTTAGTGTATCAACTCTATCGGGTGCCGCGTAATGGTAAGGGCATCAAGGCGCGACTGACCACCTTAAAGCTTGTGATAGGACCGGGCGATGACGGCGAACCCGTGGTGACGATTATGCTGCCACAGGAGAGCTAAGCATAACTTTCCGCCATATCATGTTATTCAAATCCTCGTTTCACTTTCCATCCTATGAATTGAATTCATAGTCAATCCCACTGGGGAGACTTCACTCCCCTCCGGGGTTGATGGTCTCTCCTTTTTGCTTAATTAACAGGAGAATCATCATGCAAGATAATCAAACGGTTTCCAAACCGTTAGGCGAAGCGATTTCAAATTACACTCGTACACAGGCTATCAACGATGGCCTGCTGATCGATGTATCCGATACAGCGAGAAAGGCGGGCTTCTGTTGGCCGGTGGCCATGACTTCCAGGGCATGGGCGGATTGTGTCGCCTGGACAGCGGCTGATAACCATCGAAAAACCTGGCAGGATGAAAACTGTCGGTTATGGGAAGTGCTGGTGATGGCATATAAGGCTATCCAGTGCAGTCCTGACAAACCGCAGATCAAGTACAACCTTGAGCGCATCCCACGTTTTAGCCGGAACAGCGTTGCACGGCTGACTACTTTGAAGGTGGTGAGTGAATCGAGTGATGATGGCAAGTCCGTTGTGACGATCATGCTGCCACAGGAGGATAGTCTATGACCTTGGGTGATCAAATCCAGCGTCGCTATCCCCGCCTGATCCGCAGTATGTGTTGTGATGGTCGGCTCAGAAAACCGGATGCCATCAGTGCCCTTGTTGAGTATCAAGTCTTTGGAATTTGCGAAGGCTTTACGACTCAGGCAGTGACCCACTTGGGCGGACAACTCGCAGTCATCCGGCAAGGTATCAAGAACCGGCATCTTACTTCTGACACACTCTGAAGTAATGCCATATCAAAACCCACTGGGGAGACTGAACCTCGGTAGGGCGAGGTCTCCCTTATATAATTTTGGAGACATTTCATGAAATATATTATTCAGTATACATTGCCATATGAACATCATGTTCAGGTTGGTATTGAGTCAGATACACAGGAACTGGCCATTGGCAAGGCTGAGGATCTGTTTAACAACGGCGACATCTGGGACGACACAAAAGAAATTCCCCTGCTCCTCGACATTTATGAAGAAACCGGGAATACCAATGTAAAAATGATGTTCACGATTGAAGGTGAGATCACTGGCGACTGGCCGGAACCCGATACCAGTGTATTTGAAATTCGCCGCCAGGACGCCGCATTTGAAGCAGCCCGTTTGTTACGTGAAGCTATTCAGCCCAATTCAGAAAGCGGTAACCTGATCAATTGGGGATTATTGAACAAAGCCTATGAAGCAGCGATCAAAGCATCACGGTTCACAGTTCAGCCAACGTGCACTACCCCATTCGCACCCTGTCAACAACTGGTTATGGAAATGAAGAATGGATTAGTGCAATCCGTTATGGCCGACCGGCCGGATATGGCCCCGGCAGTAGCGGTGATCGACCACGACGTTGATGGTGTAGAATCAGAAGTGTTGTGTCAAATCACTCAATCTGATGGTTCTAACACGAATGTAGTGATCGAGCAACATCCGGTACAAATCCCCGATATAAATTTCAATGCAGTCTTTCAAAAAGACAAGTAATCAACTTTGCCCCGCCTCCTGCGGGGCCATTTAAAAGGATAGGTAACCCTGTACTTTTAAATGGCTGTTTTTTTACCGTGGTCACTGCGGATCTAGTGACACCCTTGGTTGATGATATTTGCATTATCAACCTCCCCTGCGCTTTCGTCGGATCGATTTTAAGCGCAACAATCTTCTGATTGACGATCCATCTTTTAACCCCACATAGGGCAGACTTCCCTAGTGGGGACAGTGCTGCCCTTTCTTTTAACTTTTTGAAAGGAGCACATGCTATGAATGCTGTCATCAAACTTCCTCAAACCGAGTTCAACGCACCTGCTACGATGTCATTAACTGAATTCGTCACTGACTTTGGTGACGATCTGTTAAACGCAGTCTCACGACAAAATCCCCCCATCTATGAAGGTCAGCCTGATCCTTACCGTGAAGCGATCATGGCAATGTTGAGCCGTCAGCCTTTCCCGGCACAGCGCGGCGTGGTTCAGGCCATCTCACGTTTATTGATCGATGAAGGTGAAAAATCCGCCATCATCAACGCCGAGATGGGCACGGGCAAAACCATGATGGCGATCGCTGCGGCTGCCGTAATGCACGCCGAGGGCTATCGCCGCTCACTGGTCATCGCCCCACCCCATCTTGTCTACAAGTGGCGGCGCGAGATCCTGGAGACCATCTCCGGTGCACGCGTCTGGGTACTGAATGGTCCTGACACGATCCGTAAGTTACTGCAACTGCGGACCATGCTGGATCAGACGTTATCACACAGTGGCCCTGAATTTTTCATTTTAGGACGCGTGCGAATGCGGATGGGCTTGCACTGGCAACCGGCCTTTGCCGTCCGCAAGCAATACCAGCGGCGCAATGAAGAAGAGGGCAATAAAGCATCCCCCTCGTTCATGGCGACGCTGGAATATGCCAGTTGTCCTTGCTGTGGTGAAGTGGTGAAAGACAGTGATGGTGAGCCGGTGACGCCGTTGCACTTCAAATATGAAAGGCAGCAGTATTGCCAAGCCTGTGACGAACCGCTCTGGAACTATATCCGGCCCGGTCGAAAACAAAAAAATCGTCAGGAGTTGGTGATCGAAGCGATGTGCCAACTCCCGACGATAGGTCGCAAGACCGCAGAAAAGCTCGTTAAGGCCTTCGGTGAAAATCTGCTCTCGGGGATGCTTGAGGACAACCTGTATGAATTCATCAATTTGATGGATGAGAACGGGGAACTGGTCTTTACCGATCGACAGGCCAAGCGCATGGAACGCGCCATGGCGGGGCTTGAAATCTCGTTTGGCCAAGGCGGTTATCAACCTACTGAGTTCATCAAACGTTACCTGCCGGATAACTATTTTGATCTCCTGATCGTGGATGAAGGCCACGAGTATAAAAATGACGGTTCGGCCCAGGGTCAGGCCATGGGTGTGCTGGCCAACAAGGTCCGCAAGGTCCTGTTGTTGACCGGCACCTTGATGGGTGGTTATGCCGATGATCTGTTCTTCCTGTTGTGGCGCATCTTGCCTCAGCGGATGATCGAGGATGGTTATCACTATAACCTGAAAAGCGGCAGTCTGGGTACCGCCGCGATGGCCTTCATACGCAGGCATGGGGTACTCAAGGACATCTACAAAGAGGTCAATGAAAAGAACCATCGCACGGCCCGAGGCAAACGGATCAGCGTGCGTACTCAAAAGGCGCCAGGATTCGGGCCATTGGGTATCGCCCGTTATGTCTTGCCGTATACCGTCTTTCTCAAACTCAAGGACATCGGCGGTAATGTATTACCGCCCTACCAGGAATACTTCAAGGAAGTGGCCATGTCGGCGGTACAGGCAGAACGCTATGAAAAGCTGGCAGCGACACTAACCGGACACCTCAAAGAGGCGCTACGTTCGGGTGACACGAGTTTGTTAGGCGTGGTGTTAAATTGTCTGCTGGCCTGGCCGGAAACCTGTTTTCGTGAAGAAGTGGTCAAACACCCCAGGACACGAAAATTACTGGCCTTCGTACCCGCCGTCATCAAAGATAAACCCTCGCCAAAAGAGTCTGCACTGATTCGACTGTGCAAGAAAGAGAAAGATCGCGGTCGCCGGGTGCTGGTCTATACCACCTATACCGGCACACGTGATACTACGGCTCGGCTCAAGGGGTTGCTGGAAAAAGAAGGTCTGAAGACCGCTGTGCTCCGCGCCAGTGTGGAAACAAGCCGCCGTGAAGACTGGATCTGTGATCAGGTCGAACGCGGCATGGATGTGATCGTCTGCAATCCCGAGCTGGTCAAAACCGGTTTGGATTTGCTGGACTTTCCAACCATTGTCTTTATGCAGACAGGTTATAACGTTTACACTCTGCAACAGGCTGCTCGGCGCTCCTGGCGTATAGGTCAGAAAGTACCGGTGGACGTGTACTTTCTTGGCTATGCTGGGACAGCGCAAATGGAGTGTTTATCGCTGATGGCCAAAAAAATCACGGTGAGTCAGTCCACCTCCGGCGACATGCCGGAGACCGGACTGGAGGTTCTCAATCAGGAAAGTGATTCCATTGAAATTGCCCTGGCCAAAAAGCTGGCCGCCTAAATCCAATCGCCATATACCCCGTATATGGCGATCTTTTTCCTGCCCAAAAACATCTTTTAAAGTCACCCCAAGCGTCGCGTTATTCATGATTTTTTCCTGGTTGTTTCTCGTTACTATGACAACACATACAATTAATTTGTACGAGAGAGATCCCCTTGATGAAGAAGAGCTGTACCACAATCTGGGAAAACACACCAATTCACTCAATAATTTTTTGCTATTTTTTAGTACTTTTTGGCTTGTTTTATACTACACCTGTGATTTCTGTGGTTTTTTGTGAACTTATCCTTTCACTCTATCTCTCTGCTTTTATAGACTTTTGTTGTCCTGTTCGACGAATTTGTCTGTCGACAGGTAAGTTTTAGTTGTAAAAGGAGTTAAGACCAATGGAACTGAAGAACCCAGATTATGATTTTTCTGATATCAACCTGCAATACCTGTTACGTGCCCGCGATCTGGCAATACATGATCCGGCAGTTGTTGCCGCCCTGCTCGGTATCCCCACCGCACTTGCGCAAACTCTGGCGCAAACCACGCCGAATGAACTGGTACTGATCACCAAAATCAAACTTCCGCTGCTGGTGCCTCGTCAGGATAACTGGTGGTGGACACGATTACTCACCGCCCTACGACTCGGCGAAGCCGCTGAAATAGATGTTGTACTGGAGCATGGGATTGTCACCTCGCAGGTAGCTGAGGGTTAACCTATGTCGGCGGCTTGTGGTAGTAACAATGATTGCACATCGTGTGCTATCACATCCTGTGTCGAAGCGAGCAGAACCCAGGACGCTGTGCGACTGATTCAGGCTGGTGCACGAGTGGCACTGGTCTGTCAGTTGACGGATTTGCCAAAAAAACGGGTCAAACGGATCTACAGTCAACTGAAAGGGCAACCCTCCCCCCAGGGTCAAATGCCTTTCACTGATGTGTGGTATCTCGCCACTGATCTGCGCATGTTACACGCCTCTTTAGTCTGGCACTTGTATCGCCGCATAGCCAGAGAGGATCGGAGTGAGGCCGATACGCTCTTGAAAGTTTATGAGTCGTATTTGCATTTGGTAAATAAACCCGAGCTGGACCTGACGCGCACCTTTTTCGTGTTACGCCTGATGACCATGTCGCTATGGGAAACCAGGCAATGTCGTCATTGCGATAACACATTCCTCGCACCCACCGATGAAAAGCACGATATCGCCTGTCCCGGATGTCGGCTCTATCATCGTTATCGCTGTGCCCGGTGTGGTGGCACATTAAATGCGGGCAATGTGGGCCGACCGGTCACGATCTGTCCTCACTGCACTGAAAATCATACACACGAGACCCACTGTTCCTCGTGCAAACATTAAATGTAATTTAGTTGGAGAATATGATGGCACTTAAAGTAACAATCACCAGCACAAAGGGTGGCGTGGGCAAAACCACACTCACGGCAAACCTGGGCGCCCTCCTGGCCGACCTTGGCCAGCGCGTCTTGCTGGTTGACGCCGATGTCCAGCCCACCCTGTCGAGTTTTTACCCACTGGTATCCCTTGCGGAGAAGGGACTCTGTGGTCTGATCACCGAAGCTACTCTGGACGATGTGGTGAGCCTGACACAGATCAAAAATCTGGATCTGATCGTCTCGGATGATCCGCAAGGTGCATTGCAGAATTGGATCTTGCACTCGCCCGATGGGCGAGTGCGATTGAAGCACCTATTATGCATGTTTGATAACTCCTACGATGTGATCCTGATCGACACACAAGGTGCCGTGGGTCCGCTCCAGGATGCCGCCGTACTGGCCGCCGATCTCTTGCTTTCCCCCATCCCCCCCGAAATTCTGTCGGCGCGTGAATTTACACGCGGCACGTTGGGGATGTTGGAACGGCTGCAACCGATGCGATTCCTCGGGGCTTCAGTCGGCCCCCTCTATGGCGTGATTTATCGAATCGATCGCACCATTGATGCCCGGCGGATCGAACGGGAATTGCGCAAGGAATCAGCGGCCAGTCAGGGGCAGATTCAGATCATGAAAACTGTCGTACCGGCGACGGTCGCTTATCGTGAGTCAGCCACGGCACAGACCCCCGTTCATCGCTGGGAAGTCAAACGTTCCGGCCCGACCGCACCAGCACGTGACACAATGCTCGCTCTTGCTCATGAATTCTTTCCCCATCTGACTGACGCGGTGCTGCCATGACGGCAAAACAGCGTCCTTCTGAGGAACAACTGAGTAATTTGCTGAAGACCCCTCATTTCGGTCAGGGGGGGAGTCTGCCACAGGCCGATCCGATTTGTCCCACCCCCATGGTCCTCACCCTTGAGCAAATACGCAAGTATGAACATAACCCGCGTCACGAACGTAATCCCTGCTATGACGAAATCAAGGATTCGATTCGGGAACGTCGTGGTTTGAATAACCCACTGACAGTAACACGTCGCCCTGGAGATGAACATTTCATTCTGGATGCCGGAGGAAACACACGTCTCGATATTCTCCAGGAATTGTACAATGAAACCGGCGATGACGCATTCTTTCGTCTTCTGGTGACATTTCATCCTTGGCAATCCGAAAGCCACGTCCTTTCAGCACATTTAATTGAGAATGAAAAACGTGGCGACATGATCTTTATCGACAAAGCCCTTGCCATTACTGAACTCAAAACCATGTTTGAGAAGGAAGGAAGTGGATCGTATACGCTTCGCGCCATGGCGCAACGACTTCGTGAAGTCGGCTATTCCGTGGATTACAGTTTTCTCTCACGTATGAATTATGCCGTTGAATTCTTGCTGCCGCTTATCCCAACCGCATTACGCGCCGGTATTGGACGTCCCCAGATCACGCGAATCCGACAAATCGAGAATGCGTTCAAAAGTTACTGGATTGATCATGCCGGCCAGCATGAGTCTGATTTCATCAGTTTATTTGAAGAGTGTCTTGTTGTAGTGGATAACCCGGAATGGGATAGCGATACGCTCATCCGTCAACTGGAAAAACGCGTTGCGGAATTGTTGAATATTCCAGAAATTTCAATAAGACAACATATTGATGCCTTATTGCATGGCACAGAATCCGAATTTCCATTATCTCAGCCTGTTCGCACATCTGGTGATGATTCTGATAATACGACAACGAGTGGAGACCAAGCATACCGTGATTCACAATCTGATGTATCAGAAACTCTTCCATTTACACAATCTGATATAACCGACCCCTTGCAACTTGAACAGATAGGCACGGAGCAGGCACTATCAAATCCAGATGATGACAATCGAACTAGCGACGATGAGGAGACCACCCCTGTCGAAAAATCACCATTTGACATCAAGCGGGCACGAAAAACTATCTATAATGCAGCATCTCGTCTGGCTACACGCTATCAATTGGAACAGTGTATTCTGCCGTCATCTAACTGGGGACTGGGTTTTCTGGTGGACCTTCCGAATGAACCGCTGATTCCGGACAATACACAATCAGAAACTACCGATCCACTACAACCCGAAACACAAAGACAGTGGATTTGGTGGCTGCTCTATATCTGCTCGGAAGAAACAGCACAGTCTGAACGTATAAACAATCTGCCAAAGTCAATGGCTGTACGCCACCTGTATGTTGACCATGATCATCCACCCCGCTTTCAGTTCACTGGCCAGCCATCCCTGGAGCTGCTTAACGATCAACTCCTGGCCAACCCCTTGTTTCCTGATCAAGACTTTGAGTTTCTCATCACATTGATCCGTCAATGCCGTCAATTAAGAACAAAAATGGACACAAACAATAATAGACCGCTGTGGGAACCTGGAGGCCAATATGCCCAGGCATGATTCAGACCTGGCCTATCATGTATTGATGTATGCCATTCATGCCTTGGCAGAAGGCGATTTAAAATCAATAACAAAAATGGGTTTCACGATTGACGAAATTCAACAAATTTCTCAACTTCCGGCCAAGTCCATAAAACACCTGGCCCGCCTGAGTGACCATTTTCTTGTTGTCACCCCCAATCACGATTCTTTTACCAGGATCATGGCACACGTAAAACAGGAATTAGCCCAGGATCAACTCCAGGATGAATTGCTCCGGCTCGAAGCCCCTATAACGATGATGCAAACTCTCTATGGTATGTCTACCGCCGAATACCTTCAGCGACATACATTACTGGGTCTCTCCAGTCGCGGTGCTGGTCGTCCCAGACACCCCTCTGAGGAGGATCAAGTCAGTATTTGGGAAAGCTGGCTCAGATCTGAAGGTAAACTCTTGCCCGAACGATACATTCAAGTTGCAGAGGAAACAAAACAACCGCTGCGCGCATTGTGGTCTTTACTCCAGGCCTGGGAATCAGAACGTGTACAACGAAACACAAAATCTACAACAAATAAATTTCTGACACCCTGAATATGTTGTCACTGACAACACACCGGTACCCCCCCAATGAGCCTGGCCGGATTTGTTGTCACTGACAACACGCCGGTACCCCCCACGATGAGCCTGGCCGGATTTGTTGTCACTGACAACACGCCGGTAC